>Ga0315312_1000342_pt1 | contig 62276 bp, 63 predicted proteins | sample TDP7_MG_FD_203629 | JGI IMG/M metagenome (GOLD analysis project Ga0315312, IMG submission 203629) | Freshwater sediment microbial communities from Lake Towuti, South Sulawesi, Indonesia - TDP7 | ecosystem: Environmental > Aquatic > Freshwater > Lake > Sediment | place: Indonesia: South Sulawesi... | reverse complement strand
TCTAAATCTCTTGCTACGGGTTCCTTAAACCAATGTAGAAGATTCCCAAAAATGTGCTTTGGAGGGTCTGGGAGTCTTCCGTTCTTTTTCGCGTCTTCATATTCGCTTTCCACTCTTATCAAAAAGCCAACAGGGTCGAAGCCAATACTCTTGAAGTCAATAGGCGTAGCCTTAACCTTTGCAAGAAGCACAGCGAAAGGATTAACATCAATACCTACAGAATACCTCTGAGCGAGTCTGGCTTCAACTAGTGTTGTGCCACTTCCGCAGAATGGATCAAGGATGTTTCCTCTTCTTTTGGAATACGTGAGGATTAAGCGTTTTGCAATTTGAGGTATCATCCTAGCTGGGTATTCATGGAGGCCATGAGTCAAATAGGATGTATTTGCTTTGGCGAAATTCCAGTCTTCTTCAACTCTCTCCCCTATCAAACTTGTCTGAACCTGCTTTTTCCTTGACATTGTAGTGTCTTCTACCCTCTGCAATCCACTTAGATACTCCTTAACCCAGTGTTTAGTTGATTTATTTTAAATAGTTAGTGACTAATAGAAGTATAGCAACAGCAAATCCGCCTAAAGATCAACAAGGATCACCCAAGTGTCAGTCTCATTAACATAAACCCAACAACCCCAAAAACACACCACAAATACCCATTAAATCACCCTTAACTGCATAATAAATCACCCCAAACCCAAACGAAACACAACCAAAAACACAAACCCCAACAAAAACAAAACCCAAAACACAAACACCCACCAAACCCAACAAACACAAAAAAACTCCTCAAAGGTTAATAAGTATGTTCAGCAATTTGATCCATTGAGGACTCGAAATGCCCTTTAAGAGAAAATCCAGGGGAAGATCCAAAGGTGCCAAAGGAAGAAGCGCACTAGTCCAATGTAGCCAGTGTGGAGAATTGGTGCCACGCGACAAAGCAAAGAGAGAGTCGAGACGGGTGTCCATGGTTGACCCAGTCTTGTTCAAGGAACTTCGTCAAAAAGGCGCATACATCGCTAGTGCTCAGCAAACAAAATACTACTGTGTCTCTTGCGCGGTGCATCGGGGCGTGGTCAAAGTGCGCGCAAGAGAGGAGCGACGACTACGCCCTTCAAGAGGAAGACGCTTTTAAGAAAAGTTTAACAATTTATTCTTGTTTCTTCTTTGTTTCCTTATAAAAGTGGTAGGCGCGTTGGAGCACTGTTAGATTTGTTAGTATTGCGAGTATTATTATGGCCCAGCTTAATGCTTCCTTCCAAACGATTGTCACAAAACTTGCTGCGGCTATTATGATGATGCGTTCGGCACGTTCAGCCACACCTACTGCTTCCATCTTCACTCCCGCTGCTTCCCCTCTTGCTCGTGTATAACTCACTAACAATGAACCAATCAACGCTGCTAATCCCCATTCCGGATTGCACAAGCCATTTAGAATGATTCCGACAAAAATTGCAGAGTCAGCATAACGATCTAGTAAAGAGTCAAGGAAGCCACCAAATATAGTGGTTTGCCCATGAAACCTGGCTAAAACACCATCTAGGGCGTCGCAGAAACCTGAAATCAAAAGGAATATGGGCGCAGCAACAAGCAGAAGTTGATTGAAAAGTTGCCATTTCCAATAAGAGAATGCGGAAAGAAAGGCAAATGCTATGCCGATGGCGCTTACATGGTTAGGGGTCAAACCTATTCTATGCATAGCCTTTGCTACTGATGCTAACCATGCTTGGAATTTGTGTTTCAGTTTTGTCAACATTTTAAGTTTCTTTATGTCCGAAATCTTATTATGGTTTGTTAACCTATTCTTATGTTGCCGATGATGAACTGACATCGCCTGATGAAAGATGATGCTCGTCTGGGGTAGCGGAGGCAAAACATAATATTACCTTTGCTTTTTCAAGAATATAGATTGTGAGCGTGAATTTTGTGATAAGTGAGACCCCACTGGAAATAGATGGTAAAACCGCTACGGGTTTAAAGGTGGACTTGCCAAATTCCCCACCACTACTCGCGATAATAGGACGAACTGGTTTCGTCATGTGCAGTTTCCTCAACGCAGAAGCAGCCGAAAAATTCAATGTAGCTGCAGCAATAGTAAGCGGAGTAAGAGACTTTGAAGACGTTCTTAAGGCTGAAATAAAAACAGTCACTTCCAAAGCGCAGTCAATGGGAGTAAAAATTGGAATGACGGGAAAAGAAGCCGTCAAAGCGTTTCTTTAGGACTAGTAGGCTATTGCAACTCTAACTATGCTAGTGGCGTTTTTTCCACAAATCGCGCATTTTCCATCGATTTTTTCTTTGGCATCCATGGGGACTCCTAAGACTCGTGCTTCTGCAGTTTCCTCCAGTTTGTGACCGCACTCAACTTTGCCACACCATAAAACTTCTCCGATTCCTTCTCTTTTCGCTATCAACTTTTTGGCTTCCTCCAAGTTGTCGACACGGTGAACTCGTTTATTCATCCATTCCCAAGCCTTCAGACGCAAATCCTCCATCATCTTATTCATTAACTCCTGAATTGTGGTTACCAATCTACTTGTTTTGCAGGTTTTTTTCTCTAAGGTGTCCCTTCGGACGATGGTGGCTTCGTCTTTTCTGATGTCTTTGGGTCCAACTTCGATGCGAATGGGGACACCCCTTAAATCCCAGTAATAGAATTTCGAACCCGGGGTTAAGTCAGCTCGAAGGTCGACTTCAACTCGAATATTTGCTTTTTTCAATATCGCGGCGATGTCTTCGCAGGCTTTGTTAATTTGTTCTTCCTTACCCTTGTATGGAATGGGGATAATCACAACTTGTACGGGGGCTATTTTTGGTGGCAACACAACACCATAGTCATCACCGTGCACAGTCAAAACTGCAGCTATGGCTCTCCCAGAAATTCCATAACACGTCTGCCAAATGTATTCCTGTTTTCCTTCCTCAGTCTCATAAATGATGTCGAAGGCCTTCGAGAAGTTCTGACCCAGATTGTGCACAGTCCCGATCTGAAGAGCGCGCCCGTCTGGGCATATTACATCAAAGGCTACAGAATAAAGGGCTCCCGGAAATTTGTCCCAATCCGGTCTCCTTGATATGCGATAGGGAACACCCATAGCATCAAAGAAGCCCTTGTAGACTTTGATTGCTTCTTTCACTTGTTCTTCGGCTTCTTCAAAAGTGGCGTGAGAAGTGTGGGCTTCTTTGAAGGTTGAGACCTCTCGCATCCTGATAATTGGTCGAGTAGCCTTGGTTTCATACCTAAAAACATTTACAACCTGATACAATTTTAGTGGTAGGTCGGCGTGTGACCGAATCCACAGTTTCAGCATAGGCGCAATAGCAGTTTCGCTGGTTGGTCGAAGAGCGTATTTGATTTTCAGTGGCTCGGTGCCACCGTGAGTGACCCAGTAACACTCCTCTTCAAAACTTTTTACGTGAGAGGACTCTTTAGCCAATGCGTTTTCGGGGATCATTAAAGGAAACAGCGCTTCCTCATGTCCAAGAGAATCCAACAGATCGCGTAAGATTTGAAAAACGTTTTTCCGTATCTTGAAGCCATAAGGAAGCCAAACACCACACCCTTTAATGGGGTATCGATAGTCCAATATTCTTGCATCTATCAGCACTTTGCGAAACCATTTGCCATAGTGACCCCATTCCTCTCTTTTCACGGTAGCCACTGCACATCAACCCCACAAGTTTAATTGAGTTTGTAGGTATTAGTATTTAAACAATCTAACCTTCCCATTGGCGAACTTTGGTGTGATACTGCTTGTCTAAGGAAAATATTAGGATGCGAATTTGGCAGTTCATGGAAAAGAAGGGAATCGCCTGTTTTCCGAAACCAGTTTTTCATCGGATACCCAATTTTGTTGGAGCAGAGGAAGCGGCTCGGAAATTACGAGAATTATCTGAATATAAAGTAGCGAAGAATGTTTTTTGCACTCCTGACTCTCCGCAAAGGCCTGTTCGAAAAATGGTTTTAGAAGATAGTAAACTCCTTGTTATGGCAACACCTAGACTTAAAAAAGGATTCCTTATGCTCAACCCCACCTTTGTTCCCCGAAATTCCATTTCGGAAGCATCAACTATCCGCGGAGCCTTTAAATATGGTCGTTTTGTCAAGCCCTCTGAGGTGAAGGTGGACTTGTTCATAGCGGGTTCTGTGGCTGTGTCGCAAGACGGAGGGAGACTGGGCAAGGGAAGAGGCTACTCCGACCAAGAATACAGTGTATTGAAGGATTCAGGCAGTTTCACGCCTCAAACTCTAGTGATCACAACAATTCATGACATCCAAATAGTTGAGAAGATTCCCACAGATGAATGGGACGTTCCAGTCAACATTATAGTCACACCAACGAGAGTTATTCGAGTAACATAGCCGTCAAGTCCAGAATTTTATGTGACGCGACAAAGGAGACCACTACAGCAACTCTTAAACACGGATAGAAACAACAAAATCACCAAGGAGAAAACGCTTGGAACCCCCAGACTGGATGAATTACTTTTGGCTACAGTTCGGATACTTCGGAGTCTTCCTAATCAGCATCATAGGCGCAGCCTCAATAATAATACCAGTGCCGTACACACTCCTCATCTTCTGGCTCGGTATTTGGGGATACAACCCACTACTTCTAACAATTGCCGGCGGAACTGGTTCAGCAATCGGAGAATTTTCAGGATACCTGCTTGGCTACTATGGACGAACACTATTAAGTGGCGAACGCCAAAGAAAGATGAATTACCTGTTGAAAATGTTTGGTCGTTATGGACCAGTCGCCATATTCCTCTTTGCCTTAACTCCCTTACCAGACGACTTGCTGTTTATACCTTTAGGGATTTTGCGATACAGTTATGTCAAAGCGTTCATCCCTAGCTTACTGGGCAAGCTACTTATGTGTTATATTCTCGCCTACTTGGGTCAAACAGGAGGTCAATTCATTCTCTTATTATTCAGTCAAGAAGAAAGCTGGATAGGAATGATCATCACGGCAGTATTGCTAGCCATAGTTGTAATTGCCCTTTACAGAATGGACTGGGAAAAGGTTTTTGAAAAATACATGAAGAGAAAAGGCGAGGGTAAGGGTTGAGAGCCATTGTTTGTTCATTCTTTATCCTAAATCAGAAGCATATTACAGAAGATTTAGAAGGGTTCATCTACAACTAAAAGGAAAGCGCTCATTTCTTTCCTTTATAATCTTGTTATTTCGTTTAGCGTTTTCCTCTTTACTCTTTTCCACAAGTTCGAAAAACTTTTCAACTACCTTCCTTCTCTGCTCCTCTGGCAGTCGAGAAATCAATCCCGGTTGGTTCCAATACAACCGATAGTTCAGGGCCTTTTTCTTCATTGAAGGAGACTCCTCCTTTCCCTTTGCAGTCTAACTCTTTTCTCTTAGAAGTTTAAAAGCAAGGTTTCCAGAGCAAAAATGCACCTTTTCAAAGACTATTACTGAAACTGATATACCTGTTCATGAGGAAAACCCGAAGAGTTTTACGTTAAATAGCACAAACACTAAGAGAAGTAAACGGACTGCTAAGCTGGCTTTGAATATGTATGCGAAAATGATGGTCTATCGTTCACCAAGAAGCGAAAGTGAATCTGACAACTTGAAGTTGAGAGTCAGGTGAAAACTTGAAGGTTATAGCAGACTTACACATCCACAGTCGCTACAGTAGAGCCACAAGCGAGAAGATGAACATCGATGAAATCACTCGTTTCGCCAGAATCAAGGGTTTAAACCTCGTAGGTACAGGAGACTTTACCCACCCCAAATGGCTTGAGGAACTGAAAGAGAAGTTGGTTGAAATCTCCAATACCAACCTTTATGGATATGCAGAAGACCCCGACTCTCCAGTACGTTACATGATAACAAATGAAGTTAGCACAATCTTCACTTTCGAGAAGGAAATTAAAAAAATTCACCACGTCATCTTGACCCCAAGTCTGGAAACTGCGGTTCAAATCAACGAAAGATTGGCTCGGTATGGCAACCTCGCCGCCGATGGAAGACCCACTCTGGGCATGAATGCCCCTCAACTCGTGGAAGAAGTGATGGAGGTCTCGAAGGATAACTTTGTCATACCGTCTCATGCTTGGACTCCTTGGTTCAGCATCTTCGGTGCATTTAGCGGATTTGATCGAGTGGAAGACTGCTACCAAGACATGACCAAACACATCTACGCCTTAGAGACAGGTCTCTCATCCGATCCACCAATGAACTGGCGATTAAGCACTCTAGATAAGTATGCTTTAGTTTCAAACAGTGACAGCCACAGTCACTGGCCGTGGAGAATTGGAAGAGAAGCGAACGTGTTTGAGCTAGAAGAACTGACATATACTACGGTGATTAATGCCATCCGCAACAAAGACAGACGAAGTTTCATATCCACCATCGAAACTGACCCAGCCTATGGAAAGTATCATTGGACGGGGCACAGAAACTGTAACATTTCTCTTTCCCCTCAAGAAGCGATAAAATTTGGAAACTGCTGTCCAGTTTGTCGCAGAAGGCTCACTAAAGGGGTAGAGCAACGAGTGGAGGAGCTTGCAGACCGCCCAATAGGATTTAAACCTGAAGGAGCGATAGGATACATGCATCTTTTGCCTCTCTCCGAAATTATCGCAACCGTTTTAGGAGCCAGTTATCCCAGCACAACAAAGGTATGGGACGCCTACAACAAACTAATCAAAGAGTTTGACAACGAGTACAACGTGCTCATTGATGCGCCAAAAGAAAAAATGACTAAAGTTGTTGATTCCAAAATTGCGGAAGCCATCATTAGAGTTAGGGAAGGAAAAGTGAAAGTGATCCCGGGCTATGATGGAGTTTATGGTCAGTTGGTGATCTTCGAAGAAACAAGTGAGGAAGAAAAGCCAATTGAAAAGGCTAGCCAGCGTAGCATAGCCGATTTCATGTAAGGGCGGATATCAATTCATTATTTTAGAAAGATTTCCCAAACGAAAAAACAAGCGAGTACCAAAGTAAGTAAGGCACTGAGGAACACGATTCCTTCCTCTTTTTTCCTTGAACTGATACCCGCATACGTTATCGAGAAGACCCCCATTGCCCAGATTATGAGACCTGCCCAGAAATATAGTGGAGAAATGGTTATGGTGTAGACTGCATCGACTAGTCCCCTTACCATCGACACGCCATAAAAGAAGAAACCCAATATCGCAGAGAAAAGGCCGGTGCTCTCAAGTAGCATGAAAAAACCGCCTCTTATGTTAGGAGAGTGCTCGGCAATGCCTATGGATAACAGTATCACTCCTAAAGCCAGCACTATTATCGCAGCCATGTTGGCTTGAATCGTTTGCATAAAAACTATGGCATCAGTAGTCTTAACCTCTCTCATAAAGAAGACGGAAATGAAAATCACCAGAGGACCCAGTAGAAAAGTGCCATCGGTAGGTTTTAACTCAACCATGAACGCCACTATTCCATTCTCATAAGATAAAATTTGTGAAACAACACTCCACATGACATGGGCACGATAAATGTTGGATTCAGAGGTCACAAATCAACGAGAGATACCGATAAGAACACCCAAACTAACAATCACCCTCCCTCCTCTCTAGAGGTAGTCTCACACACGCACACACAAACACTCATCCTCACCAAAAGCGAGGGTTCAGAGGTCATCAATGAAACATTTTTATGCAACTTGGATTACCTACTTTGAACCATAAAACTTGGAATCAGAGAGGAAACACTGGGGCATCGACAGAAATGAAAGAAAGAGCATCCCAGCTCAAGAACTTCGTTTTTAGGATAGAGACAGCACGAAAAATAACCCAATTCTTTTGTTTTCTACTACTCAACGCAATCGTCTTTGGTCTTCAACCTTCACCCCTACTTCTCCCAATTCTTCACAGCATATGGACACCTCAGAAAACTGTCGGCGACGCTTTCTCAGCACTTCAACTAATGCTTTATGAGGTAACATTCCCTTGGCTTCCGATAGCATCATTCCTTCTAGTAGCAATAGTTTTAGGCAGAGCCACGTGCGGATGGGTGTGCCCCTTCGGTTTCATCCAAGACTTGCTAGGTTACATTAAAAGGAAGCATTCTGAAGTTTCTTTCAGAACTCACGACGGAATGGTCAAAGTGAAATATGGGGTTTTATTGATCGTTTTGTTCGTTAGTGGTTCTCTCTCGGTCTTGCTTGCTGCTGGTATGGGTCGAAGCTTTGAAAGGGCTCTAGGCGCCTTTGCCTCTGCACCCTTCGACGTTCTAAGTCCCTCCAACACGATTTTCGCTACCTTGCCAGAAATTGCATTGGAAACTCGCTACACTATCCCGTATTGGTTTGAAACAGGCGAGAACATACTTGGAGCGATAGCCAACGGAATCTTGTCAAAGCCTATACTCTTCTGGGTTCAGTTAACCATAATGATGGGAGTTGTGGTTTTAGGTGTGTACATCCCGAGAAGTTGGTGTCGATACTTCTGCCCACACGGCGCAGCCCTGGCTTTTCTGAATCGATTTAGTTTCCTTGGTTTAAAGAGGGATCTAGTGAAGTGCACAAAGGTGGGGTGCCGCGCGTGTGTGGAAGTGTGTCCAATGAAAGTGCGTGTCTTGGAGTTGCCTTGGGAAAAATTCACTGAACCCGAATGCATATATTGCTTAAAATGTGTGTCAGCGTGCACGACGAAGGCGATTAAGCCAAAGTTTCCATAAGAACTAGCGAATCAAGCATTCATAGTGATCAACGGGGATGAACTGGGGCGTTTTTCAGTCGTTCTCAACACCATATTATTGGGCTGTTTGTTTCTCTTTTGTGTGAAAATTTTTTTGGGTTAGAGTGGGAGTGTGGCAGCTGGTGTTTTGGGTTTTGTTTTTGTTTTGGTTGTTGTTTTTGGTTGTGTTTGGGTTTGGTTTAGGGTGATTTATTATGTTGTTTATGGGTGATTTAACAGTGACTTATCAGTGACTTAATCAGCATACTCCAAAAAAGAAACAAATCTGTTTTGATGTGATAAAGTCTTTTTTCACATTTCTTGCCAAGTGAGTCCATCCATGACGTTTAGGCTTGTCCAATCTAAATCTAACTCCAACACTTGAATTCGGGATATTTTCGCATTTCAAAGATACAAGCCTTTATTTTCTGAGTCTTTTATATGCAAGTCGAAAAGCAACGGAGGCGATCAGGCTGTTTGTCCGAGCAGAAACAACATTATGCCTAGTTATGTCGCTCGACGGAAAAATAACCACAGGAGCAACCGACAACCTAGACTCTGACCAAGACTGGAAAAGAATCACAGGCGTCAAAGAAGGATTCCCACAATACTATAAAGTAGAGCAGTCGTTGGGACCCAACTACCTAGACTCAGGTCGCGTACTAGAAAAAGTAGGAATCAACAACAAGAAGGCAACTCCGAAAAAGGAGCCATTAAAATTCGTGGTCATAGACAGAAAACCACACCTAAACAAAAACGGACTCAACTACCTGTGCAACTGGCTTGAAGAACTATTCATAGTAACAAACAATCCAAAACACCCCGCAATCGAACTAAAAAAGAAACACAAAAACCTACAGATCATATACTACGAAACCGAAATCGACTTCGCCGACCTACTAGCAAAACTGAAGAAAAATTACGGAATAGAAAAAATAACCGTCGAATGCGGCGGCACCCTAAACTCAATATTCTTCAGAAAAGGCTTAATTGACCACATAAAAATCGTGGTGGCGCCACTAATCGTTGGAGGAAAAGACACGTCAACACTAGTCGATGGCTTCTCCCTCACAGACCCATCAGAACTGCATTTGTTAAAAGCGTTAGAACTAAAAGACTGCAAGAAACTCGAAAACTCATACCTACTCCTAGAATACGATGTAATCAATGACACAATCATCGAGTGATTACCAAAGATAAACCAGTCCTATGCAAGGATTAAGGCTCGTCATTTTCACCTGCAACCAGAATTAAGGCAAAATCACATATGCACCAAGAGTAGCAATAGACTCTGAGAGCAAATAGAACTCTCTTCTATAACTTTAGGCAACACAAATTTCTTAAGAAAACAACAAGGATACATTGAAGTTACCGAAAATAGGAGAAGAGATTATGAAGAAGGCAATTTCTGAAACGATAGTGATATTGCTGTTAGCTAGCATGTTAATGTTGGCATTTAACGTTCGGGCAACGATGTCTTCTGAACCACCTACAATAGAATGGAGTAGAACATACGGTGGAATTAGTGATGATGTGGCATGGTCTGTAATTCAGACCAACGACAGAGGATATGCAATAGTGGGTTGGACAGATTCCTTTGGCGCGGGGTATGAAGATTTTTGGTTAGTTAAAACAGACTCTGTCGGAAATATGCAGTGGAATAGAACATATGGAGGAGCAAGCCCTGCAATGTTTGGAGAGAGGGCGTATTCGATAATCCAGACGAGCGATGAAGGATACGCAATGGTCGGCGAGACATCGTCTTTCGGAGCAGGTAGCAGGGATTTCTGGTTGGTTAAGACGGACTCGAATGGAACCATGCAGTGGAACAAACCTTACGGAGGAACAAACCAAGAAGAAGCGTATTCTGTAATACAAACAAGTGACGGAGGATACGCAATAGCTGGTCGCACACTATCTTTTGGTGTTGTTGGATACGAAAACATGTGGTTGGTCAAGACGGACTCGAATGGAAATATGGAGTGGAGCAAGGCATACGGAGGCGCAGGAATTGAAATAGCATACTCTGTTATTCAGACGAGCGATGGTGGATATGTGATAGGTGGCGAAACTGGTCCGTGGGGTAATGTAAGGGATATTTGGTTGGTTAAGACCGACTCAAATGGGAATATGCAGTGGGACAAAAAATATGGAGTAGGCGCTTTTGACGCTTCATTTTCTATGGTTCAAACAAAGGACGGAGGATACGCAATAGCTGGTTTAACGGCGGAACCGGTTGGGGACGAGTACGAGGACTTTTATCTGGTCAAGACAGATGCGGACGGAAATATGGAGTGGAACAAAACCTACGGCGGAATAAGTCGTGATCAAGCATGGTCTGTTATTCAGACATTAGATGGGGGATATATGCTAGCAGGCCACACATATTCTTTCGGCAATGGTGCAGGTGATTTTTGGCTCGTGAAGACGGATTCAAACGGGAACATCCAGTGGAATGAGACATATGGTGGAATTGACACTGAATGGGCATACGAGGTGATTCAGACGAACGAAGGAGGATACGCAATAGCTGGCTACACACGATCTATTGGCGCCGGCGCAAGTGATTTCTGGCTGATAAAACTTGCAAAAGAAGAGATTTTGGCAACAATCGACATTGCCCCCAACACTTTGAATCTGCTCAGTAAGGGAGAATGGATTACTGCTTATATCGAGTTTCCTGAAGGCTATGCTGTAAATGACATCAATGTTTCTACTGTTATGTTGAATGATACTGTTCCAGCTGAATTGCATCCAACTGAAGTTGGAGACTACGATGGTGATGATATTCCAGACTTGATGGTTAAATTCGATAGGGCTGAGGTCATATCCTACATCCTTGCTAATGTTAACATGACTAAGCTAATCGAAGAAAAATTCATGACCATAACATTGACTATAACTGGTGAACTCAATGATGGAACACCATTCCAAGGAAGCGACACAACCACAATAATGCTTCCAACACACGGAAAAGGAGGAATATTCCCAATCTAAAACAACAATCACTACAAATCCATATTTTTTTATTTTACACTCCAAACACATGAACCCTTATTTGTGTCAGAAAGCTTAGCATTTAGAGCATTTTAGCCTTCTCTAAAGTAAAGTGTATAAACGCAGAAGATTAGGGAAAAAGGTTTATCAATCAAAAGCAGCCAGAGCCGAGCTTTCATCTTATCCATTCAAGATAAAGCGCTTTCTCCTTTATATCAGATTTGAACCTGAAGTTATTTATAATATCCTTCATGCCCAAAACGCTTGGGACATCATCTCTATCTGCGAATGCGACCCAGATTTCGAACTCTGGACTCGAGTTGCCTTTCGAATCTATCAATTTCGTTCTAACTTTCGAGATTCTAACTGGAATAAGACATTCCTCTCTTTTCGAGATTCCAGTTAATTTGTGGTTAACATATCTCTTGATCCCGATTTCTTCGCCCACATATCTTGGAAGTAATGATATTCCAGCACCAGTGTCAAATATCATTTCAACTGTTCTCCATGAGCCATCAGCCTTTAGGAATCTGGCTAACACAGGGATAGAAGTCACTAACCCAAAATCTAGGTTTAATTGTTTTCTTATTTCCTCTGCTATCGTTGGATGTATTCTAGTTTCTTCGAAGGGAAAAATCAGTCTATAAGACAACTAAATCTCCTGAAAAAACATACTTTATAATGGCTTTTTCTCCTAAAGACCTTACTTTTTCACATACTTTTCTGATTTCTTTGTCGGCTGCCACAACCTTGCCATTATAGACAGCTACGTACATATCAGGATACTTTTCTTGCAGTTTTTGAGAATGTTCCCGAATCCACTTGATATCATTAACAAGCTCGGCTTGAGCCATGGCGTTCACCTCTAAACAATATTATCTTTGAGGTTTAAATCATTAACGTTTCAAGCATGTTCTTTAAGTCTTGATCCATGTTTTGATCATATAGAAGACCTACAGGGTAGAACTTGTGCATGTGTGAGTTCTAAAGAGAGGTGGGCTGACGGTTGACAGGAAAAGGTTTATACTATTATTTCCCGATATTCCGTGACTCTAACAATAATCGCGAGTAGTGTGTTAATTGTCCAAAAAAGCCCTACACATGAAAGTAAAAGAACTAAAGACAGACTCTGCCCTCGTAAAAGACCTCGAATTGTCATTCGGAAGAATTTTTGAAGAGACTTGGGCTGAACCAGTTGGACCCACCCCGTTTCCGTCAGTAACAGACCTCCGAGAATGGGACCTCAAACTCCTACAAAGATACAAACCCATGTACATGCCATACTGCGACGTCTGCTGCCTCTGCACCTTCGGCAAATGCGACCTGACAGGAGACAAACGAGGCGCCTGCGGACTAGACATGGCAGCCCAACAATCCCGCATAGTTCTCCTAGCCTGCTGCATAGGCGCCGCCACCCACATCGCACACGCCCGCCACCTAATAGAACACCTAATGGAGAAACACGGCAGAAACACCCCAATCGACATCGGAGGCTTAAACATCGAGATAGAGGCTCCCATAACCCGCCTAGTCTGTGGCATCAGACCCAAAACACTCAAGGACTTAGAGGACGCCCTCGATTACTGTGAAGAGCAGGTCACCCAACTCCTCTCATCCACCCACACTGGGCAGGAAGGAAGCAACCTAGACTTTGAGTCCAAAGTATTCCACGCAGGGATGATAGATCACGTTGGCTTGGAAATCGCGGACATAGCCCAGATTTCGACCTACGGTTTTCCGAAGGCTGACCCCGAGGCGCCACTAACCGACTTGGGCTTCGGCATAGCAGACGTCTCCAAACCCACAATCTTGGTCATCGGTCATAACGTGCCCTCTTCTATCGGAATAATCGACTACCTAACAGACAAAGGATTGATAGGCAAAGTAGAGGTCGTAGGCATATGCTGCACCGCCCACGACATCACTAGATACAGCTCTATGGCTAAGATAGTTGGTCCCATATCATGGCAACTACGCTACATAAGAAGCGGACTCGCCGACCTAATCGTAGTAGACGAACAGTGCATCCGAGCAGACACACTAGTCGAAGCCCAAAAAGTCAAGACACCAGTAATCGCCTCAAGCTCCAAAAACTGTCTGGGACTCGAAAACAGAACCCAAACCCCACCAAAAGAATCAATATCAGACCTGACGGAAGGAAAGGTTCCAGGAGTCCTCATCTTAGACCCAGACAAAGTTGGAGAAGTCGCAGTTGAAACCGTAATGGCTGTCGCCCCGAAAAGAAAGAAGTTCAAGGTCATCCCAGAAATAGAAGAAATCGTTAAAGCGGCTCAAGAGTGCAACCAGTGCAACGAGTGCACACGAGCCTGCCCAAACAACCAACCAATCCCAGAAGCCATCAAAGCAGCGGCGAAGGGAGACCTCAACCCGCTGGCTGAAATCCTCGAGACTTGCGTGGGATGCGCCCGCTGCGACAGCGCCTGCCCCAACGACTTTCCGCTCCACAGCTTCATTGTGAAGGCTGGAGAAAAACAGTTGTGGGAGGAGAAGTTTAAGATGCGGGTTGGACGAGGCGCCATCCAAGACGTGGAGATAAGAGAAGTGGGTAGCCCCATAGTCTTCGGCGAGATTCCGGGAGTCGTAGCCCTCGTAGGATGCTCCAACTACCCCCACAGCGGAAAAGAGGTTGCGGAAATCGCCGAAGAGTTCGCGAAACGGAGGTTCATCGTCGTTACCTCGGGATGCTCAGCCATGTCCATAGCCACCGTAAAAGATGAAGAAGGAAAAACCCTCTACGAAAAATATCCAGGCGCCTTCGACGCTGGTGGAATCGTCAACGTGGGTTCATGCGTAGCCAACTCCCACATAGCCGGAGCAGCCATAAAGATTGCGAACATTTTCGCAAAGAGAAAACTGCGCGCCAATTACGAAGAAATCGCTGATTACATCCTCAACCGAGTAGGAGCTGTAGGAGTGGCTTGGGGAGCCTACTCCCAAAAGGCTGCCTCAATAGCCTCAGGCTGCTGGAGGCTCGGAGTGCCCGTGATCGTTGGACCCCACGGCTCTAAGTACAGACGCATGTTACTCGGAAGAAGGGACAAGGAAGAAGACTGGTATGTGTACGACGCCAGAACCGGCGACAGAGTCTATGTAGGTCCAGCCCCTGAACATCTCTTCACCACAGCCGAGACAAAAGAGGAAGCCATAGTAATGATTGCGAAACTCTGTATGAGACCCAACGACACCTCTAAGGGTCGTGCCATAAAACTAACCCACTACATCGACTTGCACAAGCGCTTCTATGGGGTCATGCCCGACGACATACACCTCTTCGTCCGAAACAAGACCGACATACCAATCACAATGAAGGACGAAATCCTCAAGATTCTGGAGAAAAGGGGATGGAAAGAGACGAGGATCCCAGACCCAACGCTACTGCCCAGGCTCATCAGGAAGAGAGGTGAATAACATGGGTGCGAAAGAAGAACCTTGGCAGACAGCCGAAATCGCGGGTCCCAAGAAAGCCCTACTCATCCTGAAGCCAGAAGTAGTAGTGGCGATGGTGAAGAGGGCGAAGCGCCCAATCCTCGTCGTTGGACACCAAGCCACCGAAGATTACTTAGACGATGCGAAAATGATTGATTACGCAATCCGCATGGGCAAAACCGCGAAGATTCCAGTGGTTGCCACAGCACACATGGTAAACGAATTCCTTAAGAAGGGTTTTCAACCCGCTGCTTGGATGTCTGCAATGGACATTGGCAATAGGCTTCAAGACCCAGATTGGAAAGGTTTAGACGGAAAAGGTCCATATGACCTCGCGATGTTCATGGGATTCCCCTACTACATGGAATTCGTGATATTATCTGGACTGAAACATTTCTCCACAAATCTTAAGACCATAAGCCTAGACAGATTCTATAACCCCCACGCAACATGGTCGTTTCCAAACCTTTCGGTTAAGGATTGGAATGAAAGTTTCAAAACACTGTTAGATAAGTTAGGAGGAAAGTGAAAAGATGTCCATGTTTCAAGACATACCAGTAGACGTCGGCGTGATATATGAAGGAGAAAGAATCAGAAGACAAGACATGCAAGTGGAACTCGGCGGTCCAAACATAGAAACCAAATTCGAACTTGTGAGAGCAAAAAGCCCAAAGGAAGTAGAAGACAACAAAATAACAATCATCGGACCTGACATCAAAGACGCAAAAGAAGGAAGCTCCCTACCCTTCGGCATCTACATCAAAGTCGCCGGCAAACAAATCGAAGAAGGACTCGAAGGTGTTGTTGAAAGGCGCATCCACGAATACTGCAACTTTATAGAGGGCTTCATGCACCTCAACCAACGCTACGACATCTGGCTAAGGCTAAGCAAAAAATCATTCCAGAAAGGCCTCAACTCCTTCGAATACATCGGAAAAGTTCTGCAAAGACTCTTCAAAAGCGAGTTACCCATAATCGAGAAGATAGAAATAACGTTTATCACCAACCCCGAAAAAGTCCGAGAACCGTGGAAAGAGGCACTAAAGATCTACGAAGCCCGCGACGCCAAGGCAAGAGGGATGAAAGACGAGGAAGCCGACAAATTCTATGGTTGCACGCTCTGCCAATCCTTCGCCCCAACACACGTATGCGTGATCACACCCCAAAGATACTCCAACTGCGGTTCCATCAGCTGGTTCGACGGAAGAGCATCAGCCAGAATCGACCCAAAAGGACCAGTGTTTGAAATCGAAAAAGGAGAGCTGCTTGATCCCATCAAAGGCGAATACAGCGGAGTTGACGAAGCAGTGAAGAAGAAGTCACTCGGAGAAATTAATAGAGTGTGGCTTTACACGGCGTTTGGCTACCCCCACACCTCATGCGGTTGCTTTGAAGCCGCCGCCTTTTACATCCCTGAAGTGGACGGTTTCGGACTCGTTCATCGAGGTTTCAAGGAAGCAACGGTGAATGGTTTGCCCTTCTCAACCATAGCCGACTCCACTGCAGGTGGCAGACAAGTAGACGGCTTCCACGGCATATCCGTCGAATACATGAGGTCTCCCAAGTTCCTTCAAACGGACGGAGGCTGGGACCGTGTGGTGTGGATACCCGCAAGCATCAAAGAACGGGTTAAAGACTTCTTACCCAAGGAGTTGGGTGACAAAATCGCCACAGAGAACGAAGCGAAAACCATCGAGGATCTAAAAACTTTTCTCAAGGATCGTGGGCATCCAGTTGTCGAAAAATGGAAAGCGAGACCCCCTGAGGCTGTAGCAGAAGCCGTACCAGAGGTGGCTCCCGAAGCAATACCAGTGGCTCAACTTCCAACAATGCCCGTCACTGCAGGCGGTTTCAGAATCATTCTCAAGGATGCCAAGATAAGCGCTAAAAAGGTCATAATTAAGGTTGAGAAGAAAGCGGAGAAGTGACAGAAGGCATGGTGGAGAAAGAGGAGAGAAAGAAACCCATAAAGCTCGGCGACGATTTTACCGATCTTCTCGATCTTCTAGGAAAAGCTGATGAAATAGAACTCGAAGATGTAGACTTGGATGTTGGAGATTTAGAAATCTGGTTGCAACCCGGCGCCACCCTAGCCATTCCACCCAAGTTGGTTGCACCGCCAGCAAAAGTGAAGCCTACAACGATCCTCGAAGCAAGGTTCACTCCACCAATCGACCAATATCCGGGGCAAATCGTCGAAGTAAAACTGGGAGCAACAAAAAGTGAAGGAGGAACCCGCGGAAAATCTATAACAATTGGTGGTGAGAAATCTCCAGCCTTCTATCTCTTTGAAAACCCGACCCCTCACCCTCCAGTCATCTCCTTCGACGTATTTGACACGAAGATTCCCTTGGCAAAAGCCGTAAAAATGCACCTCAAAGACGTTTTAGAAGATCCAGTGGCTTGGGCAAAACTCGCCGTCAACAAGTTTGGCGCCAATCTAATCACGTTACATCTAATCAGTGTTGATCCTCTTCTTCAAGATACGCCACCAAAGAAAGCAGCGAAAACTGTTGAGGATGTTCTTCAAGCGGTTGATGTTCCCCTCATTGTGGGTGGTTGCGGCGACCCCCAGAAAGATATGGCTGTCTTTGAGAAGGTGGCAGAAGTGGGTGAAGGCGAAAGGTTACTGATCAGTTCGATAACTCAAGACATGGACATCGAAAGATCCGCGGGTTTTGTTAAAAAGCATGGGCATGTGGCTCTGGCTTTCACTCCTATGGATTTAAACCGAGCGCGAGAACTAAATCGAAGGCTCTATGAGTTCCTCCCAAAAGAACAAATCATTATGGACACAACCACGGCAGCCCTGGGTTATGGACTTGACTATGCGTACACTATAATGGAGCGTGCCCGATTGGCAGCTTTAATGGGTGATCCCGAACTTCAGCACCCAATGTCATCAGGAACCACAAACGCTTGGGCTGCCAGAGAAGCGTGGATGGAGATGGATCCTGAGTGGGGTCCAAGGGAGTTACGGGGTCCGATATGGGAAACTGTAACGGCTTTGACTCTTCTGTCTGCCGGTGTTGACTTGTTCATGATGATGCATCCCGCAGCTGTCAAGACCGTGAAAGAAGTCATCAAGCATCTAACGAGCAAGGGTTCTGGGCAAGCTGAAAAAATAGCTAACTGGGTTTCTATGAAGATTTAAGAGAGGATGAGCATTGTCCGAAAGAGAGATCAAGAAAGCAGGAGTCAAGGAGATCAGTCCAATCGACGTTTACATGCTACTCCCAAAAACAAACTGCAAAGAATGCGGCCAAGAAAACTGCATGGCATTCGCAACCAAGGTAGTAAACCGTGAGGTCACGATAGAAAAGTGTCCGCCACTTCTAACCAAGGAACACGAAAAGAACTACAAAAAACTCTGGGAGATGCTCAAACCCCCAGTAAAGGAGGTCACCATTGGCACGGGTGACCGCGCGGTCAAGATTGGCGGTAAACTAGTGATGTATCGCCACGAACTCACGTATTTTAATCCAACAGCCATCGCCATCGATGTCACAGACGAGATGCCAAGCGATGAAATGGTGAGTAGAATAAAGAAAACTGAAAACTTCACCTACGAGTACATCGGACAAAACCTTAGGCTCAATATGATTGCTGTTCGATCCACTTCAAACGACCCGGAAAAATTCAGAACAGCGGTAAAGAAAGTGGTGGAAAGCACAAGTCTCCCTCTCATCTTTTGCTCATTCAACGCTGAGGTTCTTGAAAGTGGTTTAATGGTGGCTCCCAAACGTAGACCACTCCTGTACGCCGCCACTAAAGACAACTGGAAAGACATGGCTGAACTCGCTCTAATGTACGACTGCCCCCTAGTAGTTTTTGCGCCAAACGACCTCAATCTTCTCCGATCTCTAGCCAAAACTTTGTTGGATTACGGCGTTGAAAACATCGTTTTAGACCCTGGCACCTTTCCCAACGAAGGAACTGCTGACACCATCAACAATTTCACCATGCTTCGTCGAACCGCGTGCAAAAGAGGCGACGAGCTTTTGGGCTTTCCGTTAATGGGCACTCCAATCGTGGCTTGGGCAGAGAAAACTGATGCTCCCGAGATTAATGCGTGGAACGAAGCGTACTTGGCTTCAATGCTGATAACACGGTACGCAGACATCCTTATGATGCACAGCACAGATGGTTGGGTGTTGCTACCTACAGCGGTGCTCAGACAAAACGTATACACAGATCCAAGAAAACCCGTGGCAGTGGAACCAGGCGTTAGAGTCTTTGGAAAGCCAAACGAAAACTCGCCAGTGATGTTTACAACAAACTTTGCTCTCACATTCTATACTGTAGCTTCTGACATAGAGTCGGCGGGAATAAACTGCTACCTGTTAGTGATCGACACGGAAGGGATAGCCGTTGACAGCGCAGTTGCAGGTCGCAAGCTAACATCCGACAAAGTAGCTGACGCCCTCAAACAGACAAAAATCGAAGAGAAAGTTAAGCACAAGAAACTCATCATACCCGGCAAAGCAGCACGACTAAGCGGAGAAATCGAAGAGCTCTCTGGTTGGCAAGTTCTGGTTGGTCCACGAGACTCGTCGGACATTCCAAAGTTTCTACAAGAAAAATGGAAGTGAAGATGGTCTATCGTTTTTCCAGCATCGAACGTCTTAACTAGAGTTTGCACATCGGGAGAAGATTCTACCTTATGTGGCGGCTACCGTAACGGTTGGGTCAACTTGAGGTATCTCTGTTCTTGTGTCAGTTCTCTTTATTGAATTTGAAAGCGGGTTGGGCCACTCGGCTGATAGGGATAAGCCCGTTGGAGGAGTTTTTCGATGTCGATTCTATAGACTGTGACCAACGCTTCTAATTCTTCGATTTCTGTTTGTTTCGCGGCTAACTGCGTATTCAACGAGGCAACCTGGTTTTGTAAGCCAGTTACTTGGTTTTGTAAGCTAGTTACTTGAGTTTGTAGGCTGTTCTTTTGTGCTACCAAGTCGTTCACTTGATTCTGCAAAGACTGAGTTGAGGTTAGCCAAAGCCCAATGCTCCACACGGCCAATGCCACTAACGCCACTAAAGAGACTGCTACCACAACACTTTTAGCATCCAAGACACTTTTTGTTTGCATTTTTCATCACACTCCAAGAGTATGCAAAATTTTTCTGCTTTCTGAATACTTTAGACTTATGAAATCAAAATAAAGATAGAAGCTACATCTAAAGTGTCCACGAAGATGTGCTCATTCCAAAGCGAAAACTACTTGCCGTATCGTTCAAGATAGGCCTCCATGGTGGGTAACCGTGATTCTATCCTGCTAAGTCTCTTCTGAGAACTAATCTGTCCCAGAAGAGTCAAGACATCTCTGGGGGTGCTAAATTTCTCTGTTTTTCCGTTGGGGCGTTTTCTGCTCACTTCAATGCAGTTGTCAACAATACAATTATAGACACAAGCTGTACAAAACACACACAACTCCTCGACGAGACCAACTTCTCCAGATTTCCAGTAAAGCGCATTGGTTGGACATGCTTCAATGCAAAGTTTGCATTCTACTCCCTTGCAGGTTCTTTTGTCGATGCTTATGCTGCCTTCTTCAAAAAACTCTTTTATGCCGAGAGACTGAAGGAGTTGAGCCCTTTTCTCCCTTCTTTTCGTTTTTGAAGCCTCTGAGAGGAGTTGAAATATATCAACACCCGATGAAACTTGAGTTTCTTGAGTCATCGCAGCTTGCCTCAGAGGCTTTTATTCTCATGAATGTGTAGGTGTTGTATATTAATGATGAATGTCATGTATTTATTCAGACTTCATTAAGAAACATGAAATATTGTGCATGTGATAAGAGTGCTTAGCAAATATCAAGCGTGCGCAATAGCAAACTCATACTGGAAGCCCGGAGAAAATTATCTTCAAAGGATAATCGATTCTGTAAGATACAAAATTGAGGACGGAGACATTGTAACCATCTCTGAAAAAGCCATCTCCGTAGCGCTAGGTAACCTTGTTGATGAAGGAGATGTCAAGGCGGGTGCATTTGCCAAGTTTCTTGCGGGATACTGGATGCGTTATGTTTGGGGCTACATTCTAGGGCCTTTGTGTCATCTGAGAAAGAGAACCATCCATCACTTCAGGACATACCCAGCGAGAGAAGGAAGCAACCACAAACAAGTAGCCCTACAACACGCAGGGTTTTTGCAAGCCTTGATGCACTGGTCAGAGGGGGGAATCGATGGAAGCAATCTCCCGTACTCTTACGTTAGTCTCCCTCTAAAAAGCCCTCATCAAATAGCGCGAGAGATTCGCAACCACATAAAATTCAAATTAAGAAGGACTGTAACTGTAATGATAGTGGATACGGATAAAACGTATTCCATAAAAGGTTTTCATTTTACTCCGCGTCCCAAACCTATTAACGGGATACACTCGTTTGGTGGTTTCTTAGCCTACGTTTTCGGAAGACTTTTCAGAATGACGCAGAGAGCCACACCTGTTGCAGTGGCTGGCGCGAAAATGGAAGTTATCGAGGCTCTTGAAATCGCCGATATCGCCAATAGGTCTCAAGGCTCTGGTGCTGGGAGAACCGTATGGGACATGGCTGAAAAATTCAATGTCTCCTTAACTGGAGTTTCGTGGGAGATGCTTGGGAAGGTGAAGCACAAGCCCATTGTTATTGTAAGGTCTTTTCCTAAGAAAGGTAAAACTTGAATACGTAAACAAGAAATATTTGCAAAGTTCATCAACTACAAGAAAGGATATAAAATGGAGTCCACAATTCGGCAAATGAACCTGTTTTTCAACCCAAAATCAGTTGCAGTTATAGGCGCTTCACGAAAAATTATGAAGGCTGGTCATGTCATCTTCAAAAATTTTGTCGAAAATAAGCGAAGAGGCTTGTTTAAAGGAGAATTGTACCCTGTAAATCCTCATGAGGAATTCATTCTTGGGTTCAAGTGTTATCCGTCGCTTGCCGATATCAGGGAAGAGGTTGAACTTGTTGTCATAGTGGTTCCAGCTGAAACCGTTACTAAGGTTATGGAAGAAGCAGCCTTCAAAGGAGTGAAGGTGGTAGCAATAGTCAGTGGTGGCTTTAGTGAGGTTGGAAACCAAGAGCTTGAAGAAGAAGTTACGATGATTGCAAAGAAGGCGGGTATAAGGGTTCTTGGACCCAACTGCCTTGGCGTTTATGATTCTCAAACTGGCGTTGATATGCTTTTTCTGCCCGAGACAAGGGTTCTCAGCACTGGAGATGAGGTTGTTGCCACTCCACGCCCCATGACGGGTCCTATATCCGTCGTCACTCAGAGTGGAGCCTTCGGAATCTCAGCACTAGACTATTTGACTGGCAAACAGTTAGGTGTGAGTAAGTTTGTGAGTTTTGGAAACAAATGCGACGTGGACGAATCCGAAATGCTTCAATATTTGTTGTACGACGAAAAGACAAGGGTTATTCTCCTCTACGCCGAAAGCATAGATGACGGAAGAAGATTCATGGAGGTTGCGAGAGAGGTTACTAAGAAGAAGCCTATAGCCGCCCTTAAAACTGGAAAGACAAAAGCCGGAGCGAGAGCAGCCATGTCCCACACTGGAGCTATCGCCGGCTCCGATGAAATTTATGACAGCGTCTTCTCGCAGGTCGGGGTAATAAGAGTGAAGGATATGGAAGAATTTTTCGACGTGGGTAAAGCTCTAGCCTTTCAGCCACCAGCGGAAGGAAAAAACGTTGCTGTGATCACCGATGCTGGTGGACCAGGCGTCATGGCGGTAGATGAGAGCGAATCTAAGGGGCTGAACGTGAAAAGATTCTCTGATGAAACTGTTCAGAGATTTGAGAAATTAAAGAAAGAAGGCAAAATCCCTTCCTTCGCAACAAACCTAAACCCTGTCGATCTTACAGGCTCGGTGACCTCTGAAATGTTTGAACTAAGCACCAAGATAGTCTTTGATGATCCTGACATTCATGGAATTCTTTTGCTTGGAATGCATCACACTCCTTCGCTGCAAGAGGACTTTATTGACAGGGTGGCAGGCCTATCGAGAAACTATACTAAACCCATTGTAGCTTGTGCTATAGGCGAAACTGAAATGGCATTGTACATTCGGTCTAGGTTTGACAAACTGGGGATTCCGTCCTATTCTTCGCCGGAGGATGCTGCTCGGGCTATGGCGGCTTTAGTCAAGTATGGACAATATCTGAAGAAGAACAACTGTTTTGAGCAGTATTTGGATGCCTTTCAGAAGCAGGCTATTGTCTCTAGGTAGTCTTGTTTTCGTGTTTCTTTAGCCACTGGGCGACTTTCTGGAAGAGAGGACTCGCAGACATGTTGATGACTGGGACAATGATTTTTTCTTTGGTTTCAATCAACGGATGATACAAGGGCATGAGTGCATAACTTACGAAGGCCCAGTAAACCTTCTTTTCTTCGATTAAGGTTTTGGTGGCGGTCTCGGTTGTTGTTGGCACAGGGAAATAGATGAAGGCTACTCCTTCAGCCCAGTAAACGCCTGTTGGTTTTCCTCCGGCTGCGATGTTGGCGAATCTGGCTAGGTCGTCTGGTGTTGGGAATTTGTTGCACTCCATTATTGCGACTTTTTGGAAGGGTTCGTGACTAACGTCCAATTTCTCATCCTCTGTTGTAAGTGGGTTTTACGGATAACTTAGTTTACAGTGTTGGGGTTAGAACTGTATAAGTCTTTTTGCACACGCCTGCCAAATCCTATGAAGGCACAAATTTAGAAGAAATTCTCTGTTTTTCAAATAATCTTTTAAGGTTTGATAGGAGAGTTACTTCACGAGATGATGACTAGAACAATAAGCCTCCTTAATGCACTTCTGATGCTAACCCTGATAACTTTTTGGGGTAGTTCATTTGTGGTTGTCAAGATAGCGTTAGGAGAGGGATTAACCCCGGTTTTCATAGCGACCCTCAGATTTCTCATTGCAGGCGGACTTTTTCTCGTTGTACTTCTCTTTAGAAAAAATAGAGAGCGAAATTATAGGCTTCTTGTCGAAAAGAAGGATTCCGCGACACTCTTGTTTCTCGCTCTCACCGGCGTCACTTTCTTCTTTACTGCCCAGTACACTGGGGTTCAGATGGCAGGGGCATCTATCGCCGCCATCCTCGTTTGTCTCCTCTCGCCGATTATTATCACTGTTCTTTCCGCTGGACTGTTCAAGGAGCATCTTGTGAAAAGGCAGATTTTGGGGATTGGGGTTGCTGCAGCAGGCGCCTTCATTGTTATTACGGGTGGCACTTTGAGCTTTCCAGACTCTCGGGAGTTCTTTCTGGGAAGTTTGATCTTGCTTTCAACTCCGGTTCTTTGGGCTACGTACAGTCTCTTGGGAAAGAAGATCATGGAGAAGTATAGTCCTTTTCTGGTTGTGGCGTATGTGACTATTCTTGGGGGATTGTGTTTAATTCCTCTTTCTTTGGCTGAAAACTCTCTTCATCAGATATTCACGATGAGCCTCTACTGTTGGGTGGCGATTCTTTTCTTGTCTTTTACTTGTTCGCTGTTGGGATACTTCATCTGGTTTTATGTTTTAAACCAAGTTGGCGCAGCGGTGACCAGTTCGTTTCTGTTTGCAGAGCCGTTGGTCACAGTGTTATTCGCTGTGACGTTTGTCGGAGAAAGGTTGAGTTTGTCCATTTTGGCGGGTGGGCTTCTGATCTTTGTAGGAGTTTACCAGGTCACGAAGGGTAAACGAAGTTAAGTAGCCGAGTGTGCTTCTTGCTTCTGGCAAAATTAAATAAGAATTTCAGTAGTAGAGTTGAGTGTTTGTTCAGTTATTAAAGAGGAATGAAGGTTGCCGGAGATTCGGGTTGCGATAGTTGGTGTGGGTAACTGTGCGTCTGCTCTGGTTCAAGGCGTCGAATACTACAAGAATCTGACTGAGGATATCAAGTGTCCGGGGTTGATGCACGTCAATTTTGGGGGCTACCACATACGTGACATACGGTTTGTGGCTGCTTTCGAGGTTAATAAACACAGAATTGGGAAAGACCTCGGAGAAGCCATTTTCGTGGAACCAAACTGCTGTGCCAGATTTGCGGATGTGCCTGAACTTGGCGTAAAGGTGCTGTGTGGACCGGTTTTGGATGGTGTTGCTCCGCACATGAGGGAATCCTTTAGAACGTATGATAAGAAGGAGTTTAGTTCTGTCGATGTGTCCGCTGTTCTTCGAGAGGTTGAGGCGGATTTGGTGGTGAGCTATCTTCCTGTTGGAAGTTTCAAGGCGACTCGCCACTATGCGCAAGCCGCTATCGATGCGGGTTGTGCCTTCGTGAACTGTATACCCGAATTCATCGCCTCTGACCCCGAGTGGGGCGAAAAATTTAGGAAGAGAGGATTACCCGTGGCTGGGGATGATGTGAAGAGTCAGTTGGGCGCTACTATTCTCCATCGGAACCTGGTTAAGTTGTGCGTGGATCGGGGCATCATAGTAGATGAGACTTATCAGTTGAATCTGGGTGGGAACACGGATTTTGAGAACATGACTGTGGAGGAGCGGTTGAAGACCAAGCGGGTTAGCAAGACTGAGGCTGTGACGAGTATGATTCCTTATGAGGTTCCTACGAGGATTGGTCCATCCGACTACGTTCCTTTTCTGGGAGATAAGAAGATTTGCTATGTTTGGATTAGGGGTCGGAAGTTTGGAAATCTTCCAGTCACGGTTACTGCGAAACTGGAGGTTGAGGATTCGCCAAACAGTGCTGGGGTTGTTATCGACGTTATCAGGGCGGTGAAACTTGCTCTTGACAGGGGAATAAGCGGTCCACTTATCAGCATTTCCTCCTACGCCTTCAAGCATCCGCCTACACAGGTTTCAGACGATGTGGCGAGACAATGGGTAGAAGACTTCATAGCAGGAAAACGTGAAAAATAAGTTCAGCGCTCGAGTTACATTTCTCTCAGTGAAGATGATGAAGAAGAAAAATAATTTTGACTCTCCTCTCACAGACTAGAGAGATTCATTTTCCCAATTACCTATTAAGCGGTCTTTGCGGACTGTTTCTGAACCAATCCTTCCGAAAGATAGGTAGCTCCAAAAAGGAAGCCCATAGCCACCCAAGTGAGAAAATATCCAACGCTCGGACCCCAACTCTCACCAGAACCAAAATTAACAAACGAACCTTTAGGGCTGAACTCACCAAGCCAAAGATGCAAATAAACGATACTCATCAACGCACAAATCGCCCCCAAACAACTAACAACACCAACGTATTTCCTTCTGCTCTGGTCTGGTAAACTTAGAGCGATAAACGGCATTACTAGTGTAACGATGGAGAAAATCAGGGAAACATAACCTGCCAAAGGATTAAACAACTCGGAACCAACCAAGAAATCTACTAGGGAGCCTCCAAAAGCGTTCATATAATAATATTCTCCTTCGTTGGTCACGAGGAAATACCAGGGTGCAAAAAACCCAGCAACTAATAGGGCTCCCCCAACCACCACAAGTTTCGCATAGATAGGCTTCAAAACCGAGAACAACCAAATCCAACAGTTATGGTGTCTGTGAGAATCTTAAGGGTTACGCTACTGTGGAAGGGGTTCTGCGGGGATGTTTAATCTCTTTCTGATCTCTCTTGCCAAAACATAGGCGTCTCCGACTCTGTAGTTGTCGGTGATAACCATCTTCGGCTTGCTCTCCTTCACATACCTCAGCAAACCGTTGAAGTCGCAGTGGTCACTCAAAGCAACCCTGTACTCTTTCTCACCTACTTGGCGGCATGGGCTTCCAAACTCCCAGCCACTCAAATAAACCCGCAAAGCATCCCCTCCTACACGTCGTCGAGAACCCATGTGATAGAAAGCAACGCAAGGCTCATTCCTTTGCAATGTCAGCTCTGCCTCGGCATCGCTTGACAACAAAAGGCGTCTCCCAAACCTCATGCCATGCCTCTCACAAATCTTCGAGACATGAAACACCTTCTCTGGAACAACAAACGGAACCCTAACCTTCGCCTTATACAAAATCTGCATAACCTCTTGAAGTTTCCCGTAATAACCAAACAGATACACTGGTCCGTTCTTCAGGGATTCTTCTACCAAAGAAACAAGGAAGTCTTCGACTTGGTCTCCAAAGGGTCTGACGTGAGTCGGGTTTCCGTAAGTGGCTTCCATAACAAGGATGTCACACTCAATTATCGGGGTCTCTGGAAGGCGAAAATCACCAGTGTAAACTATCCTTGTTTGGTCGGCGTCTTCGACAAGAACTTGAGCGGCTCCCCAGATGTGATCCGCTGGATACAAAGTGATTTTTTCGTCATCACACCAAAGCCCTTCTTTATAGTTGAGGGCTTTCACGTTTCCCGCCATCAGAAACAATGGATTCCTCATAACGTCTATCAAATCGTTGGTGATTTGAGTCATCACCACCGTCTCGCATGTCTTCAGGCTCTGTCCTAAGCCAAGAAGGTGATCAGAGTGAATGTGAGTAACAACCCTAATCGGTTTGCCTTCTTCGTGTGCGTCACAGGCAACATACTTTCCTAAAAGAATCGCACCCTTATCCGTTACAGTGGCCTTCAACCATACACACTTCGTCATTATCGTTCGCGAGCATGTTTCAGTATGTGACCCACCTCAGGCAAGACAAGTCTTTCCAAACACAACCTTACAGCCTGAGGCGAACCAGGAACACAAAAAATCACTTTTCCCTTGTCTGCAACCCCAGCTAAAGCACGACTAAGTAGGGCTGCGGAACCAATCTCATCATAACTTAAACGCCGAAACAACTCTCCAAAGCCAGGCAGCGTCTTCCTCAACAATGGTCTCACAGTCTCAATGGTTATATCTGTAAGGCTGACGCCTGTTCCACCACAAGTGATGATCGCATCAACGTCTTTCATCCCCAGAGCGTTTCCAACACTTTGTCCAATCAAGACCCGATCATCTGGCACCACAGTCCTAAGAACAACCTTATGCCCAGTCTTCTCCAGCAACTCTACAATCAAGTCGCCAGAAGGATCATCAACGTGCTTTGTCAACTTTAAAGCCTCAAAACGAGAGGTGCTGACAATTATTATAGCGAATTTCAGTCGACTAGGCGCCTCTGCTTTATGGCGACGTGAGACCTCACTCACTTAACCTAAACCTCCGAACCCTACTTGAATCCTGTTGATAGTATATTTGTACTATACGGTTATTTGCGGCTGAAATGCATTTTTCTGACTATCGTTTCTTAAGTAGGGATGCTCCGCAAAGGGAGCACTGACTTGAGGTCATTAGGACGCGGGCACCGCATTGAGGGCACATGGTGTAGAGGGCGAATACTAGAAAGTATACTTCTCTTCCCTTTCTTTCCTTTTTTAAGAAACCTCTGCTTGCTAGTTGGTTTAAATAGTCACTCTCTGCCGCCCTTGTTCGCCTTGTCTTGGCCGCTACCTGTTCTGCTGTGGCTTGACCCATCGTTGCGATGGTTAACGCTGTCTCTCTCAAGTGCTCAGGCAATGACGCTAGTGTATCTGGAACAAACTCTCTGGGTGGCTGAACAGTTCGAAGACTCAGCAATTGACCTAGTTTCCTGTCAATTTCAACAAGCCTTTTTTTGATGTCTTCCAGCTTCCCAGATTCCTTTGGCATCGTTGTACCGTATCAATAATGTTTTACACTTCATGGTTTTACTTATATATCTTGCGTAACCTTTAAATATTGAATCCTCATTTCTGCGGGGGTTGTAACACAATTTTGAGGGAGGAAATGGAAAAAATGAGATTATTCAGATTTCTGCGAACAGCAGAAAAGGAAGAGAATAGTCGAAATTTAGAGAAAAATAGTTGGAAAGGAGCAGAAAGTGCTGGTGCAGTTTTGGTTCGTCAGCTCATTGAGGGCGAAATATACGAGTTTGGTGAGCCGTGGCGGCTGACTTCGGAGAGTTTGTCCGCAGTTGTTCCAATATTAAGAAGATTTGGTCAAGATAGAAACTATTTGGTGCTTCAAGAAATCTCAAAGGAAAATGTCTTCGTAACTGATTCGGGGCGAATAAACAAGGTCAATGTTGCTTTAAAGAATGTGAAGAAGCCTGTCTTTGTGAGGGCTGGAACGGTTTTCAAGGGACAAGGCACGCAGTCGAGAACTAATAGTATGGGCATAGTTTTGGAGCCTAGCGTAGAGAACGTTGTTGATGTTTTCTGTGTGCATGCAACTCATGGGATTTCATCTTCTTCCATGTTCTCAGTGTCTAACATGGTTCCGAGAAAGGTTGAGGATGTGTTGGTGTCGCAGTCTAAGAGTCAAGGAGCGATTTGGGATGCCACCGCTATGAGAGGCTTTCATGCAAGAGTAACACAGTGTCCAAGTTGTGGTTCTTCTGATCTTCTTCAATCTTATGAGGCTGAACTAGTCTGTGTGCAATGCGGCAACGTGATCCCACCTACTCTCAGGCGTGATTCTGTTGATCCCACACGCATTGACACTCATGACAGAGCGATGCTTACAATGCGTAGTTGGGGTCCAAGAGATAACCTTGTTGCAAACCTTGATGAGATGGCAAAATTCAATGAGAAAGTTGAAGAGATGCTTTCTAAGATTCCAGCGGACCTTAATAGTCAGGTAGGAACTGTGATAATTGATTCTAACGGCGTGCTCGGTCTTGAAATGTTTGACCATCCTGACTCGTGGAGAGCCTTTTCGCGCTCGATAGTTCGCAACTACGCTGACATCTTAGCTAAAGAAAGATCCGGAGAGGGACTTTTCGCTTTGAGGACTGAGCGAATTCCGGAAGCCATTAAAAAATTCTTAGAAAAAGCTGAGAGTTTGCCAGAAACTTTGGTCTTCAAGAATCGAGTAAGTGAGACGAGAATGTTATCTAGCGAATTACTCGGTGAGTATACGACTATAGGGTCAGACGCAATACATCTGATATTGAAGAGAAAAACACCCACATAGGCATAGAAAACACTTAGAGACTGCTACAGACAACAACAGCAAATCCGACCCGCTTAGGCGCTTTAGCCTTATGCTCCTTTGTAGTCGCGCTTAACCCTTCATTATCCCCCTTTCCAGACAAGATAACCTTAAAGAGAGTTATCAACTTTTATCATAGATTTCATGCTAACAGAACCTAGGTGGCGTTTGTTCAACATGAGACAGCCAACATCCCCAACAGTTCTCTGACTCCTCAATGCGTTTACTGAAAACATTTTAAGGGCTCACAACACGTATTAATTGGTGCTCAAAACTTGACAGAAGTCCTGTTAAGGACAAAAGCCAACAAGGAACTCGCTTTACAAGCCCTCTCTCTAGCCATAGAAAGGGAGCTCAAAATCCTGAAGGCAAAACTGGGAGGCTTTGAAGAGGAAATGCACAAGTACGAATCCAAGCACAGACTAACCTCAAAAGAATTTTACAAAAAATTTGAAAATGGCGAACTCAGCGACGACGAAGACTACTTCGCCTGGTGGTCAGCCATTCACGCCCACCAAAGCATCAAAGCAAGGCTCGAAACCCTCCAGGAGCTCCTCAGTCAATGCAAACAATAGATGAATACTTCAGGAAAATCCAAGACACAATATCAAACTCGAAAATAGTGGCATCAACCAACATTGAATACATCAAAGTTCTAGAAAACGAAGGATACATACGAGGAACCCTAACCCTCATCGACGGAACAGAGCTCAGACTTCTCGAATACACAAAGATCACCAATAACCAAGCTGCGACATTGAGGTATCGTCTTCAATGGCAGACCGAAGGAGAGCTCATCACAAGATGGAACAACGCCCCACACCATCCAGAAATAAAAACTTTCCCACACCACAAACACATTAAAGGCGAGGACAAACCAAAACCTAGCAAAACAACAAACCTCATATCCGTGCTCAAGGTGATAGAAGCAGAGATAGTTTCAAAAGGAAGAGGCTAAAATGAACAAAACCAAAATTTTTCTCGGCGTTTCCATCCTGAAAGGGAGAATAAGAACCAAGAAAACTGACAAGAAATCAGCAACAACGCACAAAGGCTTCTATTTGGAACATATTTGCCTCATATAGAAGACCTACCCTAGACCCTCTGCGCGTGTGCGTGTTCCCCCTCTCCCCCTCTATACTAGACCTAGACAGACACACACCCACTATTCCTCCTTCACCTTGCTCACAACCCTAACGTCCTCAACAACAGTCCACGGATACTGCCCACCCTCATCCTTCTCATACTGCTTCACCATATCCCAAACAGTCAACAAAGCCACGGCGACCCCAACCAACGCTTCCATCTCAACCCCAGTCTGCGCCCGAGTCCTCACAGTCACAACGCACTCAACCCCATCTTCAACCACCCCCAAATCAACACCAACACTCGTCAATGGCAAAGGATGACACAAAGGAATCAACCCACTCGTGTTCTTAACAGCCAAAACTCCTGCGACCCTCGCCACACTGAAAACGTCCCCTTTCTCAACCCGCCCCTCTCTAATCAACCGTAAAGTCTCCTTCCTCAACCTAATCAAACCCTTAGCCACAGCCTCACGAAAAACCTCAGGCTTCTCTGTCACGTCAACCATAGACACGCAACACCACCATCCTCACTCATCTAACACTCTGCTTAGACTTATCGGTCTGCTTCCACAACTCCATCAACCTTCCGATCAACTCCGCCTTTGGATTTGCCTCATTAAAACGGAAAATACGAATCCTCCCAAACCTCTTATGCCGAACAAGACCATGCTCCTCAAGAACTCCCAAATGACGATTCGTGGTCGCATAATTCAACCCAGCACGTCTGGCAATCTCTGAGATGTTAAGCTCCCCGATCTCAGTCAAAATCCTTAATATCTTGACCCTTCCTTTAGAAGATAAAACCTCCTCAATCGCCAAATCAAAACCCCCTCCTAGTTACCTCCGACAGACAAAACCTTAATCAATTCACGCTCCAAATCAGAAGCAGGAACCCTCGACAAACTAATCATGGTGGTCTTGCCTCTCTGTCCAACACCAGAAAGACGAGACTCAATGACACCCACAGCAGAAAGATCCTTGACGTAGTTCCAGACTTGAGTGTGCCCAAGCTTCCTCTCCCCATACTCCTCGCAAACAACAGCATACGCTTCTTCCGCATCACCAATCGACATCTGAACCGCTCCAGTCTGCTTGAAACGCCTCGCAACACCCAAGAGAAACAACTTCTCATGAAGCCCCAGCGAAGAAATCACATCCTTACTCACAGTTGGATAAACACTAGAAGCCGCCATACGAACACACTCAGCCGAAACCTCCACTAACTGCGACACGTCAGCATACTTTCCAGCACGCCACAGAAGTTCAATCCCATAACGTGCGTCACCCCCCTCAGAAGAAGCCAACCCAGCAATCAAACCCAAAACGTCACCAGAAACCGCACCAACCCTAAAAGCAAGATTAACCCGATCACCAAGAATATCCAGAAGTTGAGCCTTCGAATACTCACTCAGATGAATTATGTTGTGTTGAAGGGTGCTCCTCGCGCTGGGGTCAAGCGAATCCAAATATTCAATCTCACGAAGAACACATATAAGAGAAAGTCTTCTGGGCGCATTAGGACGGTCTTCTTGAATGCGCGTGAGGTTATAGAGCGGCGCCGATCCCTCATTGCGAATTAACGCGTCCAACTCATCCAAAGTCAAAATCAAGTACAAGTTTTGCTCATCCAAAACCTGAACGAGCACATGCAAAATCTCTTCCGCCGAATAACCCCGCTTAGGAAAATGGGGATGAAACCTTGAGATTGTTTGTTGTAGAATCAGGAAAAGACTTCCCTTACACTCACGACAATTGATGTGCACGTACTGAAGGTTTACTCCCTTCTCTTGTGCATCTCTTGTAATTTGAAGCCCAAAAAGTTGGGAAAGAACAGTTTTTCCAGTTCCAATCTGTCCAGTGATCAGCACACGCTGTGCCATTTTCCCTGGGCTTTCCACCAACGAACAAAAAAACTGATTCAGAAGGTCAAGTTGAAGACTTCTGTGAGGGAGACGAGGTGGAACATAGTTAATGTCAAGTTTGCTTTCATCCTTAAAAACGCTAGAATATCGACGCACACCATCACCTTGCTTGATTATTGTGCTTCCAAAGTGATTTATGCCTTTTGTCTATTAAAAAGAAAATCTGAGTAGTAGTGAATCAGAAGTAATTTCGGTTAATGAGGTGGGCTCTCGCACTCAAGATCTCAATCATTTTTCAGTGGGGCCAGAGTCGTCATCGCCCACCTAGCAAAATTAAATGTACCTCTCCCATAAAAGTATATAGTCTGCGAGGCTGTGGAGGCTCGGGGTGCTCAAGAAAATTAGGGTTGTTCCATTGGCTGATGAAAGCCTTGGCGTCAGATCCATGTGCACCTACGCAGAGACACCAGACATAAAGATTCTCTTAGATGCTGGAGTTTCGTTGGCTCCCAACCGATTCGGTTTTCCTCCCCACCCAAGAGAATACGAAGCGATTGCTGAGTGTCGAGAGAGAATAGCAAAAGCCTCGGAAAAGGCGGAAGTGGTTACATTGAGCCATTACCATTTTGATCACCATACGCCTTCCTATGTGGACTGGTTCTGTAACTGGTCTTCGTCCGATGTTGCAAGACAAATCTATGAAGGTAAGATTGTTCTGGTTAAGAGTTATCAGGAAATGGTAAATTTCAGTCAGAGACGGCGGGGCTGGATGTTCAAAAAGACTGGAGGTAAATACGCCAAACGTTTAGAGATAGCGGATGGGAAGGCCTTCAAGTTTGGAGACACACTCGTAAAGTTTTCTGGGCCAGTGTTTCACGGACCTGCAAACTCTGAACTCGGCTGGATTTTAATGACCTCCATAGAATATGATGGCGAGAAGGTGTTGTTTGCGTCAGACGTTCAAGGTCCTATGTGCGGCGTAACGTTGGAGACAATCCTTGCGGAACAACCACAGTTAGTCGTCATTGGTGGACCTCCCACCTACTTGGGTGGGTTTAGGGTTAAGGAAGAGCATATAGCGTTAGGAATGCAGAATTTAGAAAAAATCGCCATGAATGTTCCAGTCATGGTTTTGGGGCATCATCTTTTGCGGGATGAGAAATGGAAACAATTTTCCCAGCCCATCTTTGAGGCTGCAAAGAAGTCTAGTCACAGTATCGTTACTGCTGCCGAGTTCTTGGGAAGAGAGAACAACTTGTTAGAGTTTCATAGAAAACAGTTGTTTAAGTTAGAACCACCTAGGACCGATTTTGTTAGATGGATGAAGCTACCATTGCCTAAAAGAAAACTTGTTAAACCTCCCATCTGAATGTATTGAACATAGCATTTCATGCGGGATACTGGAATTTGAATGGGTGTTGTTAGCTCATGGGAAACTCCAAGCCATTATTGGAAGCAAATTCGCTACGATTATGCGCACACAATTCCTGAATAATGCTTATTTTTAGAAGATTATTAATTAGATAACGTATTGGGGATCAACGTCTTGGATTGTTACAAAAAGACATGGCTCGTCGCAATCTGTGTCATCATTGTGTTTGTTGCTGGAGTGACTTATGTATTTGGACTTACGAATGGCAAGGTATGCCCAAAATGCGATGGATCCGGAAAGACACGTTGCACTTCATGTAATGGGATAGGAACATGCGGTTGGTGTGGTGGAAGTGGTAGAAATAGATGGTTTAATCCAGATGAACTTTGTCCTCTTTGCCATGGCAGCGGCAGATGCACGACATGTGATGGTACCGGCTATACTAGATGCAGAACTTGCAGTGGAAGCGGATGGTATTGGATGTTTACCTCAGTAGGGTCCAGTCTATTGTTCTCGACCATTTTCTCGTTATGTTTCTTCGGAGCTTTTGGCCTTGAATACGCAGTAGATGCTTTTCGGTTAGACATGAATCCATGGGTGTTTGACGTTAAGGATATGGATTTCTGGTTTAATCCCATGTTTTTGACATGGCTATTCGGTCGCGATAGAAGAAGATGGGCGAAGTGGACAACAGCATCCAGCCTTATAGTGGCTGTCATATTGGGTACTACTCTCGCAATTTTAGCGTCAATTGAAAGGGCGACAAGAGATGTGATGTTGATAGGATGTGTCTTCGGAATGACGTTCACAATTCTTTTGGGGGGCGTTGTATTGTACTATGGATATTGGAAACACACGAAGACAGAAACTAACGAAGATTCTTTGATATCCTCTGAAAAAATATAGTGCGGCTGCCGGGATTTGAACCCGAGTCACCGGCTCGGGAAGCCGAAGTCCTAACCAGACTAGACTACAGCCGCTAATGTTATTTTCAATGTTGTTTTTGTGTATAACCTTTTCCTGTTGTGTATAATTCCTAGATTTTTTGTGTATAAGTTTTTGATATTCTGAAGGTAGCTCTTTACCCAAGTAGCACCAGCTCTTTTTATAGTTTGTTAGATCAGTATGTTGAATGTAGAAGTATAGATATTTCTTTCCTTTAGTGATAGAAGTCTTTTTTGTTAAAGTTCCTTTAGCTCCACATTTGATACATTTGACTTGTTTCTTTTGGTATGTAGACATCTTTCTTATCTCCTATTAGTTGTGTATAAATCTTAAGCTTATAGACTTATTTAAGGAGCATTACAGCTTTTGTTTTAATAGTATTTATTAGAAACACTATCTTCTATTATGACTTAGGGAAAAAACATGAGTAAGAAAGTTGTAACATTAGAAGAGCTAAAGGAGCTAGGTATCAAATCAACTAAAGAACCGTATAAAGAAAAGATTAAGTCGGAGCTATTAACGACATGGGCTATTCCAATAGTAGAAAAAACATTTGATTATCTAAGTGCTTTACCAGCTAGTAAAAAGAAAGAAGGAGTCGAGCTATCTAGTTTTCCAGAATTGATAGAACCAAAGACTGTAACTTATACCATTCAAAGAGAAGGTAAGAAACCTAGACAAGTAACGAGAACATTAAGTAAAGCTCAAATATCTATGGCTTTGATTGCTATGGCTATTAAACAAAAAGAACTTCAAGGAAAGATAAAGCTTCAAATGTCTGATGATAAGAAAGCTATTCGATTTTACCTAGCTTAATCCTCTTTTTTTATTTTGGTCTAAGTCTGAAGGATATACTTATAATATTTATTATCTGACACTTTAAGATATCAATACTTATAACAGTTATAATTATCCCTATATTGAATCTTAAGATGTCTTCCCCCCACATTTAGAAGCTCTTTATGTATTTATATAGGCTAAAAAAGAAGAGTAATTTATTATTGAATTAGAGAAATAAGAATAAATAAGGAGCATTATAAAACATAATGTTTATATTTTCGTATGAGAATATATATATAGAGAGAATAGTATGAAATTAAAAGGATGTGATAATATGGATGAAGAATTAATTTTAGATGAGTTAGTGATATCATGTGTAGAATACAACAATATATTAACTAATCTTTCAAAACAACAATATGAGACTTTGAATGAAGCTAAGGAATTTGCTGAGAATACTGGTAAATACATTAAGACCTTACATTCATTGAGAGATAATAAGACATTGTTATTTGAACTGAGATATGAACTTAGTGAAACTTTATCTTTACTTGAAAAACATAGACATAATCAAAACATTTCCTTATATGCTCCAGTATTGAATATTTTAGAAGATAAGATTAAAGAACTATTATTTCCAATAATTAAAAAAAACTCTCATACATTATCTGAAGCTAAGAAAGATACAGAACCAGATTTAGCTAATATGACTAAACAACAAAGGTATCAATATTATTTCCAGAAATCATTAGACGATATGGAAAGTAAAATAATTAGAGAAGGAGATAAGGACTTGGAAAAATTAGCTATAGAAGATGCTACAACTTATATTTATAGTCAAGGACAGATAAAACCTAAAAGAAACTTTAAAGAACCTACTGACATAATATTTGAAGCTGTATCTAAGTTAAGAGAAGAACAGAAAGAGAAAGCTAAACAACAATTATCAGCTAAAGAACCTAAAGAGAAAGAAAAGAAAGTATCGGAAGATGAGATACTGAATTCTAAACTAAAGAATGTAGCTAGTCATATTATTGAAAAACATCAATAAGAGGTATGTATCAATGTTACTTTATCAAATTCAAATATTAAGAATTCTTAAAGAGTATTCTAACTTAACTTATTTAGACTTAGTTAAATTTATTGATACTTTAATGAATGACAATAAAAATAATGAAGTTCTAAAGCTAGAAGTCAATAAGGCATTATGGGATTTAAGAAATATAGGATTAGTTAGTAGAACAGGACATAGAAGAAGCTATGAGTATAATATTTCAAATGAAGGTATAAAGTATTTAGCCAGAGCTGATATTAAGGAGATGATATGATGTCTAAGAATGAGATATTAATAAATGCTGATAACATATCTAAACATTCTAAGAAGCCAGTATTATTTTCTACTCCTAAACCTCTTAATGTTCCTAAGCTAATAGATATAGAAGAGCTATCAGAATCAGATAGACTTAATACATTATTAGACTTAGCTACTGAAGGTTTACTTAGAAGTCATAAAATAGAATAATTAAAAAATAAAAAAAGAAGGTGATACAATGAATATTAAATCTAATCAAATATTTAAAGACTCTGATAGACTACATAAAGGCTATAATTTTGAAATGGAAGTCCAGAGCTATCTTTCTGATAATGATATTGAGTTTAATGGTAATCCTTCTATCTGGTATGACTGGTTATGTCGTGTAGAAGCTGGAGCTGATATAACTATTGATAGCCCTAAAGGAGTTATTAAGCTAGAAGTTAAGTTTAATGGAGCTCACGTGTATAGGAGCTATCTTAAAAGAGATTATATTACAAGATTTGAGTATGCCAATGATGAGCATAGATTTATTGTTACATCTAATATAGAATGGTATGATTCTAAAGATATAGAATGGCTAGATAGAACTTACAAGATTAAAGTTATAGAGCTAGAAGATTTAGAAGATAATATTTCTAAATATTTTGATGATACCCTAACAAATACTATGTATTTGAATGTAAATAATTTAATCTATTATAGTAAGCTAGTAGCTTTAAAGGAAGCTTCTAAGCCCATAATATCTAACCTTAATGTAGAACCTAAGAGTAAAACCAAGCTTAAGAACCTTAATTTAAGTCATAATCTATTAGCTCTCTCTAAAAATAATATAATAAAGACTAGAAGCTTAAATGAGATTAGTAAGCCAGAGCTGCGCCAGCGCAGTTTCTTTAGATTACTCTACGTATATTTGAATGTCAATAATATTAAAGGTTTAATTAGCTTTATAATTTTTAAGAGAGCTTCTAAACCCATAATTGTAAACCAGAATATAGAACCTAAATATAAAACCAAGCTAAAGAAACCTAATTTAAGACACAAATTATTAGACATAATTATAAATGCTATAAGTATCTCTAATCCACTCAATAAATCTAAGAAGTTAAAAGAATATTATCATTAAGCCCCAGGGCTTAATGTATTAAAAAATAAGATATTGTCCACTAGCCGACATAGTTATAATATTTATAATTATCTAATACGAGATGTTAATAATGAAGTTAATTTGTAAACATTGTAATAAATACTATACTTGTAATATTATAGAAGAAGATAAAAGAGTTAAGTGTTTAAAGAGAAGAAAATATATCCATCAAGTCTTGGATTATGAATGTTTTACTCCATATCCTTATGAGCCTGAACCTATAATCAACTATGAAGAACCTAAGAAAGTTATAAAGAAGAAAAATAAGTTTAATGATAAAAATTGTAAAAGTCTAATTGAATATGTGAGGTGAATATATGAATCCTTTATTCATGTTAAAGTTTAAAAGCTCTAACCATAAGTTTGAATATTCTATCTTAGAATTTTGTAGCAATATAGATGAAGCTATAGAGAAAGCTATCTTAAGAAGTAAACTAACTAATGATGAAATATTAGGAGTCTATATGAAGCATACTGGAACATCTAAGCCAGAAGATAGAGAATATCAAAGAAGGAATTATAGAAAGAATGGATAAAATACAAATCATACCTAGACGTTTTAAATTAAATAGACATCATTGTGCTAGATGTTATAAAGAATTTAAAGTAGGAGAAATAGCTTATCTCTCATCAAGTAGAAAGATTTACTGTGTTAAATGTTATGACATAGTGTATCAAGATTTATAGGTAATTATAACATTTATAACAATATCTTAATCTATGACTTAGATATATTTTATATCTGGAGTAATAGAAGATTTTAGTTTAGGTGTCTCTATATGGTAACTTTAGAGATAGGTTATTCTTTCCCTAGGCTTACATCCTAAGCTTTTTCCATTCTATTACTCCATAACATACATAATTATAAATACTATAAGTATCATAAATTAATAGGCTTATAGACTTAGACAATTTCTAATTAAAAAATAAAGCTAACAGCTATCAAGCTACTAAGATTAAAAACTATTAGGAACATAAGCACTAATCACAAATACAGTTTTATAATCTTAAACATTCTGTTGTAATCGTTTAAGAGATTCCTTTTATTGTGTATAAATCAACATGATTAGTAACATGAGATAGACTACTAGAGTCTAAGTTATACACAATTCATATACTTATAGCAGTTATAAGTATTCAAGCTTAATTAGAGAAAATAGAAAAAAAGGCTTAAGGAAAATAATAAAGTCTAAAAAGAATAGTATCAGCAGCTATAACTTTAGCTCTACTAATCAAATAAAGACATGATACTATATGTAGTATTCTTACGTGAATACTTGTCTTTAGAATTAAGAATTTGAAGCTGGATTTGTTTTTTAGGTGCTATTAGAGACATAAGGTAAAAACTAATGAAACATAGATGAGAACGAACTAAGATTTACTTTAAGAATTGATAGTTAATAACTGTTATAAGTATTCATAAACTTAGACAAAAAAAAGAGAAGATTAGCTGAGTATCTTTAACCCAGCTTTCTCATAGATAGCTTTTAGCGTCTTAGGGCTATAGTCTGTGTAATTCCTACCTAGAATAGACTTAGGAATTCTACCACAATAAGCGTCTATGTATCTATCTGGAACACCTAAGTTAGTCATTTCTACACAGAAGAAATCTCTAAGGTCTTTAGGAGTTATAGAGAGCTTAGCTTTATCTTGAGCTATATCCCAATATTTTTCAAATGTCCTATACTCAGCTGCTACAAATACTCTGGGATTACTATCAATTCTTGAATCTAAGTAATTGTCTAAGTTTATAGCTAGCTCATCGTTATAGAAGGTTATCCATTTGTGTTTAGTTAGACTATCATTGTTTTTGATAATCATCCTGTTATCTCTATTCAGCTCGGATTTCATTAGATACATTAAGTCATTCCTTCTTAATCCACTAACACAATATCCTAAGAACATCATTTTAACTACATTATGGTCTATAGCTTCATAGAATCTTACTAAGTCTGTTTTATCGAATTCTATCATTTTAGGTTTGAATGGAATAGTAGGAAATTTAAAGCTGCATAGCTCAGGCTTATTCAGATAGTCTCTAAAGAATCTCCTAAGAGCTTTAATGAAACAACAATAAGTATTAGACTGATATTTTTCTCTTATGACTTCTAAGTAGCTTCTAACATCATCTTTCGTTATGGAATCTATAGGTTTTTTGACATGGCTAAAGAAGTTATTCATTTTTGATACATGAGCTGTTATCGTTAATCTACTTAAAGCTAAATCTATCTTCAGAAATCTTTTGAAATCATTCAAATCTACATTAGATTTGTGTCCTAACCAGACTAGACTACAGCCGCACAAGTCGTCTTTCAACTTTACAAGGTTCGAGCCATTTCTAAAACTTTACTCTTGATTCTCGTAAAGATTTTCTGAGATGATCCAGATGGAAGATAAATTGGGTCGTCGATGTTCCAAACGAGAATCTTGTTTTCCGCCTTTGGCCAACGTTCGATTATGATTTGCTTGTGCTCCTCCTTCATGACGATGATTAGATCGTATCCTTCCATGTCTTTCTCTTCTATTCCTTCGGGTTCACTTTTTAGATTTCCGAGAGCGTTTTCTCTCTCCAAGAATCTCTTTGCGTTTTCTGCTATGTGACTTGCGGGTTCTGTTCCAGCAGACTCGACAAGAAAGTCGCTTCGGGACTTTTTCAAGAGGGCTTCTGCGACTGGGCTTCTGAAAGAATTTCCTGTGCACACAAATAGAATCTTCATGTTTTAGATCACTACGCTTTAGTGAAGTGAGCATAAGTGTTTCAAGTTCTGGTTTCCTGTGTGCTATCAAGGATTTTGATAAACTTTGAGGGAATCTCCTCTGAAAGGTAAACTTGGTCTGTCGCTTTATAGAACTTTATTCCTTCCTTTCGAGCCTTTTCTGCATCAACGACTAGTATGATTGGCTTTGTGGTTCCTCTTTTTCCAACATCCCTTGCTATTTCTGTGGTTGCTGATAAGTGTACCCACCCACGCTTCATGGGTTTCAAGCCTTCTCTCAGAATTATCGAAGCCGACCGTTTGGGGGTTCCGTGGTAAAGAAATCTAACGTTCTCATCGAGAGGATATTTCATCTCGACATCGATGGTGTGCCCATAAATTGCTCGAATCTTGTCGCCGAATATTTGAAACCTTCTTCTATCACTTTTCTCTACAACCTCTGTAACGAAGCGTTCATCAACATCGTATCTTTTCCTCAGATTATTCAAGAGATCACATATTCTAACAAACCCTTCGTTATCCATCTTCAAGTTTTCAGGGTTGTGTCTCAGCAAATAGCTCATGTACTTGCTGACAGCCGTCTTTAAACCCGAATTCATGCTTTCCCTCTATTCGTTCAATTAGTGTTCTACCAATCATTGTATTAAATTTGCATTGAACAACTTTCTCATCTATAACTTAACCCTACCGTAATTTAAATAAAAATTGATTCCCTGATTTCTCTAAGTTTCAAGCAAAATAGGGAATAAGTAAAGTTTATTAGTGGGCTAAATTGTTTACTGTTAGCACCTCAAGATATGATGGGGAAATCCTTACGGAGAGCCCTGATTTTTCGGGTCGAAAGCCTACCGACCCATTGGAGGAATCTCCTAGTTTGGAAGAAGATGTGTATGGAATTACGATTCAGTCTTCTATTGAAAGGAACTTGGAGGCTAGATAAATTTGGAAATATCGCATGACGACCTCTTACTCCTCTTGAAATCATTCTTTAAAGAAAAAGGTTTGGTCAGACAACACCTCGACTCTTACGACGAATTCGTCGAACGCAGTCTTCAAGAGGTAATAGACGAAGTTGGCGAAATTGAAATAGAAATTCCAGAAAACCCGTACAAGATCAAGTTCGGTCGATTATGGGTCATTGATCCTGATCCACAATCAAGGATTAGCAGTCCCTACATCACCGAGACTGACGGCACAAAACATGAAATCTATCCGATGGAAGCTCGTTTCCGTAACCTAACATATGCAGCTCCACTCTCCCTTGAAATGACCCCTATAATCGACGGCAGGGAGATGGAAACAGAACTCGTCCTAATCGGCAAGTTTCCAGTGATGCTGAAGTCAAAACTCTGCCTTCTCTCTCAACTTCTTCCAGAAGAGTTAGTCGCCCAAGGAGAAGACCCAAACGACCCAGGAGGATACTTCATAATTAATGGTTCTGAACGAGTAATAATCGCTCTAGAAGACTTGGCCCCAAACCGTATCCTCACAGACATCGACACACGCGGCGCCAAACCCATTTATCAAGCCAAAATATTCTCCACAACGGTCGGTTTTAGAGCGAGAATCGAATTGCGAATGAAATCAGACGGCGCCATCTATGTTTCAATGCCAGGCGTTCCCACCGAGATACCCCTCGTAATTCTTATGCGAGCACTAGGACTAGAATCTGACAAGGAAATAGCAGAGGCAATTTCTCCTGAAAAAGTTGTGCAAAGCGAGTTGGAATACTCTTTCGAAAAAGCTGTTGGTGTTGACGCGGTCAAAGATGCGATAATGTACATTGGAAATCGGGTGGCTCACGGACAGATCGAAGAGTATCGTCGGCAGAAGGCAGAAAGTATTCTCGATCGAAACTTCTTGCCTCATATTGGTCGCACAATCGAAGCCCGTAAAGATAAAGCGCTCTTCATAGGCGAAATGGCATGTCGGGTTATTGAATTAAAACTCGGACGGAGAAAACCAGACGATAAAGATCACTTTAAAAACAAGCGTTTGAAACTCGCTGGACCTATGCTCGCAGATCTTTTCAGGATTGCCCTCAGAAATCTGTGCAGAGACATAAAATATCAACTTGAACGCATGGGTTTTAAGCGCCCAATGATAACGGTCTCCGCCGCTGTTCGCCCCGGTATCATTACTGAACGAATTCAACACGCTCTGGCAACCGGCAACTGGGGACGAGGAAGAGTCGGTATCACTCAACTTCTTGATCGCACAAACCACATTTCCACGTTAAGCCACCTACGAAGGTTGCAGTCACCACTTAGTCGCAGTCAACCAAACTTCGAGGCACGAGACCTACACCCAACACATTGGGGAAGGCTGTGCCCAAACGAAACACCAGAGGGATCAAATTGTGGTTTAGTAAAGAACCTCGCCTTATCTGCAACCACCTCTGTGACTGTGAATCCGGAAAAAATGAAGCACACTCTCTATCGGATGGGAGTGATTCCAGTTCCAGAGGCAAATGAGCAAGTTAAGTCTAGCTGTGCCAAAGTCTTTGTAGACGGTTCTCTGATCGGTTTTTCCTCATCGCCAGAAGAGTTGGTTGCCGAAATAATAAAGAAACGTAGGAAAGGGAACATATCTACAGAGGTTAACGTTGCCTATTTCTCCAAAATCTTCGGTGAAAGAGAAGAGGTTTATGTTAATTGTGACGAAGGACGAGTAAGACGCCCGCTTATAATTGTAGAGAATGGTGAACCAAAACTACAACCTGAACACATCGAGAAGATTCGATCAGGGGAATGGGGATGGGAAGACCTAATAGCGAACGGAATAATCGAATACATCGATGCTGAAGAAGAAGAAAACGTCCTTGCAGCGCTGAATTTTGATGATGTCACTTCTGAACACACTCACGTTGAGATCGCGTCCTACACTATGCTTGGGATATGCTCTTCCCTTATACCCTACCCAGAACATAATCAGTCTCCGCGTAACTCTTACGAAGCGGCCATGGCAAAACAGGCCTTAGGAATACACACTACAAATTTCTTCAATAGAGTTGATTCCCGCTCCCATATTCTACATTATCCACAGACACCATTGGTGAATACAAAACCATTGGATATCATAGAATATGATTTCAGGCCTTCGGGGCAAAACTATCTCGTTGCCGTTATATCCTTTGAAGGATACAACATGGAGGATGCCCTTATTTTCAACAAGGCATCCATTGAACGTGGATTGGGACGTTCCACGTTTTACCGTATTTACGAGGCAGAGGGTCGTCAATACCTCGGTGGATTAAAGGACCGTTTCGTTATACCAGAATCTGGCGTCCGTGGATACCGTGGAGAACAATATTATCGTCTTCTTGAAACAGATGGCATTGTAAGTCGTGAGTCCGATACTGCTGGGGGTGATGTGCTTATCGGAAGGACAAGTCCCCCGAGATTTCTTGAAGAATACAAAGAGTTTGAGGTCAAAGGACCTACCATAAGGGATACCTCTATAGATGTCAGGTCTTCTGAAACTGGTATAGTCGACGATATTTTCCTCACCGAAAATGGTGAAGGAAACAAACTTGTGAAGGTCAGAGTTCGTGACCAACGTGTGCCCGAACTAGGTGATAAGTTTGCTTCTCGACATGGGCAGAAGGGTGTGATAGGTATAATTGTACCACAGGAAGATATGCCATTTACTGCTGATGGCATCGTTCCAGACATCATCATAAATCCACACGCGATTCCTTCAAGAATGACTATTGGGCAATTTCTGGAGTCCATGGCTGGAAAAGTTGCCGCAGCAAGGGGAAGATATGTTGATGGAACGCCTTTCATCAGCGAAAAACCCGAAGAACTAAAAAAGGCATTAATTGGACTTGGCTTCAGCAACACAGGACGAGAAACCCTCTACAATGGTGTCACAGGCGAAAAATTTGCAGTGCACATTTTCATGGGAATAGTCTACTACCAGAAGCTCCATCACATGGTTGCAGACAAAATCCACGCGAGGGCGCGAGGACAGGTTCAGATGCTGACTCGTCAGCCTACCGAAGGAAGGGCAAGGGGCGGTGGGTTGCGTTTTGGAGAGATGGAGAGAGACTGCTTAATTGGGCATGGTGCTGCGATGCTGTTGCGAGATAGATTGCTTGAAGAATCTGATAAGTATCTTCTTTACGTGTGTGAGAACTGTGGGTACATTGCCTTTTACGACATCAGGCAGCGCAAATATCTCTGCCGACTTTGTGACGAGAAGGCACGAATTTCTCCCGTGTTTGTTTCTTACGCTTTCAAACTTCTTTTGCAAGAGTTAATGAGCCTGTGCATAGCGCCTCGTCTCAAATTGAAGGAGAGAGCCTAGAATGTCTGCGGAAGAAACAGTTCAAAAAGTGATAAACGAAGTTTTCTTCGGTGTTTTATCCCCCCAAGAAGTAAGAAGGTTTTCTGTTGCCGAAATACAAACCGCTGACACCTATGACGAAGATGGAACGCCCATAATATCCGGACTTATGGACGGACGACTAGGAACACTTGAGCCAAGGCAACGATGTAAAACATGTGGCAACACGGCAATAAGATGCCCCGGACACTTCGGTCATATCGAACTCGCGGTTCCAATTATTCACATAGAATTTACTAAAATAATAAATGAACTTCTTGGAGCCACTTGCAGAAATTGTGGACGCACCTTATCGCCGACGGATCAAATTGAAAAAATCAGGTCAAGAATTAACCGAGTTCGAAAATTGTTGGGAGAGGTGCCCAGTGGTCTTTACAAAAAAGTTTTACAAGAGGCAAGAGGAAAAGAATGCCCTCACTGCGGGGCACCACAATACAAGATAATATTCGAGAAACCAACAAAATTCAGTGAGGATGTTCCGGAGGGCGGTGCGCAAAGATTAACACCAAGTATGGTTAGAGAACGACTCGAACGCATATCCGATGAAGACCTTGAATTGTTTGGTTTCAACCCAGCAAGTGCCCGTCCAGAGTGGATGGTTCTGCAAGTTCTCCCAGTTCCTCCCGTTTACGTAAGACCCTCAATAACCTTGGAATCCGGCATTCGTTCTGAAGACGATTTAACCCATAAACTTGTAGACATAATCCGCATTAATCAACGCTTAAAAGAAAATATGGAAGCTGGTGCGCCAACACTCATTATCCAAGACCTATCTGAACTGTTGCAATATCATGTGACAACCTACTTCAACAATGAAGCCTCAGGAATTCCTCCTGCAAGACATCGTTCAGGTAGAGCACTCAAAACTCTGTCACAACGCCTTAAGGGTAAAGAAGGGAGATTCAGAAGCAACCTTTCTGGGAAAAGGGTAGACTTCTCAGCCCGCACTGTGATTTCTCCCGATCCGAATCTTGACATCAATGAAGTGGGAGTGCCGTTGGATGTCGCTATAAGACTCTCCATGCCTGAGAAAGTCACCCAATGGAATCTTGAGGAAATGCAAAGTTTAGTTATCAATGGTCCAGAAAAATATCCGGGTGCACTTTACGTTGTCAGACCCGACAGTAAACGAGTTCGACTGGAGTTTGTCGTTGACAGAGAAAAGGTTGCAGAGGTGTTAGAGCCAGGATTCATTGTAGAGCGTCATCTCAAAAACGGCGATACCGCCATCTTTAACAGGCAACCCTCTCTTCATCGCATGTCCATCATGGCACACTACGTTCGAGTGTTACCTCACAAAACTTTTCGCTTACACCTCTGCGTTTGTCCTCCATACAACGCAGACTTCGATGGCGACGAAATGAACCTGCATATACCCCAGAGTGAGGAAGCACAAACAGAATCGCGTCTTCTCATGCAAGTTCAAGATCAAATTCTTTCTCCAAGATTTGGAGGACCCATTATAGGAGCAATACGAGATTTCATCACCACAGCGTATCTCCTCACCCGAAAATCAACTTACCTCACCAAAGAAGAAGTTTGCAGACTACTGATGGCTGCCGAATATGATGGGCCTCTTCCTGAACCAGAAATAACAAAACCTAGGCCCCTGTGGACTGGAAAACAAATATTCAGTCTCTTCATTCCTAAAGACCTGAATTATGTGTTGAAAGCCACAACTTGTCGCGGCTGCGCCACTTGCCTATATGAAGACTGTCCATACGACGCTTATGTGGTTATAAAAAACGGTGTTCTAAAGCGTGGTGTGATTGATAGACGTTCCATAGGTGCTGAACAATCTGAAAGTCTTCTTCATAGAATAATAAAGGATTACGGCACTCACGTTGGAAGGCAATTCCTTAATCGTATTTGTCAACTCCTCAAACTTTTCATGTCACTGCGCGGATTCACTTATTCCTTTGATGAACTAGAGTTGTCCTCTGCTTCCCAAGAAAAAATCAAGAAAGCGATTCAAAAATTTGAGAACAAGATACAAGAGTTGATAAAAGACTATCGAAACGGCACATTGCAAAGGCTTCCAGGCCAAACCATGCAAGAGTCCTTTGAGATTTATGTTATGAACGAGTTAGCGAACGCCAGAGATAAGGCTGGAAGAATCGCAGACGAAGATTTTGATATCGAAAATTCTGGTGTAATGATGACAAGAACAGGAGCGAGAGGCTCAAACCTCAACATCGGTCAGATGACCGCTTGTGTGGGACAACAGTCTGTAAGAGGAAAACGGATTATGCGTGGATATCTTGAACGTGCGTTGCCTCACTTTAAAGTGGGTGATCCCTCACCTAAAGCTAGAGGTTTCGTTTACTCTTCCTATCGAGAAGGCTTAGACCCAGTGGAATTCTTCTTCCATGCTATGGGTGGCCGAGAAGGATTGGTGGACACTGCAGTGCGAACCCAACAAAGTGGATACATGCAAAGAAGGTTAATCAATGCTTTGGAGCATCTGCGCATAGAGTATGATGAAACTGTTCGAAACTCTGTCGGTGATATCATCCAGTTTCGGTATGGAGAGGACGGAGTTGATCCTGCCAAAAGTGATCATGGAAAAGCTGTCAATGTTAGTCGTCTTGTCGAGCAAGTTAAGATTATGCTAGAAAAGGGCAAGCCCGCATCTCTTCAATTAATTAAAGAAAGCCTTAAAGAAGTAGAAAATCAGTTAACTCCCATTCTCACTAAAGAGTTAAAACAAGAGTTACCCAAAGCAAAGTTGAGCAAGAAAGGTGTAAAGCAAGTAATCGATTTAACTTTAGAAAACTACGGACATGCCCTTGTTGAACCTGGGGAAGCTGTTGGGATCGTGGCTGCCCAATCTATGGGAGAGCCAGGAACTCAGATGACGCTTCGAACATTTCACTATGCTGGAGTTAGAGAGCAGAACGTGACTTTGGGTTTGCCACGTCTTATTGAGATTGTGGATGCTCGACGTATGCCGTCAACTCCAATTATGACCATCTGCTTAGATAAGGAGCATGAAGTAAGCAAAGAGAAGGCCACTGAGATCGCGCGAAACATCATTTGCACAACTGTTGAAGATGTCGCTGATACCTTATACGATGATCCTGAAAAGGAGGAGGTTGTTATTAGGCTTAGCTCCACAATGATGGAAGATCGCGGCGTAACCTTAGAAGAGTTACAAAGGACTTTAAGCTTACCCAACTGCACTTTAAGGGCGAGAGAGAATCAAATAGTACTCAAGCCTAAGAAACCTGCGGAGCATAAAAAAGTGCTGGAAAAGGTGTCTACTCACTTGGTAAAGGGGGTTCCCGACATTCGTCGTGTTCTCGTGACTGAGGAAATGGGAAAATGGGTTATACGGACAGATGGCTCCAACTTGTCGAGGGTTCTTGAGGTTCGTGGTGTAGACCCCACTAGAACAATAACTAATCATATCCACGAAATTGCCACAACCTTTGGAATTGAAGCCGCTAGAAACGCCATAATCAACGAGGCGTTGGGAGTTCTTGAGGAGCAGGGTCTTGACGTAGATGTACGACATGTGATGTTGGTAGCCGATATTATGACCGCAACGGGTGAAGTACGGCAGATAGGAAGGCATGGAATTAGTGGAGAAAAGACAAGCGTTCTTGCAAGGGCTGCTTTTGAAATCACTGTTCCAAACATAGTTGAGGCAGCCATTAAAGGAGAAGGTGATCCACTTAGAGGAGTAACCGAAAACGTTATAGTTGGACAATCCATACCCATTGGCACTGGCTTAGTGGACCTTTACATGTCAACGATTCGCACCGAGGAAACAGAGGAAACAGAAGAATGATCGACATCAACAAGGCAATCACCACAACTGTGAAAACTGGAAAGGTTTTGTTTGGAGCCCAAAGCGCAATAAACATTGCCAAAATTGGAAAAGCTAAACTAGTTGTTGTTGCAGCAAATTGCCCACAAAAAATTCGTGAAGACATCCAATATTATTGTAAACTTTCTAACATTCCGATGATTATTTATAATGGAACTAGCATAGAATTGGGTGCTGTCTGTGGAAAACCGTTCATGGTGTCAGCACTAACTGTAAGGGATCATGGAGACTCAAACATCCTTAAGCTCGCGGAGGAAACGAATGTCTAGCGGGATACGCTTCACCAGCCGAGAGATGCGCTATATAGCGTTATTTGAAAGTATAACTGGGGCAACCGCAAAAGACTGTGTGGTTGATGAGGACCTTAATCGAATAATATTCGTTGTAAAAGAAGGGGACGTCGGGACTGCTATAGGGAGACAAGGTAAAAACATTCGCCTTCTTGAGAGAATGACTGGAAAAAAGCATGAAATAATAGAGCATTCGGAAAATCCTGCTCAATTCATAAAAAACGCTTTGAGACCAGCTCAGGTGCAGGAGATAAGGATATCAGAACGTCCGGATGGAAAAACCATAGCTGTTGTCTCCGTGAACCCTAGAGATAAAGGGGTCGCCATTGGTAAAAACGGAAGAAATGCTGAAAGAATCCGATTCCTAGCCAAACGGTACTTCCAAATACAAAATGTGTCTATCACCTAACATTTTTGACAAAATCATATAACCCGATAGAAAATTGAACAACCATAGTGTTGATATATGAGAATATTTTGAATGTGAATTACTGGAAGGCATTGGAATGTCTGGAAAGATAAGAGTGGATCGAACTCTCGACTGCATAGGACTTTACTGTCCCGAACCTGTTTTCAGAACTCGTCAGGAAATGGATAGGATGAATGTTGGACAGGTTTTGGAGATTATCGCTGACGACCCGGCTGCAGAGGCAGATATACAGAGTTTAACGAAAAGGACGGGGCAGGAGCTTATTGAGATACGAAAAGAGGGTAGCCAAATCCGCTTTCTGATCAGGAAAGTCAAATAAAAGGTGATATGGATGGCGATAAAAAGGGTTTACATGGATTATGGCGCTGGAACACCTGTTGACCCAAGAGTTCTTGAGGCTGTGAAGCCATACTTCGCTGAAAGTTTTGGAAACCCTTCTTCGGTTCATTCTGTGGGGCAAGAGGCAAAGAGGGCTATAGAGGAGTCGAGAAAGAGTGTTGCAGACCTTGTAGGAGCTGAAATGAAAGAGGAAGTCATCTTCACTTCCGGAGCCACAGAAAGTAACAACCTAGCCATTAAAGGAGTTGCTTATCGCAACAGGAATCGAGGAAATCATGTAATCACAACCACAATCGAACACATGTCTGTGATTAACACTTTCAAATACCTGCAGAAAGAGGGGTTCAAAACCACCTACGTGCCCGTAGATAAATATGGAGTAGTAGATGTTGAAGCCTTAAAGAACTCAATCACAGACCAAACTATACTCATCTCAGTCATGTACGCTAACGGCGAGATAGGAACAGTTGAACCGATAAAGGAAATTGGAGAGATAGCCCATGAGAGAAACGTTTACTTTCATGTGGATGCTGTCGCTGCGGCAGGTCAAGTGCCCATCGATGTGACAAACAAAAACATAGATTTGCTCTCTCTTTCATCCAATGACCTTTATGGTCCGAAAGGAGTAGGAGCCTTATACATTAAAACTGGAATCAGAATTCAACCCATTATCCATGGTGGGGGTCAAGAGAGAGGGTTAAGATCTGGCACAGAGAATGTGGCAGCTATAGTTGGTATGGGCAAAGCCGCGGAGATTGCAAAGAAAGAGCTGGCATCTGAGAGTGTTAGGTTATCTGGGTTGCGGGACAGGTTAATAGAGGGCGTTTTGGGCAAGATACAACATTCTTTTTTGAATGGGCATTCAGCCAAGAGGCTTCCCAACAATGCCAATCTTAGGTTCAGTTACATTGAGGGTGAGTCTTTGATATTGAGTCTTGATATGGAGGGAGTAGTTACCTCTTCTGGTTCTGCGTGTACTTCAAAGACTCTAGAGCCTTCTCACGTGTTGTTAGCTATAGGTTTGGCTCACGAGGAGGCTCACGGATCGCTACTGTTCACACTGGGGAGATGGACCACAAAAGAAGAAATTGACTATGTGGTTGGAATATTGCCTGGTATCGTAAAGCGTTTAAGAGCCATTTCCCCATTAACTCCCAAAGAGTTGCTGAGGTGAAAGCGTGTACACTGAAAAGGTTATGGAACACTTCAAGAATCCACGGAACATGGGAGAAATCCCAGACGCAGACGGAGTGGGCACGGTTGGAAATCCTGTATGCGGTGACCTCATGACTGTTTACATTAAAGTCAAAGACAATCACATAGAGGATATTAAATTCAAAACGTTTGGTTGTGGTGCGGCAATAGCCACGAGTAGCATGATTACAGAATTGGCTAAGGGAAAAACAATTGAAGAAGCTATGAAAATAACGAGGGGAGATGTGGCGGAAAGTCTTGGTGGTCTTCCACCAATTAAAATGCATTGTTCAAATTTGGCAGCAGACGCTTTGCATGAGGCTATAAAGGATTATCAGGCTAAGAAGGGGGTTACGCAGTGAAATTTGTAAAATGTAAGTCATGTGGAGCAAAAATTGCTGAAGATGAAAGATGCAAACTTGCGAATTACAAGAGAACCATCGATGGGGAACAATTCATATTTTGTTGCGCAAAATGTGCAGATGAATACAAGAAGAAGCAGAAGACAAGGTGATGTACAAAAACCTAGGATGAAAGACATAACCAAAAGCCGCTCAACCCTAACTCAATTCCAATAGGTTTGCTTTCACTTTTATGGGTCCAGTATCGCATAATCTCGCTAAACGTTACATATTTAAGGTTTGATTCACAATTGATTAGTTGGGTTCAAGTAATGAAGTCAATACTGGTCATTAAAGGCGAAGAAGTCTATGAGAAGAATAAGGAAAGGCTGGAAAAGGCTTACTTGGGAAAGATTGTAGCCATTGAAATTGAATCCCGGGATGTCGCTGGGATAGGAACAAACTTAGATGAGGCGTACGAGGAAGCGGTTAAGAAATACCCACGTAAACAATTCTATTTTAGAAAAGTTGGACCCTGTGCGGCTACGTCTTATCTTTACTTTTTGCTGTAGGGTCTTTACCATGAAAATCAAATATCGTGAAGGGAACCCAACGGCAAACATCAGAGTTAAGGGCCCAAGAGGAGGAAAGAAATACGAAGCTTACTTGGACACGGGTGCAGGAAAGAACTTTGATTCCCAAAAGCGACGCAGTGAAGTTGGGCTTGGAGTATGTGGGAGCCACTGAGGTCATAACTGGAAGCGGAAAAGACCACATCAAACTTTACAAGGCAACTATCACATTCTTGAACAAAGAGTTTTCAGTTCTAGTCCTCGGTAAGGATCTTCCCGAACAAGCCATGGTTAAGGCTATAGTTGGAAGAGACATCTTGGACAAATACAAGGCGTGCTTTGACGGAATCAAGAAAGAAATAGAGGTAACCTAACCCCGCATACTAACTGCAACGTAATATCATCTGGTTTACTTTCACTTATCTGAGCTTGGAATGTATGAACTCTTATTGTTTTTGGGCTAGTTGTTTTCCTAGCAGGAGTGAGCATGCGGCGCCTATGGTGAATGCTGGTATAAGGATAATTAGATTGATGGTGGGCTGCGCTAGGGTCCACATGGCTGTTGCGTATGATATGATTACTATGAGTATGAGTGCCCAAATTTTGGTTTTGGTGTAGTTTGGTTTGATCGTGGGCGTGCGTTGTGGACTTGGCTTAGCATGTAATAGATTTCGGGTTTGTTTTATTTGGTCATCTGTCGCTAGAATTACGAGATTCTTGTCAACGTCCTGGAACTTGAAGGATAGTAAGGCGTATTTTTGTAGTTCCCAAGGCTTGTCCTTTGGCAGAATCCTAAGTATATTGCTTTTTTCCATCTTTTTTAGGATTGTTTGAATCTTGCTTATGAATCGGTTGTCCTGTGTTTTTGCTTCTCCGTATAGTTTCTTTATTAGGTCTTTGACGTCTGGGAAGTCTAGTTGTAGTTCGAAGGATGCGATTTCTTGGGCAAGTTCGAATTGGTATTCACCTTTTCGCAAACGTATGTTGACTTGTTTAGTGTCTGAATCTAAGGCGTGTTTCAAGAATTCTATTTGGTCCTTTGCAAAGCCATGTTGCGACAAGCTTCTGGTCTCCACTCAATAATCTCAATAGAAACAATATAAGAAAGCTTCGGAGAAGATGCGTTTTTCCGATTTTTTTCTCAATAAAATCAACTGAGAAAATCATTATACTTTTCAACTGGTCTTAAGGAAAAGACCACAGACAAAAAAGAATGTGAGAAAAAATGAAGAAAATATTCACATTGATAGCAATTGGTCTTCTATGTTTTTCATCGTTCTCAATACTTACACCTCGGACAAAATCTGAGCCCAGCGAAACTCCTCTCGAAGTGGCAGAGAAAGCTGCTTGCTTTATGATAAGCCAAGCTATTCCAGAAGATGGGGGATACAAGTGGGAACACTATAGTTCTGGCGGGAACCTGTATTATCAGGCGTGTGTCACGTATGGTGCTGCAGGCATTGGAACTTTTCTTCTCTTATTGTATGAGAAGACTAGTAAGCCTGCATATCTCAACTACGCCAAAGGTGCAGCACAATGGGTAATCAGCCAGGCAAAACCATCGCAAGGAGGGTATTACTGGTATTATTATGGCGATGATTTACCAAGCGGATGGATTCTATCTCCTGATGTCTCTGCAATAGGAGAGTTCTTTCTAAAAATGTACAGAGCCACAGGAAACTCAACCTACCTAGACTACGCTAAAGGTGCAGCTACATGGTTGATTGCTATGGCAGAATACGAATCAGGTGGATACTTTATACCGTATAATCCTCCTGGAAAGTATGGCTCACAAGCAAGTCATGGTATAGCACCTGGAAGAGAGGCCTTCACAGTCACTTTCCTTTTGCACCTTTACAAGGAAACAGGAAACCAAACCTATCGCACATATGTCGAGGAGATGGCTGACTGGCTAATAATGGGTCCTGACATTAGAACAGAGCACGGAGGATACAAGTGGCAATGTTTTCGCCCCTATATGGAACTCTATTCAGCTGGTCATAATGGCATGGTTGCAGAGTTTTTCTATGAAGCTTATCAAGCTTTAAGAAACGAAACTTATCTACAATATGCCAATGGAGCTGTTCAATGGATATTGAGTCAAGCTATAATTGTCGATGCTGACAAGGTTAAGTGGCCAAGTCGACAGGGCGCATCTGATTATCCTATAATAATTGGAGACAAACTGCTGCATGGACAGTCTGTAGTAGGCGATGTCTTGTTGCGGGCATATTTAGTCACTGGTAATAATACCTATTTGGAGTATGCTAGGAAGCACGCAAACTGGATACTGACTCAGGGAACACCAGAAGCAGGTGGCTACAAATTCGACAATGCCTATAATAACGCACTAGTTTACAGGTTTCTGAAGGAGCTTTATATGGTTGCTGGAAATGCGACATACTCCGAATATGCCAATGGAGTTCTTACTTGGACAGTCAGCAATGCTACATCGACAGATGGCTGCTATAAATGGAGAATAGGAATATGGTCACCACCAGGGTATTATGCACCATGGTTCACTGGAGGGGCTTCAGGTATAGGTTACCATCTGGTATCGGCATCTGCTGCCAGTCTCAATCTAACACCACACACCGGATTTTCATGCACTTCTGTGATAGGCTTAGGGTTCATGACTAATTCAAAGATAAGGATATCTTGGGATGGCACTGTGATTCCTACTGTTCCAAGTCCTCTAACTACAGACGCAAACGGCAGTTTCACAGCCATAATCAGCGTTCTTACCCAAAACTCTCCAGGTCCACACACAGTTAACGCAACCGACGAATCAGGCAATTGGGCAACTGCAACATTCACTGTGGTTGACATGACTGGTCCACAAGGTCCTCAGGGACCGCAAGGACTGAAAGGTGATAAGGGAGACAAGGGAGACACTGGCGCACAAGGTTCTCCAAGCGAAACATCAGCAAAACTCCAGTTCCTAGTCAACGGTCTCACAATGGCTGTCTCCTTCATAGCCATCTGCCTAGCAGCAATCGCACTATTCAGAAAGAAACCATAGGATACAATAATCCTCTTTTTCTTTTTTTTCTATATCATCTTATGACTTACCCATTACCCTTTTGAGACTATAAAATGTCCTCATTAACGTTATCAGCTTACGCAAAATAGCATCTTCAGTGAAGGAGAAGGAGAAAAAATTCTGCTACTTCCCCCCTCTATACTAGACCTAGACACAGACAGACACAACCCATCTTCTTCAAGAATTACATAATTTAAATATGAGACTTGCGGATTATCTGTGGCAGAGGATACGATAAGCCATGGGTTCAAAATCTCCAAGAGGCGAGTTCGCCGCAAGAAAACTAAACAAAAGGCGAAAGAAGTTTCGTTGGAGCAACATCTACTATAAACGCCGAATGGAGAAACTCGACATTAAATCAGACCCATTGCAAGGAGCTCCTATGGCTCGAGGAATAGTTCTAGAAAAAGTGGGAGTGGAGAGTAAACAACCCAACAGCGCCATCCGAAAGTGCGTGAGGACACAACTCATAAAAAATGGTCGAAGCCTAACTGCCTTTCTTCCTGGAGATGGTGCCCTCAACGTAGTCGACGAACATGATGAAGTTATTGTTGAAGGCATTGGAGGTTCTCGTGGGGGAAGCATGGGCGACATACCTGGAGTTCGATGGAAGGTTGTTACTATTAATGGAGTTTCCCTCAAAGAGTTAGTGTTAGGCAAGAAGGAGAAACCCTTACGCTAATCTATCGTTTAGTTTTATGGTCTGAGAAATGGCTCCTTAACAAGATTTAAATAGAGGCTTTAAAACCCAGAAGGCTATCTAGGTGACACCCATTTGAGCAAAGAACCAGAGATCGGATTGTTCGGGAAATGGAGCTTCGAAGGCATCGAAGTAAAAGATCCTGGGCTCAAACGATACGTAAACCTCAAACCAGTTTACGTCCCTCATAGCATGGGACGCCATGAACACGGACGGTTCCGCAAGGCAGAAGTCAACGTTGTAGAGAGACTTGTAAATGATCTTATGCGACCGGGAAGAAGCGCCGGGAAAAAGGCTAGAACCATCAACCTCGTAAGGAACGTATTTGAGATCGTTAATCTCCGCACTGGAAAAAATCCAGTAGAAATCCTTGTTAAAGCGGTGGAGAACTCTGCGCCTTGCGAAGACACCACCAGGATTAGTTATGGTGGAGTTGTGTATCACATGGCTGTTGACGTGTCCCCTCAGAGAAGAGTTGACTTGGCTCTACGTTTCATTTCTGAGGGAGCAAGGAAGGCGACGTTCGGCAATCCTCGTTCATATGAGGAGTGTCTTGCTGAAGAACTTATCTTGGCTGCGAATAACGATATGAAAGGCGAGGCGATAAAGAAGAGGAATGAAATGGAAAGAGTGGCACGGGCATCTCGATAAAAGGGATTCGTGCAGTTATTTCGTGTCTATTTGTACGCATGCGATGTGAATCCGATAATTCTAATTTAGAATCCGAATCGACTTCACTAGGAATTCATAAATTCTTTATAGAAATCGAATTCGTAGAATCTCTATTGAAATCGAATTCATAAAATTTTTATGGAAATTGCAAGACATGATGCACTGTCGTGCATAGGATGATTAGACCTAAACTTGTACCGTTACATCGAGGATGGGGAAAAGTGGTGGCTTCCATCAGTATGCATCTGGTTTACCAGAGATGCAGTAAACCAGAAACTTCAAGAAATCAGAAAAAGATTTATAGAATGAAGAAAGTTGTTGGACTCACTCTAGCAATATCCGTTTTGGTTATCACAATCTTCTCTTTTATGTGTTCAGTTACATTTGCAAGCCCAAGCCAAGCATACATTCGGGAGTCAGAGCCTATACTTCTATATCCATATTATTGTGTCGGTGCACCGACAACTTTGGTAATAGACTCATCTAACGTATTGATTTCTTGGCATCACAACAACAGCCTAGGTCATGATGTCGCTTTGACCAAGCTCAATTTAGATACACATGAGAAAAGCTGTATGACATGGATTACGAACACCTCTGCATGGTGCGAACATCCAAGCTTAATGAAGATTGGAGACCGATTTTTTGTGACCTATAATGTTGGGGAAACAAACGGGGAGTGGACTGTGAAATGTGGAGCATCAGAAGACCTAAATGTTTGGGAGGATATGGGGCACCTTTTGCCTCGCTTGATCTTGCGTATTGGGGTAATGTCTGAGTTTAATGGCATAAGCGATTACATGATGTTTCCCCACAGCCCCGACTTGGGGCTTACATCAGGGATGATATTAGATTTTTGGTTTAAACTGAACAGAGTAGATTACTGCCAATACATATTTAACAAGCAGAGGGGGGCAACGGGTTGGGGAGTCAGAGTTGACACAGACAATAGGATACGTTTGTTGCTTAATGGAGTCAGCACAGACATAAAAAGCAGAAGCACCCTAACAACTGATAGATGGTATCATATCCGTGTTACATGGGATGGTGAAACCGTTGCCAAAATCTACATAAACGACAAGTTGGACGCAGAATATACACAACTCTCCGGCGAATTACTTGTTAATGAACAAAGCTTAATCATCGGTGCAGATGATGTTTTGTGCGACCATTGGTTAGATGGCGCGCTCGACGAAGTTAGGATTTATGACGGTTTGGAAAGGTACATCGCAAAAGATACAAAATATAGAGCGATGCCGTTTATCTACAAATACCGTGGAGACGAATACTGGTTCACATATGTTAGTAACGGGGACACTCTGAGATGCGTACCATACAATGTGAAATCAGGATTCGGAGAAGACTTTGAAGTATACAAATCGCCAGTAAAAGGATATGGCGCGTTAATGTGGCCGTTCATAATAAATAACGGTTCTCACCACTTGCTATATTACTATGTACCTTACGGGATAAGGCTTGCAAGTAGCGAGGACGGCACAAACTGGACATTTATGGGAACAATACTTAATACACCTCATGTTAATCCAGAGAATACAAACTGTTGGGAAACTAGACCTTCGGTAGTAAAACACGCAGATCACCTGTATCTTTTCGTATTCAACATAGACCCTGAGGTAGGGCAGAAGGGAGTTTTTATTTACCGCTCTTCACTATCCAATCCAGCAAGCCTCGAATACGTTGGGACAGTGGCGACAGACTCTTGGTATGCGCCATACGCTGTTTCCGTTGACAACACCAGGGTACTTCTCGTTTACCCAGCGTGGCCTTGGACAGAGGGGTACGTTCTTAAAGCCAGAATACTAACATGGGCTAACATCGTCCAGATAACAAACCCAACCACCTCATCGCCTATCTACATGCGGGCGGGAACGACCCTAACGGTAAACTACACTTATACGGACCTCAACACCAAGAACGCAACTATCAAGGTCTACAACGCCACGCACACAGTAGGAGAAACCCTCATCACCGACCTATTTTCTGGCGAAGATGTGACGAGGAGCGATTCCTTCAACATCGCGACTTGGGTTACAGACGGATTGTACAATGTAAGCGTAACCATTTGCAACTTAGCTGAGCAAACTGGAACAGACACTCAAGCAGATTCGGTCGTCATAGACAATACGCCTCCAGTCATTAACGTCACATATCCTAGCAATTATCTAAGTGCTGAATCCTACTTGAAAATCTCAACAATATGGGTCAATGGAACAGTCAAGGAGACGAATATGGGTGTTTTGGAGCCTTCCATAAACGACACTCGTTTCTCATTATATTATTGGAGTTCTGTAACGGGTGCATTCGCCTTCAAGAATAATACAGACATACCTGATGGCTCAATATTCGTCATGGTCAGCTTCACCGACTTGGCTGGAAACATCGGATCTGACGTAGCAGCATTCACGCTAGACACAGTTCCCCCTGTCGTAGAAATACTCTACCCAGAAAAAGCAACAATATCTGTCAAAACGGTATGGATCAACGGCACGATAACAGAACTAAATATAGAAGGATTGACGCCGACAATAAACGACACTAGATTTGACCGAACCCACTGGAACCCAGCCACAGGACATTTCGCATTCCTGAACAACACGGTCATATCCGACGGCCAAATCTCTTTGACAGTGAGCGTCACCGATCTGGCAGGACTCAGTGGCTCAGACACTGTTAGTTTCATACTAGACGCGACAGCACCGATAGTCGTCATCACATATCCAAAAGACGAAGCTTATCTGAGCGTTTCAACCATTTGGATTAACGGAACAATCACAGAGCTGAACATTGATGGGCAATTGCCCGCTGTCAACAACACAGACTTCTCATTAATTTCATGGAACTCTCTAACAGGTGAGTTTGCTTTCCAAAACAGCACGATCATTTCTGAAGGGCTTCTCTCGGTTGTGGTTAGCTTTATTGATTCCGCTGGAAATATTGGCAGCGATTCCGTTTCCTTTCATGTTGGACATTTGATGCCTGAAATAGTGTTACGCGAGCAAATGAACATGGCCAAGCCTAACTTGTCTGCTGTAAACGGAACCTCTCTGAATTTGGATTATTTTGTGTGTATTTCCACGATGTCTCCATCTTCCAGAGGAAAAGATAATCCAACTTTTTGGGGACTAAACGGTAAGCGTTTAGACCAAACTTTAGAGTAGGAAAACTGTCTGTAAAAATCACTGTGTATCTGCTTGGCAAGATCAAGAATCGTAGCGCCTTTTTTAAGAATAAACGGTTTTTGGGACGGTTCTTTCTTGTTTGGTTCCTTCGTATAAACTCGAATCAAATTCATCGACTCGAACAATTCTTTTCCCAGCGATTCTAATCCAGCATGAGTTTTACAAGAAACTGATAATACCCTCAACTGTTCTCCAACAATTTTCTTTAGTTCCTCCAAGTTTTCTACTGCTTCTGAGCTATCAGCTTTGTTGGCAACGACAACTGCTGGTCGATACGCGGCATTTTCAAAAATCGCGTCTTCTATATCGTCTAAGGTCGCTTCTCCATAAATTTTCACAGTTGCATCATGGATTCGGTAGCTTTTCAGCAAGTTTTCAACATCTTTCAGGGTGCTGTTGGTAAGTTGCCCCAAGACGATTATTCTGAGACCTGCACCCGCATGTTTTCTTTCAATGCTCACCTGTGCGAGCGGTCTTTGAATGAGGATTCTTGCTTTTTCCAACTCGCTTAAAATCAGAGAGAATTGTTTCGCTGGACTCTGTGATAAGTCAACCATTAAGATGAGTCCGTCTGCGTTGCGAGCAAGTGCCAATGTTTGAAGACCCCATGCCTCGCCTTCTGAGGCGCCTTCCATTAAAGCTGGGGCTTCAATCATCTGAAACTGAAGGTCCTCGAATTGGAGAATACCGGGGATAGGCTCTCTGGTGGTGTAAGGGTAGCCCGAAACCTCAACTTTTGCGTTGGTGGTTGAAGCCAACAAGCTACTTCTACCGACGTTAGTCATACCCAGAATTACGATTTGGGCTGCCCCTTCCTTTTCTATGAAAAACTTGGATCCACCTTTTCCCGTTCGCCTCTGCTTCCTCTCCACAATCTCTTTCCGTAGAGTTGCCATCTGGCGTTTAACTTGAGCGCGTAGACGTTCGGTTCCCTTGTGTTTTGGAACTAAACTCAAGAATTCTTGCAATAGCTGAAGTTTCTGTTGAGGCATTCTTGCCGCAGAAACTTCGCTCCATTTATGCTTTGCTTCCGCAGGGAGGTTTGTCGGCATGGTTCAACCTGAGAATATGTCAATGTAGAATCAACTAATATTCGTTTTTGGACCTTGTCGGTGGACCAACTTCAAACCGTTTCCTATATCCTCTTATCGTAATAGAATCGGAACCACTTGGGTTTACGTTTTTGGTTTCAGAAAAGTCTTTTTGTACAGGTTGATTGCATAGTCGATGACCTTCTTTGCCTCCTCTGCGTTTTTCCATACTTTGAATTTAACCCATTTTCTAGGTTCCAATCGTTTGTAGGTTTCGAAGAACTCTTGAATCTCCCTCAACATATGTGGATGAACATCGGTAATATCACGGTATCCATCGAATCTCGGATCACGTGAGGGCACTGACAATATTTTAGGGTCTTCTCCTTCTTCGTCTTCCATGATCAATAGACCAATCGTCCTTGCTCTTATTATACAGCCCACCTCCAAGGGTTCGTAACTTAATACCATAACGTCCAGCGGATCGTTGTCGTCGAACCAAGTTTGGGGAATGAAGCCGTATTCTACTGGAAAAACGACAGAGGAGTGGAGAACTCGATCTAATACGAAGGCTTCCCAGTCTAAATCGTATTCGTATTTGTCTCGAGACCCGCTTATGACTTCCACAATCACGTTAACCACTTCTGGGGGCTTGTCTCCGGGTGGAATATCTTTCCATAGATTCATGGATATCAAGTATGTGGGTACAGTCTATTTCGATATATGAGTTTCTATACAGAATGTAAACTCCTAACAGCATTACACATCCAGCTATTAATTGTATCAGGGAGAAATTTTCTCTGAGCATTAGAAAGGCGAAAGCAGCGCCGAAGAGGGACGATGTTGAGAATATAACGCCCGTTTTCATAGCCCCTATATCTCTGAGACCCAACATGAAGAAGAGAATCGAGAAGCCTATGCTGAAAGCTCCCACGGATATCAAGTAAGGAAAAACAGACAAAGAAATTTGAAACTCAAGTCTAAGTGCCCACGACAGTAAGAGCAGAATTGTTCCACCTATTAGGCATTTCAGTACTGTTATGAGGATAATATCCTCTTTTTTGCTCAAGAATCTACTCAAGCTGTTATCGATG
>Ga0315312_1000341_pt1 | contig 62459 bp, 69 predicted proteins | sample TDP7_MG_FD_203629 | JGI IMG/M metagenome (GOLD analysis project Ga0315312, IMG submission 203629) | Freshwater sediment microbial communities from Lake Towuti, South Sulawesi, Indonesia - TDP7 | ecosystem: Environmental > Aquatic > Freshwater > Lake > Sediment | place: Indonesia: South Sulawesi... | reverse complement strand
CCAGGCAATTGATGATTTTATTTCCACCCATAACGAAAAGGCAGCCCCTTTTGAATGGACAAAGCGTTATGTCAGATCAGTTCATCCTAAAAATAAGTACGCTTATTTATATAAGTAGATACTAGACATAATCCGTGATTTCGTTAAGCAGGAGTTCGGAGAAGAGGCGACCCTCTTTTGTTGTCCAGCAAATGTTGATAGCTATGATGATTGTTTCGATAAAATAGGAAAAGTCGCATTATGGTTTAGCGTAGGCGTGGGCAAACATCTATGGGCAAATCTTACAGGCGGTCCCAACATCGTCAATGCGGCTCTGCTTGAGGTCGCCTTCCTCAGCGGACTCATCGCTCGGCTCTACTACACGTTCCTATCGGATGTGCGCCGCTACGGAAGGTATCTCCGACCGCCTAGTGTTGACGCAAACATTTTTGATTGGCGCGAGGTGCCATTAGTCAAGACCGCCTTCGATGAGGAATACTATCATGTTCTCAGAGTGCTTGCAGACTACGGTGATTGGATCGAAGACAGAGAACTCTTGAGCCTCCTTGCCCAAGAACAGCCGGAACGATTCGGTAGCGAGAGGATGAGCCCAAAGGTGTTCTTAAGAGATTTTCTAAACAAGATGGACGGGCGTGAACTGGAACGCGAGGTTTTGCCAGACGGAACCCCTACCAACCGTAACCGCCTCTCCCTTTATGGGAAGCGGACGGTAGAACGGCTCGATGCCTCTGAGTTATTCCAGACCCTGCTGCATCCGGGCCGACGTGAAAAGGAGACCATTGACCGACTAACAGCAGATCTTCAAATAGAAGAACTCTGAAGCAGGCGCTAAAGTTACCGGAGGCTTCTATGTGGGATTGGATTGGAAACATAGCAAGTCTGATTCAGATAATTTCCGTTATTCCTTTTTTAATTGCTGCTTGGTTATTTCTAACTCGCGCGAGACGATACAAAAAGAAAATGAAGGAATTAGAGCAGCCAATTTCTGAAAAACCCAAAGCACTAACCATCAGTCTTGTTGGAACTGATATTACCGGCCAGGTAAGACAATTCCTTGAAGGAAAATCTTTAAAGATGGAGATAGAGTCGTACTACAAGCCAACTGGGGTAACACAAGCTAATATTCAGTCGCTGCTGTATGATATTCTAAAGTTAAAGCGAAAGATGACGAATGAAGGAGTAACAGAAGTACACCTCTTTCTCGCCTGTCCATTGGTATTTGCTACGGCGATTGGTGCTATCTTCGATAACTGGGTCCCTGTAAAGGTCTATCATCTCAACAGGGATTCAGGCAAATATGAATTTTGGACTTCTTTGCACAAAGGTTTTATTCCCGGATTAGAAGAAAGGTCGAAAATTACGAAAATTATTTCTGGAGAGGCGGAATGAGGGAAGTAGTTATTGATCTTAAACTCATCTATGGAGAAATTGCCAAGATTGACAATTTGCCGATTTACATAGATAAAGCTGTAGAGCAAGCGGGCGATGGCAATGACGTTCTTCTCACCGGACAGGCTCCTGTTTGGCTTTATCTTAAGATTGCTCATGCTTTGCATGGGAAGGTTAGGAAGTTAATTTACCGATCACCCGTGACGGGGGATGTGGTTATTTTTGATCATAGTCCTTTTTAAGAAAGGCTTTCTCAGCTGGTTATCTGAATTGCGCGGGGTCAATTCTCTTGATCTCTGGGATAAAGTCAAAGTGCGGATCGGTGGAGATGATTTCTTTTATCCCGTTATTGATCATGGTGGCAGCATGAAAGGCATCTCTGGTTTCGACTTTGGGATGCAGCTCAAGAAGCTCAATAGCAAGCGATAGGTCTCTTTCAGTCACTGCGAGGATATGAGAGGAAATAAGCATAGCTTCTTTTGAAAGTTTGATTCCAGTGAAAAGTTGTTTAATTGACTGAAAGCGATAAAGTATTTCTTGAATGATTTCTGTGCTAATGACTGCTGTAATGTGACCATCCCGAATCCGATGGACTACGGTAACAGAGGGTGATTTCAGAGGATGATCTCGGCCAACAGAGTAAAGAAAAATGTTTGTATCAATAAAATAGATGGGCTTACTCATTCATGGAATCCGTGGGTCTTGGCAAGTTCTTTTTCAAATTCTTCCCAATTTTCAGGGGCTGGAACTTCAGGAAGTGATAGGAGCCGGTCTACGGCTTCGGCGATTTCCTGCTGTTTCTTTTTTTTGAGATGGTACTCCTCAATCGCCTCTCTGACCAGAGTACCAACTTTTTTCTTCTGCTGGGAGGCTATTTCTTCAAGGTTTTTATATTGTTTTTCTGTCAGTAACACTTGAACTTTTTTGAGGTATTTGGGCATTTTAATACTCCGTTACTGATGATTTTAAATTAAGGATATTATATAAATACTCTTTTGTCAAGAGTATTTTAGATACTTAAATGGAACTTATTGGAAATATAAGGAATATGGAAAACCTTAAAGACAGTTTCCTTCGCGTCAAAGAGAACCGGGGTTGCGCGGGGGTGGATGGGGTAACGATCGAGGAGTTTGAGATGGATCTGGACCAGAACCTCTTCCATTTAAGGAATGAGATTATAAACAATACCTATTGCCCCTTGCCACTTCTCAAGATTCTGGTGGATAAGGGGAATGGTGAGTCCAGAGCCTTGTTGATCCCAACGGTGAGAGATAGGGTGGCCCAGTCTGCGGTGCTTGGAGTCATCGAACCCATTTTTGAAAAAGAATTTGAACATTGTAGTTTTGCTTACCGCAAGGGGCGTTCTGTAAAACAGGCCGTTTATCAAATCAAAGAATACAGAGACAAAGGCTACACATGGGTTGTCGATGCGGATATTGATGCCTATTTCGAAAACATTGATCACAATCTTCTTTTTCAGAGATTAAAGAACCTCATTAAAGATCTTCAAATATTGAAACTTATAGATATGTGGGTCAAGGCAGAGGTCTGGGAGGAGAGACCATTACTAAAATCACAAAGGGAATCCCACAAGGGGCTGTGATCTCTCCCATATTGGCAAACCTATTTCTGGATCAATTCGATGAGGAACTTTTAGGTCAAGGATTTAAACTTGTAAGATATGCCGACGATTTTATTATTCTTTGTAAAAGCCCTGAGAAGGCCAGGGAGGCTCTTGAAGTAACGGACGAGATTTTGGATAAGCTTTCTTTAGAATTGGACGAAGCTGACATTGTCAGTTTTGATCAGGGGTTTAAGTATCTCGGAGTCTACTTTGTCAGGAGCATGATATTCACTCCCTATGACAGGCCCAAAAGGGAGAAAAAGGTTCTTTATTTCCCACCGCCGATGGATTTGTCCGCCTATCTTTTGGCAAGGAGCAAGCGCATTTAAAATGGCTAATCTATACCTCACAGAGCAGGGTTCTATATTGCGAAAGAAGGGGGATAGGCTCATTGTCGAAAAGGAGAAAGAGGTTCTCCTCGATGTTGAGTGCCACAAGATTGATGCAGTCCTGATCTTTGGCAATGTCCAGTTTACCACCCAGGCAGTCCATGAACTATTTCAGCACGGCATTGAGCTTGCCATCCTCACGAGGACGGGGAGGCTTATCGGCCAGATTACGTCTCCTATGACAAAGAATATTGAACTCAGAGTTGATCAATTCAAGAGATATGAAGACGAGGCGTTCAAACTTAATTTTTCAAAAAAAATTGTTAAAGGGAAAATTACAAATTCACTTCAGTTTATCCGATCATTCTCTTATAACCATCCAGAGGTGGATTTGAAAGAGGAAATTGAAGGTTTGGAAAGGGCAGAGCGTGGGGTTTTGCAAGAGGATACGCTCGAAGGACTCAATGGTGTGGAAGGGATGGCAGCCCGGTTTTACTTCAATGGATTTGGAAAGATGATACTTGGAGATTTTGTCTTTGATGGAAGGAGAAAGTATCCTGCTCCAGACCCGGTCAATGCGCTCCTTTCGCTTGGATACACAATGGTTTTTAACGAGATCTCATCCCATCTGGACGGAATGGGATTCGACCCCTATCTGGGGTATTACCACAAAATAGACTATGGAAGGCCATCTTTAGCATCGGACCTTTTGGAGGAATTCAGAGCACCTGTGGCAGACCGTATCACCCTTAGACTTATTAACAATAGAATATTGAAAACAGAGGACTTTTACAATAATCCAAAGGGTGAAGGGGTTTATCTAAAGAGAGATGCTATGAAAAGGTATTTTGCAGAGTATGAAGACTTCATCAATAATGAGTTCACTCATCCTGATACAAAGGAAAAGACTTGCTTCAGGAAATGTTTCAGGATTCAAATAGAAAAACTTGCATCATGTATAAAGGGAGAGAAGGAATATTGCCCATTTTACCTGGATGTATGAAGATAAACGATGAACGATGAACAATGAACTATGAACTATGAACGATGAACGATGGACAATGAACGAAGAACGATGAACAGTAGATATAAGAAATGTTTTACATCGTGTCGTATGATATTCCTGACGATCCAAGGAGAACAAAGATTGCTAAGATATTAGAGGATTTTGGCGACAGGGTCCAGTATAGTGTTTTTGAATGCTTGCTTGATCAAGATCTCCTTGAAAAAATGGTTGACAGACTGGAAAAAGTAGTAAAGTTGGATGAAGATAGTGTGAGGGTATATGCCCTTTGTGGGAATTGTGAGAAGGTAATAAAGGTTATAGGCCAAGGAGAAGTCACCAAAGAAGAAAAATACTATATCTTATGAGCAGTTAAACGAAGGAATTAAAGTTAGAAAAATTTGGGGGAGGTTACAGGAAAAAGCAAATTTTTTAACGTTTCGGTAACTTACGGCCATTCTGACTTAATAGAAAAGGCTTATGGGAGGAGAAATGGTTGCTCATAAAGAGGGGTTACAGAAAAAGTGTTTACAACTCCTTAATAATTCTACACAAAGGAGGTGGGCAGTGAGGAAATGAGACCTGATGAATAAGGGATTGCGACTAGTAAATCACTATAATAACCAATGGCATCGATCCAGGTGAGGAAATGAGACCTGATGAATAAGGGATTGCGACGGCCAGCAAGGCTGAGTGAAGAGGGAGGAGTGAAGAGTGAAAAGAGCCAAAAATCTAAAGCGCAGAGATAAGGGGGAAATGATATGAAAGATTTTAGAGAATTGATTGTATGGCAGAAGGCAATGGATTTGTTTGAGCAGGTGGTTAAAGATGTAGAGAGTTTTCCTAACACAAGGGCGGCAAGGGTTATTGAAGATCAAGTGTTGCGAAGTGTTAGTTCCATTAGTGCGAACATAGCTGAGGGATATGGGAGGCGAAAGGGGAAGGAGTATGAACATTACCTCTACATTTCGAGGGGCTCTACCAATGAGACAATTGATTGGTATGAGAAGCTAAAGAGGTTAGGTTATGTTTCACGGGAAGTATTTTCAGAGCGGGAGAGCCTGTGTCTTGAGCTTCGGGCCATGTTGAGTAAAATGATAGATTCATTGGAGAAAAAGAAATAATCCTTCTCCCTTTTCACTTGTCCCTTTTCACTCCAGCTTTAGCTGGGCTGACCTGATGAATAAGGGATTGATTAGAAGGTGAAAGGAGAAAGGTAAATGGTGAAAGGGAATAAGATAGAAAGCTTTGAGGATCTTGAGGTCTATCAGAAACTCTGTCAACTACACTTGGACATTAATCAAACTTCTCTAAAGTTTCCAAAGTTTGAGCTTTATGAGTTGGGGTCGCAGGTTCGACGTTCTTCAAATAGCGCCCCTGCAAATATTGCGGAAGGATGGAACAATCGGCACATCAATATTTATCTTGAGGGGATTAACCGGGCGATGGGGGAAGTTCAAGAGACTTTGCATCATTTGAGCATGGCCTTTCGAAAGAAGTACCTGCTCTCAGGGGAATATGAGGGTTATAGGAATCGCTACTTGGAAGCAGCGAAAATGCTGAGGGGGCTTGAGCGATCTCTATTGCGTTCAAAGAGAGAGTAACCTTTGACCTTACACCTTTAACCTTAGACCTTCTGGGCTGACCTGATGAATAAGGGATTGTGTGGTTAAGGATGAACAATGGACAATGAACGAAGAACAATAAACGATAAACTATGAACTATGAACAAAGGACCATGAACAAAACCAAGAGAAAATCACTTTTTCGGTTTATGCAATGGCCGGTTTATCAGGAGGCTAAATCTTTCAGAAAAAGGGTCAGAGAATTAGCCAAAAAATTGTCAGATTCTGAGAGGTATCTTTTAAGGGATCAGATTTCACGGGCCGCAGATTCTATATGTTTGAATATTGCTGAGGGTTCCAATAAGTTATCGGATATTGAATTTAGCAAATACTTGAATAATTCAGAGACTTCTTTGGAAGAGGTGGCATGTTGTTTGGACTTGATTTTGGATGACGGACATATTACAAAAAACGAATTTGAGGAATATCTAAAAGAGGCTGAGGAATTAGGAGCGCAACTGATTGCGTTTGGAAAGAAAGTACGGCGCGAGGGTACTCGTCTTTAAGGTTCATAGTTCATGGTTCATAGTTCATCGTCCGTCGTCTCCTGGCCTGCTCTGTGGGCGGTCATCTTCTGGGGATTCTCTTTCATTGCAACAAAAGAGGCTTTAAAAGAAGTCCATCCTTTTACACTTCTGACTCTGCGCTATGCGATCGGTGCTTTGCTCCTCCTCCTTGCCCAATATGGCCGAGATAGAACTTTTCTGAAAGCATTCTCGTATCGGGATTGGCTTCATATCTTCCTCTTAGCTGCTGTGGGAGTTTCTGGCCTCGGCATTCTTCAAGCCTACGGACTCCTCTATACCACTGCCATCAATACAGGATGGATCATTGCGATCAACCCCATCTTTATCACTCTGGCAGGCCGCCTTTTTCTCGGAGAGGCCATTACGGTCAGAAAAATCTTAGGTATTCTCCTCGGTTTTTGGGGCATTTTCCTCATCATCTCAAAAGGAGTATTCTCCCTTTCTCTTTTTCGTTTTGCCTCTACCTTCGGAGATCTTCTGGTGTTAGTGAGTGCTCTGGCCTGGACAACCTTTACAGTTGGGGGAAAGGAGTTCCTATTACGATTTACTCCTCTTTCAGCTGTCACGGCCATCATGATATCAGGATTTTTAATTATCCTTCCCCTGAGCTTTTTGAAAGGAGGATGGAATAACCTTCTATATCTCTCTCTTTCCACATGGATGGGTATCTTTTTTCTGGGAATTTTCTGTTCGGGTTTAGGTTACCTTTTCTGGTATTCGGCTCTGGAGAAAAAGGATTCCGGAGTTGTTGGAATGTATCTCTATTTGGAACCCCTTTTTACTCTAATCGGAGCTTATCTCTTATTGAGGGAGGAGATTTATTGGATCACACTGACGGGTGGAGGAATGACCTTGATTGGGGTCTACTTGGCAACACAAAGATCAGAAGATTAAAATCTTGACATCCCTTGGGATTAATGGTATCCAATGCCGCTGAAAAGATCGTTTTGGTAAACCCCGCACCCGTGTTAAAACACGGGGCTTTCTTTGGGGTAGACCCCGCACTTTATCAAAGGGGCGGGGTAGATATTTTGATGCACCCCTATATTCCTGTTCTGCCTGCCCCGCTTCGCCCCGGCCTTGCTCCGCAAAGCGGGGCAGGCAAAGGGAGGCCGGGGAAGAACGGGGCTTTATGGGGTGCAGGGTAAAGGAGGTTGATTGTCTTGGCAAAGGGGTTTGTGAAGTGGTTTGATACGAAGAAGGGATATGGATTTATCAAACAACCCGACGGAGATGATGTGTTTGTCCACTATACAGGAATTGTGGGTGAAGGATTTAAATCTCTTCGCGCAGGGGAAGAAGTAGAGTTTGAAGTCGCGAAGGGCCCCAAAGGACCTCAGGCGACCAATGTAGTAAAAGCAACCTAACCTTTTATAAAAGTATTAAAAAGGCGGTTAAATTCGCCCAATTTAGGTTTTTGAGGGCTTTGTCCGTTCCTCAATCTTTTTTAAGGCCTCTTTCATCCTTGGAATCAAGGAGCCCGCACGAGATTTTCCTAAACGGGTCAACACCCTGATCGACCCTTGGGTTCCAATCTTTATCGGACGAAGAACATGTCGGAGAAGATTTTTTTGAATATCCTGTATGGATTGTCCTAACATTAAGTGACGGGAAGTATGAATGAAAGCTTTTAAAACCCTTAGAAACGATTTTAAGGAGAACCAGTGGCGGATTCTGGTTGGGCTATCCGGCCTGCTCATCGTCGATGTTCTCCAACTCTTCATCCCAAGAATTGTCAAATATGCCATCGATGATCTCACCTCAGGGGTGATCTCCCTTTCCCGGCTCCTCCTCTACGGGGTCGAGGTTCTCATCCTCGCCTTAGGCATCGGCGGTTTTCGATATGTCTGGAGGTACCTCCTTTTGGGAGCGGCCCGCCGTGTGGAGAGGGCACTAAGAGAGCGCCTCTTCCAACACCTTCAAGCCCTCTCGCTCTCCTACTTCTCACGGACGAAAGTGGGTGACCTGATGGCTCACGCCACCAACGATATTGAAGCGGTACGGATGTCCATCGCATTGGGAATCGTATTCGTTGTGGATACGATCATCCTGGGAGTACTGACGATCTTTTTTATGATTTATATTCACCCGGTTTTGACCCTCTATGCCATCCTTCCCATGCCATTGCTCACCGTCATCACACTCTTCTTTAGCAGAGTGGTCCACCAGCGTTTTGAGGTCCTTCAGAAGACCTTTGCTACCCTTACCGAGAGGGTGAGAGAGTCGATTGCTGGTATCCGAGTGGTCAAAGCCTATGTTCAGGAGGAGAATGAAAGGGGAAAACTTTCGCAGATGAGCCAGGACTATATCCAGAAGAATATCGGTGTGGCAAGGGTTTGGGGCATGTTCTTCCCCCTCATCCTCTTCCTTTCTAACCTCTCTATGGCCATCGTTCTCTACCTGGGTGGAAGGCTGACGATTTTTCAATCGATCTCAACCGGAGATTTCGTGGCCTTCATGAGTTATTTGGGGATGCTTGCTTGGCCGATGATGGCTTTAGGGTGGGCGATCAATGTGATCCAGCGCGGTGCTGCTTCGATGGGACGATTGAATCGGATATTTGAAGAGGTTCCGGAAATCTCAGGCTCTCCAAAGGCCATCTGGTCCGGTTCGTTGAAAGGGAGGATCGAGATCAGAAGCCTGACCTTCTCTCCTAAGAACGGAGGAAACCCTCTTCTCAGAGACATCGATCTGACTGTCCATGAAGGGGAGAAAATTGTAATCGTAGGAAGAACCGGATCCGGAAAGACGGTCCTCTGCGATCTGCTGGTCCGAATCTTAGAGTCGTCAAAAGGAAGCATCTTTTACGGTGGAATCGAAATTCATCGTATCCCTCTCAAGGTATTGAGAAGAGAGATCGGGTATGTGCCACAGGAGACCATCCTTTTTTCGGATACGATCCGGGAGAATATCTCATTCGGAAGGCTCGATGCCAAGGAAGAAGAGATTGAAGAGGCAGCACGGATCGCGCAGATTTACGATGAGGTCATGAGTTTTCCAGAGGGCATGAATACGGTGATCGGGGAGAAAGGAATCACCCTGTCCGGAGGCCAGAGGCAGAGGGTTGCAATTGCGAGGACCATTCTGATGAACCCACCTGTCTTCATTTTAGACGATGCCCTCTCCTCTGTGGACATCCAGACGGAGGAGCGTATTCTTGAAAGACTGGAGAAATTCCTTCAAGGGAAGACAAGCATTCTCATCACTCATCGCATCGCTCCCCTCCGAAGGGCAGATCGGATCGTCGTCTTAGATGAAGGAAGGGTGGTGGAGATGGGAGACCACGCCACCCTCCTCTCGAAGGGTGGTCTCTATGCCGAACTCTACTGGCAGAGACAATTGGAAGAAGAACTGGAAAGAGAGAGGTGAAACAATCACCAAATTCCAAGCACCAATATCCAAATAAATTCTAAGTACCAATTCCCAAAATTTTGGTCATTGGGATTTGGTTATTATTTGTGATTTGGAATTTGGATATTGGGATTTGGAGATATTAGATTATGTATCCAGATTTTGGCTATATGGAAGAGGGCAAGTTGGGTAAGCCCTATGACCTGGGACTGATGGCGAGGCTGGGGACGTTTATTCGACCCTATTGGTCCCTGATGGCTCTCTCTCTTCTCTTCGTTTTGATTATGGCCGCTTTAGACCTCGTCATTCCGTATTTAACGAAAGAAGCAATCGATCGATATATTGTAACTTCTGCAAGAGAAGTCATCCTGAGGGGTGATGGGTCTCCAGAAGAAGAGCGTTTCTGGAGTCGATATGAGAAGGCTCTCATTCCCAAAAAGGAGAAGGGAAAGTTTCTGCTTCCTCCGGAGATATTGCAATCCATAGATCGAAAGGAGATGGTCCTTCTTCAAAAAGCCGGCGTTCTCTCAGAAAAGAGATATTACCTATTTGTCCCTCAGAGACCGGAAGAGGTGGAGATGTTGAGAAGATATTCCTCTTCCTTTGAAAGGAGCGGTTCTTACTGTTTTATTTCCGTTGATCGAGTGAAGGAACTAAAGAAAGAGGATCTCCTCACCCTGAGGGGAAAGGATGTCGAGGGGATCCTTCGCATTGCCCTCCTCGTCGTTTTCATCCTGATTGTCCATTTCGGTTTGAATTTCCTCCAGGTCTATGCCATGGAGGTCGCAGGGCAGAAGACGATGCACGACCTTCGAATGAAGGTCTTCTCGCATCTCCAAAACCTTTCTGCCTCCTTCTTCGATAAGAATCCAGTGGGCAGATTGGTCACACGGCTGACCAACGATATCCAGAACGTTCATGAGATGTTCACCTCGATTCTCATCAACCTGTTCAGAGATATCCTTCTCCTGATCGGCATCATTTTCGTTCTTCTTCACCTCAACCGAGAGCTCGCTCTGGTCTCATTTTCTGTCGTCCCCCTGATCTTCGTCACCGCCCTTGTCTTCAGCCACCGGGCCAGAGATGTTTTTCGGGTGATCCGTTTGAAGATCGCACAAATGAATGCTTTCCTTCAGGAGAATCTTTCCGGTATCAAAGTCGTTCAGATCTTTCGAAGGGAAGAGGAGAATGGTCGTCGGTTTCAGAAGATCAATGAGGGACATTATTTGGCCAATATGAAACAGATTAAGATCTACGCCCTCTTTGTCCCTCTCATCGAAATCTTGAGCTCAGGAGCGATCGGCCTTCTGCTCTGGTATGGAGGAGGGAAGGTGATTCAAGAAAGAATCACCTTGGGGGTTCTCGTCGCCTATCTTTCTTATATCAGAATGTTCTTCCAACCGATTCGAGACCTTTCCGAGAAGTACAATATTCAACAATCGGCGATGGCCTCCTTAGAGAGGATCTTTTCATTGCTCGACCAAGATAAGAAGATCCCCGAATCCCTCTCTCCTAAAAAGAAGGAGATTAAAGGCCATATCGAGTTTCGTAATGTTTCTTTTTCTTACAATGGGGAGGAGAAAGTTCTCAGAAATGTCTCTTTCTCTGTCCATGAAGGAGAAACCGTCGCTCTTGTAGGGGCCACTGGAGCCGGAAAGACCTCACTGCTCCACCTCCTCGAACGGTTCTACGAGATGGAGGAGGGCAGCATCCTGATCGATGGGATCGACATTCGAGAAAGGGATATTTCTGACCTTCGATCGCAAATTGGCCTGGTGATGCAAGACACGTTCCTCTTTGCCGGGGATGTGGAGGAGAACATCCGCTTAGAGGACCGGAAAATAAAGGAGGGAAGGGTGAAGGAGGTAGCTCGAGTGGTCAATGCGGAAAAATTCATTCAACGATTACCTCACGGATATCATACAAAGATAGGTGAAGGAGGAGAGACATTATCCTCTGGAGAGAAGCAATTGTTAGCCTTCGCAAGGGCTTTATACATCGATCCAAAGATCCTCATTCTCGACGAGGCCACATCTCATGTCGATCCCGAAACAGAACGGTTGGTTCAAGAGGGCCTGGTTCGATTGCTCAAAGGGAGGACAGCGATCGTCATCGCCCACCGCCTTTCCACCATCCAGCATGCGGATCGAATCATCGTTCTCCATAAAGGAAGGGTTCGGGAGATAGGGACCCATGCGGAACTGATGGCAAAAAAGGGGCTCTATTTCAGACTGTATCAAATGCAATATGGCACCCACAGAATTTTAGATTTCGGAATTCGGATTGCGGAATAAAGATGGCAAATTAATTACTAATCATTAAAGATTAATTCAAGCGCTGGGGATGAGATCGTGACTAACATTTGTCAAATCAAAATAAGAATTCCGCATTCTGCAATCTGCATTCCGAAATTGGGCGGGGTTGACAAAACGGGAAGGCTATCCTATATAGGAATGAGGTCTTATGGATGAGAAGGAAGATCAATCCCCGAAGACGGGCACGGAAGAAGAAAAGAAGAGAGATGTGGATCTCAATCTTCTCTTTCCGGGGAAGGAATATGATCTCAATCGGCTCTTTCCTGACGAAGGGACGAGAAAGCTTCTCTATGAACTGAGGCGAAACAAACGCGATATCGAGCGGTTCATCAAGAATCTTCACGTCGAGGAGGAGTGAATGAAGTGTCCCCATTGTAATGAAACATTACCCTTTTTCCTCTGCCCGGAGTGCCAGGGAGAGATACCGGAGAAGAGTGCTTATTGCTGTTGGTGTGGAAGTCCAGTGAAGACAGAAGAGGAAGAGAAGACCGATTTCCCTGAACGTATTTTATGCAGTGACGGAAACTGTATTGGCGTCATCAATGAGGACGGAATTTGCAGTGTCTGCGGAAAACCCTATGTCCGTGAGGCAATATAATCAGTGACCAGTGGACAGTGAGCAGTGATCAATAAACAATAACCTATCACCTATCACCCATAAACTATAGCCTATTGCCTATATAAAATGACATTAGTGTTTAAAAAGTTTAAAATTCAACGAGATAGACCGCATTGACACTCCGAACGGCAGTGATTATGATATAATTAGACAAATTCGATTAGGTTTACTCCGTTAGAAAGCCCTGCCATTTCTGCCTGTCCCTGCCTGCTGTCGGGCAGGGGCAGACAGGTATGGCAGGACCCGTAGCAATTTGGAAAAGCTCCATCCTTTCTAACGGGGTTTACAGGAGGTAATGATGATCTTTTTGCCAAGGGGAGGCGCTGATAAGGGAGAAAAGGGAAGGGATGACAAGATGCTCGTCCCGAACGAACTCCCTGTTCTTCCTTTGAGAGGAACTGTGCTCTACCCCGATCTGATCCTGCCCATCATGGTGGGGAGGAAGAAATCTGTAAAGTTGGTTGATGATGCGATGGATTCGGATCGCATTATCGGGATCGTTACGCAAAAACGGTCTGAAATCGAGGACCCCAAGGAGAACGACCTTTATTCAGTAGGGGTGGCCGCACTCATTCTGAGGATGATCCGAGAGTTGGATGGAAGTCAGCGGGTCATTGTCCAGGGAGTCTCGAGGATAAAGGTGAGGGAATATATTCAGAGGGAACCTTATTTTAAGGTGAGATGCGAAACCATCGACGAAGGTTTCGCTCAGGGCGTGGAGATCGAGGCCCTCATGATGAATCTGAAAAACCTTTTCCAGAGGGCCGTGGATTTGGCCCCTTACCTCACGGCCGAGCTGGGCACGATGGTGAGCAACATTAGATCCCCCTCGATCCTCGCAGATTTGATCGCTTCAAATCTCAATCTATCAACTATTGAAAAACAGGGAATTCTTGAGACCTTTGATACTCGAGAGCGGCTGACTAAGGTCCATCTCTTCCTAAACAAAGAGGTTCAAGTATTGGAGTTGGGCAATAAGATCCAATCTCAGGTGAAGGAAGATATGGATCGAACCCAAAGAGAGTACTATCTCCGAGAACAGTTGAAGGCGATTAAGAAAGAGCTGGGAGAGTTGGATGAGCATTCCACAGAGATCAAAGAGCTCAGAGAGAAGATTAAGAGGGCGAAGATGCCATCCGAGGCCTTGGCGGCCGCTGAGAAGGAGTTGGATCGTCTGGCGAAGATCCCTCCTGCATCCGCCGAGTACACGGTGGCCAGAACTTATTTAGACTGGCTGGTGGAACTGCCATGGTCTGAAACGACGGAAGATAACCTCGATATCGACAATGCCCAGAAGACCTTGGATGAAGATCATTATGACCTGGAGAAGGTGAAGAAGAGAATTTTGGAATATTTGGCGGTCAGAAAACTGAAGTCGGACATGAAAGGACCGATCCTCTGTTTTGTAGGCCCTCCAGGGGTTGGAAAGACCTCTCTTGGCCGATCGATCGCTCGATCCATGGAACGTAAATTCATCCGCATATCCTTGGGCGGGGTTCGGGATGAGGCTGAAATCCGAGGGCACCGGAGGACCTATGTGGGAGCTCTGCCTGGTCGGATCATCCAGGGGATCAAGAAAACAGGTTCGAATAATCCGATCTTCATGTTGGACGAAGTAGACAAGATTGGAATGGATTTCCGTGGAGATCCCTCTTCTGCGCTCTTAGAGGTATTGGATCCGGAACAGAACTTCTCTTTTTCTGATCACTATATTGATGTTCCCTTCAATCTTTCAAAGGTGATGTTCATCACGACTGCCAATGTGCTCGATACTATTCCACCGGCCCTCAGAGATCGAATGGAGACCCTCGAACTTCCAGGGTATAGTGAAGACCAGAAGATGATGATCGCCAAGCAGTTTCTCATTCCCAAACAGGTCAGTGAGCATGGATTGAGCTCTGAGTTCATCGAGTTTCAGGATGCTGCGATTCAAGTGATCATCACCTCGTATACGCGAGAGGCAGGGGTTAGAAATTTGGAGAGAGAGATCGCAGCCATCTGCCGGGGGGTGGCCAAGGATGTGGCGAGAGGAATTAAGGAAAAGGTGGTGATCGATCCTGAGATCTTGCACAAATTTTTGGGGCCAGTCAAATTCTTCCCTGAAGTGGCGGAACGGACTTCTGATCCAGGGGTGGCCACGGGTCTGGCCTGGACACCCACTGGAGGAGACATCATCTTTGTGGAGGCGACAAAGATGAGGGGAGAGAAGGGATTGACGTTGACCGGCCAACTGGGAGACGTGATGAAGGAATCCGCACAGGCAGCGTTAGCCTATGTCCGTTCCAAATCGAAAGAACTGGGGATTGAAGAAGACTTCTTTGAAAAGAATGATATTCACATCCATGTGCCTGCGGGTGCCATTCCGAAGGATGGGCCTTCGGCTGGGATCACCATGTTTGTGGCGCTGACCTCCCTCCTGACAAACACGCCTATCCGAAGCGATGTGGCTTTGACCGGTGAGATTACGTTGAGGGGCTTAGTCCTTCCCGTAGGGGGGATCAAGGAGAAAGTCCTGGCCGGGATGCGAGCAGGGATTAAGACGATCATTCTCCCAAAGAAGAATGAGAAAGACCTGGAAGAGATCCCGGAACACATTCGGAACCAGATGAATTTCAAATTTATTCAGCGAATGGATGAGGCCATCGAGCTGGCGCTGAAAGCCACAGAGCCATATGCCGAAGCACGAGAGGCGGTCAGTGTGGCGACGGGATGAAAGCCCTTGTTCCGTGCGCCGGTGATCAGCCCAAGCTCCAAATCTCAAGCATCGATAAGCAAGTCAATTCCGACCCAAAAATTCCATTATAATTTATGGATGGTCCAAAACTCCGGAATGTCAATATCTTCCAGGTTCAGATGTCAGGTCAACCGTTGATCTGCCTTCAGGATCCACAGAACATTAGCGAAAAGGCACTCTTTCTCCCCCCTCCCCTTTATTTCATCGTCTCCCTTTTTGATGGCCAACATTCGATCTTGGATATTCAGGCCGCATACATGAGGAGGTTTGGGGAGTTTCTCTTCACGGAGAAGATTGAGGAGATTATAAGCGCGTTGGAGGAAAATCTTTTCTTGGAAGGGGATCGATTTCAGGAGGCGTTGAGGGAGAAAGAGGAGAGTTTTAAGAAGACCTCGATCAGAGAAGCTGCATTTGCTGGGAAAAGTTATGAGATGGATTCTGGACGATTAAAGGCTCAGCTCAGCGGATACTTTGTGGAGCCAGAGGGACCAGGTCCTCTCGGAGAGAAGAAAGGCGTGAATGGATTGAAAGGCGTGGTGGCGCCCCACATCGATTTTCAGAGGGGAGGAGGATGTTATGCCTTCGCCCACAGGGAGATATGGGAGAGGAGCTCCTCTGATTGCTTCATCATCTTCGGGACATGTCACACCTTCATGGAACACCCTTTCTGCCTCACCCGAAAGGATTTTGTGACTCCCCTCGGTATTTTGAACGTGGACAGGGAACTGATCGATGCCATCCAATCTCGATGTTCCGATGATCTCTTTAAAGATGAACGAGTGCAACGGAGCGAGCACTCCATTGAGTTTCAATGCATCTTCCTCCGATATCTTTACCCAGAACCCGCACTGCTCAGGATCGTCCCCATCCTATGCGGATCATTCTACGAGGCCCTGGAAAAGGGCATTTCACCGATGGAACTCAAACCCGTCCAGCAGTTCATCGAAGCCCTAAGGGATTCTCTCTCCTCTGTTGGAGAGAAGGTTTTTTTCATCGCCAGCGCTGATCTTGCGCACATGGGGCATCAATTCGGAGATCAGGATGGGATGACGGAGTATGGCCTTAGAGTCTTGGCTCAAGAGGATCAGGAGATGCTGGGGTATGTGGAAAGGATGGATGGAGAAGGATTCTATTTATCGATTTTGAAAGAGAGAGATCGGAGAAGAATCTGTGGGTTTCCAGCCATCTATACGATGCTTAAAGTCCTCGAAGCTAAAGACGGTAGGCTCCTGAAATATGCTCAGGCCTTCACCCAGCAGACCCAATCCGTCGTCTCTTTCGCAAGCATGGCCTTCTATTAAATTGCGGATTGTCGATTGCGGAGTGCGGAATGAGTAAAATGGTAATAGAGACTGCGAGCTGAGGATTGACATGGAATAAAATGATTTACTCCGAAATCCGCTTTCCGAAATCCGAATTTCAGGAGGGTCTTTGTTTTATCTTGTTGATGGCGGGGTAGAGTTCGGAAAGGCTCTTTTCCAACTCCTGTGGAAGGTCAACCTGAAGGTTGAGAATCCTTTCCCTGAGAAGGGCTAAGGCTCCTAACTTTTCACTCACCTCTTTAGGTGTTACTCGGCTCAATCTTTTAGATAATTCTTTCACCTCCTCATTAAGGAATTCAATCAGTTTCAACATCTCTGAAAGCTTCTTTTGAGCCATCCGTCTTCCCCTCCTTCTGGTTTCGTTTCTACCATACCCGATTTAAAATGAGATTACAAGGGTTTTAATTCCATCCCCTTCCTACGGATGGTTTGAGACATCCTCATCAAATCGGGATCAGCCTCTTCTCAATACTAAGAACACCTCCTACATACGGCCTGGCAGGACCACGCCGAGGCCCAACCCTAAACGCATATAGATCAATATGGCGAGAATTCCCGCAAGAAGGACGAGGACCAGGTAGTCTGTCTTTCGCATTTGAGGCTCGTAATAAAGGGTTCGAGGCGATTCAGGACTGAAGCCCTTCGATTCTAAGGCCATGGCCAGGAGGTTCGTGTGGCGGATGGCATAAACGAAGAGAGGCACTGCTTGAGGGATGAACTTGCCAATGCGGCTAAAGAGGGATCCTGACTCCAAATCCAACCCGCGCGACACCTGAGCCTGAACAATTGTGGCGCCTGCACCAGCAAAGGTCGGCACTAACCGCAATGCCGTTGAGAGGGCAAAGGCAACAGGGTAAGGTACGCCCATACGGATGAGGCCGTTGGTTAACTCCTCGTTCCTCGTTGTTGAAAGGAAGATTAAACCCGCACCCACGAATGTGGCTAAGCGCAGACCCATGGCGATACCATAAAGGAGCGACTCTTGACTCACATGGAGAGACCTCCAGGACCACCATGGGGTGCCCCCCTTCGTGAAGAATGGCCATAAGAGGGTGCTGAATACGATGAGAAGAATTAGGATGAACCGGACTCGCCAAAAGTTCAGCAGTGCCTTGGCTGAAATTGCGATCAACATCACACCGAGGCTGATTCCGGCCATATACAAAGGATGGTTAAAGCAGAGGCAGATGATGAAGATGATCAGCACGCTGATCATCTTGGTCCGTGGATCGAGACGATGGATCCAAGTGCCTTTGTCAAGGTAGAGGAAGATGTTCATTGTAAATTCGTCAATGCAAAATTAACAATGGAAAATTAACAATGCAAAATAATCATTATATCAACTTTAACCTTGCCCTTTTAGCTCTCGAACCATTTGTTCCACTGTAAGGGCCTGCGTACCAAGCCAGTTACTCAAACGCAAAAGGGAAGGGGGACGCAAGGAGGCTCGAGATAGCCGGGCCTCATCCGCGAAGACGGGCCGGGTCGGTCCATCGGAAAGGACATCCCCATCTTTTAATAGAATCGTTCGGTTTGCATATTCCGCGGCTACCCACATGGAATGGGTGATGATGATTACTGTATGGCCGGATTTGTTCAGACCCTTTAACATCTCCATCATGTTCCGTTGGTGGCGATAGTCAAGGCCAGTCGTTGGTTCGTCAAGAACGATCACTTGTGGTTGAGCGGCCAGCACAGACGCCACGGCCACGCGCTGACGCTCGCCCTTTGTCAAAGCAAAGGGAACTTTGGCTTCGTACCCATGCAGGCCCACGACGTCCAATGCCTCGGCCACACGTTTCTCGATCGTCTTAGGATGCTCTCCCAACACTTTGAGGCCGAAGCCCACCTCCTCTTTTACCGTCCTTGCAAAAATCTGGTGGTCTGGATTTTGGAACACATATCCCACTCGCCGGGCCAGTTCGCGATGAGTATACTCTGTGGTCGATCTACCCTGTACCAACATGCGGCCGGAGGTGGGTTTGAGCAGGCCGTTGAAGTGCTTCGCCAGCGTCGTCTTACCAGAACCGTTCTGGCCCAGGATGGCGACAAACTCGCCATCCTGGATTGACAAGTCAATTCCCCGCAGTGCTTCGATCTGAAGGGTAGGGTAGACATACTTCAATCCTTCAGCCTCCAGGATGGGAGATCGCCCGGCATTCTGTGAGGATGCCGTTGCGAACTTCAGTTCTCGGCGTTTAGCCAGGTTGTGTTCTTGGATCAAAGTGAAGGCCATTTCCGTAGTCAGCGGCCTTCCAGGCCAATCCATGGTTTGAAACAGTTCAACCATCGGCAACGGTTTGATCCCGCATGATTTGAGCAAGGGCCCATCCGTTAAGATCACAGCGGGGGGTCCTTGTGTCACCACTTGACCATCACGCATTAACCACACCTGGTCGGCACGGGTAGCGGTCTCCGGCTCGTGGTCCACGATGAGGAGCATACGGCCCTCTCCGCGGATACTGTCGGCAATCGAGAGGACTTCTTCGCGGCCCTGAGGGTCGAGGTCAGTGGTCGGTTCGTCCATCACAAGGATCTTTGGCTCGATGGCAAGGACCGAACCGATGGCAAGGCGCTGCTTCTGTCCACCCGAGAGGGTGGCGGGTTCCCGTTGGCGAAGTTTTTCCAGGCCAACAAAGCTAAGGTAACGCTGGATGCGACGCGCGATCTCTGAGCGAGGCAGGCAGTGGTTCTCTGGTCCAAAGGCCATTTCAAGTTCGACATTGGTGGAGAAGAGCTGTGCCTCGAAGTCCTGTAACACAAGCCCCACAATCCGTGACATCTCTGCCACTTTACGCCGGGCAACCTCTTCGTCTTTTACCAACACACGACCCTTATATTCACCACGGAAGAACCGTGGCACAAGGCCATTGAGTGTGCAACAGAATGTTGACTTGCCCGCACCTTCGTGTCCCATCACCACAATGAAGGTTTCATCTTCAATCTGGCCCTCAATATTCTGCAGGGCAGGTCGTTCGTTTCCCTGATAAGTGAACGTCACGTCTTCGATTGAAATGGCAACGCCCATACTACAACCGCAAATCCCAAATTCGAATATCGAATTTCACTCTAAAGCAATAGGCTGCCCACGATAATTGCAAAGGCGCTTATCCAAGCGATGGTGGTCATCGGAAGACCGGTGATCCACCCCAGTAGACCGGTCACTGCAGCCACGGTGACTAACCATGCGCCGATGGTGCCAGCGATGGGTTGACCAATATCACCCTCCTCCATCACATCTGCCCAGAAGAGACCAAGCTGCTGTTTGGTGACACCAGACACAGAGGTTAGGAGAAGCACTCCGATCCAGCTGGCAAAGGTATCGTTGAAGGTGATGATTTTGGTCAAAACGGCATAGGGCACGATACCCAGGGCGTCCACGACGACGCTGATGACCACAGCGCAGGAAGCACTGGAGACGAAGGAAATGAGGATGTAGTTGACCCAGCTACGCCAACTCCCAACATTCCACTCCCGTGATTTTTCGGCGAAGGGCACGAAAGTTGTCCACATCGTATAAGGAAGGTAACCGAGAAGAAAATTGCCCACGAAACCGGCAGTGGAGGCGGGCCCTAAGGTGCCGCCGAAGATATCACCGATAAGATTGCCAATCGCCGAACCCCAGGCGCCCGCTGGACCAAAGAGCAAGCTGAAGACCATGGGAAAGATGTTTGCCACGCGCACTTCCGTGATACCGGGAATAATGGGGATAGCGGTCTTAAAGGCGATGAGCGCTGCTCCATAGATGGCCGCACAGACAGAGACCAGAATAACCATTCGGGTATTTTTCCACATCCGAAAAGCAGCTTTCATTTTTGATCTCCTTTGGCTTTGAAATCCCTCCTAACCTCCCTTTAGGAAAGGGAGGAGATAAATAATTCCCCCTTTTTTAAAGGGGGATGCAGGGGGATTATTCATTTTTATGGTTCGGGGATGGTAAACCCACTATTGAAATATTAATCAAAGGTCCTCTTTCATATATGAATTTATTAAATTGGCTTAGAGGAGTCAATATGCATATGGAGTCAGGGCTCCATTGAGATTCTTCAATGGATATGATATGAGATGATTCGTTAAAGAAACTCTTCTCAAGGGTGGAGGTTGGGATGATTCAGACTTTACAAGTAAGATCCTCGGCGAAGACAGAGTTTATCGATATCACCCGTTCCATCCAAGAGGCCGTCAAGAAAACAGGGGTGGAGGAGGGAGTCTGTTACATATTTATCCCCCATACCACGGCGGCTGTCACGATTAATGAGAATGCAGATCCCAGCGTCTCACAGGATATTCTTATGGAGCTAAACAAGGTGATTCCTTTCCAAGACCGGTATCATCACCTGGAGGGAAATTCACCTGCTCACATCAAGGCGAGCCTTATCGGACCTTCCCAAATTGTCTTCGTTGAATCAGGAAAGTTAGTCCTTGGAACGTGGCAAGGAATTTTCTTTTGTGAATTCGATGGTCCAAGGAATCGCAAAGTCTGTGTCAAAGTAATGAAAACAGAGGAATAGAAGTGATACATGAGGTTCTTCTCAAAGAAGTCGGAGAGATATTCGAAAAGGAGCCCCGGCTGATCCATCTCCCCTCTGAAGGAAAGGTCGTCTTTGTTGGAGATACTCATGGAGATGTAGATGCCAGCGAGCAGGTGGTTCAACAATATCTTAAGAAACCTTACCGAATCGTCTTTTTGGGAGACTATGTGGATCGGGGCGAATACTCGAAAGAGAACATTCATTATCTCCTCCATCTGAAAAAGGAACATCCAAATGAGATCTTTCTCTTAGCTGGGAATCACGAAGGGTACATGGTGAAGGAGCTTTACCCCGCCAATTTTTGGAACTCCCTTTCCTTAAAGGGGAGAGAAAGTTATGGCCTTCTCTTCTCCAAATTCCCATTGGCCATTAGCTCTCAAAATGGAATACTGGCCCTTCACGGCGGACTGCCCGAGTTGAACTTCTTGGAAGAGATGGAACAGGTCGAATGGGGCGATCCCAATTGGGATAGGATCGTCTGGGGAGATTTTGTGGAGAGGGACGTGGATACCCTGGGGGATTGGTGGGGGAGGCCTCAGTTCGGCAGATCCTATTTTGGACAGATGATGGACCGCTATGGAAAGCGGATTCTCGTCCGATCCCATCAGCCCAATGCCCCTCTACTGATGTTTAGGAAGAGGTGCATCACCATCTTCACTTCCAATGCGTATTTGCCGATCCGCACCATTCTCATTGCTGATTTGGAAAAGGAGATTCGAACCGCAGACGATGTGATCATAGAAAGGATATAATCTTACCTAAATGTCAAATGTCAAAGGTCAAAGTTCAAATGAAATTCCAAAATCCGAATGACCTAAAAAATAAAATTTTGGCATTAAGTCATTTGTCATTGATTTGGTATTTGAGCCTTGGCATTAAGCATATTTAAGGAGAGGGATGGCCAAAATTATTTCCTTTGATATGGACGGAACACTGATCGATCCGGAGTTCACCGATTGGGTTTGGGGCCATGGGATCCCGATGCTTTATGCCGAGAAGCATGGCCTTTCCTTTGAGAGGGCAAAGGCCTTTGTCGAAGGGGAATATCACAAAGTGGGCGAAGGCGCGATCGAGTGGTATGACATCAAATACTGGTTTCGTTTTTTTCAACTGGAGATGCCTTGGCAGACCGTGATGGAACGATACGTTGATAAGATCAATGTCTATCCAGATGTCAACCATGTATTGGATCGCTTAAAAGGTCGGTTCTCATTAATTCTCACCTCCAATGCAGGAAGGGAGTTCATCGATATCGAGCTGGGAATCACAGGTCTTGGGAGATATTTCGACCGGATCTTTTCAGCCACCTCTGACTTCGGGTGGGTAAAGAAGACCGCCAGTTTTTATCATAAAATTTGTCAGATCCTCGGAGCCAACCCCCATGAAATTGTCCATGTGGGTGACCACTACGAATTTGACTATCTCGTCCCCCAAAAATTGGGAATCCATGCCTTCTACCTGGATCGGTCGGCCGAACAGAGAGGAGAGTTCGTTATCCGGGATTTGAGAGGGTTGGAGATGAGACTTTCGACCGAAATGGCACGGAAGTAGAGCCTGTAACAATAGCTACTTTTCCCTTTAATCTCAGTGAAAACCCCCCATTTTATTAAGGCTTCCATACTTTTCGGAATAATTCCATGAAGTTTCCCCCGAGAATTTTCAAAATGTCTCCATCGGAGTAACCTCGAGCTACCAACCCCCGAGTGACATTCTTCACATCGGAGATACTCTCCAACCCTTCCACCAACCGCTCCTCAAAGCTCGGTGCAGCAAGCGATGGGTATGACATTGCCCATTTATCGTAACCGGTGCGGTCATACTCCCAAGCGGGATTTAAATCAAGACCAAAGGCCACATGATCGACCCCGACCAACTTCACTACGTAATCGATAAGGTCCATAAACTCTTCCAAGGTGGGTCGGACTCCCTTTTTGGCCATTGTGATGGGTGTCCAGGCAGTGAGCCCAATAACACCCCCCTTTTGGGCAAGGGTGATAATTTGATCATCGGTCTTGTTGCGGTGATGGTCGATCAGCTTTTTGGGGTTCGCGTGGGTAATGACAACGGGTTTTTCAGAGTACTTGATGGCATCCATCACTGTCTTATAACCACAGTGGGAAACGTCCACCAAAACACCTACTTTATTCATTTCTGAAATTACCTTTCTGCCGAAAAAACTCACCCCGGCATCCACATCTTCTCCTCCGGACCCAATATAATTCTGTTCGGCATAAGCCAACTGGATTATCCTCATACCCAATCGGTGGAAAATACGGACGAGGCTGATATCATCCTCAAGAATCTTTCCATTTTGAGATCCCATGATAACGCAAACGTTTCCTTTTTGCTTTGCTTGGACAATGTCATCCGCCGAATAAGCAAACTTGCAGCCTGTCTCTTCTGCGATCTCATACCATCTAGAGATGGTAGTAAGCGCTTCCCTGGGGCCGGCATTGGTGGCTGTGATCGTAATGTGAGTGCCCGTCACCCCTGCCTTTCTCACCCTTTCGAGGTAATCCTCAGGTTGGCTGAGGGTAGGGGCATAGCTGAGTCCTTCGATGACAATCGCTTTTTCGTACAGTTCCATCGCCCTTTTTTCTTCTTCTGCAGTGAGCTCACTAACAAGTTTCTTTTTCATAATATTCCTCCCTCATGAATCACTTGATTTTTTGTCCGTTGTAAATGGCAAGCTACACATCGGCCATCGGTAGCCCTTTGAATCTGAGGTTCCTCTTGGTCACAAATATCGATCGCGAACGGACATCTCGGTCGAAATCGACATCCAGGTGGAAGATTTTGCGGATCAGGGGGTTCTCCCACAATGATCTTTTTCATTTCAACGTCTTTGCCTCTGTATTCTATTTTTGGGATAGCAGATAATAGGAGTTGCGTATAGGGATGCCTGGGGGACTCGAAGATTAATTCGGTATCGCCATTTTCTACTATTTTCCCTAAATACATCACTGCAACCCGCTCAGTCATCATTCGGATAACTTCCAGGTCGTGCGATATGAAGACGTAGGTGAGGTGGTGTGTTTCTTTGATCTCTTTGAAGAAATTTAAGATGGTCGCCTGGACGGAGACATCCAGTCCTGATGTTGGTTCATCGAAGATGATCAAGCTGGGGTTTAGAATAAGAATACGCGCCAATCCCAATCGTCTTTGTTGGCCACCGCTGAACTCGTGAGGAAACCGATAAATATGATCTTCCTCTAATCCCACCTCTTTTAAAATCGATTTCACTTTTTCGTTCATTTCTATCGCGGAGAGCTGTTCATGAATCAATAGAGGTTCTCTCAAAGTTTTACCTATTCTCCACCAGGGATCCAAGGATGCTCCTGGGTCTTGATAAACATATTGAATTTTCTCTCGGATGCTTTTTATTTTTTTCCACGGTAGGTTGCTAATTTTTTCTCCATCGAAATAGACTTCCCCTTCATTCAGTTGGTAAATTCCCAGAATGGTCTTTCCAAGGGTCGATTTTCCACAACCGCTTTCTCCCACAATCCCAAAGCTCTCCCCTTTTTTGACTGTGAGATTAATACCATCGACTGCCTTAAGCCAACCGGTTTGTCGCCTTAAATAAGGGCTTCGAATAGGAAAGTATTTTTTCAGATTCTTTATTTCTAAAATCGGATGACCCCCTCTCATCTTCAATTCATTCTTCATTTTTTAGGATTGGGTGATAACAGTGAATCCAATGGTCGGATGCGATTTCTTCCTGTAGAGGCCTTTTTTGAAAACATTCTGATTGAGCTCGATCGCAGCGGGAGACAAAACGACAACCTTTGGGAGGATTGATCAGAGAAGGAACATTCCCGGGTATCCCCTTGATCTCTCTTGCTTGGCTTGGTAAACACTCCAAAAGTTTCCGAGTATAGGGATGGGCAGGATGAGCAAAAAATGAATCGGTTGAGGCCGATTCTACTATCTGACCTGCATACATGACAACAATTCGGTCGCTTATCTTACTTGCTACCGCAAGATTATGGGTAATATAAAGTACAGAGACATGTTCTTCCCTTACCAGGTGCTGCAGTATCTCTAAAATCTGAGCTTGTACCGTGACATCGAGAAAGGTCGTTGGCTCATCAGCAATAACCAATAATGGATCAGTAAGAAGGGCCATGGCAATCATAACACGCTGCCTTTGCCCGCCGCTGAGTTCATGGGGATACCTCGTCAAGAAAGTTTCAGGAGTAGGAAGCTTTACTTTATTCAGCATCATAAGAATCTTCTGTTTCATTTCCTCTTTATGATTTCCTAACCTTTTGGGTTCCGACTGACTTATCAGCTTCTGCCTGGCAATATCCTTAATCTGTGTTCCAATTGAAAATAGAGGATTAAAAGAACCGAGAGGATCTTGTGGAATCAGAGTGATGGCTTTGCCCCGGATAGAAAGGTTAAGCTCCTTTTCCTCCATGAGGAGGATATTTCTCCCTTGGAAGAATACTTGCCCTTTCGAGATCTTTCCCGGAGGCGAAGGAATCACATTCAAAATTGCTCGTGCCATGGTGGTTTTACCACAACCACTTTCTCCAACTAACCCCACGACCTCCCCTTTTTTGATCGTCAGATTAGCTTCATCCACCGCTTCAACCATCCCCTGATAGGTATCGAATTGAACGGACAGGTTAATCACTTCGAGCAAATTCAACAAGGTACCCTCATACTTATTTTCCGGATATTCTTAAGCGGGGATCTAATACATCCCTGAGGCCATCTCCAAACATATTAAAGGCCATCACCACAACGAAAATGGCCATCCCTGGAAATGTTGCATACCACCATGCACCAGGGAGATATTCCCTTGCTTCGGATATCGCTAATCCCCACTCTGGCGTGGGCGGTTGAGCCCCCACACCCAAAAACCCCAGCGCCGCAGCGGTGAGAATTGTATACCCCATCCCTATTGTTGATCTAACAATAATGGGAGAAAGGATATTGGGAAGGATATGAAAGGCCATGATACGAAATTTATTTGCTCCCAGAGCTTCCGTGGCCTCGATGAAAGTGGAGTGTTTTACGAAAAGGGTTTCTGCATAGACGATCCTCGAAAACCAAGGCCAATAGGTGATGGAGAGGGCCAATATTGCATTTTTAATATTGGGACCAAGAACCACCGCGAGAGCCATGGCCAAAACAAATTGTGGAAATGATAGAAAAATATCCGATATTCTCATGAGGAAACCACTTAACCAGTTTTCATAATACCCTGCAATAAGCCCAATTGGGACACCGATCGTCAGTGCACTCCCAACCGCTATGATAGCAATGATAATAGTAATCCTCGTACCAAAAATGACTCGGCTGAGAATATCCCTTCCCATATGATCTGTTCCGAAGGGGTGTTCCCAGCTGGGTGCTTTCAGTTTTTTTTGAGGGTTTATATCGTAAATGGCACTACGATCGGGGGCTAAAAAGGGCGCAAAAAGTGCTGTTAACAATAGGATAAGAATGATCCCAAGTCCCATCACCGCCAATCGATCGTTCAAAAATTCTCGAAAGATGATTTTATAAGTGGTCATCTCGTAATCTCTCTCGGGTCAATTAATGCCAAGGCGATATCGACTAAAAGATTCCCAATGGTATAGGCAAAACCACTCCATAAAGCAACCGCCAGTACAGCCTTATAGTCCATCATCAAAATTGATTCGACAGCAAAAGACCCCAATCCAGGCCAGCTAAAAACTCTCTCAACCACAACCGACCCTGCAAGTAAAAGTCCAAAGAGGAGTCCGATCTGGGAGACTGTAGCGGTAAGTGAATTTCTTAAAATGTATTTGTAAATGAGAAGTTCCCGGGATAGCCCCATCGATCGTTCATAACGAACATAATCACTGGTAAGGGCATTTAATACACCTGCCCTGGTGAAACGTACCAACGTAGCAAAAGCCGTAAAGGTTAGAGTCGCAGCTGGCAAGATGATATGCTTGAAAGAGCTAAGGAAAGCTCCCCAATTTAAAGTCAAAATAGAATCCAAGAGATAGAGTCCTGTAACGCTGGCAGGGGGTTTTCCGCTGATACGGCCCGCTATGGGAAGAAGATCTAACTTATATCCCAAAAAAAGTTGGAGCATAATCCCCAACCAGAAGGCCGCGATCGCCAATCCTGCGATCGTAATCCCTCGAAAGAGATGGTCGATCCACTGGTTTCTCCTGACGGCAGTGAGAATGCCGATCGGAATCCCCAATAATACAGAGAAAAATAGAGAGACGAAAGCCAATTCCAAGGTAGCAGGGAAACGGCTTTTAATCTCCCAAGCGACTGGACGACGAGTATAGAGGCTCTCCCCTAAATCCCCCCGTATCAGTTGGATTAAATACATCCAGAGCTGTTCATAAAAGGGACGATCAAAACCATACATACGCCTTATTTCCTCAATTTGCTTCTGATCTGCAAAAGGGCCAGCGACCAAGGCTGCAGGGTCAGCAGGAATAATGTGGGAAATGAAAAAAACAAGGACAACGATGCCGAGCAAAGTGGGGATCAGGAAAATCGTTCTTTTACAAGTGAAAATAATAGTTCTCATTTAATACAACCTTTCAAGTCATCGGGCTTCTATCCACAGAACCGGAGAATTAAAATAGCGTAAATTTGAGCAGCTTGGACGAGCTCTTCAATCTCTACGTGTTCATCCACTTTGTGAAAAAGCCTTGGATCCCCAGGGCCGATCCAAGCCCCAGGGATCCCTTTTTTTAATGAGTAATAGAGATCACCCGCTGACAAGGATCCTATCCGTTGAGGTTTCCTGCCCGTCACCTCTTCCACACACTCCGACATTTTTTCGATCACGGAATGATTTGGGTGAATTTCAACGGGGTCACGCTTTTCATAGATTTCGAACCCCTTTATTCGAAAATCCCTATCCTTTGCCATCAAATCTTTTATTACCCCTCTTAACCTGCTTTCCGAAATATCCCCATTTCCTGGGGGACACATTCGAAAATCGAAGTGAGCCGTACACTGAGAAGGGACGATGTTCACCTTCTCACCGCCCTCGATCATTCCCAAGTTCAGAGTATCCTCGCCCATCAACGGATGGTTTTCCTTGGGGATGTTTTGGAATTGAGAGATAAGAGTCATCATCTTTTCAATGGCGTTTATACCCTCCTGTGGAGCTCCTCCATGAGAGGCTTTGCCAAGGGTGGTCACTTTAAACCAGAGCCGCCCTTTAAAGGAGCATGTAATATTCAAGTGGCTTGGTTCTCCCAGGAGGTGAATCGTGGGTATGGGTAGTCCTCTTGATGCCAACCCATATTCGAGCAAATATTTCATTCCCCAAACGCCGGCAATCTCATCGTCCACAGTCCCCCCTACCATGACCGTCCCTCGAAGGGGGACCCGAGCATCCATCACCGCTTTCACAGCAAAGAGCTCGGCTGCTATAGCGCTTTTCATATCAATGGAACCCCTTCCCCAAAGTTTGCCATTGTATACTTCTCCTTCGAAGGGGTCATGGGTCCACTCTTTTTGATCTCCGACAGGGACGACATCCATGTGGCCGCTTAGGAGGAAGACTACCCCTTTCGTTTCACAACCTGGAAGAATGCCAAAAACATTGATTTTCCCAGGGTGACCTTCGATGACCTCCACTCTAAGATTTATCTTTTTCATCTCCTGATGGAGAATCTTTGATATCTCTATGTAATCTCCGGGTGGATTGACGTTCCTGATGCGGATTAATCTTTGAGCGAGATCGACCATGCCACCAGTGTCCAGATGTTCCAGAACTTTTTTTTCTTCTTGGGTCATTTATCTTACATAATGTCTGAGATGATCTTTCTGCTTTAAAACCTAATACAGTGAAGCCCTGGCTTATTTGAACGTTTCTCCCGTTTTTTGTATCTTTTAAAGGGGTGGGACGACTTCAACACCTTAAAGCGCCCCACCCCTTTCTCCCTCTTTCATTATGTTAACGTTAGCAAAAGATTTTGCAGGAAAGTCGGCTGAATGCCCCGCCTTGTAGGCGGGGAGGTTCACTTCTTTTGGGCTTCGGCCCACTTCTTGAATTTCTCATCCAACTCTTTGGCTTTGTCCTCAGCTTCCTTGATCTTATATATCTTACAATCAAAATTCAAAACCTTCTTAAATACGTTCGCTGACTTATCTGTGATAACCACAGTACCATCATCTTGGATCGCTTCCACACCATCAAAGGCTTGGCCCTCCGTATTGATCCGTATAGCCTCTTCGAGCGTCAAACCTTCTGGCAAGAAGACATCAACCCCTTTTGAGCTTATCTTGATCGGATAACCGCCAGAGAGTCCATTGGGTCCGGGTGCATGACCCAATTCTTTGGTGTCAAATAGGATACCCGTAATGATTTTGCAAGAAGACGATGCCACCACCGGGTTCGCTTGAGTACCCCCTGGTCTCCTGCCCAGGGGAATGAGGTTGGCAAGGAATTCTTCTTTATTGATGTTGATCACTTTATCATCGACCATCACTTTCAAATAGAAAGATGCACCACCACTGTTGCCAAAACGGGTAACATAATAACTCACAAAGTGGGGGCATACGATATACACGCTGACGGATCGCAATGGGACCTTCAGCATCCTTGACACAACTAACCTCGATTGACAGAGAAAGTTATCGATATTTCCAATTCCTACAGTGGGGGCCATACCTATTTTCCCCAGGACTGGATTGACCAAGTCGGGAAACGCACTGTTTACCACATGAGTCTTGATCCCCGCTTTCTTCACTGCTTGCATCAATTTGTAAGCAGGGACAAAATGCATAGGAAACCAGGGCCCGAATCGTGCCTCATCAATAGTTTTGTATATCTCTGAAGGAAGGGTTGTGATAACCCACCAGGATTGCAAGGACATGGCATTGTAGACCACTGTAGGTTGAATCTCTTTGAGTAGGTTGGCTGTTTTGTCGATGTCAAAAACATCCAACTGGACAAATTGAATGTCAGGGTACAATCCGACCTGAGATGCACCAGCAATTGCACTGTTTGTCTTACGCAAACCCCAGTCCTCTCTTACTTCAACCGTTACGATCTTAGGTATGTTCGGTACCCTTGCCAGGAACTCCAAGGTGTACCCTCCAAGCTCACCCAACCCGAATATCATTATTGATTTTTGTCCCATGATGAACTCCTTTCTCAAAGTTTCACAAAGAACAAATCCCTTTCTTAATAAATTTTTTAAGATTAGGAGATGATCGGCAGCCCTTTTAAAACTACCTACCATCTCCCGACCTTATCATACCTTAGGCCCAGTGGAACCATCGCCATTCATTGGCGTCGCCTACAGGGCAGAATCGAATTCCCCTCACATCCTTATTATACGTACCTGTCCATTTTTCATTGTGTATAAATACTCCTGCAGCATCCGCCAAAATCAATCGGCCCGCCTCCTTATAGAGCTTCTCCCTTTCTTCTTTTTCAGCAATTCGTACAGCCTTGTGGAGAAATTCATCTACCTTGAGATTTTTATACCAACATCCCGTAGGCCAAGACCCCCACTTTTCCGAATCGAACATCTCTCCAATCCAACTATGAGGATCGGCATAGTAAGTGCTCCGCCAGAATATATTAATGTGGGGGCTGGTTTCTTGCTTCCTCAAAATTTCGGTCATGGTAGGCCATGTTTTCGGAGTAATGGTCGTCTCTACGCCTATCCTTCTCAGGCATGCTTGAAAGAATTCAGCACCCTGTATCGTTGTTGGAAAACCCGTCAGTGGAGCGAGTTCAATGGGAAAGTATTTTTTTATATCCTCCTTTACCTTTTTTAGCTCCTCACGAGCCTTATCTAAATCATATTTGTATCCGAATTCTGTTTTCGGATCGAGGGAACCCCACATGGGGTTCGGAATGGGACTGATGTTTCGGTCCACTTGGTTATGGAGAATATGGGTAATCCACCCATCGTAGTCGAATGCATAGGAAATCGCTCTGCGGAAATGGACATCGTTCGTCGGTGGCTTTACATTGTTCACCCAGCACATAAATACTCGCATCGAAGGTTGTTGGACGATTTGGACCAAGGGTGAATCTTTTGCCTTTTGCCACTGTTCATAAGGCAAATAACCCAACTCTCCATGAAAATCGCCCTTCATTAAGCCAAGGACTCTGGAAGCAGCTTCATGGATTAGCCTATAACCAATCTCTTCCAAATGGGGATGAGCCCATCCATAAAAATGGTCCTTAAATCTGACGCCATCAAATCCTACACCAGGCTTATACCATTCCACTGCAAATGAACCACTCCCGACCCCGTCCGGACCGAGTTTGGAACCCGTGATGCCAAGCCACTTACTTCCCCAATCTCCATCTTTCTCATGTCTTAACAAAACCTTCTTGTTGAGAATATCCAGAAAATGAGTGAGGCCAATAAAGGGTGCAAAGGGTTTTTTAAGATTAAACTCCACTGTGTATCGATCAACAACACGAGTGCTTTTTGGTTCAATGAGAGGTGCGAAGAGGGATGCTGCTCCGGTCTTTGATGCTAATAATCTTTCTAAACTGTAGACCACATCTTCCGAGGTGACCTCTGTGCCGTCATGAAATTTTGCCCCCTTTCGAAGAACAACGGTCCACCTTAAAAGGTCTGGGGAAGCTTTATACGAAACTCCAAGCCAGGGTTGAAGCACTGGAGGGTTATCCCTCCACCAAAACAGTCTGTCGTAGAAATTCATCCTCCCATAGGATCGCCCAACATCCATGTGACCAGCAGGATCTATCGTATCGAGGTCACTTGGTCCGCAAAACATAAACCTCTTTTTTTCTGGGGCCGCAAATATTGATGGGACGTTAAACCCCCTAATTCCAATAGCTAAGGAACCGATCCCAACAGTTTTCAAAAAGGACCTCCGAGAAGTCTTTTTATTTATCAAGTTTTCAACTCTCTCGCCCATTTTTTTCATCAATACCCCTCCCTTCGGCGTTTTTAGTACTTCATGCATTACGAAAGAATCTCATTATTGTTTGACCTAATTCAAAACCTCCTCCCAATCAATATCAACCATTGTTTTAAATATTATTCCTTCTTGATCACCTCCTTTCGGTAACAACTCCTTTTCATGGATTACCGTGATTATTAGAAGCCGGTATTTGGATTTTCAGTAATTTTAACACACAACCAATCTTCTTAGTAAGTTTTTCTGTTTATGATATATCTGTTTTGTTTTCACCATTGAATTACTTTCTCATTCACTAAGTTTTGAGGGCGCTTGCCTGTGAGTCCGGTCATAAGGTTTTCCGCTGCCATCGTGGCCATCTTAAGCCGGGTCTCACCAGAAGCACTTGCAATATGAGGTGCTAAAACAACATTCTTCATCGAGATTAGGGCAGGCTCAAGCTCGGGCTCTTTTTCGTAAACATCCAAGCCAGCCCCGGCGATCCTTCCTTCTTGCAAAGCCTGAACTAAAGCCTTCTCATTGACTATCGGGCCTCGAGAGGCATTAACCAAAATTGCTGTCGGTTTCATGAGAGCCAATTCGGCAACGGAGATATAATGCGCTGTTTCTGGAGTCAGTGGCACATGGAGGGTTACAAAATCTGAGTCAAATAAAAGGGTTTTCTTATCCACAAAATGTGCTCCTAACTCCTGTTCAACTGACGGGCTGGCCCGAACAACATCTGTATATAATATTCGCATACTAAAACCTTTGGCTCGACGAGCAACGCGCTGCCCAATCCGTCCCAAGCCGCAGATGCCGAGGATCTTATGGTGGACATCATAGCCTAAGAACTCCATAAGTTTCCATCCAGTCCATTGGAAGGAACGGAGATATTCATCTGCTTCAACGACCCGCCTTGCTGTGACCAGCAACAAGGCCCAGGTGAAATCGGCGGTGGTATCATCCAAAACTCCAGGTGTATTGGTTAACATGACCCCACGACGAGTACATGCCTCGACATCAATATTATTATTATATCCAACAGCGACATTAGAGATGATCTTGAGCTTGGGACAATGAGAAAGAAGATCATCGTCAATCCGGTCTGTAAGGAGAATGATCGCACCCATCTTGTCCTGGAGTCTTTGGATCAGTTCTTTCGAAGAAAAAGGAACATCGCTTTGGTTATCTTCTACCTCAAAATGCTGTTTGATAAAGGCGATAACCTCATCAAAGATTTTACGTGTGATCAGAACCTTTGGCTTCATGATATTCTATCCTCCGGTCATCTTATCCCTCTCAAAACTAAAATTGCTTCCTAACAGAGATGTTCTCCCTTTTCGAAAAAAAGGCTGAAACCTTTTCTATCCTGGACAGCAGGCGAGATGCGTTTCAACCCTTCCTTCAAAGATTCTGTATCTGTTGCAAAGGAGAGACGCAGATAGTGCATATTCTCTGTTCCAATACGACCAAAGGATTTACGATCCATGGTTGTGACCTGGTACTGGAAAAGCAACAACATCTGAAAGAGGGGAGAAGGACTCGTTCTCTGTCGTATCTCAGTCGGAAGAGTTTGATATGCATCCATAATTCTCAGATTTTTGCAAACGTCAGCGATGTTCGGAAAAGCATAGAATGCTCCTTTCGGCTTTCGACAACGAATCCCTTTTATCCCATTCAGCCCATCAGCAACTAAATCCCTCCGTTTTTGGAAAGTTTCAACCATGTAGCGGATAGCGTCCCGGCTAAGGGGAGATTCGAGAGCGAGACGAGCCCCTTCTTGATTGTAGGGAGATACACAGGAAAAATAATTAATATTGAGATTCCTGAAAACTTCCGCTTCTTCTACCGTTGGGAAAAAAGCCCAACCAATTCTTCCACCCGTCCAAGAAAAACTCTTCGATGCGCCACTCACCAAGATAGTGATCTTCTCCATCCCTGGACAAGATATGATGCTACGGTGCTCATTCCCATCAAAAAGAATGTCCTCATATACCTCCTCCGAAAAGACTCGAACGTTTCCGGAACATCGTCCCCGGATCACTTAGGCTATTTCTCGAAGTTGTTCTGGAGAGGCCGCTCCTCCCGTAGGATTCGAAGGAAAGTTGAGAAAGATCATCTTCGTTTTTTTCGTCAAAAGGGCGTGAATATCTTCTCCGGAAAGGGTAAAATTCTTCTCCTCCTTCAAATGGATAGGAATGGGTTGTGCTCCAACGTAAGAGATGAAGGATTCATAGATAGGAAAACCCGGACTGGGATAGACGATCTCATCTCCTGGATCACAATAAGTCTGTTGGCATAAGCCGATGGGAGGTTTTGCACCAGGGAACACGACGATACGATCAGATGTTGCCCGAATCCCCCGGGTCTCACTAAAGTGTTTCGCGATCGCAGTACGGAGTGTAAGAATTCCTTGGGGATCACAATAATGTGTGTTATTCTCGTCAAGTTGCCTTTTCACCTCTTCTTTAATAAATTGCGGAACAGGGAAATCCGGCGCCCCCAGATTACATTTGATCACTCTCTTACCTTGTTCTTCGATAGCTCTAATTTGCGGCCCGATCTTAAATGCATTCTCTGTATCGATGAGCCCCGCTCTCTTGGAAAATAACCCCATTTTCTCCTCCCAACTTTAAACTTTCTAGCTTTAGGTAACTTCCCTTTTAATTCCAGCTAAAATAGAAAGAGGAAGGACAATCTTAAACCAATTGCCTTCTTTCTGCCCCTTTACCTGAAAGATTATCCCTTAAAAAGTTGGTTTTTTTCCCCTTCGGTGTCCAAGTAGTAAAAGGTTTGGATCTGTCCAGGATTTGGCTAAGTTACAGTTCTTTTGTCTGAGAGTTTCGCCCTGCCTCTTCCCAGACTTGCCCCTTCGGCGCCCGTCCCTAATGGTTCGGGGTCTCACCTGTAATTTAAAAAATATCACGGATAAGGTTTTTTGTCAAGTAATTTTTTTCATTTTGAGCAAAAAAAATGAAAATTTCGTTTATTCATATGCATTTTTAAAAAAATATTGACAAAAAAGTAAATTTTTGATTTATTAAAAGTGATAATTTAATGATTCTGGAGGTGATATTTTTATGAAGATTGATCAAATCAACAAGAACATCATTAGGCAACTACGGGATGGAAGAAAATCATATGGTGAGATCGCAAAAAAATTGTCCGTCACCCAAAACACAGTAAGGGTACGGGCTAAAAAACTTATGGCCAATGGGGTTTTGGATATCATTGGGGTTATAGACCCTGCGAAAATAGATGATCACTTCTTGGCCATTGTTGGTGTCAAATTAAGAAATATGAATTTGGTGACGAAAGGCGAGGAGTTCAGCAGATTAAAGGGGGTCGTCTCTGTAGGGATAGTCACAGGTCAATTTGACCTTATTGTGACCGTTTTATTAAATAACGATTTCGGTTTACTCGAGTTCATAACAAAAGAGGTATCAAAAATAAGCAATGTCCTGTCAACCGAAACGTTTATTGTTTACAAGACCTATAATTTAAAAATTCCTTATGTATTGTGAGTTTCCATAAGAAAAGCGTATCGGAAGCTCGTAGTGAGTGATGGAATGGCAGTTGAGGAGATTTCAGAGGCGAAGTTTACGCGCCATCAGGATAGAAAAACCTGGGAATATCATCTACGAACAAGAAAGGTGACAAAAAATGAAATTAATAATGGGGTTAGGTTTTTCTGAGATGAACACACGCATACGACGTAGCTTAGTGGCCAATCCGCTTGCCTGCAGTGGCTGTAGGACTTGTGAGACTGCTTGTGCCTTGATCAAAACCGGTCATATTTTTCCTGAAATGGCCAGACTCCACATTGATCGTGATCCATTTGAAGGGGGATTTGTTCCCAATGTTTGCCATCAGTGTTCAATTCCTTATTGCCTGAACGGATGCCCAGTGGGCGCTATCGGGATCTGCGAAAAGAATGGGGTTGTAAATATAGACCAAAAAAAATGTATCGGCTGTGGATCATGTCGGAAGGCATGTCCTTATGAAATGATTATTTTCGATGAGGAACAAAAGAAGTCGTTCAAGTGTGATTTATGTGGTGGCAATCCCCTATGCGTCAAGGTATGTCCAATGCATGCCTTAGGGATATCCTATTTTGGAAAAAAGGAGCTTCAATGAGTAATAAATTCGGAGGGTGGGCAGGGAGAATTCTTAGAATCAATGTCACGGATCGATCTATACAAAACATCCCCACAGAACCTTATTCAGAGAGGTTTATTGGTGGACTTGGGATCGCTGCAAAAATTGCCTGGGATGAAATAAACCCCCACATTGGAGCCTTTGATCCTGAAAATAAACTGATATTTGCCACAGGACCCCTGACAGGGACTTTAGCCATTGGCTCGGGACGGATGGAAATTGTGGGAAAATCACCACGAACCTTTCCTAAAGAGGTTGTCACTCGATCAGGGATGGGTGGATATTGGGGTACCGAAATAAAATATGCTGGATACGACGCGGTGATCCTGGAGGGAGAAGCTAAAGAACCTCTCTATATCTGGATTGAAAGAGATAAGGTTAATTTCTTCGATGCTCATGATATTTGGGGTCAAGATACCTTTTCAACTCAAAAAAGGCTAAAAGAAAAACATGGACCTAATACCCAAGTCATTTGCATCGGGCCTGCTGGGGAAAACAAATGCAGAATCGCAACGATTATGTCTGAAACAAGTTTTACATCTGGTAAATCAGGTTTTGGAGCGGTCATGGGTGCGAAAAAGGTTAAGGCTATCGCTGTGCTGGGGAAAGGAGGATCCATCAGCGTAGCCCATTCCAAGCGCTTGATTAATCTTTTTTCTTATTACCGCGATTTAATGGGCTATAACCCCATGCGAGAATGGACCGTAGGATATCTCCCGGCAGATTATCATTTCAGATTTTTTAAGAAGTACCGAACCGGCAATGCGAGTTGTTTTGGATGTCCTGTTCAATGTTTTGCCTTTATCAAGGTTCCGGGGTTAGATCCGAGCCAGGTCCACTGTGTTAACTATTACTACATGAGACCAGCTTATAATTACTATGGAGAGACTCTGGAGGGAGATCAGGCTTTCTGGGAGGGAGTTGTTCTCTGCAATAAACTCGGCCTTTGTTCCTTTGAGATGACTGGCATGGTCCCTTGGCTCAAGGACCTTTTTGTTGCTGGCCTTATTGATGATAAAAGTTCGGGCTTACCGTTGAGTCAATATGGAAGCAGGGAATTCATCGTAGACTTATTAAACAGCATCGCCTTCCGAAAAAAGATAGGCGATGTTTTAGCGGAGGGTGCGGCAAGGGCTGCTAAAATTTTACCAGGAGCATGGCCATTTTACGAAAAATATTATCCGGCCCATGGTCAGGCTGAACACAACTCTGTCAGGGATTTCCCCGGAATAGCTCTTTTATGGGCTTTTGATAGTCGGGATCCCATGATTGATCATCATGCCTATCGGCATTTATCCGTATCCCGGCAACGCTGGCCAAATCCTCATAGGGTTGATATAGACAAAGCGCAAGCCATTTCTGAGAAGATCTTCGGCTCAAGATTAGCTATTGATCACACTACCTATGCTGAAAAACCAAGAGCTGTCGTTTATTGCCAAAATAGGTCTGCAATGATGAACAGTCTGGTTTTATGCGATTGGCTCTACCCAATGTTCATCAGTCAGTCGAGAGAGGATCGCATGGGAGATACGGCGGCAGAGAGTAAATTCCTGTCCGCTGTAACGGGAATCGAGGTTTCTGAAGAAGAGTTAGATCAGATCGGGGAAAGGATTTGGAACTTACTCCGGTCGGTCATGGTGCGTGAGGGCAGAACCAGGAAGGAAGACACGGTTCATGATTCGTACTTTCGAAAGAATAGAATTGGACGAGGGGAAGAAGATGAGGTGCAGTTTCATACGGTCATCACCTCTGATCAAACCAACCCAATACCCCATCAAATATTTGAGGAGGCTAAGGAAACATATTATAGGATTAGAGGATGGGATGAAAAAACTGGTTTTCCAAGACGGGAAAAGTTGATCACCCTCGGCTTAAACGAAATTGCTGAACAGTTGAACCCAGTTGATTGAAGCATCTTGAGAACTTTTTGTTATTTCAACCTAAATTGAGCGATTCTTTGGACCAAAATGAAGAAAAACATTGAGTTGAAACCCCTGCAAATCACATCGGGTATCCACCCAATAAGTGAAATAGAACCATGTCATTCCTGTGAAAACAGGAATGCAGGTTCTTGGCTTATTATCTGGATTCCCGCTTCCGCGGGAATGACAATCTTAGATGCTTCAATCGTAGAATCGCTCAATTTAGGTTCTATTTATCTCGACATTTTAGTCAAATTTAAATATAAAAGAACGTGATATCGAATTGTTTAAGGGAGAGTCTCTCTATGCGTAGGCCAATTGTTCATTGGGCTTGGGTGATTTTAGGATCGAGCTTTCTCACCCTTTTTATCAACTATAGCATTCGAATTGGGGCGTACTCTGTACTTTTGCCGGAGATGATCCAGGATCTCGGGATCAATATGACCCAAGCCGGGATGATCAGAGCCGCGTACTTTTTTACCTACATTCTCTTCTCACCCTTCATGGGTTGGCTTACGGATCGGATCGGCGGAAGATTTGTCATCAGCTTCTTCTGCCTCTTTCTGGGAACTGGTACCTTTTTGATGGGGCACACTTCAAGTCTCTTCACAGCGATCCTCTTCCATGGGATCGCAGGGATTGGAGCGGCGGCCATGTGGACTCCGATCGTGGCATTGATCCAGAAGTGGTTTGGAGAATCGAGGCGAGGGCTGGCCTTAGGAATCCTATCTCCCAGTTGGGCATTGGGATTTGGTCTGATGGGAGTGATTCTTCCCATCATCGTCAAGACCTATAACTGGCGAATGGGTTGGATCCTCTTGGGAATGGCAGGATTGATGCTCGTAGCCATGAATGCCTTTCTACTCAGAAGCGATCCGAAGGAGATGGACCTTCTTCCCTGGGGAGAGACTTCGGAAACGATTCTACCCTGTCCTGCACCAACCCGGGCTTCCAAGGTTTGGGATGTTTTTAGAGAGACCCATTTTTGGTTGATCGGTGCCTCCTATTTCTTTATCTCCATCGGCGCTTACATCATCTCGGATTTCATCGTCACCTACGGAGCTGTGGAATTGAAGATCTATTATCCTGTAGCCTCTGCCTTTATCAGCATTATGGCCCTCACTGGCATCGCAGGCGGGCTTTTGCTAATGTCCCTCTCGGATTATATTGGAAGAAAGAAATCACTTCTGATCATCCACTCCTTTGTTTCACTGAGCATTCTCTCGATCATCCTTTCCAAGGCTCATATCTCCTACCTGAGAGTAGGCGTTGGGTGTTTCGGTTTTTTCTATGGAGCCATCTGGCCAATGTATGCGGCCTGTACACGAGACTATTTCCCCAAGGAAATTGCAGGGACAGTCATCGGACTCTTGACCATTTTCTACGGAACAGGGGCCATAGTGGGTCCAATTGTGGCCGGTTATTTGACCGATCTCGTTGGGACCTTTAGGTGGTCTTTTGGACTGGCAGCCTTCACCACATTAGTTGCTGCCCTTCTGATTGGTTTTTTGACCAAACCGACGGAGGTCAAGAAGATAGGAGATTGAAAGACTTCTTCTGTTTATGATAGATATATAAAGCAATAAGCGAATGGAAGGGGTGGGAAGTGCCTAATCCACGGATATTGGTCGTTGATGACGAAATGATCGTTTGCGAAAGTTGTCAACGTATACTGGAAGAGGAGGGGTATGAGGTGGAGACTGCACTCAGCGGAAAGGAGGCCTTCAAAAAAATGAAGGAAAACCCCTTCGACATCGTCATCACCGACCTCAAAATGCCAGAGATCGATGGCATGGAGGTGTTAAGGAAATTCAGAAAGGAGTATCCAGATGCAATCGTCATTATGATCACAGGCTTTGGTACTGTGCAGACCGCAGTCGAAGCCTTGAAAATGGGAGCCTTCGACTATATCCCCAAACCCTTCACACCTGATGAGGTCTCCATCGTCGTGAAGAAGGCGCTCGAAAAGAGAGATCTCCTGCTAGAGAATATCTATTTTCGCCAGGAATTGCAGGAAAAATATGGGTTCCACAATATCGTGGGGAAGAGCAAGAAGATGCAGGAAATCTATCAGATCATTGGCAAGGTGGCCCCGACTGACAGTACTGTCCTGATCTATGGTCAGAGCGGAACAGGGAAGGAGTTAATTGCCCGGGCCGTTCATTTCAATAGTCCGAGAAGAGATAAACAGTTTGTCCCAGTGGACTGTGCCGTTCTCTCAGAGAACCTTTTAGAAAGTGAATTGTTCGGCCATGTCAGGGGTTCCTTCACGGGTGCTGTCACTACTAAACCAGGACTCTTTGAGGTAGCAGATGGGGGGACTGTCTTCCTTGATGAGGTGGGAAATATCAGCCTATCCATTCAGGCAAAACTCCTGAGGGTGTTACAAGAAGGGGAGTTTACACCCGTCGGCGGGACTAAGGCCAAGAAGGTGGACATTCGGCTTATCGCCGCCACGAACAAAGATCTTGTAAGGATGATCAAGGAGGATACCTTCAGAGAGGATCTCTATTATCGCCTTAATATTGTTCCCATCTACCTCCCTCCTCTGAAAGAGCGTCAGGAGGATATCCCTCTTCTATCTGTCCATTTCCTCAAGAAGTATGCTGAGGAGATGGGGAAGACGATCAAGGGATTTACACCCGAGGCCATGGAGAAATTGATGATATACTCATGGCCAGGAAATGTAAGGGAGTTGGAGAATATGATTGAGCGGACTGTAGTGATGATAGAAGAGGAGATGGTTCGACAGGAGCATCTCATTCTTCCAGGTCAAAAAGAGAAAGAGGGGTTGAGTGAACACATCCCGATGACCGGTGAAGAATTAAAAGAAATCAAGAAGAAGCTGAGGGAAAAGGTGGTTGAGGATATCGAAAGGACATTTGTCCTCAATGCATTGGAGCGGCACAATTGGAATGTAACCAGAGCAGCAGAAGAAGTGGGAATGCTTCGGACAAATTTTCAGGCACTGATGAGGAAATACAACCTACGGGCTAGAGAAGAGTAATGGCTCTTTTGGTTTATTGTGGGGTGATCGATTGTTGGAGTGCGCATTGTTCCCCTTGAAGCGATAATAGAAATGAGAGTTGAAAAAGCTTTAGACAGATGATGTAAGCCTCTGATTTATCAATGCTTTTTCTATTTGTTAATATCCACAATTACCTTCGCTTATTTAAAATACGAATTATGTACATTTTTTTTATTCTTTAATATAATCAATAAATTCATATAATTATAATCTATCAAGCATAAAATATGTACATTTTTTTTATTTTCTAATAATATTAATAAATTCAATTAATTATATTTGTGTATTAAATTTATTCTGTATATTTTTCTTATTTTTTAAATTAAATTAATAATCTTAAACAATTAGCTTAATTTAAGATTGTATATTTTTTATATTTTTAAAAAATCAATACCTTATAAAAATATGCAATTAAGGATGTATATTAAAATTATACATTTGTTCTCAAAAACCATTCCTTAAATCCCTTTCTTCCAATAAAAAGTCAATAATTTCAATTAATTAAAAACATTATCTATTTGTTAAACTTTGGCATAGTAATTGCTCTATTTACTTTGAAAACAAATAGAAAGGGGGAATTAAGATGTTAAAGGAGAAGAGGACCACGAAAAAGGCGTGGATAACTGGATTAATAATCATTTTTTTAACTTTGATGGCTTCGCCGGTATTTGCGAAGACGATCAGTATAAAGGGTATTGGGGCTGTCCCTTTAATAGCCGTCATTATTGGTATAATTATCGTCCTTCTCCAGTTGATCCCGGCAGCGATTTTATTCTTCTCCTTCATCGGAACCATCTCCGCTATGGTCTTTAAGGGAAAGAAAACCATGGAGGAAGTGGTTGATGAGGAGAAAGAGACAGTTCCAATTCCCGGGTATGAGCCAATCCCGATCAAAAATGAATAACGAAAAGAGAGATATTTAGGTTTTTAAGCGAATGAAACCATGTCTAAGAATTTGAGAAAGATTATTTTCATCTTAAGCCTGGTCTATTTCTTGTCGGTTGCGTTGGTCTGTTCGGTGATCGCTTTGGCGGGGGGGATCAAGTGTATTAAACTACTTATGTCCTGGGTCTTCTTCGCCTCTGGGATTATCATTCTGGTGGCAAAAGTGAGCCCAACGTATATCACCTTTTTTACCCTTTTTGGAAAAAAGGAGGGTTCATCATGAAGTTTGAGACGTTCCTCATAGTCTATAAAGATGATTTTTGGGCTCGGTCACTTGTTCCATTTTTTCATGGAAGGGGATACAGGGTTGAGACAGCTAAAGCAGTGAGTGATATGATTCGAAAAGTTCGAAATGGGAACATCCATGTAGTTTTAATAGATGATGAGATAGAAGGGGTTAAGGCCCTTGACCTCGTTAATGTGATTAAAAAAATAAATAACAAGACCCAAATTATTGTAACCTCTTCAGAGAATTCCCTTGGATTGGCCAAACAGCTTCGAGAAGCGGGAATTTTTTATCAATCAATGAAGCCTGTCGATCTGGAAGAGATTAAGTCGGTGGTGGAATGTGCCTTTAAAAAAGTCGATCGGGAAAATCTGGAAAAGGGGGTTTTTCCTTTCCTCATTCCAAAAGGGGTTCCAGTATGAATTTGAGCAAGGCCCATTTTTATAGACGAAAAAACGATTTGGTCACCCTTCGAAGGATGAGGTAAATCATGGGAGGACTTAGGAATCTATATATAGCATTTAATTCAAAATAATGTTGGAAAGGAGGATAAGATGAATTCACTTGTAGACCTTATAACTTTCACGAAAGGAATAGAATACATTATTGCTATCATATTTCTCTTTGGGTTCATTGCATTCTGGAAATTATTATATAGCGTTAAAGGACCTGGCGAGAATGGGTTAGAGGAATAAAGAGTTTAACCGCAAATATTGTATTGGACTAATATTTGGAAGGCTGAATCTAAAGGATCCAGCCTTTGTTGTGACGGAGGTTGCACGATGGAAATCAATCGAAGAGACTTTATAAAAGCTGCTATAGCAATTGGAGGTTCCAGTCTCATTGGCAGTCCAGGGAAGGCGTTTGCTATAAAGGATTTTGCGGATCGACCAAATCGCTGCGGTGTGCTGACCGATTTGACAAAGTGCATAGGTTGTCGAAGTTGTGAAGCAGCCTGCAATGAAGAAAATAAGTTACCTGAACCAAAAATTTCTTTCGATGACCAATCCGTTTTTGAAAAGGAGAGAAGACCTGATTGGAAAGCCTATACAGTGGTCAATCGGTATCAAAACCCCAAAGACGAGGGAAAACGGATCTTCCGAAAAATGCAATGTTTTCATTGCAATGAGCCAGCATGTGCCTCCGCCTGCTTAGTAGGGGCTTTTAGGAAGACTTCAGAGGGAGCAGTCATTTATAATGAGAAGGTATGCATAGGTTGCCGTTACTGTATGGCAGCCTGTCCCTTCTCGATTCCAGCATATGAATATTCCAATGCATTCGATCCTAAAGTAGTAAAGTGCACGATGTGTTACCATAGGGTCTCTAAGGGGGGTGTTCCGGCATGTGTCGAGGCCTGTCCGCAGGAAGCTCTCGCTTTTGGAAAGAGAAAAGAATTGATAAGACTGGCGAGGAAAAGGATTATGGATAATCCAGACCAATACATTGATCAAATTTACGGAGAACATGAAGTTGGAGGAACGACCTGGTTGTATATTTCCGGAGTCCCCTTTGAGAAGGTTGGTTTTCGGACAGACCTCGGCACAACTCCGTATCCAACATTCACCAAAGGTTTCCTTTGGTCAGTACCTCTCGTGCTTGTCCTTTGGCCCGCCCTTTTAGGAGGCGTTTACGTTTTTACAAAATCCCGGGAACAGGGAAATGAGACTGGAGCCAGAGAATCTGTGAGGGGGGGAAAATAACTATGCACGTATACGTAGAAAGAATAAGTAAACGACGAATTTGGGTTTATGAGAAGTTGTTTAATGGGTTGAGTATCACCGAATACACAATGAGTCTCTTTACACCCTTTAACATTATCGCTGGGCTCATCCTCATAATAGGTTTCCCTTTTATTGTAATTCGCTATGCCCAGGGCCTTGCCTCTGTAACAAACGCTTCGGATGTTTATCCATGGGGACTATTTATATCCTATGGACTCCTTTGCGGTGTTCCTTTCGCATCCACGGGATTTCTTATGGCCACAGCCTACTATCTCTTCGGGCTCAAAGAATACCGTCCGCTTGTTAGGCTTGGCATACTTACAGGCTTTCTCGGTTACTTCTTTGCCGTTGTATTTTTACTTGTAGACCTGGGACGTCCATGGCGACTTCCTTACCCCATGTTCGTATCGCTCGGCCCGGCATCCGTCTTATTTCTGGTGGCCTGGCATGTAGCACTCTACCTTTCCACTCAATTCGTCGAATTTTGTCCATCTATATTTGAGTGGCTCGGTGCAGAGAGGTGTCGGAGATGGGCTATGAAGGTAACCATCGGGGCCACCATCTTTGGGGTGATCCTTTCAACGCTTCATCAGTCTGCCCTCGGTGCACTCTTTCTCCTCATGCCAGGAAAAGTCCATCCCCTTTGGTATTCAACATATCTTCCGGTCTTTTTCTTCATTTCGAGCATCTTTGGCGGCCTTTCCGTAATGATTCTTGTGAGCACCTTATGCCGCCGCTTTTTGAGGAATAAGACCGACTCTCACTTTACTGAAAACCTTGATGGGCTTATACTCGGCCTCGGTAAAGCTGCTTCAGTGGTGCTCTTTGCTTACTACAGCTTGAAATTGGTCGGTGTTGCCCACGGGAACCAATGGGAACTTCTGGTAACAACCCCTTATGGGTCTTTGTTTCTGACTGAGTTAATTTTCTTCGTCTTTCTGCCCTGTTTACTCTACGCATATGGAGTCAAATTGAGGAATGTAGGGATTGTTCAATTCACGAGCGTTTTGACGATGATTGGGGTTGTCTTCAATAGGTTCAATGTGTCACTGATAGGGTTCAATTGGAACCTCCCGCATCGGGAAATTCCAGAATGGAAGGAGTTTGTTATTGCGATTACCATAATCACTATTGGTGTTCTCCTGTTCCGATGGATCGTGAACAGGATGCCGGTTCTCCGAAAACTTCCAGTATATTCTCGACCCCTCAAATTTAAAGAAGAAATATTGGAGAAAGTTAAACCATCTTACATTAGGCGCGTTTACGGGACTGTGCAATATATGAATGAAACTATTCGAAATTGGAAAGGAGCATAAACATTCTTAATGTCGGGGAGGACTTGGGAATGGTACGGACCTTATCCGAAGAAGAAAGAGAAAAAACGAATTCGATTTAAGGAGGGGCGATTTTTAAAACGAAGTTATGAATGGTTGAAGTGGAAGATCGCCGATAATGGTAGTTTTTCATTTCACCTCCCCAGTATAGAGCATTGATCCGTCCAGGAAGTTCCGACCTTTAAGTAGGGGCTTTATTTTAGGTTTGCAGCCCTATATATCCTTTAACTCCCACCATCCAAACCCCACCCAAATGGAGAGGATATACAGGGCTTTTTTTAAAAACAAATGCCTACATTGGAAGAATTCTTTTTAAGGAAAGATTTGTGAGAATATATAATACGGTGGTGGAAAGGATTTTTAAGATAGAGGAACTGCCATGAAAGTGAAGGAGGGAGAGACAGTAAAAAGCACCTTAAACGGTAAGTCCTATAAGATTAAAAAAATCATAAAACACATGGCTGTCCTTGAATCTCCCAATGGGAAAAGCCAAATTTTAAAAGAGGTTGAGAGTCTAAATTTATTCTATCGGAAAAAGGAGGATATTAAAGTATGAAACAAGACATTATAAACTCCCTTTCCGCCATATTATTTTTTTAATTAATAACATTGGAGGCCCCTTTACATTCTTATGAATTAGGGATTTAAAATCCCTGTTTTTCTTGAAGATCAAAGTGGGATTTATAGTGATGCCATCGATCATTCCCATATCATAGGCTCTCCCTCTCTCACCTGGGTTGGCCTTGTCGATGAAGAATTTCTTTCTCCCTTAATATCTCGATTCCTTCAGAGACGGGCCGATCCATTTATTGAACGATTTTAAACTCCACTCTCCTTTTTTGGAACGTCCTTCTTTGGTTCGATTGTCAGCTATGGACTTTTTAATTCCGCCACCCTTAACCTCCATTCGGTCATCCTGAATGTTGAATTTATCCTGGATATATTTCATTGTGCTTTGAACCCTCTTTTCCGAGATCATTTGATTACCCTTATTCGGACTATTGGAATCGATGTGGCCTTCGATCACTACTTTGATTTGAGAATTCTCCTTCAAGATGATTCCAGCTTAATAAAAATATTCATCTGCATATTTTTTTTATAATAGTTATTTAAATTATCTTTTATATAGTGCATATTAAAAATATTCGTAAAGAGTCAAAAAACCACCCTTTAGCCTCCCTTCTATTTTGAAAAATCAATAATTTCAATATATTATATAATTTTTCATTTTCAATTTTATTTGGCATATAAAATGCTTTTTTAGATTGATCCAAAAAAGAAAGGGGGGAATGAGGTATGATAAAGAGAAAAAGGTCATTAGTTGCTGGGTTAACAGTGGTTTTGATCGGTATAGCGGCTACACCTGCATTTTCAGGATCAATCAATTTGAAGGATTCTGGGGTTGCCCTGTGGATTTTCATCCTCACTGGAGCAGTGATCGTCCTTTTCCAGTTCATCCCAGCGGCGATTCTCTTCTTCTCTTTCCTCGGAACCATCTCTCTTATAGTCTTCAAGCTAAAGGAGGTCTTCGAGGAGTTGCCGGCTAAGGAGAAGGTTGTGCTTCCTGGATATGAGCCAACAACTATTAAAAAAAATAGGAGAAGATCTGAAAGGTATGAGATGTAAATGTAACCCTTACCCTAATCAAGGGGGTAAGCTGACATGAAATTGAAGACGATCCTCATTACCTATCAGGATGATCTCTGGGCCAAGTCGCTCTCCACCTTTTTTCATGCTATTGGGTATCGGGTTGAAACGGCGAGGGTGGTGAGCGAAATGATTCAAAGGGTTCGAAATGGGAACACCCATGTGGCCCTCCTTGATGATGAGGTGGAGGGGATAAAGGCTTCTGACTTAGTCCCTTTACTAAAGAAGATCAATTCCAAAGTCCAGATTATTGCAATATCATCAGAGGAGTCTCTCAGTCAGGTGAAACGTCTCAGGGGGGCAGGGATCTTCTATCAAGCGATGAAACCGGTCGATCTGGAAGAGATCAAGTCCGCTGTGGAATGTGCCTTTGAAAAGATTGAAAGGGAGAATTTAAAAAGGAGGTTCCAGCATGAACTTAAAAAAAGCAAAGACAAAGATATGGGTTGTCTTCTGTGAGATAATTCCCGTTCTCCTTTTCATGGGGTTGTCGGCAGGATTCGCATGGGGAGACAATTCTGTCTGCTTTAGCTGTCATAAGAATTCGATGCCCCACCTCTCCAATATAGAGAAGACCTGTAATAAAAGCCATCCGGATAAAGAATTTGTAAGACAACATCCCCTTTCCCAGAGCTTTGCGAAGGAGAAGATTCATACCAGCGCATTGATTGCGGAAGAAGATTTTGGGGAGAAGGTGGTCGGATGGGCAAAGATCATTTATATTGTTTTAATTGTAACCGTCATCGGGGGGATGGTTTTCTTGGTTCTTTGTTTCTAAGGCCTCTGATCGATCGTCTTTCTCAGCCCATAGGTGAAGTTGAACAACCTCTTCATCAATCGCCCGGCCAAAGTGATCAGAATGGTTTGCTTCAATTTCAGGGAGAAGTTCGAATACTTTGGCCTGATTTGGGGAACGATCGTTATGACTGTGACGGGTGTCATCCTCTGACTTAAGGAGGAGTGCTTGATGTTTTTCCCAATGTGGAGTTTCGATATCTACCCGATGAGTTAGGCCCGGATCCCAAGGAACCTTACCGAACGTGAAATGGAGAAGTTCTTTTATTCCATGTTCTCTGTCTAGTATATTGATTTAAGTTTTTCAGCTCTATATATTCTCAGAGTCTCCCTATCCAAACCCCACCCAAATGGAGAGGATATAGAGAGCTTTTTTATTCCAAAGCGGCCCTATTTTCTTTTTATTGCCGCTAAATCCCGTTAGGTAGGATGGTGCAACTAGCGGGACATCTGGCTGATATTACAGGGTTATTTCGATGGTCTTCTGGAATGAGAGCCTTCACTTCCTTGATGACCGCCCTCTCCTTGATAAAATTTTTAAGAAGCAAAGGAATTTCGAAAGAAATGAGATTGAAAAGGCTCTTTTTTTTGTGGTAGGATTATCCACATCGAACTAAATTATAAGTCAAGTAAAATGTAAAATGAGAAATGTTTTTGATTTCAATTTTTTAGAATTTGCAATGGTCTATAAAAGGATGAGGAGGAATGGGAGGTGTCAAATCCGAGGATTTTGGTCGTCGATGACGAAATGATCGTTTGCGAGAGCTGCAAACGGATTTTGGAAGAGGAGGGTTATGAAGTAGGATTTGCCCTCAACGGAAAAGAGGCCTTCGAAAAAATGAAAGAAGACCCTTTTAACATCGTCATCACCGACCTTAAAATGCCAGAGATCGATGGTATGGAAGTTTTGAGGACATTACAGAAGGAGTATCCGGATACGGTCGTCATCATGATTACAGGTTTTTCCACTGTGGAGACTGCGGTCGAAGCGATGAAATTGGGGGCTTTCGACTATATCCCCAAACCTTTTACTCCCGATGAGGTCTCAATTGTTGTGAAGAAGGCGATTGAACAGAAGAGGCTCCTCTTGGAAAATATCTATTTGCGTCAGGAATTGCAGGAAAAATACGGATTCCACAATATCGTCGGAAAGAGTAAGAAGATGCAGGAGATCTTCCGGATCATTGCCAAGGTGGCCCCGACTGACAGTACTGTTTTGATTTATGGTCAGAGCGGAACAGGGAAGGAATTAATTGCCCGGGCCGTTCATTTCAATAGTCCGAGAAGAGATAAACAGTTTGTCCCAGTGGACTGTGCCGTTCTCTCAGAGAACCTTTTAGAAAGTGAATTGTTCGGCCATGTCAAAGGTTCCTTCACCGGTGCCATCAGCACCAAACCAGGCCTCTTCGAAGTGGCTGATGGGGGAACCATCTTCCTCGACGAGGTGGGAAACATCAGCTTATCCATTCAGGCGAAACTCCTAAGGGTATTGCAGGAGAGGGAGTTTACACCTGTGGGTGGAACAAAAGCCAAGAAGGTGGATATTCGACTCGTTGCTGCCACGAATAAGGACCTGGAAAAGATGATCAAGGAGGAGACCTTCCGGGAAGATCTTTATTATCGGCTAAACTTTGTTCCCATCTACCTACCTCCTCTGAAAGAGCGTCAGGAGGATATTCCCCTTTTAGCTATCCATTTTCTCAAGAAATATTCCGAGGAGATGGGGAAGATGATCAAGGGGTTCACACCCGAGGCGATGGAGGAACTGATGAGATACCCATGGCCAGGAAATGTTCGGGAACTGGAGAATGTGGTCGGGCGAACTGTGGTGATGATCGATGAGGAGATGGTCCGACCGGAACATCTCATTCTTCCAGGTAAAAAAGAAAAAGAAGGTTTGGGTGACCACGTTCCAATTACCAGTGAAGAATTGAAAGAAATCAAGAAGCAGGTAAGAGAAAAAGCAGTTGAGGATATCGAAAGGACATTTGTCCTCAATGCGTTGGAGCGGCACAATTGGAACATAACCAGAGCAGCAGAAGAAGTGGGAATGCTTAGGCAAAATTTTCAGGCATTGATGAGGAAATATAACATCAGGGCAAGAGAAGAGAGTTAGGAGTTTTGAGTTAGGAGTTATGAGTTACAAATTTTTTTAATTTCAACTTGTTACGGACACGAATCACGGACACGAACCACGTTATTTCTCAAGAGGCCTATATTGGCGGATTTTTTTAAATGGTTGATTTTGGGTTGGTCGATTGTCGTGGTTGGAATTGCTGCCCTTGGCGCGGTCCTGGTTATTAAGTATGGGGAGGTAAAAAAGATTGAAACAGATGATGTAAGCCTTTGTTTTATCATTGCTTTTTTTTGTTGGTTGATCCCTATCATTGCCTTCTCAATATTGGCTCGAACCTTGGGATTCTAATTATATATTCAATTGCATATTTTTTTTATTACTAAAAAAAATAATAATTTCAAAAAATTATAAAGCTCTCATTTTTTTTCTTCCTTATATGCATACTAAAAATATGCACTTTGTGTTGAAAAAGTATTTCTTCTGATCCCTTCCTTTTTAAAAAAACTAATAATTTCAATATATTATATAATTATTCATTTTCCTTCTATCTTTGGCATATGAAATGCAATTTTTACGTTGAACCCAAAAAGAAAGGGGGAATGAGGTATGTTAAAGGCGAAAACATTGGTTGCAGGGTTAATAGTAGGATTGATTACTCTCGTGGCCACGCCGGCTTTTGCGAGGTCGATCAGCCTGAAGGATGCTGGGATTGCCCTCTGGATTTTCATCATCATTGGGGCAGTGATCGTCCTTCTTCAGTTGATACCAGCAGCAATTCTTTTCTTCTCTTTCATCGGAACCACCTCCAGTATGATCTTCAAGCGAAAGAAACCCCTGGAGGAGTTAACGGCTGAGGAGAAGGAGAAGGTCGTGCTTCCTGGGTATGAGCCAGTAACCGTAAAAAAGTAGATTGAAGATTTAAGAATTAAGATTTTTGAATCAAGGAGAAAAAATCATGTCTGAGAAGATGAAAAAGATTTTAATCATCCTAAGTTTAGCCCTGGTAATAGCGATCGCACTGTTCTCTTTGGGGATCGCTTATGCAGGAGGTATCAGAGGCATAGGGCTCCTGGGGGTCTGGTTTTTCCTCACCTTTGGGATCATCGTTGTTTTAGCGCAATTGATCCCAGCAGGTATTCTCTTGTCCTCTTTCATTGGAACGACATTTTCTTCTTTCCGAAAGGGAGAGATGCCCATAAGGGCAACATAGGAGAAACGCATTTACCCCCTCTCTTACCTGTTGATAGAGGGAAAGAAGGGGATTTCTAACTGAAGGGGAAGGCTACCATGAAGTCGAAAACGATTCTCATTGCTTATCAGGATGATCTCTGGGTCAGATCGCTCTCCACTTTTTTCCATGGCATTGGATATAGGGTCGAGACTGCAAAGATGGTGAGTGAGATGATTCGAAGGGTTCGAAAAGGGAACATTAATGTCGTTCTCCTTGACGATGAGGTCGAAGGGGTGAAGGCCTGTGACTTAGTCCCCCTATTTAAAAACATCAATGATAAAATCCAGATCATCGTCATCTCTTCGGAGACCTCTCTTGGATTAGTGAAACGTCTCCGGGGGGCAGGGATCTTTTATCAAGCGATGAAACCGGTCGATCTGGAAGAGATCAAGTCCGCTGTGGAATGCGCTTTTGAAAAGATCGAGAGAGAAAATCTAAGAGAGGGTTTTTTTCCTTTCCTCATTCCAAGGAGGATTCCGGCATGAACTGGAGAGGAGAAAGCAAGACTTGGGTTGTTCTCTGGGGCATAGTCTCCCTTTCGATTCTTGTGGGGGTAGCGTCAGGAGCTTCTCGGACCGACAATTCCTTCTGCTTGGGTTGCCATCAGGATGAGTCGCTAAAGAAACAGGATGGTCGTGGCAGAAGCATCTCCCTCTTTGTCTCAGAGGCAGGTTTTAAAAATTCGGCCCATCGAAAACTCTGCTGTTCGGATTGCCACACCCGTATTAAGGATGACAAACATGCTGAGGGTGGGAAGAAGGCCGTGGATAAAAGTGTAAATTGCGGGGCTTGCCATAAGAAGGCAGAAAAAGAATATCTGGAGGGCCTTCATTCAAAGCTGATCATGAAGGGGACGGAGAGGGCAGCCAATTGTTATGATTGTCACGGAAAGCATCATATCCTGCCAAGTAAGAATCCCAAATCGATGACCCATGTCTCCAACATTGAAAGGACATGTGACCGCTGTCATTCTGACGTTGAATTTGTCAAACAACATGCATTAGGTACGGCCATCCCTGGAGAGGCGTTTAAGAGAAGTGTGCATGGAAAAACAGGGGAGGTGACATGTACCAGTTGCCATGGGAGCCATAATTTGAGGTCCCTTATCGATCCAAAATCGTCGATCTTTCGATCGAATATCCCCCATACTTGTGGGGAATGCCACCCTGACATTACGAAGCAATTTACAGAAAGCATTCATGGAGTGCTTGCTGCCAGGGGGAGAACGGATTCTCCCACTTGCACTACCTGCCATGGCATTCATGGGATCAAGGCGAAGATAGATCCTGACTCTCCGGTCCATGAGAGAAGAATTGCCTTAACGACCTGCCCACAGTGTCATGCTGCGGAGCGGATCTCAAAGGAATACAAAATCACGACGATTCCGGTAAAATCGTATTATGATAGTTTTCACGGGCTTTCTTATCGTGGTGGAGATACCTATTCGGCCAACTGTGCCAGTTGTCATGGAATCCATGATATCCGCCCCTCTTCAGATCACAAATCGATGATCCATAAAGACAACCTGCAGAAGACCTGCGGAACTTGTCATCCTGGTGCTTCAGAAAACTTTGCCAAAGGAAAGATGCATACAATTGCCTCTATCGCCGGCGAGGAGTTTGGAGAGAAGGTGGTCGGATGGGTAAGAATCATCTACATCGTCTTGATTGTGACGGTCATCGGGGGACTGACTTTCTTCAACTTCACCGATTGGCTGCGAAAAACGATTGACCGAATGCATTAGAGAGAAGGATTGGTCTGCAATGGCGAAGAAATACCTCAGAATGACATTGAATGAAAGATGGCAACACCTCAACCTATTCATTAACTTTACGATCCTGGTCATCACGGGTTTTGCCTTAAAATATCCGGAGGCCTTCTGGGTCTCTCCCATCACAGATGTTCCTACTGGGATGACAATTCGAGGTTTCCTCCATCGGCTCTGTGGTGTGGCTATAGTGACTTTGGGCGGCTACCACATCTTGTATATGCTCTTCACCCAAAGGGGAAGAGGGATTTTAAAGGATATGATCCCTGGTTTGAAAGATCTCAAAGATGCGTGGGAGACATTGAAGAACAACCTCTTCATCAATCGGCCAGCCAAAGAGATCAAGATGGGTCGTTTCAATTTTCGTGAAAAGCTGGAATACTTTGGTCTGATCTGGGGAACGATCGTCATGACGGTAACGGGTTTCATCCTCTGGTTCGAGGTGGAGTGGCTCAAGTATTTCCCAAAATGGACGTTCGATGTGGCCCGGGCCATCCATTTTTACGAGGCGATTTTGGCTACCCTCACCATTATCGTCTGGCATTTCTATTCTGTCATCTTCAATCCCGACGTCTACCCAATGAGTTGGGCCTGGATCACAGGAAACCTTACCGAACATGAAATGGAGTTGGAACATGGCCTCGAGCTGGAGAAGCTCAGGGCTGGGGAGAAGGGAAAGCTGGTGGAGTTTGGTGAGGCGGCGGTCGTAGGAGGTGGAAGGGTTTATCCCATTCGTCGCGAACAGGGAGACAAGGGTTTTTCCATTAAGCGACTCTATGGGACGGTGCAGGGTTTGAATGAGGCAATAAAAGATTGGAAAGGGGAATGAAAAAATTCACCGTAGGGGTGAAGGGAAATGTTTTGGAATGGTTTGAATTACCGATATGGACCTTATTCGAAGAAGAAAGGGAAGAAACGGACTCATTTTAAGGAGGGACGTTTTTTAAAAAGGAGTTATGATTGGTTGAAATGGAGGATTACTGAGATAGGTGATCTTTCATTTCGCCACCCCTGTCTGGAACAGTGATCCAAATCTCCCCACAACCCCCCTTCCTGCCTACCCTGCCTACCGGCAGGCAGGCGCAGGCAGGTGCTAAAGGGGGAAGAGGGGGGATTATGTTTAATCATCGTCTTTTTGCCCTATATATCCTCTGAATCCCACCATCCAAACCCCACCCAAAATGGAGAGGATATATAGGGCTTTTTTTATTCTGAAGAGTTCATTCTTATTGTAGAGATCGAGAGAACGTGCTATGATTTGAGCCATTCAAGGTGGAACGATGGTACTTCGGAAAAAATTTTCCCATTGGATCATCCCTCTTCTCATTCTCTTCTTTCTCTTCGAAGGCTTTGGCAGAGATGCCTTGGCCTTGACCACAGAGGAGGAGAAGAAGTTAGGGAAGAGGATCCTCCTTGAGATGGAGAAAAAAGTCGAATGGGTGAGAGACCTAACCCTTCAGACTTTTTTGGAAAGGTTGGGTTACACTCTGGTGGCCCAGGTCGGTCCGACCCCGTTTGAGTTCAAATTCTATTTGATCAATGCACCAGACCCCAATGCCTTCGCCATTCCAGGGGGCTACATTTTCGTTACCACAGGGCTGATCGTGTTGGCCGAGAATGAACATGAAGTCGCGGCTGTGCTCAGTCACGAGATCGCCCATGTCACTCAGAGACATGTAGCCCAGATGATTGAGAGATCGAAACGGCTTAACATTGCCACCTTGGCCGCCATTCTCGCTGGGGTTCTTGCGGGTGGAGGTGGGGCAGGCTCTGAAGCGGCTGTGACCATGGCGACGGCCACGGCAGAAGCTCTTGCGTTGAAGTATACTCGAGAAATGGAGACCGATGCGGATCAAAACAGTCTGCACTATGTGATCAAAGCGGGTTATGATCCTAACGGGATGATCACCTTCCTTAACAAAATTTACAAGAGCAGTTTGACCTCTGCGCCTAAAGTACCTGCCTATCTTTCGACCCATCCGGCTATAGAAAGTCGAATATCCTTCGTAGAAAACCTCCTCCACTCTGGGCCGATGCCCAAAGGTCCATTCAAAACGGTCGGAAATTTTAAAAAGATTCAGGCGAAGGCCTTTGTGGAGGAGAGGGAGCCCCATGTGGCCATTGCTCATTATCAGTCGTTAGTTGAGAGCAACCCGAAGGATTTCGAGGGATACTATGGACTGGGCCTCGCCTACCGGAAAATGGGGAGATTGGACAAGTCAGTGGAGGCCTTTCAGAAAGCACGTGCATTGGCGCCCGAGGACATGGATACCTTAAGGGAGCTTGGAATCGTCTACTTTCTTTCAGGGAAGCTGGATCAGGCCATTGAAAATCTTGAAGCAATTCAATCCATCCCAAGGACCGGGCCAGACCAGGGCGGTGATCTATTGGGTCTTTATTACCTTGGAAGGGGATATCAGGAAAGGGGAGATTTTGCCAAGGCCCTGCCTCTCTTTCTGAAGATCCAGAAAGAGGCACCTGAGTTCCTTGAAGTCTATCACAACCTCGGATCGGTTTATGGAAGAATGGGTCAGAAGGGGCTATCCCATCTCTACTTCGGAAAATATTTCAAATTGAGAGGGGAGAGAAACAACGCCCTCCTTCATTTCAGAAGGGCTTTCGATTTATTGGAGAGGGGGAGCCCGGAGAGTGAGGAGGCTCAGCGGCAGATCAAGGAACTCACATCACCCAAATAACGGAGTCGTTTTGTAGGGTAAGGCTTTAGCCGTTCGGCTGATCCTTCGACAGGCTCAGGATGAAGTATGGGGAGCTTGCCGAACCATCACGACGAAGCCTTGGAGGATAAGAGAGAAGGTTGAGAAAGGAGGAGGCAGGATGAAGCCGTTGGAAATCTTTTCCGAAAAGGCATTGGAGTTAGGCATGGATGGAGTAAGGGTGATCGATCCTCGTTCCATCGCCACTGCCGAATGGGTGAGGATGAAATGCCAATTTGGGTGTCCGGGTTTCGGGATGAGCCTCTCCTGTCCTCCCCACTCTCCAACCCCAGACGTGACTCGGAAAGTGATCGATTCTTACCGGAGAGCCATCCTGCTCCACCGACGACTGAAACAGGGTGAGAGGTCAAAGGGGTTCAACGAGACCGTTGTTCGTCTCGAAATTGAGCTTTTTCTTGATGGTTACTACAAGGCTTGGAGCATGGGCTCTGGCCCCTGCCGGCTTTGTAAGGAGTGCGACCTGACCAGTCCCTGTAAACATGGATATGAGGCGAGGCCTTCCATGGAGGCCTGCGGCATCGATGTCTTCAAGACCGCAAGGGACAACGGGCTTCCTATTGAAGTGGTTCGGACCCATGAGGAAGAGAGAAATATCTATGGCGTGATATTAGTTGAATGAAATTTCTCATAGGGGAGGACAGATGAAGAAATCGATCAGGGAATTGGAAGAACAGATTCAGAGGCTCAACCAGGAGTTCTCCATTCTCAGTGAAATCAGCCAGACCGTCAACGAAGCCGCTGACCTCCATGAGATCCTCAACAACAGTCTGAATAAGATTACGGAATTGATAGGAGTTCGCTCCGCTGGGGTCTACCTTCTGGACGAGAAAGGCGAGAGTTTAGTCTTTGCTGCTCAACGAAACTTTTCCAAAAGATTTATAGAGGGGATGAAGCGGTTGAAATTGGACGAGGGGATTACAGGAAAGGTGACGCTCACGGGTGATCCGGTGTTCATTGAAGACTATCCCAGTCATCCTCACGCCCTTTCATTAGCCATTGAAGAGGGGTTGAAATCCCTGGCAGTCATCCCCTTAAAGGCGAGGGATAAGGTCTATGGAACGTTGAACATTGCAAGGAGGGATTTTTACAAGTTCACGCCCTATGAAAAGAATCTCTTCAATGCCATCGGTCAGATCATCGGTGGTGCCATGGAGAGGATTTCCCTCTATACGGAGAATGTCAAACGTCTTGAGGAACAGAGGACTCTCTATTCCATTAGCCAAGAGATTGCCTCTCGACTCGAACTGAAAGTGATTCTCCAGAAAATCATTGAGAGTGCTGTTGGACTCTTAGGTGTAGAGTCAGGATCGATCGCTCTCTGGGATAGCCGGAAGCAAAACTATGCGGTTGCGATCGTCCATGGGCTACCAGACTCTTTGATTGGAAATGAGTTCTCCCTCTCGTCGAGCGGGGTTGTGGGCGAGGTGATCAAAGGGAAAGTTCCTGTCCTCTATCAAGATTATAAGCACCATCCCAAGCGAATGAGAGAATTGGACCCCTACCGTTTTAAAGAGGTCTTGGGGGTGCCCCTCATCGTCAGAGAGATGATCATCGGGGCCATGGTGGTGAGTACTTCTGACCCCAACAAACACTTTCAACAGAGCGAGATCGACCTCCTCTTCAACTTTGCCCACCAGGCTGCCATTGCCATCGGAAATGCGAAACTCTATGAAGATTCTTTAGCCAAGATCAAACAGCTAACGACCCTCTACGAGGTTGGAAAAACCCTTTCCTCAACGCTGGACCTCGATGAATTGCTCAAAAAGGTCTTGGAGCTTCTTCGGGAACAGTGGGGATATGCCTTATGTGGTATCTTTTTTTTGGATCAGGAGAAGAAGGAGCTCTATATCAAGCAATTCTCAGGCGAGAGATTGGAAGAAATTAAGGATATGCGGTTTAGAGTGGGTGTGGATGGGATCGTGGGTTGGGTCGCTAAGACAGGTTTACCCTATTATGCGCCGGATGTATCGAAAGACACACGATATATTCGGGGATCACCGGTGGCCAGATCGGAGGCAGCCTTTCCGCTTAAGGTGAGGAATCAGTTGATCGGCGTGCTGGATATTGAGAGCAGGGAACTCATGGGGTTCGATGAGGAGGATCTGAAGGTTCTCGCCTCCTTTGCCAGTCAGGTGAGTATCTCTATTGAGAATGCCCAACTCTTCTCAAATCTGAGGCAAACACTCGAAGAGTTGAAACAGGCCCAGGATCAGATCGTCCGGGCGGAAAAGTTGAGGGCCATGGGGGAGATGGCCAGCGGGGTGGCCCACGATTTCAATAATGTCTTGGCTGTCATCCTCGGCAACATCCAACTCCTTCTCCACCAGTTGGATCATCTCCGTCCGGAAGAGGTTCGGGAGCGGTTGAGGACGATCGAACAGGCCTCAAAGGATGGAGCGGAGACCGTCCGTCGAATACAGGAATTCACAGGGGTGAAAAGGGATAAGGAATTCACCCTCCTCTCCATCAATGAGATTATCGGAGAGGTGATGAACATTACCCAGCCTCGTTGGAAAGATCAACAACAAAGGAAGGGTATACAGATAGAGTTGATTAAAAAGTTAGAAGATGTTCCTTCTATCTTAGGAAATCCTTCAGAGTTGAGAGAGGTTTTTGCGAACATCGTCTTCAATGCTGTTGACGCCATGCCTGAAGGAGGCCGACTCACCATCTCAACAGAACATCAAACGGATGCTTGGGTGGAAGTGAGAATTTCCGATACCGGGATTGGAATGACAGAAGAGGTAAAAAAGAGGGTTTTTGACCCATTCTTCACCACAAAGGGAGTGACCAGTTCAGGGTTAGGCATGAGCGTTTCCTATGGGATCATCAAACGCCATGGAGGAGAGATTCTGATCGAGAGCGACCTTGGGAAGGGAACAACGTTCATCATTCATCTGCCGGTGGGTTTCGGGGATAGGGAACTGGAGGAGAAGGTATTAGAACCCCTCAAAGAAGTGCGGCCCGCACGAATCTTGGTGGTTGACGACGAGGAATCCGTCCGAGATATCCTCTCTCGGATGCTGAAGGTGAAAGGGCATCAGGTGGTGGTTGCTTCTGACGGGGAGGAAGGCATCGAGCGATTCAAGAACGAAACCTTCGATTTGGTCTTCACCGATCTTGGCATGCCAAAAATTTCGGGATGGGAAGTGGGAAAGACGATCAAAGAAATGAATCCCAAGGTCCCCATCATCATGATCACCGGATGGGGAATGGAATTGAATAGGGAAAAGATGAACGAAAGTGGAATCGATCTCATCGTTTCCAAGCCCTTCCAATTTGATCAGGTGATCGAGCTGGTCTCTGAGGCCATGGAGTTAAAGGGGAAGATGTGACCGCCGGTGCTCTTGATCCTTTAGCATTGGCTGAGAAGGCGAAGGAGGTCACTGGATTTGGAGAGAAGAGGAAGTATTATCGATTTCGTCCTGCTCCTTTCTATGGAGGAATTGCCACTGCAGACTGTGTGGGATGTTGCCTGAGGTGTCTCTTCTGCTGGTCCTGGCATATTGTTGTTCAACCCGAAGAAGTTGGCCGGTTTTATTCACCTGAGGAAGTCACTCGAAACCTCCTCTCCATTGCAAGAAAGAAAGGATTTCATCAGGTCAGGATCAGCGGCAACGAGCCGACCCTTCACCGATCTCATCTCCTGAAGGTTCTCCAACTCATTCCCAAAGAGATTCACTTCATCCTGGAGACGAATGGGATTGTGATCGGCCATGATCCTTCTTATGCCAAGGAATTGTCCCGTTTTCCTAATCTTTATGTTCGGGTGAGCCTGAAGGGAGCCTGTCCTGGGGACTTTACACGATTAACCGGGGCAAAGGCAGAAGGGTTCGACCTTCAATTAAAGGCATTGGAGACGCTGGTGGAGGAGGGTGTCGATTGTTTTCCGGCAGTGATGGCCAACTTTTCTTCGGGAGAGGAGATTAAGAAGTTGAGGCAGAGGTTAAAGGAGATCCGTCCAGATTTTTACGATTTTGAAGAGGAGGAGTTGATCCTCTATCCTTTTGTTGAAGAAAATCTTAAAAAGGCGAGCCTTTCTTACCCTCTTTAGAAGTGAACTTTTTACTCCAAACTCAGAACTCCGAACTCTAAACTCATTGTTTCACCACCACCGCCAAAGAGCAATAATCAACGTAATCAGAAATACGAATACGAGGTTCATATAGGCCATAAAATAGAAGATTTTTTCATGTGGAGATTTTTCAATCCTTATTTCGGAAGGCGCTAATTCTCCCACCTCAGGCATCTGAAAAATCTTCTCCTCCCCATGGGGTGCCGTCTTAAGAAGTTCTGTCAAATCACTGCCTGCAAAGTGTTTTTTGAGGTGGCTGCCTTCCTTCCAGAGTTTGCTTGAACTGACATCATAAATCTTTCCCTTGTAGGCAATATAGGCAGGTCTTCCCTCCTTGCCGTCAAAATGAGAGAGGTCTCCCAAAGTCAACGTCTTTTTGTTCAGAGGCTGCATCACGCTCTTCTTCGCCCGGAGTTTCGGCCCGATGAGAAATGTGACGATGACCGCTGTGCTGACCATGATGAGGAATAAAAATATCTTCAAACTCAATAAAATCCCAAACCTTGTTGTGTAGAAGACTTCCCAGGTTGGAATGCGCGAGATGGTCAACAGCACCCCCGTAATGATGAGGATAATGATTGAAAGCCATCCAAGGATCAATTCTCCTTTAGGGGGACCCTTTGCTGCATAGGCTGGTTTTAATAGGATATGGACATATAATATGGTTCCGAACCAGGCAATGGCTGTAAGCAGATGGATATATCCGATGATCAAACGGACGACTTTTTGAAATGGTTTTAGTGGACGATATATACCTTTGACTCTTAGATCTTCCTTGAAATCTTCTCCAGCCTTTGTCAGTTTTCCACCAGTTGCATCAATATGGCAAATCTTACAATCAATTCCAGTCTGCTCTGCATATTCAGGAGTAGCATAGGAAGCAAAAGGGGAAAAGATGAGAATGAGAAAAATGAGGATTAAAAGGTGACTTCTGATTTGCATGGCTTGGTCATTATAAGTGAAAAAATACTTATGGACAAGCCTATTGCGATAAATTTCGAGGGTAAGTGGTCAGGATCATGGGTCCCTCTCTGCCGACCACCACGGTGTCTTCTACTCGGACACCCCATGGACCAGTGTACAACCCACAATTGCCCACTGCGATGACCACATTCGTCTCCAGCGGTGGTGGTTCCTTCTCTCCGTGGAAGAAGGCATGACCTGGTGGCAATGGCGATTCTTCGAATTCGATACCAACGCCGTGGATAGGGGGACCAAATATATGGTTTCCATGTCCACCTTCTTTGATCATTCCATGAAGGGTCTGCTCCAACTCAACCATACCGATTCCTTTTTTTACCTTGGTGATAGTAGCTTGTTGAGCTTTCAAATATAAGTCATAGGCTCCTTGTTGCTCAGATGTCGGTTTGCCCACACATACCGTGCGGCAAATATCTACGCTGTACCCATTGACAATGGGGTGAATGTCAATCATCACCAAATCTCCGGTTTTTAGTTTTCGTTTTGTGGGTAGCCCATGAGCAATGTTGGTGCGTGGGCCAGAGGAGACATAGGTCCGCCAGAACTCTTCCGCTCCAGCCTCTCGCATTGCGTATTCAGCCTCAGCTGCCACTTTGCTTTCCGTAATACCGGGCTTCACAGCCTTGATTGCTGCTGCCATCCCTTTCTCAGCTACCTTTGCTGCTGACCGAATACGTTTGATCTCATCGTCATCCTTGATCATACGCAGTTCAGAAAGGATGTGGGTACAGTCTTTGACTGTTACTTTTTCAGGTTTGGCATGGGGATGAGTGAGCATGCTCATCATGGATTGAGTAAGGTAAGTATACTCCAACCCCACCGCCCCCTGACGAATGCCAAAATGTTCAAAGTAATGGGCGATAGAATGGATCATGCCCACTTCGTCTTCAAAACCAACGATATGATCAAAATGGGCAAGTTTTTTTACATCTTCAACATCGGTTTGAGGGACACCTAAAGCAACTTTTCCCTTCTGAGTGATCATGGCATAGGCACATAGACGGCCATCACCTGTGAGATAAAACATATTGGCTGGTTTTGTAAGGATGAGAGCGTTAAGATCTGTCGCTTTCATCAATTGAATGCATCTTTGTATCCGGTTCTGATATATATCGCTCTTTACCATTATCGAACCTCCTCCGCGATGCATCAATTATCAATGATCAATTACCAATCAGAAATTTTGATTAAATCTGTCCATTGTTAATTTTGCATTGATAATTGACAATTGTTCATTGATTATTTCTTGGCTTTCTCACGCAGATCTACTGCCATCTCCTTGATCTCTGTTAGACTCCTCTTCATCTCGCTCCAGCCATACCATAGCGCATAATCTGGGTTGGCATGGAATGTACCTTGAAACGCCCTCATTCGGTGTTCGAGAAACATGACAAAGAGTTTCTGTTCGATCACGGTCGGCGCATCATGGAAGGTAAGCAAGTCAGGAAATGGATAAGCATAGGTTTTAGTCCCTTAGTAATGGAATTGTTGCCAAAATGGTCATAAACTTAACATACTGCCAGTTCGATGCTCCGCAAGAGCAGGAATGATGAACATGGTTCTGAGCTTCAGAGCTGTGGTTATCACTT
>Ga0315312_1000340_pt1 | contig 62632 bp, 54 predicted proteins | sample TDP7_MG_FD_203629 | JGI IMG/M metagenome (GOLD analysis project Ga0315312, IMG submission 203629) | Freshwater sediment microbial communities from Lake Towuti, South Sulawesi, Indonesia - TDP7 | ecosystem: Environmental > Aquatic > Freshwater > Lake > Sediment | place: Indonesia: South Sulawesi... | reverse complement strand
CAGGCTCTTCAGATTCCACCTTACGATGGACACCCTGCCATTAGCTACTGAACCCGCTCATCAACGGTCAGGCAGGACTTTAACCTGCAAGTAATTAAACCTACTGGGCACGCAGCAAAAATTTGTTTGAGCCCAATTGGGCGAGTTTATTTTTGCGCCCTGCAGAGTCCGAAGTTTTTTGGCGTTAGAAAATTCCTCAGCTACGAGCAAACTATCTTTTGATGTATTTTCCACTTCTTCCACCAGTCTTTTCTAATAAGCATATATCCCCAATTACCATCTCCTTGTCCACGGCTTTACACATATCGTAAATGGTCAAAGCCGCACAGGCAACGGCCGAAAGAGCCTCCATTTCACATCCCGTAGCGTCCCTCGCTTTCACTTGGGCAATTATCTTGACACCAGCCTTAGCCTTTGCAGTCGAGCGGCGCTCCTTCAAGAATTCAAAATATAAGCCGCAACTGGTAATTCTTATGGGATGTGTGAGAGGAATCAACTCACTAACCTTCTTGGCTCCCATAATTCCGGCAATCTTTGCCACAGTTATCACATCGCCTTTTACGATTCTATTCTCCTCAATCAAGCATAAAGTCTCCTGTTTCATAAAGATTGTTCCTGTAGCAACAGCGCTCCTCTTAGTCGTTATCTTCTCTGTAACATCAACCATCTTAGCTCTCCCTTCACGGTCAAAATGCGTAAATTCCTTCATTCTTAACCTCCAATCCAATTCATATATTGATAATTTTCTACCCTATCCAAATTGTGCTTCACGGGCTTCAAAGAGACAGCCTCGTAAAAGAGGCTCTGAACATCTCCGCCTCCACACAAAGTCTCTCTCAAATCTATACCGTCCCGGGAAAAAAGGCAGGGGAGAAGTACACCGCTGGATGTTAACCTTAAGCGATTGCACTCTTTACAGAAAGGCTCTGACCGAGGCAGAATAAACCCTATGATATTATCTCTATCTTTTGGCCTAAAACTCTTCGCCGGGCCAAAACCGGAAACCCTAACAGAAACCAGCTCCTTTTCTCTTACCAGTTTATCCATAACCGGCTGGAGCGGATAAAAGTAGTCTTCTCCGGATAAATGCATAAACTCAATGAACCTTATATTCAAAACTTCTTTCTCTCCCCACTCAACGAAGTCCATAATCTCGTCATCATTTATCCCTCTCATCACCACCACATTAATCTTGATGGGGAAAAGATTTAGCTTCCTCGCTGCATCAATCCCGGAAAAGACATCTATTATATTGCCGCCGCAAGTAATCCAATTGAATCTACTCTGGTTTAGAGTATCCAGGCTGATATTGATTCGCGAAAGTCCAGCATTAAATAGATCGCGCGCATATTTATTCAATAGCATTCCATTAGTACTGAGCGAGAAATCTATCCCTAACTTGGTCAAGTTTTCAATAAAACCAACTATTCCCTTTCGCACCAGTGGCTCTCCACCGGTAATCCTGAACTTGCCAATTCCTAAATCACGGGCAAATTTGACGATTTCAATTATCTCCTCATATTTTAGCATCTCGTGCCGTGGCACCTTCTGGACTCCTGATGGAGGCATACAGTAGAAGCATCTCAGATTACACCTATCCGTAACCGAAATTCTCAAATAGTCTATTCTTCTGCCATACCTATCTACTAATCGCTTTTCCATCATAATTCTATCCTCAAAATTATGCTCCGTCAGTGACCAGAATCACAAACGCTTTTCGGATTCCGATTTATCGGAACCTCTACAAACCCACTGTTATCCATCTCCGCTCGGGGAAGATGCCCCGCACCTTTATCCCTCCCCTCGGGGAGATACCCCACACCTTTATCTTCTCCCCTCGGGGGGAGTCCCCGCCCCTTTATCCTATTCCCTCGGGGGAGAGGGTCGGGTGAGGAGCAGGGTTATCGTTCTTCAGCCACAACATTAACGCAAGAGGCCTTAAAGGTAAAATAGACACTCATGCCAACTTTCAAATCCATCTCCTCTTTCGACCGCTTAGTAATAATAGCAAAAAATGGAGCGGAGACCGACTCTGATTTTGACCCCTGTAACTCGGCTATTGGCTCTAAAGCAACCCAGATAATTCCTCCCCTATTTTCCATATTTGTTATCTTCCCTAAGAAACTGTTACGGGCACTGGAATGGAGAGGTTCTCGAGAAAGCAAGATGTCTTCTGGTCGTATCGTGGCAAAGACAGAAATCCCTGCGCTGCAAAGTTCTGATTGAGGAACAATCTCAATTTTTATCTTCCCTAAATCCACTTTTTGAACCCTTTGTTCAAAAATCACGTTGCCCCGGAATAGATTCCCTACATCAACGAACTCAGCAGAAAATGAAGAGGTGGGGTGACTGAATACTTGCTCAGCTGTTCCCTGCTGTATGATCTCTCCCTTTCTTAATACAAAGACCCGATCAGCAAATCTTCGCGCTTGCAATAGATTGTGCGTGGCCAGGACAACCGTCCTCTTATGCTCCTTCCCCATTTTGATGATTAGGTTCTCTATGATTCTCGTGCTTAAGGGGTCAAGATTGGCCACAGGTTCGTCCAGAAAGAGAACCTCTGATTCCAGAACGAGTGCTCTTGCCAGTGCCACCCTCTGTGCCTCTCCGCTGGATAAGGTCAGGGCAGACTGGTGTTTAATTGAAGAAAGTTCAACAATTCCTAATGCTTCCTCAACTTTTTCTACTACGCTCCTATCTCTTCTTAACTTTAGCCCATAGGCAACATTCTTCCAGATAGAAGTATTAAACATAAATGGATTTTGCATTACCAAGCTAATTCTCCTCCTGAGGTTAAGCCTCTCTTCTCGGGAAAGCGAAGAGGAAGGAGAACCATTGAAATAGACCTCCCCCGAGCTCGCTTTATCCAGGAGGGAAAGTATTTTAAACAGCGTTGTCTTCCCTGCACCATTTGGTCCAATCACGCAGCTAATTCCACCCTCGGCAATTTCAATATCAATATTTCTTAGAACTTCCTTGCCGCCGAAACTCTTACAGATTTTTTCTGCTCTAATATTCAACTTGCGGCACCTTGCATTCTTTGTAAGATAAAGTTGACAACAAAAGCCACAGCCAAAAGAATAATCCCCAAGGCGATTGCGAGTTCAAAATCACCTTTCATTGTCTCCAGGGCAATGGCAGTAGTCATTACTCTCGTAGCTCCCTTAATATTGCCGCCAACCATCATAGTCATACCAGTCTCTCCAATCACCCGGGCAAACCCCATAATAAATCCACCAATGAGGGGACTCTTCGCTTCTTTGAGAATAGTGATGACCATCTGCCAGCCACTGGCACCCAAACTTAGCGCCGTCTCCCTGACCAGAGAACCGAATCTTTCCAGAGTCCGATAAGAAAGGCTGATGATAATCGGAGTGGCGAGAATAGCCTGGGCAATAATCATAGCCCAGGGTGTATAAAGTAGCCCCAGAACTCCTAATGGCCCCCGCCGGCTAATCAGAAGGTAGATAACTAATCCAATAGCCACTGCCGGCACCGCCATCAAGCTATTTGTAGCATTCACAATGAAACTGCGGCCTGGAAACTTCTTTAGAGCAAGTAAGAGGCTCACCGGCAGGCTGAACAAAGAAGAGAAGAATACAGCGGTCAATGAGACAGAGAAGGAGAGTAAAACGATGCTGAAAATTTCCCTATCCAAAGAAATAATCAAGCTCAGGGCTTTATTCAATGAGGTTAGAATATTTTGCATTATTTCCTTTCAATAAGTCCGGAGCCATCAGGGTAGAAGAGGGCCTCCCCGTAATCCTTTTGACCATAAGTCCTGATAATGTCCTGCCCCTCGACACCAGTAATGAACTCAATGAGTTTCATTGACAGTTCGTATTTCGCCTGTGGATACTTCTCCTCTGATAAAGGAATTATACTATATGGGTTATAAAAGTTCCTATCTCCCTCCACGAGAATAGTCAAATCCAGTTCCTTTCTGTGCGCAATATAAGTTCCTCTATCAGTCAGTGCATATGCTCTCCTCTCATTCGCAATCCTTAGAGTCTCGACCATTCCTCCTCCTGCCTCAATATACCAGGTCCCACAAGGCTCAATTCCTACTAACTTCCACAGCTCCTTCTCTTTTCGATGAGTTCCCGAGTCGTCTCCCCGAGAAATAAAAGTAGATTTTGTATTAACAATTTTGTTGAGTGCTTCAGTCCCTCTCTTCTCGCCTTTGGTACGGGCAGGGTCGTCTTCCGGCCCCACAATCACAAAATCGTTATGCATGAAATTATATCTTTTAGCTCCATAACCTTCCTCCACAAACATTTCCTCTCGCACCGGGTCGTGGACTATCACTGCGTCTACATCACCTTCTTTAGCCAGTCGAATCGCCTGGCCGGTTCCCACAGCGATAACCTTAACTTTGCAATTATTCTTCAGTTCAAATGGCGGAAGGAGAGCATCCAGAAGTCCTGAGTCCTGAACGCTGGTGGTCGTGGTGAGCGTCAATTGTGGTTTCTTTCCTCGGCGGGCTAATATGAGAAGAACACCAGAAAGAAATAGATATGAGACCACCATCAGCCCCAGAATTATCACAATAATCTTTTGCCATCTTACAGAAAAAGGGGACAGGCTACTTTTTTCCATTTTGCCATAACCGCCTACTCAAAATAGGGACAGCGACCTTTTTTCCCTTCCCCGCCCAAAAATAAAAAATCCAGCATTCCGCGCTTGCAAAATACTGGATTTAATCTCTCCTTCTCAAGCACGGAAAGTGCACCAATTTCTCGGCGCACTCTATCGGCCATCCGCCATATCTTTTGGAGTTAGGCAAGATGGCTCGGAGAATATTTTTGAAATTATATTATAATAGTTGCTCCCTCCTGTCAAGAAGAAAATGGTGACAGGTACCATTTCCCCTGAGAAAAATGGTGACAGGTACCATTTCCGCCGCCAAAAAATGAACCCTTGAAAAAATGGTCGCTGTCCCTATTTACTTATCATTGCCCTCAGGCGCACTGCTCTCTTCACAATCAGTCCACCCACCACTATTTTTACCACATCACCGGTCAGGAAAGGTAACGCACCCAGAAGGAGCGCTTTTGCCACATTCAATCTCGCCGCCCACATCAGCCAACCTATCCCAGGGACATATATTGCCAGAAGTCCTACCAGCATAGCCAGAAATATCAATACCAAGGGAGGTTCATCCGCTCTTTCCAGTATATACCCGACAAGGAAAGCAGCAGGTATAAACCCTACAAGATAGCCACCGGTGGGCCCGAGAAGAACGCCGATTCCGCTGGAGCCCTTGGCAAAAACTGGAAGCCCGACAATTCCCAAAAGAATATAGACCAGTTGGCTTAAAGCTCCCAGATACTTCCCCAGTATAGCCCCTGCCAGAAAAGTGAAAAATGTCTGAAGAGTGATAGGAACTGGAGTAAAAGGTAAAGGGATAGCAATCAGCCCTCCCACCCCGGTCAAAGCGGCAAAGAGAGCACAGAGAATCATCCCATTTGTTTCTAACACCATTTTTCCCCTCAACGGATTTCCTCAAAACTCTAATTTAATGCCACAGTTAAACGATCTTCCCGGCATGGGCACTCCCGGTATCTCTTCGTAGGATACATCCAGGAGGTTGGTACTCCCAAGATAAAATTCTAACTCACCCAGATCTTTAGAGAGCCTCCCATCAATAATGAAATATCCTCTCTTATAGCTACTCTGTTTATAGCTTCCTTTTAAATTCTGCTTAATTCCCCAGAGGAGAGGAAAGCCAAATCCCAGAGAGACCTGATGTTGGGGATGGTTCAGAACATATTTGGAAACATAATTCTCTAACTCTTCTGATTTCGATTGGAGAAAAGTGTAAGCGAGAGACAGGCATGCTGAACTCTTCAATGCAACCTCTAACAAGGATTCTACTCCATAGGTATAGACCCTCCCAATCTTCACTGCCTCCCAGGGCGACAGAGAATCCTTCCTCACCCAGTCAATTAGATTCGAGCCATTTCTGAAAATGACGGTCGTTCTTGAATTTAGCCAAGTACTTAATTCAAAATCTCCTCCTAATTCATACGACCAGGCCTCTTCAATTACCAATTTAGGATTACCTATATTTTTTGGACTCCAGTAGTAAAGTTCCGTATAATCAGGAGGTCTAAACGACCTTCCCCAAGAATAGTGGAGCCTCACCCTGCGGGAGGGAAAGTAACCTATGTTTATTGCTGGAGAAGAGCGCCAGCCCCATTCTGAGTGGTGGTCTATTCTAATTCCGGGATTGAGCGTGAATCTCTTGCCTAACGGCATACTGTACTCTGTGTATATTGCCTCCCTCAGATTAGAATGGTCGCCTAGCCGAGTACTCTTCAGCTCCTCTTTCGCCAACTCTGTCCCCAGTATAAATTCTCCCATTCTTTCCCATTGAGTGCGCAGCTGGACTTCGCCTCCATAAAGGAAAGTCGTGTGATAGTTCACGTAAGAATCAGAGTCAGTCACATCGCCAATAAATCTGTCATCGTGCTGGCGGTAATATAGTGTGGAGTCAACTACTAAATTTTTCCATTGTCCCCTGTGTACTCTTATACTTCCCAGTAGTGTATTTGTCCATTCCCGGGAAGGCCAATCACCGTAGAAATCGTTTGCTCCGAACTCCTTTTGTAAATAACCAAAGGAGAGCCCAATGGAGGCCTGCGTAACGTCCAATTTAGAATTACTGAAAAAGGAAAAGTCCTTAAAATCAGTGTCAAAACGGTAACCCTCGGATGTCTTCCCTCCCAGAGAAAAAAAAGTAGCAAAATCCCCGAAACAATTAGAGAAGGAAAAGGTCCCGCCTCTCGTTCCGTTTTCGCCAGCAAAAGCGCGCAACCCTATTTTGCGATCTTCACGCGCCTTTGTAATAAAATTAATGACCCCTCCAAAAGCGTCAGCACCATAAACAGAGGAACCATGGCCATGAAGAATTTCAATCCTCTCCAGGTCATCCAAATTTATCGGTAAATCGAGATTATGATGAGCAGTTTGGGGGTCGTTCATTCTCGCCCCGTCGAGGAGAATCAGAACCTGATGGAAATTAGCTCCCCTTAGACCAACATCAGCCTGTATGCCATAGGGACCCCGTTCCTGCAGATGAACACCCGGGACGTGCTTTAAAAGCTCTACAACTGAATGGCCAGGAGAAGAATTAATTTCATTAGCGTCAACAATTGTCACATTTCTCAAAAAATGGGAGGCAGGTTGGGGAATCCTTGTGCCCGTAATAACTACTGTGCCCAGGTCGCCAAGATACGATTCCTGTTCCAGAAAGGAAGCGAAAGGACGACTCCACCTAAATAAAAGAAAAAAAAGAAGGAGAAATATTTTTCTCAAATGTTTAACTTTGCTTCCACCAATTTTTCCTGCGTAACCCTTCCTGGCAAAATCCCAATTCAAGCCACTCGCAACCTTTACAAATTCCGGATAATTCTTCTGGCTTAATTGTTTTCTCCACCAGATTCAAGAGACTTTTTGATTCTACTATCTTACCAATATCTATCTCAAGTCTATTAATGATTTCCTGGTCAAAATCTCCAACATTACTTCCTGGTTTACTACATTTATTCTCCACATTGTGGGGACACTTCAGACAGATGGCATCAACGCCATCAACCAGTTCAATTTCTATTGAAGGATTATTTCTTATCTTATTTATTATTCCTTGCATATTCTCTACAAATTGCTCGCTATAACCCAAGCCCCGGAATCCGTAGAGGCAAAGAAGATGGTGTGGCCGCAATCTCATCCTATTTGTTTTCACCGCTCAATCTCCTCAATATGTCCCAGTAGGCACCACGGTATCCATTCTTGATTGCTTTGATTAGGACTTGATTCTGATTATAATTGTATCCCCTCTCCTGGTCATCCCTTGTGGCAAAAAAGAACCTGCTTTCACCCTTGATAAGTCCAGATAGATAAGGATAGACATCTTCGCCTAATTCCCTAGAGACATAGAATACAGGCTCAAAGAATTCGTTATTTCCTTCAACTTTGCCCTGTAAGTTCCTATTCTCTTGCATCGGCCCTTCTCTTAGGACCAGATTTCCCAGTTCAGTTCCCGCATATATCCTCACTCCAACCATAACTCCCACTCTATCCGGCTCAGTCTCTCTCATTAGTTCAATTGTCTCCCTGACCGTCTCTCGGGTCTCGCCCGGACCCCCCAGAAGCAAATCGAACATAAATGTAATGCCATATCTATGACAGAGTCTTGCCGTATTTCTAATTTCCTCCTCTCCGAAATCGCGGCCCAAATTTTTCAATATTTCCCTGTTTCCATTATCCACACCAAAATCTATTCCCCTGCATCCCGCCATTTTCATCAGCCCCGCTAGCTCCTTAGAGAATGGGCTCGGACTGCAATATGCGTACCAACCTATTTTCCCATCAATTCCCCGGTTAATTATCTCTTGACAGACCGCTTTGCCGTGCTCCTCGGGAAGGTTAAACTCGCTATCGCAAAAGTGGAAACAGTTAACACCTTCTTCCACTAAAGCTTCCAGCTCGTTTGCTACCCTTCGTGGATTCCTCAGGCGAATCTTTCTTCCTTTAGCCACCGGGTCAGCACAATAGATGCATTTCTGATTGCATCCTCGCTTTGTTTCAATGTTTCCCTGTCCACCCTCATTAAAATATCTTCTGTTATCTACGAGCTTCCTCCTAAAAGGAAATCTATCTAAATCAAAGTATTCTGGCGCGTTACTGACAAATCCTCTGGAAGTTCTATATACCAGCCCAGGAAGGTCCGTATAATCTCTTCCTTCAGCAATCCTCTTTAGAAGAAGAGGCAAAACCTCTTCTCCATCTCCCTTTATTCCCAAATCCAACTCGCAATACTTCAGAATGGTCTCTGGCATTATGGAAAAACCGACTCCTCCGAGAATAATGGGAACATCTGTCTTAGTTTTGAGGTACTTAACTATTCCCCTTATTTCAGGAAGAAAAAAGTCCTGGCTCAGAAGATAGCAGTCATCTGTATTTCTAATGGTAATTCCTATGGAGAAAACTTCCTTGTTACTGAGATAGTCATCTATTGCCTTTTTGTGGCCTTCTAAGAAACAGAGATCAAGTAAATCTACTATATACCCTTCCCCCATCAGAGCTTCTCCCAGATAATCGAGACCCAATGGAGCTATCGCTGGCTTCATCCTATTCGTATTAATAAGTAAAACTCTCTTATTGCCCATCTCTTAAATGGGGACAGCGACCATTTTTCTAAACGAAAATGGGGACAGCTCCAATTCTAAGGAACCCTAATGGGACAAAAATGGTCGCTGTCCCTATTTATTCTATTTATTTTACGAGCTCTTAGACTTTGCTCGACATCTGGTCGGTTCCCTGCCAGAAGGCCCGGAGCAATTACTGCAGGATACACATTCAGCTCTCCTGTCGTCGCCTCGCCTGATTCTATTGGGAAAGTCTGGCTCTCTAATAAGCGGCCTGGCAAGACCTATGAGGTCGGCTGCTCCCTCTTCAATTATTCTCTTCATAGTCCCGGGGTTCCTTAACCCACCTACCAAGATTACCGGGCAACGAGTTACTTTCTTTACCATTTCCGAATAAGGCCTAAAATATGCTTCTTCCCTCATCCACGCCAGGTCTTTTCTCCCTTTCCTGTACCTGCTACCGGCAAGCCCACCGGAAAGTTCTATCGCATCAATACCGAGTTTAGAAAGCTTCTTGGCCACTTCGCATGCCTCTTCTACAGTAAGCCCACCTTCAACGAAATCTCCTGCTGGAATCTTCGCCAAAACTGGATAATCTTTCCCAACCGTTTCTCTGATGCGTCTATAAACCTCCGAAAGAAAGCGCATTCTATTATCCAAGCTTCCTCCCCAGGAATCTTTTCTCTTATTGGTCAGAGGTGAAAGGAACTGGTTTATGAGATATCCATGAACAGAGTGAATCTCTACCCCATCAAATCCCGCCTTCTTCACTCTGAGTGCCGACTGGGCAAAAAGGTCTATAACTTCTTCAATCTCCTCCACTGCCATTTCTCTGGAAATAATTTCCAATGGTTCATATTCAACAGTTGAGGGTCCCATAGGAGTCTCTTCTCCTACACCTTTATCTCGCCTTCCGCCACTATGGTTGATTTGCATTATTATCTTCGTTTCCAGTTTATGAACTTCAGTAACCAATTTCTTAAGTTTGGGGATTAAACTGTCATTATGGATACCTGTCATTCTCCCCTCAGCCTTGCCTAAAGGATGCACATATGCATGACCAGTTATGATAAGCCCTACTCCTCCCCGAGAAAGCCTCTTATAAAGACTTATCATTTCCTGAGTGAATCTTCCATCTTCGGGAGACATTCGCTCTGCAGTTGCCGTTCTTACAAATCTATTTTTCAAAACCATACCGTTTATTTTTATTGGTTCAAATAGAGTACCCAAATTCCTATCCCCGATAATGCAACGGGCCATTTTAGATGCCACTTTTTAGAAAAGATGGTATCATATATGATGCCATCTATCAAGAAAAAAATCTGTTGCATCTTTCAAACGCTCCGATGCATCGGAGCAGTCACCAAGATTGATTTTTTAAGAATATCTTTACCGAACCCGCAAGGACGGAAAGTGGTCACGGAGGGAAAATGGTCGCTGTCCCTATTTTAGGAGAACCCGCAAGGACGGAAGGTGGTCACGGAAGGAAAATGGTCGCTGTCCCTATTTTCTATTCATATCTTAAGGCATCGATTGGATTCAATAAGGATGCTTTCCTCGCTGGCCACAAACCAAAGAAAAGTCCTATTCCAGCAGAAAAAAGGAAGGCAAGGAGAACCGCAGCCACAGAAACCTTTGTTGACCAGCCGGCAAATTTTGAAAGCCCGCCAGATATAGCTGCGCCAAACAAAATTCCCAATATTCCGCCAACGAGACATATCGCTATTGCCTCAATTATGAACTGTGAAAGTATATCCTGATTGTTTGCCCCGATTGCTTTCCTCAGACCGATTTCTCTTGTCCTCTCCGTCACCGAGACGAGCATTATATTCATAATTCCAATCCCACCAACGAGAAGGCTGATAAAAGCAATTGAACCGAGAAGCCAAGCGAAAGTCCTGACGGTTGTGGAAACGGCTTCCTGGATTTCAGCCATATTTCTAACTTCAATTGTGTCCTCTTTAGCAGGAGGAATATTATGTCTACGCATAATCAATTTTTTTACCTCCTCCTGCACCTTTTCCATTTCTTTTTCATCTTCCACCTCAACATCAATGTAATCAACATATTCTTTACCTAAAAGACGGTACATTGCTGTATTTAAGGGAACCATAATTTCGTCATCTCTATCTCTCCAAGCATCGGCCCCCTTTTCCGGTAGAATTCCAATTACTCTAAAGTTTATCCGATTTATTTTTATATATTCTCCGATTGGATTTTCATCTTCAAAAAGTTCCCGCACAACAGTTTTTCCCAGCAGGGCAACTTTTGAGCGAGTAATCATTTCCGCATCGTTGAAAAATCTGCCCTCCTCGGATTGAGAAGCCCTCATAAAGGGATATTCCGGCGTTACACCTCTAATTCTTGTGTTCCAGTTCTTGTTTCCATAAACAACCTGCCCTCGACCGGAAATACCAGGACAAACCCTTCTCACATCGGGAATTTTTTTTATTTCCTCAGCATCTTCAATGGTAAGCCTGGTAATGGTTCCCGCCTCAAGTGCAATCCCTCCCGCTCGGTGGAACTCAGGCCGAACGGTCAAGAGATTTGAACCAAGTGAAGCAAGCTGTTTCTTAATATCTTCTCTCGCACCAGTACCCAGAGCAAGCATTGCAATTACCGCTGCCACACCAATAAGAATACCTAAGATGGAAAGAAAAGAGCGAGTCTTGTTAGAACGGAGAGATCTCATTGCCTGAGAAAAATAGTTTTTCAATCGAAAAAAATTAAAGTGGCGGACCCGTCCCCTCATTCCAAGGGTTGGGTGAATTTTTAAATCAGATGAAAGTTCGCCTCGTTCCTCGCTTACGGTATGTGGTTCACCCGCAACATATTCATCAGAAACAATTCTCCCATCCAGAAGTTTGACTATTCTTTTTGCTCCTCTTGTCAGCTCTTCCTCATGAGTTACCATAACTATGGTAATTCCAGAATCATTTAAACTTTTCAGGATTTTTAAAATTTCCTTAGCTGAAGAAGAATCGAGATTCCCTGTCGGCTCATCTGCTAAAATTACCTTAGGATTCTTTACGAGTGCCCTGGCAATTGCCACTCTCTGCTGCTCTCCTCCAGAAAGTTCATTGGGATTATGGTCTATCCTGTTCCCTAATCCCACTCTTATCAATAAATCTTCAGGTGAAGAAAACTTTCTGTTCTTTAGGTCCGAAGTATACACCAGTGGAAGAGCAACATTTTCTCTTGCTCTGAGTCTGGGAAGAAGATTAAACATCTGAAAAACAAAACCGATAAACTCATTGCGAAAAGTAGCGAGCTCTTCCTGAGATAGCGTCGAAACATCTTTCCCAATTAGATGATAAGTTCCATTATCAGGTCTATCTAAAAGACCAAGAATATGGAGTAATGTTGATTTCCCGCTTCCAGAAGGCCCCATTATGGCAACAAATTCGCCAGAAGAAACCTTAAATGAAATATCCTTTAAAGCAGAAACAGCAACTTCTCCAATATGGTATGTCTTGCTGATGTTTTTTAATTCTATCATATCCAACCTAATGGTAGCCGTAAGTCCGACAGGACTCCGAGGAGGCCTCGGGCTCTTTCGGAACTCCAGCTTACGCTTTAGCTTGCGGTTCCAAAAAATGGTCGCTGTCCCTATTTAAAAATGGTCGCTGTCCCTTTAAACCTGCGGCTACCTCCTTTGGGACCGCCCCGTCACGGGAATCCCAAAATATCTCATTTGAACTTCTTTCCTTCCCTTTTCACTGGATAAAACTAAATCAGATTCTTCCACACCAGAAACTATCTCAGTATTTTTCCCGTCTTCAATTCCGGTTTCGACTTCTCTAATTTCAGGGTTCCCAGATTTCGTCTTCAGAAGTACAAATTTCTTTTCCTTTCTCTCGTTGATAGCAGTAACGGGCAAAAGAAGAACGTCCTTCTTCTCACTTATTGTCACATCCACATTTGCACTCATTCCCGAGCGAAAAATTCCCAATGTTTCTTCTGGCAAAATATCTACCTGATATATGGTTACATTGTTCACAATTTGAGATTCATAAGCGATGTGTTCAATTTCTCCCCGGATCTTTTTTTCTGGATAAGCATCAAGGACTATTTCTGCTTTCTGCCCTGGTTTCAATTTTCCCATGTCTGTTTCATCCACCTGAGCCTGAACGATTAAATTATCAGCCATAACCAGAATCGGGTCTTGAGATGTTATTGTCTGGCCAGGTTCAACATTTCTCTTTATGATGAAGCCTGTTAGCGGCGCAACAATTGGCGTGGGCTTATAAACATCCTCCCATTTTTTCATTTCTTCTTCCCCCTTCGCCCTTGCCGCATCAAGGAGAGCTGCCCTTTCTGTCGAACTCATCCACGCAAGAATTTCTCCCTTCTTGACCTCTTCTCCCTCCATAGCCAGTACTCTCTCTACCCTTCCCGAAATCGGCGGCTTGATTTCCAGACGATTTCTCGGCTTTACCACTCCACTCGCAGAGACACTCAAGGAAATTGAACCACGCTGGGGTCTTATTTCTGTATAAACATTTTCCTTCTTTCTCTGTCTTAAAAGAAAAAACGCTCCTGCTATCAACACAATAACAGCAATCAATATCCAATTTCTCAATCTCATTATTCCTCCTCGCCTAAAACTCTCCTCCATTCAGCCCAGGCAACAAACGCATTGAATTCTGCATCCAGCAAAGATTTTTTTGAGTTTATAAACTCATTCTCTATTGTGTCCCAATCCTGATAGGAAATGAGCCCATTGATATACTTTACCCTTGAAATTTTAGCCCTTTCCTCGGAAGCGACGAAATACTTTTCTCTAACCTTTACATTCTCTACCGCATCAACCAGCCCGTTATATCCCTGTTCGAGTTTAAACAGGGTTTCTTGCGTGGTTTCCCGCAAATTCTCCTCAGATTTGACTTTATCAATCTGGGCAATTTTCCAATCATATATTTGCTTTCCTCCAGAGAAAAATGGATAGGAAAGATTCAATCCAACATTCCACCTGGCTCTTTCCAGAGGCCATTGGGCACCACTCCTGGAGGCACTTCCACTGAAGGAAATCTCCGGATAAAAGTCTCCTCGCGCATATCTCAAATCATATTTTGCTGAATCAACCCCATATTTTGCTGCCAAATAGTCAGGATTCTTTACCACCAATTCCTGAAATGAGGAGATTTTCTCTGGAGCCACCACCTCAAATGTTCCAGTTACAACAATAACTTCAAATTCATCTCTTCCCATTTCTTTTGAGAGGTTCGTCTGTTGAGTTTTCAGATTTCGCTTTGCAGAAGATGTCTCATACTCTGCCTGGTAGAGGTCTGCTTCAGACCTCAAATACGCGCCTTTATCTTCTCTTCCTGCTTCGTACCTCAATCTTACAATTTCACTATTTTCTCTTCTCCTTTTCAGTATCTCCTCAGAAAGTGAAACTCCATCTTGCGCCCTTAAAACTTGAGCAAAGGCAACCTTCAAACCATATACTTTATCCGAAACAGCCCTCTTGAACCTTGCCTCTTCTTGTTCGAGTCCTGCTCTTTGCTGCCTTAACTTACTGGAGTTCTTAAAACCAGAAAATAGGGAAAGGCTTCCAGAAATTCCATAATTGAACTCTTCATCTTCTGTTCCACCTTCAGCAAAAGATTCAAAACTTGTTACAGAACTTGACTTCTTCCAGCCCGCACTCGCCGAAATCTGCGGCAAAAAATTCGTAAATGCACTTTTGTAGGAAACACCTGCGGATTTAAGAGACTGACGGGCATAGATTATCCCGGGATTTTTCTCTTTTGCCTCGCGAAGAACATCTTCCCATGTTAGCATCTGGGCAAAAAGAAAGTTCGCGTTAATAAGTACAATAACTAACAGTAGTAATAAGCAGTATCTAATTCTCACCCTCATTCCCCACAACCTTCTCGGCCTTCTTCCATTCTTTCCTTTCTTCTTTCTTTAAACTCTTGCTTAAGCTCTTTAAACTTTTCCAATTGCTCGGATGTGAGCAATTTTTCAATCTGACTATCAGTATCTTTTCTAATAGCCAGAACCCTCTCTTTCATTTTTCTCATCTCTTCCCGGATTTTTTCCCAGCCTTTTTTCATAATTTGCGAAATCTTTTCTTCCTGTTCTTTAGATAGCCCCAACTCTTCAGATAACTTTTGTAAACGTCTGTGATGAAATTTCTCTCCCCGCTGTTCCATAATTCTTATCTTTTCCTTACCACCCCATTCTTGCTCATTTACTCCTTCCAAACTAGTAACTCCGGAAAGAAGTAAGCTACACACCAGAAAACTTTTCAAAATTGTCCTCATCTCAGTAACCTCCTTTGCTCTATCGCGCGGACCCATAATAGATTGCCAGTACCTCTCCTTCAAAATTTTCTTCCACCTGTCCGTTAATCAACAAATCTGATATTACCTCAGTTGGCCTCGGATAAAAAAACTTCTTGTAATTTAGGAATCCTGCTATCAACAAGAGGAAAATCAAAACTACGAAAATCGATTTTTTGAATACTGGAAGATATGCCTCCAGCAGCAATTGCTTTCTTCTATCTTTAATACGTTCAAGCAATCTCGTTTCAAAAAATTCCTCGGGTTCCTTTTTTTCTTTTAGAAGAAATATCCTTTTTATATCCTTCAGATATTCCAGCTCCCTGGTACAGCCAGAACAGATTTTGAGATGCTCAAGTAATTCTTCCTCTTCATCCTTTCCTATTTCCTGGTCAACATAGGCAGATAACAATACTTTGAACCTCTTACACGACATACCTTACTCCTCCGGGTAAAGAAATGATAATTTTTCCTTTAGTTTTTGCCGGGCCCTGAACAGCCATATCTTTACTTTACCGAGAGAAATCTTCATTATCTGAGAAATTTCATTATAAGATAAACCCTCTATTTCTTTCAAAGTCAAAATAATACGGTCCTTTTCTGGCAAGGAATCCATTGCCTTCTGGATAATATCCTGTAATTCCTTTTTTCTTAAATCTTCAATGATATCTCCTTCCCTGGTTGCCAAAACATCTTTCAACTTTAGTTTCTCTCCCTCGCTAAATTCTGTTTCATAGGATATAATCTTATTCTTTCTCTTTTTGAGTTCGTCCAGGCAACTGTTGACTACAATTCTATAAAGCCAGGTAGAAAAAGAAGATTCTCCTCTGAAACTGCCAGCTTTGGTAAAGACTTTAAGGAAAACTTCCTGAGCGATATCGTCTGCTTCTTGAGTATTACCCATAATGGAATAAATTGTATTAAAAACAGCCATCTTATGTTTCCTTACCAGTAATTCAAATGCGTGCTGGTCACCTTTTTTAAACTTGCCAACAAGTTCAAAATCTTCTGCCATTCAGCTTGCACCTTTCTTCACCTCTACTATTTAGACGAAAGAGATGAACGAAATGTTACATCTTTGTGTATTCCTTATACCAAAAAGCACAGCAGACCGCTTGAAGCACAGGTGGATGCTTGAGGCATAGGTGGATTCCTGAGGAAGAGCGGTATGTCTAATATCCTACAATTTATCTGTTATTTTCAAAAATGCCTTAACAACCTGAGGATCAAATTGAGTTCCTGAGTTTTTCTTAACCTCTTCAATCGCCTCTTGTTTAATAAGGGGCTTCTGTCGATAAGGTCGCTCAGAAATCATCGCATCAAAAGCATCTGCCACTGCCATTATCCTTGCCCCTAAGTGAATAGATTCTCCTTTTAGGCAATAAGGGTAACCTTCGCCATCATATCTCTCATGATGCTGCTGAATCAATTTAACACTCTCCCCTAAGAACTTTAGTGGTTCTAAGATCTCTGCCCCTTTTAGCGAATGAAGTCTCACTTCTTCCCATTCTTGAGGTGTTAATTTTCCGGGTTTAGTCAAAACATAATCATGAATGCCAATTTTACCCAAATCATGAAGCTCAGATGCCTGTTTTATTCTATCAATCTCTTTGGCTGGCAATTTCATCTCCTGAGCAATCATTACTGCATATTTAGTTACATTTTGTGAGTGGCTATGAGTATAGTGGTCTCGGGCATCAATTGCTTGAGCCAAAGCTTTGATTGTGCGGAGATAGGTTGTTTCTAATTCTTCATAAAGGTTTCTTAAATCTCTGGTCCTTTGTTCAACCTTCCCTTCCAATTCTTGATTCATCTTCTTGATTACTTGATTGTGTTTTTCTTTTTCTTTTTCCAGTCGGTAAACCCTTAAATTTCGCTCTACACTATGCAGAAACTGTTCTCTCTCAAAGGGCTTGTAGATATAATCGTCTACCCCCAGTCTTAGTGCCCTTACCACAGCCTGTTCATCGGCATAACCAGTTATTACGATAACAATACTTTTCGCCCCAGGCCTGATACCCTTTATTTTCGCCACCGCCTCTATACCATCCATACCTCCGGGCAGTCTAACATCAGCAATAACGAGCTCAAAGAAAGTTTTTTTCGCTGCCTCAATGGCTTGGTGGCCATCGCGGACACCAGCTACCTGATAGCCCTCCTTCTCTAACATAAGAGTCAAAGTCTTGCAAAAAGACTCATCGTCCTCTATGACCAGAATGTGCTCTTTCATTATAACCGCACCTCCTCTTTTCCTAAGCTCCCTGCTTTTTCACCGGCATCCTTACGGTAAAGGTAGACCCTTTTTGCGGCTCGGAGGAGACTTCAATACTACCCTTATGATTTTCAACAATTCTATATACTATAGAAAGTCCCAGGCCTGTACCTTTACCAACATCTTTGGTAGTAAAAAAGGGATCGAATATTCTCCCAATATGCTCCTCGGGTATTCCTATACCATCGTCTTTTATTTGTACTACTGCAAAGTCACCCTCTTGATAGCTATTTATCGTTATAGTGCCAGATTTTCTAATGGATTTTATTGCCTCTTTAGCATTCACCATTAAATTAATAAAGACTTGCATCAATTCATTGGAATTCCCCTCAATTGGTGATACCATCTCTTGTTGTTTGAGGAGATGGATCTTATCCTGGCGCAATTGATGTTCTAAAAACCCACAAGCTCTATCAATAACCTGATTCAAATATAATTCCTCAAACTTAGCACTGGTTTTCCTTGAGTATTGGAGTAGCATTTCTATGATTTCTTTACACTGCTGTGTACTTTCTTTGATTTTCTTCAGCATTTTTCTATAGGGTTTTGCCTCTATTTCCCTGAGCAGCATCTCTGCATTGAGCAAAATAGCGCCTAAGGGAGTGTTGATTTCATGAGCTACCCCGCCCGCTAACACCCCTACAGTAGCCATCTTCTCTGACTGAATTAACTGTGTCTCAGTAGTCTTTAATTTCTTTTGCACACCGTTATGCAAACGGGCATTTACCAAGGCTATTGAGGCATATTCAGCCAATGATTCCAATAAAACCAAATCATCAGAGGTAAAGGCATGCACTATAGATTCTCTGTCAATATAGATTAAGCCAATAATCTTCTTTTTGTCTATTTTTAAAGGGACACAAATTACTGACCGGATATCCAGAGCTAAAACACTTTCTGCATTGGCAAAACGGGAGTCACTCTGGACATCGGTAAGCCAAATTGGTTCCTGAGTCTCCAAGACATTCGCAGTAATGGTGCGGCTAAAATTTTTGAAAAAAAGATCCTTCTTTTCGTCAAATTTTTCTCTTATCCGAGTTACCTGGGAATGGAGCTTTCCTGCCTCATCCAGTAGAATGAGAAATCCACGATCAGCATTAGTCACCTTCATTATATACTCAATAATATTGTTCAACACTGCATCTAAGTCCAAATTACTGATTACCAGTTTCATAAATTCGTCCAGCATTTCTATTTGTTGGCCTGGTGGTAGGGCTGGTTCTTGAATCAACTGTGGAGTTGTTGATTTCTTCTGCCTCTCCTTCATAACTTGGCGAGCTTCATTGGCTCGAGATAATTGAAACTGGTTATCAATGATAATAAAGTTAGCTGAAGCTTCCTCTAAGGCTATGGTTGCCTTTTCAAAGTCTTTCAATTCCATATAAAACTTGCCTAACTCTAACTGAGTTATGCCTTCTTCTAAAAGATTCCCTTCGGCCTTGGCTATCTTGATACCTTGATTAAAATACCCTTCTGCTCTTTCTAATTGCTCCTCTTTTTGAGCCACCAACCCCTGTAACCTTAATAGATGGATATGATAGTAAGAATCCGGCAATTCTAATTCTGTTTCCAGTCTTTGTTGGGCTTCTTGCAAATACCTTTTGGCTTCGCTCATTTTATTCTGTTCTAAAAAGACCTGTCCTGTATTATAAAGAGCAGGAATCAATTGTTCCACTTTTTTCTCCCGTCCCAAGGAAACAGCTTTCTCAAGATACGATAACGCCTCCTCTATTCTCTTTAATTCAAGGGCCACCTTTCCTAACAACACGTTCCCCTGGACCTGCAGGTTCATATATCCTAAATTAGTAGCCAATTCTAAAAACCTGCTTGACCATTCCTGGGCTAACTTAAAATCTCCCTGATTCGTGGCATCCCAGGCCAAAACAGGAAGAACGAAGACCTCATAGGTTGCCCGCTCTTTCAACTTTTCCAGACAACTAAAAATCAGGCCTTGCACCTCCTGGACCTGTTTTGCCCTTCCACAAATACCTGAGTAGTCGAGTCTACATTTATTAACCCAGAAGGCTATGTCAGCGAAATCATTTTCTTGCGCTATTTGGTCAGCCTTTTCTAAATATTGACTTTCACCTTTTCTCCCGAACCGAGAAAAAGCCTGCTGGTAAAGACAACAAGCCATTGCATAAACCCGCCAGAATTCCTTATCTCGTCTCCTTTTTCTCGGTTCACAAAGCTCTATCACCTCTTTCATCTGTCCAGAACAGGTCGTCCCCAACCCCTGGTCAAGTAAATCAGGAGCTTGATTTATCAAATTTTTACAATACGCCAGAAACTTCTTATTTGATCTCCAGACGCCTTTCTTTCCCAAAAAAGCTATTATCCCTTTTAGCCCCATCTTTGTAAACCCCCTATACTCTACCTTATTTCTAATCTGTGTCCAACTATCCTACCTAAATTTCTATCGTTTTTCATATTGATGCAAAAATTCTCTCAGCAAAACCACATCATTTTTGCTTAATTCTACAAAACAGACTCCCGTACGAAAGATGTCTTTATGCTCCTCTGAAATTGGTTCACTATGAGCTATCCGTGCTTTTACCTTAATAAACTTGGGTTCTGTGGATTTAACACTCTTATCTTTCGGAGGAAACCCAATTTGGAGATTCATAACTACCGAGGGGGGTCTATTACTACCGACAAAACTGATGCCTCGCGTGCTAATATCTTTAGCTATAGTCCTTATCTTCAATTGCTTTTTAAACGGAGGTACGGTTATATTATAAGTTACTGGGAGAGAAATGGCAAATCTGCGGGAAGCCCTTCTTTCAACCTTCTTCTCTTTGTTTTTCATAGTCTTCTCCTTTTTGATTTTTTTTCTCATCATTCTGTTTCCTTTCTCGCCTTTTATAACCAATGTTCCCAATCTAATTTAGCAATTGTCTCATTTACAAATCTTCTTATTGATCCCTTATCTTTCTTCTTTAACTCAAGAAATTCAACACCACATCTGTAGGGAGGATAATCATCCCAATAATTATCCAAAACATATATCACCTGGCCTAAACTGCTTATGGTAACATGAGGCGAAGGGAAGGTCATCTTTAGTTCTAATATTGTTCCAATATCCAATTTCTTCGGTATCTTCATCATTATTCCACCCTCGCCAATATTTACACTAACTGCTTTTATTGGCCGGGAGTCAGAATCCTTAATCTTGTATTGCACGCCGAAATCTGCTCTTACCCTGGAGAATCTCCTTCTCTCTTTTGCCATCTTAACCACCTCTAATCTTGAAAAAGATTATTTACCCTTGTAGGTCACCAAAATCAGATATCGCAAAATATCACCTTATATATAAATCTTTCTTCACGATAATAGTAGCGTTTAAATATTCCTGTTTCATTGAATTAGTGAATTTCAAGAATAGTTCAGAAGGTTGACTTAAATCAAAATACATTAGCGAACAGATGTCATCAAACTCAAAGAAGGGCTCAAGTGGTTTTTTTTCATGAATATCTTTAACTTGCGAGAATCCCAATTTTTCATAAATGTGACCTGTTTTATATTTATTTCCTTGTATAATGAATGCATCGTTTACTTTGCTTTCTAAGTAATAGGAGTATGCTACCGTAAATAACCCCAAACTAACTTTACTTTTTGGATTACGGAATCTTCGATATTCTTCCGCAACAATTAGCCTTGATAGTTCTATGACTTTTCGGCCTCTGGTACCAAGGTCGTGTAGAATTGCATGGAATGTTCGGGCATGTTTTTCTAAATTCAATTTTCTCAGAAAATACTCTATTTCACCATTGTGGTAAACACCATTTTCTGATAGTACTGTCACTCTAACCCCACCTATTACTTTGCTATTATCTACTGCTATTATATGCATAGAAATGGGGTCCCATTTTTCTTCAAATCTGCCATCACTTGTGAGAATTTCTTTTGAATAGAGCCCCTCTTCTATATATACTTTGCCCCGTAACATACATAGCTCGTCCAGGTATTTTTTCCATAACCCTGAATCCCTTATGATTTTCATACCACCTTGAATGAATTTAGGAGGAGCTGGGTCTAAAATTATAAATTCTACCATTTCATCTCACCGATTTATAGCTCGTATGAGCTAAACTAATAGTTACATTAGAATAACATTTTTATATAACCATTTCAACTCTTTTCTATAGGTAGCTGTATTTTCCCTTAAATCAGGCAAAATTTTTGGCTATTCTTGTCTTCCCTCATTAAGAATCTTAATAAATGTATCTACTATACCAGGATCAAATTGTTTTCCTGCACCAGCCAGAAGCTCTTTTTTTGTTTCTTCTAAGGTGAGAGCCTTTCGGAAAAGACGTTTACTGGTCATAGCTTGATATGCATCCACAACAGCTATTATTCTTGATTCTAAAGGTATTTTTTCGCCTTTCAAACCTTCCGGATAACCTTTTCCATCCCAGTATTCATGATGATAATATACTATATTTGCTATGTTTGCAAAATTTTCAATTTTTTCAGCAACCTTTTTACTGAAAGTAACATGTGTCTTAATTCTATCCCACTCTTCAATTGTTAATGAACCTGGTTTCGTTAATATATCAACAGGCAAATAAATTTTGCCGACATCATAAATCAAAGCAGCTGTCTCAAGTTTATCTAATTGGTCTCTAGATAAATTTAGTCTCTCTCCAATCTTTCCCGCTAACTGTGCATTTTTCACATAGTGCAGACGAGCATACCCTACAATTTGTGTAAGTTTTGTTACTTATTCTATTATAGTTGCTAATGTGTCCTTTACTCCCTGGAGCTGATAAAGTGTATGATAAAGGCCTTGCCTTTCCATTAGTTCCCGATGTGTCCCAATCTCTCGAATCCTACCCTTGTGAAGAACAACGATCTTGTCTGCATCAGTAACAGTAGAAAGATGGTGAGCAATAATAACGGAAGTTCTTTTCCTCTTTATTCGTTTTAGAGTATTTCTAATCCCAGCTGTTGTTTCTGCATCAACATTTGCAGTAGCTTCATCAAGAACTATAATTTGTGGATTGAACACGCAAGCTCGAGCAAAAGAGATTAACTGCTTCTGACCAGTAGATAACTTCGCACCTGTTTCATATACATTCTCTTTATATCCATTGGGAAGGCGGCTTATAAATTTATGAGCACCTACATAAGTAGCTGCTCGTCGGACTTGCTCGCCATCTATTTTTGAATTTCCCAAGTTCATATTATCTTCAATGCTTCCTGAAAAGAGAAAAGGCTCTTGTGGAATTATTCCTATTAACGAACGAAGTTGGCTTTTTTGAATATTTTTAATATTAATGCCATCGATTAAAATTTCTCCTTTATTTATTTCGTAAAATCGAGCCAATAGGTTAATTATCGTTGTCTTACCCGCTCCGGTGTGACCCACAATACCAATCTGTTGACCTTTTTGAATTTCAAGATTGAAATTTTCTAACACAAAGTTATCATTATCGTAAGCAAACCATACATCTTTGAACTCAACTTTTTCCTTAATTCCTGTTAATTCAACTTTTCCTTGAGGTGATTCAATTTCACCCTTAATATCTAATAATTTGAAAATCTTTTCTAAAGAGGCTATGGCAGCCTGAATAATTCTGTTTGCATCCGCTAACTTTCCTATCGTACCAAAAAATAAACTCAGCGAGCCAATGAAGACAAGTAATGAGCCTAAACTTAAATCTCCGCGAAGAACCTCCCGCCCTCCATACCATAGAATGGAGCACATAATTCCTGCTTTCGCTAACGTTGTTATTGAGGTCGGTAGTTGATGATAATAAAGAGCACGCCTACTTACATCTGTATATCCTTTATTTAGATAATACAATCTATCGCTCTGCCTTTTTTCTTGATGGAAAATCTTTATTAAGGATATGCCAGTGATACTTTCTTGGAGAAAAGAACTGATTTGACCAAACCAAGACCGTGTTTGCCTTACTGTTTCTCTAATTTTCCTATTTGCCAACAAGGAGCAAAATCCAAATAGAAAAACAAATACAGAAATCATCAGAGTAAGTTCATAATTTTGATAGAATAAGTAACCTGTAATTCCCAGGAAAAGAAGAATGCTACCTAAAATATTAGTAATTCCTTCAGTTACCAGCCGTTCTAAGGAACTAACGTCATTCGTAGCTACGGCCATTAGTTCTCCTATAGGATTCTTATCAAAGAATGATAAGGCCATTCTCTGAAGATGAGAGAAGATTTTCAACCTAAGATTTGACATTACATTTTGTCCGATATACCTCGTGAGATACATCCGTAGAAAAGTGAAAAATAAAAGTGAACAAATCGCAAAAAGATAGATCAAAACTACACCCCTAATTAATCCCGAGAAGTTTTGTCTTAGGACATAAGCATCTATAGCTGTTCGTAATAGGTGCAATTGGAAGATGCTTAAAAATGCAATACCTAACTGGAGAAATATACACAAGATAACAAGAAAACGATAGGGGGCCAAATATTCAATAAAATGTTTTATTATAGACCTTCTCGCGGTCATAACCCATCCTTTTTACTTAAAACTGATTTACCTTAAGATTATTGTAAATTAAACCCTCGCAAGTTCCTCTTCTAAAAGTTCTCTCTTGTAAAATGCAGAATAATACCCTTCTATCTTGAGTAACTCATTATGCACTCCAGTTTCTACAATTTGCCCATTGATAAGAATTACGATAAGGTCAGCATTCTTAATTATGGGTATTCTGTTAGTGACAAAAATGATTGTGCAATTTTCCATTTCTCTGATTAAATTTTCTAATATCTCTCTTTCGGTATCAGCATCCACCTGCGAGAGCGCGTTGTCGAGAAGCAAGATTCTCGGCTGGATAATAACTGCCCGAGCAATAGCTATCCTTTGTTTTTGTCCTCCGGAAAGAGTAACTCCTCTTTCTCCCACTAAGGTTTCATACTTCTGGGGAAATTGGTCTATATCTTTCTTAATATCAGCGATAGTAGAAACTCTATCTAAAATCTCCCGGCTTACTTCAGCCGTGCCAAAACAGATATTCTCTTTTATACTTCCCGAAAACAAGAAAGACTCCTGAGGAACATAACCAATACTTGATCCCAAAATCTTTAAGGGAATCTCTTCTATCGGGTGGTTATCAATAAAAATCGTCTTTTCCGGTGCTTTATATAACCGAGCAATCAAATTAACCAATGTTGATTTACCTGAACCAATGGGCCCAATGATACCTGTGCTTTTTCCTCTTTTAAATATTGTATTTATATTTCTAAGGATGACCTTGTCTTCTCCAAATGAGAAAGTTAAATTCTTTAATTCTATTTCTCCCTTAATGGTAGTAATCTTCTCATTTATTTTTTCATAATCTTCGATATCCGGCTTTTGCTGTAGTATCTCACTAATCCTTTCCATACGAGCCAAGGCCTGTTGGAAAAGATTAATTGAAATACCAAGAAAAAGTATGGGCCAGGTAAGATAGTTCAATTGATAGAAGAAGGCTGCAAAGTTGCCTGGGGTTATCTTTCCAAAGATAATAAGACGGCAACCAAACCCTAAAAATATTAACTGACTCAAACCGAGAAGAAACCCAACGGACGCCGCTCCCGAACTCCAGATTCTATGAAGAGTCGTATTCTTCCTGAGATTTTCCCTGTTAATCTTTTGGTAATTATTGATTTCGTTATCTTCATTAACATATGATTTAATTATTCTTATACCAGAAAGATTTTCCTGGACCTTCGCAGTTAGAAATCCAAAATGTTTCTGAATTGTCCGCATATGTTTAAGCACATACTTGCTAAATATATATGCGGAAATCATCACCCCAATCAAGGGAATCATTGAGTAAAAAACTAATTCCTTCCCGATTATGTATAAATAAACAATAGAAATTGGGGCCAAGACTAAATAATTGCCCAAGTTGATACCTGCTTCAGCAAACTCATCGATGCATTTCATATCATCACCAAGCCGGACCATAATATCGCCCGTCTTTTGCCGGTGGTAATAAGAGAGAGAAAGTTTCTGTAAATGACAGAAGACCTCATTTCTTAAATCGCCTTCAATTCTCTTTGAGGCAGACATAATTAACAATCGATGGAAGTATATAAAAGGCAGGCGGATAAGATTTACAGAAATATACAAGAGAGCAAAGAAGATCAAAATTTCATATTTTGTACCGATATGGAGATATTCAAAGACCTTTATCAATACATAAGGTTGACTGTAACTTTTGTTAAGAACATTAAATCCATTATTAATAATTACAGGTTCGCAAATCTGAATAAGATTATTAAGAATCAGGAACAAGAATCCAATGCTCAAAATGTTCCCATACTTTACGATATATTTCGTTAAATGCTCGATAGTTGCTAACTTTGTGTGTATCCGGGTTTTCAATGTTCCCTCGGTATCTAATGTTTTTATTTTATCTGCTGGCTTTACCAATAACCGTTCGGGCCTTTATCAGCTCTTCACTTCTAGATAATTATTGCTGGCGGCACAAAAAACATAGCGCTTATTATCTACAGCTAAGCTAAAACTTTTCACAATACCCAACAGCCACCACGAACAATACTTAGAGCTCATATATAAGAAAAAAATAGGCCTCGCTATTTTAAAAACTTTAGGCCCAAATAAGCTAAATTTAAAAAGTTGAAATATTTTGATAAATATTTCCATAAGCATTATCTGAAAAGCTATCCAATCGCCGCAGCGCATATATTTAAGGTAAACTGCCAATCTCGATATTTCATATTGTCTGAATTTATCCATTGCCTCCTTGCCCCATTTTCTTATATCAAAATGGACTACTTTAACTGAAGAAGACTCAAAAATCTGAAAACCTTTTCTTAAGGCTCTATAGGAATAATCGTAATCCACATTTCCTGGTAAGGCCGCGCCTGGACCTAACATTTCGTCAAAACCACCGATCTTTTCAAATAAATCTCTCTTTATAGCCATATTAGCGCTAATACCCCTCGCCCGAATTTTTGAGCAAGGGCCTTTAAATAATACATCTTTTGCCTGATATAAGGGTGTAAAGCCGTCTTTTATATTATATCCGGAGGGGGCTAATACACTTCCAAAAATTATACCTATATTGGGGTTCCGCTCAAAAAGTAAAACTATTTTTTCTATCCATTCTCTATCAACAATACAATCGTCATCGGTAAACGCGATGATTTCTCCTCGGCATTTTTTTAGCCCAAAGGATTTTGCCTTACCCGCACCCAGAGAAGAAATCTTAAAATAACTTATTTTCGAATATGCCTGGAGATATCCATTTACTATTTCCTGTGTTTTATCGTTATCGCTTTGGTCAACAATAACTAATTCAAAATCTGGATAACTATTAACTATTATGCTATGAATAGCATGCTTGACACTATCGGACCTATTGCGCGTACAAATCAAAACAGATACTTTTTGTTGTCTCATTAATTAAATAACTCTCATTAATGCGTCCTTAAAAACCTTAAAATTGCCTGGTTAACACTGTCAGGATGTGTTTCATGCGGTGCGTGCCCGGCATTAGGAACTATTACCAACTTTGATTTTTTTATCTTTTTCTGCAACTGTTTAGCCGCTGCCAATGGATGCCATGGGTCTTTCTCTCCCCAAATTAGAAGAACTTTTTGCTGAATTGTGCCAACTTCACCAATAATCTCTCTAAAATCACATTGGGACCTGATTGCTATTTGAGCAGTCCTCCCTTCTGCTGTTTTCCACATCTTAAATTGTCTGTTGACTACCTCATTTGTCACGGCTTCTTGATTGTAATAGCCTTCTTTTAACAATTCCTCTAAAATCTTTCTCCCCCACTCGGTGCTCTTTTTGCCTTGATTAATCTGAGTTAATGCCTTAAAGCGTTTTTGACTAGCTTTAATGCCTTTAACTATAGGATAAGGAGTTATGGAATCAATGATAATGAGTTTATCAACTATCTTTGGGAACTCTATAGCAAAAGATAAAGCAAGTGCTCCCCCCCAGGATGCTCCCACTAATATTATCTTTCTAATTCTAACTTTTTGTAAGAACTGGTAAATTTGCTGTGTGAAGAAAGAAAGGCAATAATTGGTTTTAGGTTTATCTGAATCCCCAGAACCGATTAAGTCTAATACATAAAGTTTGAAATACTTAGATAATGCATGAACATTATTTCGCCAACTATAACTATCTGTCCCGGATCCATGAATGAAAGCGATAGCGGGACCTTTCCCACATGTCAAATAATGCATTTTATAACCCAAGATATTTATATATCTGCTAAATTCTGGAGCCACTTTTAAAACCCGCATTTATTTTTTGCTTAACATCTACAACTCTAAAGTTGATATTTCTTTTAATAGCATCAATGGCATAGTTTTTTTGAAGAGTCTTTCTTTATGATATCTTGGTAATATTCTAAAATTTGGTTCACACTTTTTTCGGGAGAATACTCTTGTGCCTTTTTAGCTGCGTTTTTTCCGATCTGCTCTAAATCACTCCTACCCCATATGTTAATAATTTTTTCCGTTAAAGCTTTTACATTATCTTTTGGAACTAAAAATCCGTTTACCCCATCCTCAATCACTTCATCAAAACTCGCGCCAATGGTACCTAATACTGCCTTACCCAGACCCATCGATTCAAGCAAGGTGTTGGGAAAATTATCAATCAGAGAAGGCAACACCACTAAATGAGCATTTTTAATACAAGGGTAAAGCTGACTGTGCGTAAGGTTACCAATAATAACTAATCTGCCTAAGAAATCTTTACATTGGTCAATAATATAACTCTTCATCGTTTGCCTTTCCGAAAGAAACATATCTCTTCCAATGAACACAGCGTGAAGCTCTGGAATTTTGGAAAAAACTTCAGGCAGCGCTTCAGCCAAAATATGAACTCCCTTTTTCTTTTCAAGACGGCCAAAGAAAAGTAAATATTTTTTTCCTTCTATTTCTTTTTTATATATTCTATTATCTAGTTTTGTTTCCTCAATGTAGAAAGGGGTGGGAATATAGCGAATATGATTAATGCTTGCCTCTTTGGAAAATACCTCCTTTAATAATAAACTGGGTACAAATGAATAACGTATACGATGTAGATAGAATGACTCAAGGAATTCAATCACGATGTTATCGACTTTCTTTTTTTTAAACATAAACTTAGTCCATAAAAAACGATGGCTTGTAATACGCACTACCTGAGGAATAGAGGAAAATAATAATGTAAATAAACCGCAAAATGAATAATTAACACTTTGTATTATGTCAATTTTTTGTGAAGAAAGAGTTTTGATTTTTTTATACGCCAAGTAACTAAAGCTTAACATACCAAGAGTGAGCGATAATCTTCCAAATGTTATCTTATTTAAAACAGCAAAGAGAAATGAATTTCTGGGCGCTATTCGATGAACCGATGTTCCTTCATAGATAATATCCTCATTAATATTAGAAGCTACTATAATATCAACTTCGTGATTATGCAACGTTAACCATTTTGCAATCCTGTGGAATGTCTGGGCAATACCTCCACTAAAATAATACTCGGTAACATATTCTGGAGTAATAAAGCAAATATGCATTGTTTATAATATTATGCCGGTATAAATAAAGAACTTGTTTTATCTATAGGGTATTTCAAGCTTTTTATAATCCCAAATATTGTCCAATACACATAAAGAAATCCTAAGCGTAATAGCAATAAAACTCGGCACTGTTTTATTGGGAATCTGTTACCAAGTAGTATTATAGCTCGGCTTGTTCTAAATATTTTCCTAATCAATCTGATAAACAGAAGAACAATAGCCACGCAATCCAAGCAACATCGAAAATGTTTAAACAAATACGCAGCCTCGCCAATCTGAAATCCCCTTATAACGGATACATAGCTATTTAGATCTCTAACCCTGTATACATAATGAATTACAATAATCTTCCTAACACATAGAACTTTAAACCCCGCCTTCAAAACTCTATATACGAAATCCTGATCCTCACTTCCCAATAAGGGAGCCCCTATTCCTAAAAGCTCATCGTGTCCTTTTATTTTTTCATATACAACTCTTCTTACTGACCTATTCGCAGCATCTCCAACAAACAATAGCTTAGATAAGCGACCAGCAAATTTCCTGTCTTTTATCAAGTCTCTTCCTTTCCTTCCACCAAGCGCTTTATTATCTACGACACTACCAAATACTACAGTTACATCTGGGTTCTCATGGAAGGCCCCTACTATCTTCTCCAGCCAATCTTGGGCCACCACACAATCATCATCAGTCTGTGCAATTATATCTCCAGAACTGTTTCTGATTGCCAGATTGAGCGCTTTTGTCTTTCCAGATGCATTCATATGCATATATTTTATTCTCTGGTCAACGCGCTTATGTTTTTCCACAATTTCTTCGGTTTTTTTATCCGTACTTTGATCAACTATCAAGAATTCAAAGTCCCCGTATGTGCTATTCAAAACACTCAAAATGCAAGTTTCGATAATTTCTGGTCTGTTACACGTGCAAACAAGGACTGTAACTTTCATTATAACCTTTTTAATATGTTTATTTTACTGCTTCAACATAAAGACTTTCAGTACCTTTCCTTCATTGATCAATACATAGTTCATTCATCGATGATTTTCCAAAATCTTGTTGTATTACCTCAGAAAAACCATATTTATACAATAGAAACTTAAGCGTATCATAATCGTATGCATATTTATGGTGAAAAGCTTGTCGAAATACATGATTGATTAATTCTAATTTGGTATTATATTTCCATTTGAAGTTTGAATCCACCTAACCCGGATCAAGCCGGTGTATTTTACTTAAATATCCCCAGCCTTTTTCACAATAAACCCTTAAATATTTTTCTGCGTCAGGCACTATAATACGAATTACACCACCAACCCTTAGTACTCGATAGCATTCAGTTAAAAAGGGGACCTCCTCTTTATAATCAAGGTGCTCAATGAAATGTTCACAGAAAATACTTTTAACTGAATTTTCCGGAAACGGGAGACTCTTCCGGCAATCATAGATGCAGTTAACGTTTGGAAACTTGATAATGTCCACATTAACCCAGCCTATTTTGCCACTCAAACCACAACCCAAATTTACCAATAGATCATTTGCATTAGTATACTTCTTTCTTGTATTTTGAGATTCAAATCTGATCCATAGTAAATATAATTCAACTAAAAAGGAATAAATACATTTTGAGGGATGAGCTTATTCATCTCAGAAAAATAAACTAGTAATTTTGCGAGACCTTTAAGATTATCTATTCCCCGAACGAAACGGCGATAGTATAATTGGTTATCTAAGCCGAGAATGCATTTCTCCATGTAAAATCACCATTAATTTTATTCTCTTTTGTTTTTGATTAAACTCTTAATCTTTTTAGCAGCATTGAGGCTTCCATTGATCAGATGTTTAGTTTGATTAGGGGAAAGTTTGCCTAAATCCAAATTTTCCTTAATCTTTTTTAAAAGTAAATCCCTGTCTAATTCGCCAGGGTCAATCATATCTGCTAAATCCATTTTTTTTAGCACATCGCACCAGATAAATTCATGTCCTTCTAAGATATTTTTAGGTTGTGATATAAGGATTGAACGGGCCCGTGTAGTTAGAATCTCGCCTATTGTATTTGAGCCACTTTTGCCTATGAATAGGTCTGCCGCATCCATCCAATCAGGTACCATAAGAGCTGATTCAGTATTAAATGTCTCTATATGTATATTTTTTTCTTTATTGGCAATTCTATCGATATAGACCATGTTTTCATAAGACATAGAAGGCCCTGGGAATATAATAGTTTTAACAATTCTTTTTAAGGATGGAAAAACCTCAAAATAAGTTTTCAAAATATCAAATCCAACTCTTCCACTACCCAGTGCTATTACAATTAATTTCTTTCTCCCCAGGTTTATCTTTCTTCTTATTTTTTCACGATCTTTGAATTCTTTGCCATCAACATTAGTGATGAATCCACAAAAAAACGTCTTTTTTGTTAAGGAAACAGGTATCTGAGACTTAGGAATAGTGTAATCATTCCAGAATATATCTTCAGTAGCTCCAAGAAATATATGCTCGTAATTCTTGTCCAAATGAGAAAATACTTTTTTCCTATAGTCATCTATTTTGAAGATATCTCGCTTACCACTAAGACCTAAATTAAGAGAGTGAGTCACTCCATTAATTGCATTCATCGTAAATATTCTAATTGGGAATTGAATTTTTACTTCTTTCTTTCGAGCATTGATTATTTTATATATTTCTCCAAATTCACCGTGTAGTCCAAAAATATCGCCATCAGCCATAATGACATGTGGTTTAAAAATATGAAATGTTTTTGACACAATATCTGTTCTTAATGAGAATATGTCCCGTAAGTCTATTTTCAATTTCTCAGGAATCAGACTCCATTTTTCTAAAGAAGGACGCATTAAGGTGGGCAACTTGATAAATTCCACATTCTGGGGAATTAACTTCGCCAAAAAACTATTTAGCCTCGCTCCTGAGATAATGATTATATCAGAATTAGGTATTTCAGCCTTTATCCCTCTGGCTAACGCACAAATCCTGGTTAGATGTCCAAGCCCATATATATTATGGGCGTAAAGAAGAAATCTAAAATTTCCCATTTCCCCTCCAAGTCGTCGCTTTATTTGATATCTTTATTTTTTAACCCGGGAGATTGAATATTTGATTCCGAAAGGAGTATCCCCATCTTCTTCAGACACATACATACTGAAACCATACGCTGTATCAAAACCCTTATCACCAGTAGTATTTTTTACCTTAACCAATAATCTATTTTCTCCCTCAATTAGATTAACAAGTATGTCATTTTTTATCCATTCAAAATCTCCGGTATTGCCGTTCGCATAAATATTTCTTCCATTGAGCCATATCTTGATCCCATCAAGGCATCCAAAGCGAAGATGCACATCTTTCATAGCTCGCTCTGCAATTATCCTGACAAATGCATAAGTAATGCAATCTCCTGGATTTTTGTAGTGTTGGAAAAGATCCATATAATCTGTACGATCCTGAAATAGAGTCCAAGGTTTACCTGCCGTGATATCACCCGTCACCGGAGAGACATTCTGTTCTCCCATTAAAAAATCACGCTCAATATCCTCCCCATTATGCGGTCCATTAAGCAACCAGGTTCTAATCCCTCGTCCCTGAGGACTAATGCGCGATTTTTTAAACTCGTATCTGATCTTATTAATCTCGGGACCATTTATGCTAATATGCTTAAGATCCAGGGTTTTTCCAAAGCCTTTATTTCGACTCAAATGGAGATATTCAATATCCCAGGGATTGAATCCCATTACATAAGCCCCTACCGCATCCACAGCGACCGGGTCTTTCCCGGCTATAATTAAATTTCTCTTGATCGGCGATCCATACAATGGCCCTTCGCCTTCCATTCCCCAGATGCCTTCAATGATCCCAAAATCAGGTGGATGATAAGAAACTAAATCAACTACCGTCCGATCTATTGTATGATCCCATCTGACTCCAAATTGTTTATGTTTCTTATACTCTCCATGAGGAAGCAAGAAGTGATCAAAACCATATTTTGAATATAGTTCAGCAGGCGTTATCCCAATAAATAATTTGTGGACCAGGGAAGCCTTCACCATAAGATGGGTCTTCATCACAGCCACTCCTATCAGGCGGTTACAATTTAAAATAGCATCCGGGATAGTATAGGAATCCTGAGAAAGGCCGCCCCCAGGAACTGGGACATCTTTAGTATACGGCGATGTTGCAAAATAATCTAAGTCCACGTAATCAATTTCCATTTTTGTTGTTGCAGCCAAATTCTTTATCATCTCATCATAGGATAACCCGCCATAATCTTGCCAATGACCAGTCCAGCCGTCTTCCTCGCCATTTCCAAGCTTGCTTGTATTTTTCCAAGTCTTGCCCTCAACAACAGTTATGCGACTAGCATCTCCCTCTTCTATCAATTGTTCAATTATACTCTTTACGACTCTCAAATCGGTAACCATCCCCTTTGTTATGCTAATGTTTGCCAAGGCCGGATTGGCAGCTATCGCTTTCTTGCTCTCTTCCTGCCAAGGAGTTGCCATTATATTAGGTTTAATAACTATCCAATCACCAGATTGTATTACATCGGCAAATCCACCGGCTCTCTGAACAGCCAAACGCGTCATAGCATCCACCTGTTCATCAGTCAGTTCATTATCTATGCCTACTGGCGATGGTAATTTAGTATCGTTTGACTGGCAAACCCCGACTAAGGGTTTTTCTTGGGGAGGGACTTCTGACAGTGGATCAAAACATATTGAATCCCTGCGAGCACTTGCATATTGAAATTGCACAAAAATCAAGATTGTAGTCAAACCAACAGCCACTGTTAGAATCCATTTTCTTTTAGTATTCATATTCTGGCTCCTCTATCTTGTGTTTTTCACCAAATGCAATTGACCAAACAAATTCAACATAGCCATAGTTATTTCATATGCATAAATCATTTTCTATATGTCCACATCATCCGAAATTCAGAGGAATATCTACCTTGTTCGTCTCTTAGCCAGAATTGATCAGAAGATGGTAACATTTCAGAAATACTAACACTACCATTCTTAGAAAATAAATTTTTAAGTATTTCTAATAAAAAATAATCACGGAAATCAATCATAATAGGTTTTCTTTCTGATCGAACTCTCACAAATATTTGTGTTGGTAGCCTATACTCATTCTTAAACCGTATCATTTCAATAAAAAGGTCTAAACCAACCTTATCAAATCTATTTCTAAATTGGTTATCTATTTCAATACACCATCCCATTCTTCGGAATACTATGTTATTAATTTCTAATCGACAGGCAGTATTAGGAAAAGTTTGTCTTAACAACTGACGAGTAATACTAATCGCCATCGTATTTAACTCCATTAAAAAGTCCGTTACTGCTATTTCCGTTCCCTTGGAGCGGAACTTAAATATTAATTTATTATCTTTCAAAATTACAGCAAGATCCGATAAAGGTATGATATGCCGAGAATCATATTGTGATTTAATTCTATCATATTCAATTTCATATATTTCTTCCATTGGATGATGCATTAAAACCTTATTTTTATGCCGTATGCATATTTGAGCTAAGGTTCTATTAGGACTTTTATGCTTCGTGATTTCGACCCATTCCCTATTTAAGAGATTTATCAATTTATTCTGCCAGGTAAAAACCCCCGAAAACAATACTGGAAAAGGGTGCATTTCAGAAATTAATATCTTGTATTCTCCCTCATTTATTTTATCTATCCCATCAGCTATGAGCATAATATCCAAGTTTAACCAAAAACAATCGTTCTCGGGAGATTCCAAGAAAGTTTTATTTGGCGGTTCCAATTTTCGCTTAACGATCTTGATTATGTTATCCTGACTCAAATCTTCACATTTGTCTTTTATGTATCTATCTATATGAGAGAAATATTCCATTGCAGAATTCCTTAATTCCTCTTCATCTTTCTTGATTCCCTGTCTTGCCATATCTAATAGTTTTGCTAAAGATATCTCAGTATTAGTTGAAAACTCTTCCTTCAATTTATCAATAATTTTCTTCTCAAATCGTTTTACAAGGTAAAATAAAATAACTCTATACCATTCTACTATAGGGAATAAATCATTCGATAAATTATTCATAAATTCCTTACTTAATTCAAAAGATTCAATATTTCTTGATGCCTCTTCAAAGATTAATAACCGCCCAGCGTACATCTCTCCTGATTTCCTTGTAGACTTTTCTTGAGTAACCTTCTCAAATAATTCGTTAATTTGTATGAGTATGTTTTTTCTGTCTCGAAAGTCGGAATTCTTGAACCTAATTTTTAATGCATTGAGTTCATTTAAAATGTTTAACCAATATACTTTATTTTGATATGAATCAGGGACCTTGCTGTTTAAAAAATTGATAAGATACTGTAGGGGGTCGAAAAGGCCCTGTGGAAGAAGTATTTGCCAAATTACTATGTCTCTCTTTTCTAAATCTTCTAGTATTGTTGAAATAGAATTACGAACACTTTCTAAATGATTGCAATTAATATCTTCTTTAGCGAGCTGAGTTAAAATATCCTTAAAAGAATTTTCTCCATTACACAGATTCAAAATTTCTGTCTCCTGTCTTGTTAAATTTATCTTTTCACCGGTATCCTTCAATATTTCTTTTTTCAGAGCATCTAATCTGTAAGAAGGATTCAATCGCGGCTCTATAAAAAATTTTATTTTTTCGTCCTTATTTATACATTGCGCTATCTTATCTACTGCCCAGTATTCATACGATACAAACCTTTCTGATACCTTTTTTGGTATCAGAACTACCTTCTCCTTAATATTATCATCAACCACGCCCCAGAATGATGGGCCAAAAAAACTATTTGTATCATTTTTTGCACAAAAGCGCTGAAGATAAAGGGCTATTTTTCTTTCCGCGTTGCGGATATGATTCTTCCTATACCCACTTAAGACAGCTTCTTTTTCTTGTAAATATGTTTCTATTGTATTTAGAAAAACGGGGGATGAAAGTAAAATGGCTTCTAAGAATATGTCTTGATTAGCTATTTCCCATAAAGTTCTCCTTTTGTCAATGAATTCATCATTAAAAACCACATTTGCCTGTTTTATCGACTCCTCAGACGAATCGCTTGTTTGAACAAGTTTTTCTACCATGTTGTAAGTTTTATTGAACTGTAATCTCTCCAGCCATTCATATGGGAAACCGTGTGTTCTTGCACAGAACTGCGAGAGATATACCCATTCATAATTATTACCATTCTTCTTATCTGTATCCATTATAAGACTCCGAATAGATTCTTCCTCGCCAAGATGGCTCCTTCTTAATTGTTAATTCAAATAGCGCTTTTATACCAATGCCTATAAAGATAAGAGCCCCTAAGGCCAATGTTAATGCATACCGAGGATTAAAATTATCCTTCTTATAGAAAATCATCGCCATAGAAAATAGAATAATAATTTCCAGACCCGGCCAGAACATCAGGCCCAATTTTATCTGCCAGAATTTAGACAGAAAAAGGGAAATCATAACACCAACGGGGCTAAGGACAGCAACTATAATTAATGCGATCAAAAGAAAAAAATACCTGTTTCTTTTTAATTGGAAAAATTTATAAAACAGCTTGGAATAACTAGTTACGATTTCATTCAAATTGTGGAATTTTCGCACCTTGAGCATATGGGAACCATCTAATAATGCTACCCTATATCCCACCTTCTTAAAATTTCGCATCAAAGCCACCGACTCTATGAATTCTTTTTTTACTGCTTGATGGCCTTCTAATTTTTCATATATACTTTTTTTAACCAAGATGAAGTCGCCTTTTGCTTCTATGACGGAGGTATTCGCATTATTTACCTTTCTTGGGGACGGATAAAACCAGGCCTTAACAAAGTTTATACTGGGAGGGATTACCTTTTCCCAGAAACTTTTGACTAAAAGTCTGTATTTTAGAGTCAGAAAATCAACACCATTTTTTGCTGCATACTGATAAGCCGAGTTGACGGTCAATGGATTATGGACAACATCAGCATCACTAAACAAGAACCACTCTCCTTTCGCTATCTGCGCTCCTTGATAAAGTGCCCAACATTTACCCATCCATCCTCCAGGTAAGGGCTTACTTTGAATCAATTTTATTCTTGTATCTTTTTTAGTAAATTCCTGGACGATTTCAAAGGTATGGTCACTGGATTGGTCATCAATGACAATAATTTCCAAATTCGGATAGTTTTGTTTAAAAAGTGAATTTAGGCATTCTCCAATCGATTTTTCTTCATTTCTGGCAGGAACTAGAACTGATATAAGCGGATTTGCGCTATTTAAACTCTCAGCAATAGGTAAAGATTCCCAAGATCTAATATAATGCATTGCTTTTAGGCAACAGAAAATTATTAAGCTCAACACACTGAATTCAATAATCTCTACCATTTTCTTTATCTCATTTGATATGCCATTGCTTAATAGGATCTCTTGAAGTGCAATCTATAATACAGATGTCAAGAAATTCTCCCGAAATTATTTTTTTTCTGTATTCTATAGCCTTTGGTAAATTCCAAATCTCATAAACTCCTTTATCTTTTACATTACCGAGAATATGTTCGCCTTTATAATCCCAGCAACAGGGATTTACTGACCCGTCCCAATTGATAACCATCCCTTGCGTGCACGGATATATGCCTTCTGAATTATACGGTTTAATTGTACGAAAATTCTTTTGATATCTGGAGTAGGGAGTATTTATAGGAACAAACCTATCGAATGTTTCCTGTTTCATATCCATAACATTAAAAGACTTTATAATAACTTCGTGAAAACCTATTTCTCTAGCAAATTTATCCACTAATTCTGTCTGTTCTACCTGATGTAAATTCTCCTTATGAGCAACCATCTGCATAATTAATCTTGTTTTGGTGCCTCGTAAAACTGGGACTAATTTCTTTACACCCCTAATTACTCTTTCAAGATTTCCCTTTTCTTGATGTATCTCATAAACTTCCTGGGTTAGCCCATTGATAGAAATTATAAGTTCATCTAGAGTTGTGAAAAAACTCAAATCACAAAAATCTTCCAACCTATACCCGTTTGTGCTTAGTGCTTTTAAACACTTATAGTGCCTTATGCTTTCTAACATTTCTGGGAGATGGGGATTTAATAAAGGGTCGCCATAGTTCCATAAGAATGCTTTATAGATATTATTTCCTACTTCTTTAAAAATATCCAAGAATAGCTGGGAATCCATATCACCGTGACCTCTCGGCAATACTGGATTGGGGCACCCAACACATCGATAGTTACATCTGCTACTGATTTCTATTACTAATCCTTCTAATTCACATTCACTCATATTTAAAAATACCGCTTTGTTAAATTGCCTTATCTATTCGTATCTCAACGCTTCAATGGGATCAAGGCATGAAGCCTTCTGAGCCGGCCAAAGTCCAAACGCAATGCCTACGATTAAAGAAAAAGTAGTAGCCAAGATTATAGAGAATAAAGAAATTTTCATTGCCCATCCAGCAAAAGAAGTAATAAACACAGATGCGCCGATACCTAATAAAATACCGGCTATTCCACCAATAAACGACATTAATATTGCTTCAATCAAAAACTGAACTACGATATCCTTCTTGTTTGCTCCGATTGCCTTACGCAGGCCAATCTCGCGCGTGCGCTCAGTTACGGAAACCAGCATAATATTCATAATCCCTATTCCGCCGATTAAAAGTGAAATAGCAGCAATTGAACTCAATAATAATGACATAGTTTTAGTGGTGCTTTCTAAAGCGCTCTTAATATCACTTATATTTTGAACCTGAAATAAACCCTCTTCGTTTTTCTTAAGACGGTGTTGCTTTATAATAACCTTGGATACGGCCTCTTTAGCCGCATCAATTAAATCCACACTTTTTGCTTCTACATAAAAAGCGTCAATATAACCTTTGCCGAAAAGTCTATACATAGCTGTAGTAATAGGAATAAATACCCGGTCATCTAAATCGTAAACGCCCCCTCCACCCCTAACGCGTAACACTCCGATTACTCTGAACTTGACAGAATCTATCTTTATTGTCTCGCCAATAGGATTGCTATCTCCAAAGAGTTCCTTTGCCACCGTGACACATAATACCGCTACCTTCTCTCGCATTTTTACTTCTTCCTTGGTAAAAAATCTTCCCACCGCCGGCCCCGGAGCACCAACTAAAACAAAGTTCACTCCCACTCCTTCAATCACAGTATTCCAGTTTTTATTCTTATAGACTACCTGTCCTTTCTGGCTCACGGAAGGATATGCAGTTTTCACTACATCAGTGAGTTTTTCTATTGCCTCTAAATCCTGAAAACTAAAACGTGTCGCCGACCCGGACGGCAAGGTTACCCCCCTAACCTTTGGTGGACGAGCCCTAACCATCAGAAGATTAGCACCTGCTATTTCAAACTGTTTCTTGATTGCCTCCTTTGCCCCCTGGCCTAATCCCAACATCGTAATAACTGCAGCTACGCCGATTAAAATTCCTAAGATAGATAGAAATGAACGCATTTTATGCGTTAACAATGCCGTGGCTGCTTGGCGCAGATAAGCAAAGATTTCAATTCTCCTAGCCTTTCTCTCGGCTGTGGATAAAACCACATCAATTATCTTATCTGCCTGACGGTCTTTAGAAAATTCTTGCGGGATTGCGGGTTCCTCCTCAGAAATAATCCGGCCGTCAAGCATATAAATCACGCGCCTGGCTGAGGTGGCTATTTCTTTTTCATGGGTGACAATAATAACTGTATTACCTTTTTGGTTCAACTCTTTTAGAATTGAGATTATTTCTTCTTTACTTTTGGAATCAAGATTACCGGTCGGCTCATCGGCCAAGATTATCAACGGCTCGTTTACTAGAGAACGCGCAATGACTACCCGCTGCTGTTCACCGCCGGAAAGTTCATTTGGCCGATGCGTTATCCTCTCAGAAAGCCCTACTTCTTCAAGTTTTTCTTGGGCAGTATCCTCTAAATGTCGTTTTCCGGCGTAAACTAAAGGCAATTCCACATTTTCCAAAGCCGTCATCCTCGGCAAAAGATGGAACTGCTGAAACACAAAACCCGCTAAGCGATTACGTATAGCGGATAATTCCTCATCGGAAAGTTCGTTAATCTTTCTGTTCCCCAAATAATATTCTCCGGAATCCGGCCTATCAAGCAAACCCAAAATATGCATAAGCGTAGATTTGCCCGAACCCGAAGGCCCCATAATCGCCACAAACTCTCCGGAAGCAATTTTCAAAGAGACATCCTGCAGGGCTTTTACTTCTACCTTGCCCATCTGATAGCTTTTGGAAACATTTCTTAATTCAATCATTTTTTTCTGCGCCACCACATAAAAGGGTTAGTGCTAATAATTGTGCCTTTAGACAGACTATATTTTTTTGTCTTTAAGATTATTTTATCTCGTGCGGTAATTCCCGAAATAACCTCTATCCTCTTTTCATCCGAGATTCCCAGAGTTACGCGCGTCTTTAAAGGTTCTTTGCCATTACCCTGGTCAAGCAACACGTAATTTTCTCCTTTTTCCTTATATACTGCCTCCGTCGGGATGACTAAAATATTCTCCTTATCTTGCTGGATAAAGTCCACAGAGGTATTCATACCCGAACGCAAAAACGTAGGCACTTCTTCGGGCTTCAAGGCTACTTCGTAGATAGTAACATTGTTGACGGTTTTGGATTCGTAATAGATGTGTTCAACCGCAGCTTTTATTTTGGTATCTGGATAGGCATCGAGAGTAACAATCGCTTTCATATCCTTATTGATTTTGCCAATATCAGTCTCATCAACCTGTGCCCGCACAATCAGATGGTCAGATAATACTACCACCGCATCGCTAGTAGTAACCGTCTGTCCAGGCTGGGTAGTGGCCACAATGACCTCACCGTCAATTGGCGCCGGTAACGGTATAGGCTTATAGGTCTCCTCCCAGTATTTTAAGGACTCTTCTCCTTTGGCTCTGGCAACATTCAATAAGGCTGACCTTTCGGTTGAGCTCATCCAAGCCAGGTTCTGGCCGGTTTTTACCTTATCTCCTTCTTGGACAAAAATTTTTTCAATTCTACCATTAACCGGTGGTTTTACTTCCAAGCGGTTTTTGGGAAGAACTGCACCACTACACGATATAAAGGTCTGGATAGAGCTGACAACTGGTGTTATCTCTTGAATAACCTCATCAGAGGGTTTCTTTTGTTTCATCCGTGTTATAACTACGCCGGCAATAGTCAAAATGACCATAGCAATAATAAATAATTTCAATTTTTTACTTCGCATCTTCTAATATCTCTCCTTTCGCCTGAATCCAGGCTGCCTCGGCAAGCAAAGCATACGCCTGGGAATTCAAGTAAGTTTTTTTGGCTGTTACCAAATTATTCTGAATAATAATCCAGTTATCAAAGGTAATAGAACCTGCTGAATACTCCGCCTCTGCTATCCTTGAGCGCTCCTCAGCGGCATTGAGCAATTTGCGCCTCACTTCCACTGTTTCCGCAGCATTCTGTAATGCCACCCAGGTCTCTTCTAAGTTTGCTACCACGTCATCCCAGGTGCCTCTGGCATTAGCCTCAGCTTGATTGTAAACCGCTTTCGCTTTGGATACCTGAGCAAGCCGCAAACCGCCTTCAAATATCGGCAGAGTCAAACTCAAGCCCAAATAATAATTGTTGTTTCGTGGCGGCCACGACGAACTTGTTCTATTGGCTCCAGCTTCACCGGAAAGCTGGGGAGTAAAGTCAGCATAGACGGATTTAACATCAAAAAGCGCAGCATTTTTCTTAGCAAAAGCCTGCAGCAAAGAAGGATTATTTTGGGCCAATACCTCCAAGTCTGGCTTATCTTTAGCCACATCACACACGGTAAAATCTCCCTTTACCCACATTGGCTTAAATTCCTTGCGCCCCATTTCTTTACTCAATTGCCCTTGTGCCAGGCTAACCTCTCTTTTTGCTTGCGCCAATTCAAAATTTGCCTCGGAAATATTTGCTTCTGCAGTCAATAAAGCACCTCTGTGCTCCAGACCAGACTCATAACGGAGGTTAATTAATTCGAGACTGCCTTTCCTGATTTTCACAATGTCCTCAACCACGCGTATTAACTCCTGCGCCTTTAGTAAATTAATAAATGCGGTGCGTAAATTAAGCCTTACCTGGCTTGAAGTAATGCGATAATTCTGCTGGGCGGCTTTGATATTTTCTAAAGCGGCTTTCACATTGCTTATTTTCTTGAACCCACCAAATATCAGCTGTGTGCCAGAGACGCCATATGTGTAACTATCTGTCCTGGTGCGTGTAGTGGAGCCTGTAGTGGTATCAGTAACGCTCGTGCCTGCCGTTGAGGCATCCAGGTTACTGTCGATTTGCGGATACAACTCGCTTGCAGTTATGGCTTTATCAGCTTTTTGTTGCTTAACATTCTCTTGTGCCGAAATTAAATCCGGGTGATTTTGGGCAGCTTCTCTGATACAATCTTGCCAAGTAAGCACTTCCTCGGCGATTCCCTTAGTAAGAATAACGGATAAAAATAATAAGAATATGAAAAAAATCTTATAGTATTTATACATCATCTACTCACCTCACCCATCCTGAAGATTTCTCTTTATCATCAATCGCTGAAACTTCCCGGACTTTGTCTATGTCTGTTTTAGCAAATTTAGAAATAACCATTTTGTGTTTATTTAATACTAAAGGAATATCTGAAACAACCTCTACCTTTACTCTCACTATTTGAAGGAGGCCTTTATCCTTTAGAATATTATCCATTGCCTCTTCTATCTGCTCAGTTACCTCCTGTTCTCTTTCGTTTACCACTGCCTTAACCTTTAAAAAAGCGTTCTCTTCCTGAATGACCTGGAACTTTTCTAAACCAGGTATTTTAAAATTAAAAAGGATGGGGTCAAGTACCTCGTAATCACCATTCCCTTTATCCACCCAAACGATATCCCCTTCTCTACCCAAAATCTTTTCAATTACTGGCAGAGTGGAACCACACGGACATTTTGTCGTTGACATCTGGACAATATCGTTCAAACGGTACCGTATTATAGGCTGAACAAAATTCATTAAGTTCGTAATGACTGCTTTCCCAGGTTTTCCTGCAGGAACAGGATTATCATTAGTATCAAGAACCTCCAACACAAGTGCCTGAGAATAAACATGGAGAGAATGAAATTTACATTCAGCAGCTATAGGTCCCGTGGCCTCCGTAGCAAAGTAACCACTATAGGGAACGCAATTAAATGCCTCAATTACAGACTTCTTCATCTCTTCCGTGGGCATAAATCCTCCCCAAAAGACTTTCTTGGGCGATATATGAAGGATATTTTTTAATTTCTGCTCAGCAAGAATGCTGAGTACCGAAGGATAACCTAATAGCATATAAGGATTAAATTCATTTAATTCCTTTACTATCACTGATATTGGTTTTCGGACCGAAAAATGGCGTACTTCTGCTAAAAAACGAGGTATACTTTTATAAAATACTGTAGAACCAACGTGCGGATTGTCGGTAAAAACACAGGCCATACGGGGCCTCTTCCTAAAAATATGCCTGATTAACTCATAATTTTTGTATGATATTTTAGACGCTATTTCGTAATCAAAACAGGAATCATCAAAAACTGAAATCCATAAAAGGCCACTCGTACCTGAGCTATGTATTACTGTATATTTACTATTTATCTTAAAGGAATCTTCTTCTCTATTACAAAAATCGATTAATTGATTTTTTGTAATATCCTTCACTGTAAGAATGCTGTCTAAATTATCCATAAAGGTTTTTTTATCAATCAGCGGAAGATTATCTATGTGCATATCTTTATCAATATTTATATTGCGGTATAAATCTGCATAAAAGGCAGAGTTCTGTTTTGCGAATCTTACTAGGCGCAGTAACCTCCGTTTTTGAATATGTTTAATAGATGCGTAATTACTCCCACTTACTGTATGGAAATCATAGATGTACTTTAAAGTTCTTATTGCTCCCATACATTCAGCCTCTCAAAACTTTTTCCACATAGTTTTTGCTTTTTGGCTATGAAAAAAGATTTTTTCAGAAAGTCTAACTTTTTTAGAATCAATGGCCAAAAAAGAATCGACTTTTCTCCTTTTAGATTCCAGGTACAGTATTTTCCCCTCAAAATCTATTTTTCTTTCAGAATCAGTAAATCGTTTACACTGAGACTGGTGAATAAAATAGATAGTCTTTCCGTCTATACTTATTGCCACACCCAAAGTTCCGTTTTCGGATGGTGCATCCTGTGCTCGCAAGTATTCTATCTCAACTTTAGGCCCCCTTTCTTTATATGGCAAAAGCAAGGTAAAAAAAGTAGTCGTTGAATCACGATTATGTTTTATGTATTTCAGAAAGGGAGAGAGACAAGGCTCATTATTATAAATAACTCTACCTTTTGTAATAAGCATTTCATCTATATCATCCTTACAAAAAGGAACAACAAGTATCCCCAGATTACCATTTTTCACATTGACCATCTTTTTTTTGCTATCTATCTCTACTTTCCCAGGGAAAAAGTGAAGTAAAAACTCATAGTGATTGGCGAAAGCCCACTGTTGATTCTGTACCTTAAGTTCATCAATTATTATCCAGTATTTTCCCTTTATAAATAGAATCTTACGGTCGTGAATTAAGGGGTTCATCAGATTAAGATATCCTTCGTGTTTAGCCTGTACAAAATCAAAGACTTCTTTGGATATCCATCTCTCTATTGAGACCCCTGGCCATCCACAGTTTTCCAGAAATACTTTAACATTAGGATACAATGGTATTTTGTCAAGACTATAATTAACGTCCCATTGCCAGATATCTCGTAAGAGAATCTGGTCTCGATTATTAACTTGTACGGTATTATGCGCAGCAGTCCGTTTATACCAACTTGCGTAGTCATAATGGTCGTAAGAACAATTGCCCGAATCAACAATAATTGGCTTTCCATGGGCATAAAGCTCAAAACCTAACTTACCTGCATGAGTATGAAAGAACCATCCTGGATAGGCATCAAAAAATAATTGTTGAGTATCGTCTTTATCCCGCATAACCGCAAAACCTGAGTCGGGAAAAATTCTCGATTTTTTCCCTAGGGGGTAAAGACCACTCTTATTGCTCTTTAACTTTCTATTTTGAAGGAGACCAGCACAACGCAGAAGAAACCCTAAAGTTGGTGAAAAAGGCAACCTACCCCATTTATTCTGAAAAAACATACGATTAGCGCATAATAAAAAAGTTTTTATATCTACAATGTAATTATCGTTAATTAAAGGAAGAGTTCCGTCTGGCCTGATAGCAGTCACAACAAAATCTATCATTTTCTTAGTAAAGTTTATTAATTCTCTCGAAACCTCCATCCTGTTTATTTTAGCTATAAGAAGTGCATCCATGTACAGTTGTGCCACAGTTATATGATAACTTAATGACCCTTCTGCCTGAACACCATCAGAAAAAAATTGACGCTTTATTTGCTTTTCTAAATTATCATATGCTAAACTCATCCAAATTTTAGCTTCTTTGAACTCTGGGAACAGTATCCCCAAATGAGCTAAAGCAACTAACTCATGAATCTGCCAGTTACCAAATTGATAGCGTGGGTTAGAATTTACAGCGTACAAATATTTCCCATGGGAAAAAATTGTCTCCATTATAAACAATCTATCATCGGATGAAATTTGCTTTGAATCTTTAAGAAAAAAGTACATCCACAACAAGTTAACCACACGAATTGCTGCATTCAAACTACCCCATACAACTCCCGTATGCTGATCTTTTACATCGGAAGGAAGAGGATTTTTCTTACACCAGTCGCGAAGTAAATATAAGCTTTTTCTTGCATATTGTAGCTTGCCAGAGATAAAATACATAAACCCTAAAGAGCTTAAGAAACTCAGTCTATTCAACTTGGCAGATTTTTCAGTATTTCCAAATTTTCCCCAATCAATATCGTCTCCAAGATGTGCCCATCCCCCCGTTACATTATGAAACATATATATCTTGCTATCCTCACCAACCAGAAACGTATGCCGTAGAGCTGCATCGGCGACTTTCCTCTCAAAGGAAGCCTCCTCCAAAGTGCGTAATCGTCTTTTTAGCAACGAGGTTCTTTCCGATTGAAAATAGAATGCTGGTTGCTTACGCGGGGACAAGTAAGTTACTAACCCCCTTTCTCATGCCCATAGACTCTTTTCTAATTTGCCAGTTAATTTCACCATGCCCGACCAATCCCTTTTCAAAATTCAAATTAACTGTTGCTTCTTTAGGCATTCTATTGCTGTAGGTACACCCAGGAATTCATCAAAATATTTCTTTGTCTTGTTCAGAGACAACTTATAACTCTTGTCATTAAATAGATTATTTATTTTCTCAAAGGCTACTTCTGGACTAGTTTCAAATGGAGGAAACAGTACATCGCCCACTCCTAACTCCTTTACGATAAAAGCGTTATATTCATTCTCTACCTGCGTAGGAATGACGAGATGGGGAACTTCCCAAGCTATTGCTTGCGAGGTTGTATTCAGACCCCCATTAGAGACAAGGGCTATACTATCCAACTGAAAAACAAGCTCAAAGGGTATAAACGATGATACTATAACGTTATCTTCCCCGCATATAGTCTTGCGACTGCTGTCTCCTACCACTATGAGCTGAAACTCAGTACTAGTAAATAACTGCTTAACCTTCTTAACCCATTTTTCCGCTCCGCTCTTATCAATTATTAATCCTGATAGCCTCAAGATTATGGTCTTGCGATGCGGCTCAATATTCATATTGTGCCTACGCAGTTGGATACCTACTTCATTAGTTGGCTGTTTCTCAATTTCCCTGGGGAAGAACGGCCCTACAATACGAAAATTCTCAGGTAATAAACATCCTCCAACAAAGACAGGGATAGTGCGCAGTAGAGTACAAAATGGTGAAATATGTAACTGCATCAAATCAGTAATTTCTGTCATTTTTATTTTCTCAATGAGCCAATTTAGCTTTTTTGCCAACTGCTGAAATCTCAAATCAATCGATTCTGCAGAGATGGTATCGAGCCCTGACCTCTCAAAGACATCCTGAAGAAGAAATCTGTATCCAGGCAGATACCACAGCTGAGCTAACATAGAAACCCAAGGGATATTGTGTATATACGCTGAGATTCCTGTCGTTAATCTAAAATCACTGATTATAAGGTCAGGCCTGAATTCCTCTATTACCTCTTTCTCATCCGATAGACATCTTTCAATATAGTCACGTTCGGTAATAGTTTCAAACAAGCCCCACTCAGATTCTGCCAAATAACAAATATCAAGCACCTCATAAATTTCGTTAATACCGAGGTCTTTTGCTATTTGCCGTTGGGTGCTTCCAATGATAAAAGCAGTAGTATGGCCTTCCGTATTCAATGCATTACCTAACTGCATGCAGTTATAAAGATGGGCTTCTCCGCACGATGCTGCCATAAATAGTATTCTCTTTTTGTCCAACACTTACCCATCCCCGCTTTTCATATAACAGTAACTTCCCTCGTAAGATAAGTCAACATATCATATCCATCCCAAACAACGTCAAAGATATTTAATGCCTGTCCAACTCCAACCATACGGTCTATGCCATAACCACCTAGTTGCCAGGCAAATTCCTTCATTTCATTTCTCGAGAACCCATACACAACAAGAGTCTGATCTTTGAAGGTTATCAGCTCAAGAACATCGATTAAATTCCGTTTTTCTGTTTCTAGAAAGACACCACCTCCGCTATGGAGTTCACGTAACTTCTTTTCAAACTTCTGGATATGAACTCTGTAGGGTAAATCTGTTCCTGCAGTCGAAAGTTTGTCCGCCAGACCTTCAACGACATATCTATATCCTGTAATCATCCGCTCTATACCAACTCCTTCTCCCCAATCAATTTCTCTCTGACATACAATTTTTTTAAGGGTTGGCCAGAATCGGCTTTTGGCTCTATTTATATCTTCTTGTTCGCCTATCCAAAAAATCAATCTCGGCGAAGCACATGCTTTCTGATTTAATACAAAAGCGTCAGTAAAGAATTTTTTGGAAAGTGTTTCCAGCTCTTCTTCAGATGCATTCAAAACCGCATCCGCCTTAAGGGCAGCCATAGAGAACCTATCTGCAAACACAAGTTCAATGGCTCTCGGAGGTAAAGGGATAGTTCTGATTTGTCTTATAGTTTCATCGCCACCCCAAATTACTCGCACGTGGCAATACTGAGATAATTCCTTAGTAATGACCTCTTCATGACCATAACTTATTACCATGTTTCGTTCTCGAATTGCTTTAAAACGCTCCTGTTCTAAAATTGAGTTTAGCATATCGAGAAGTAGCTTAATTTGTGTGCTTCTTTTTTGAGAGAGACGAATTATATTAATATTACCTACTAGCAGTGATAAAAACCATGAATAGATACACACCGAATCGACATTTGAAGGAGGAAAATGGAGAACTACTCCCCGTGGCAGCCAAATTTTGCCCTGGCGTTTTGATTCATAATACTTATAGATCTTCTTCAGGTTTCTTTCACACAGCCAGTGTGCCAATGCTGACGCCTCTATATATGAAATAAGTTCCTTATTACTCATAATGGAATTTGAAACCTCTTGTAAAAATGCCAAGCATAAAGGTGCAAACGGTCTCATTGGTTTAGCTCGAGTAACCCACCCAAGTAATTCTTGCCAATCTCTCTCTGTTTCCTTAGGTAGTAAGATTTCCATAAATTCCTTTCCTATTATCGTAATCATAGGCATATGTGTCACTGCATCCACGAAGTTCTGCGGTAGGCATTCGACCGTGGACCTGAAAGTATTTTCCCTTCCGTCCGCAAGGGCAATCATCCTCGCCCAAAACTGTCCCTAGGTCTTCTGTTAATATACTATGCCCAGGATAACTTCGGGCTAAGAGACTCAAGACTTGTATAAGCCCTTTATGACCTTTGGGGAGAGGCTCAAGAGAAACTAAATCGCGGATGATTATATCTGCAAAATCAGGAGCGTGCAGGCATTTTTTTTCGCACTCAAGGAAAACAGCCCCTAACATCTCCACCATCGTATAAAAATTGTATATTCCCTTAACACCGAACTGTTCACTCAATTTCAGTTTGTATGTTTCAGTGTCTACGGTACTCTCCTCAAGTTTTTTCCAACCCCCGGTATGGATAATTATGCTATTCTCCAAATCTAGATGGCGTTTCTTCTCAACAAAAGGCAGATATAAATGCTTCCAAATCATAAAAGTAAAACCAAATAAAACAATCCTTTCTCCGCTGTATTTTTCAAGAAAAGCATCCAATTTCTTCCACTTAATATTCATTGAGTCATCGAGCAAAAATAGATGGTCGCTGCTAAGAGTTAGCATACCATATAAAGCGACACCGCGGGCTGTTAAATTGAATTTATCTTGAACCAGGCTCTCATTATCAATTAAAATCATAGGGAGTTTCTTTTCACCAATACAAGAAGATATTACAGACCTTAAACCTCTGGATTGTAATATGGATGTTTCCTTATCCATAAAAATATACGAGGGGACCCGAAATGTTGTACCACTTGATGTCAATATTCCTATTATTGAGTCCAGGGAGACGCTTCGAAATTTATGGCTTTTAAACAAGCGTGCTGGTAGCATAGGCACATCCCTTAAATTGCCTGTCGCAGTTAGTGAAATTGGTAATGCTTCTATTATGCGTTTATACGCTAGGCAGTGATCCCGGTGTTGAAAAGTGAGCTCCCATAGTAAATCATCGAGAAGTTTCTGTTTTTCTTCTGCATTAAGACGATAAGGATTATTAGTGAAAAGGTACTCAATGTTAGTCCACGAAATGGGCATCTTTTTCTTCCTATTTAATCAGAATTTAGATATTCCAAAATACATCCTGCTAAAACAGCAATGCCAAGAGGAAGCACATCTTCATCTAAATCGAAAAGAGGGCTATGAAGAGGATAAACTATTCCTTTTTTTCTATTACGAATTCCTATTGAAAAAATAACCCCTGGAACTTCTCGAAAAAAGTAACCAATATCTTCGCCTTCAAAGAAGGGATATTTGAAGTTAAATATATTTTTTGGCCCGAGGAGTCTTCTTCCCACATCAGCTACTATGCCGTTCAATTGATGATTATTTACAACAGACGAATAGAAAGGAATAAATCGAATCTCACACTGCGCTCCATATCCTCGACAAATGGCAGGTAGTGTCTTTCTAATTTTACCCATTACCTTCCTGCGGGTAATACTATCGAGCGTTCTTATCGTGCCTTTTAGTCTTATACAATCAGGAATTACATTACTTGCCGTTCCTCCGTGAATTTCTCCTATTGAGATGACAACCGGCACACATGGATTTTGCTTTTGAGGAACAATAAATTGAAGGGCCTCCACAACTTTTGCTGTAATATTAATCGTATCCACTGTCTCCCAGCGTTGGGCAGCATGTCCTCCTTTGCCAATAATTGATATTACGAAGTCATCTACATTAGCAGTGACAATACCGCGACGTATCCCTATTTTACCTGCATCAAGAAATGGACTTAAGTCAAAACCAAATACCGAATCAACCTTCGGGTTCTTTAAGACCCCTGCAGCAATCATCGCTTGTGCTCCACCAGAGCCTTCTTCATTTGGCTGAAAGATAAACTTCACCTGCCCTTTCAACTCGTCGCGAATCTTACCTAATAATGAAGCAACTCCTAAAACGATTGCCATCTTCCCATCATGGCCACATGCATGCATAACGCCAGGAACTTTAGAAGCATACTTCCTTTTAGTTCTTTCCTGAATAGGCAATGCATCCATATCCGACCTAATAACAACGGTTTTCCCTTTTTTTCTTCCTTTAAGAAGAGCAACTACGCCTGTCCTTGCAACTTTCTCTTTTACCTCGAGTCCCGCTCGCTTTAGTTCTTTAGCTATTAATTTAGCAGTTTTTACTTCTTGAAATCCTAATTCAGGATAAGAATGGATTTGCCTCCTTATTTTGATCACTTCGGACTTAAGTTTAAGAGATTGCTTTAGTAAATTATCTAACTCCATCTTTTTAAAATCCTCCTTGGCACTCCCATCTGTGAATAGTCAAATCCCTGTGGGCAAGCAAGATCAAGATGGTCCACAGGATTCCCCCTGATTCCTCTATAAATATCACTGGTTTCTGCCAGAAAATGGTGAGCACTCTGTGCCTTAATCTGGTCAACAAGTATCTTTACAACGCAAGATTTAATATACCCATAAGCATTTTCTGGTCCAAGACGCATCTTATTATATTTTCTAATCTTTAATAGACTGTAATAATTCTATTACTTCCCTCTTTTTTATTTCTGCACCGATCTCCCCAAATATTTTTTCGGCCTCACTCAGACTATCCTTAGCACTGCTCCATTGTGTCAAATCCATATTAATCTTTGCCCTTTGCTCATAGAACCATCCTTTAAGCAAAGGATTATCTGTTTCTTCTGATATTTCTAATACCTCTTTTAAAATATTCTGTGCTTTTTCAAATTCCTTCTTTCTTCTCATTATTTCTGAACTCAAAAAATATATCCTTGCCTGGGAAACGACAGGAGCTTCCTCGAGTTTTTGGTTTAAGAACTCTTCGGCTCTGTTAAGAATCAACTGCGCCTGCTCAATATCATCTAACTCAATATACATTTCAGCCAAAAATCCCATTGCATCAGGAGTGGAGATAAGATTTGATTCCGTGGCTCGTTCAACAGCTTGTTTCATCTGGCTAATGCCTTCTTCTCTCTTACCCTGCACAAACTTAAGATAAGCCTTAAACATCTCTCCTTGCTGAATTATATAACTTGAACCGGTTCGCTGTCCTAAAGTGTACAGTTTCTCGGCAGACTCCATAGCCTTGTCATAACTATGTAATAATATTTCTATTCTTGTCCGATAACAGTAATACCACATTTCTGTAGATGCCGGTCTACCTAACTTTCTACTCATCTCTTGTGCTATATCGCTTTCTTTTTGAAATTCCTTGTAGATACCCCTCCAACTCAGCCATTCCCAATCTAAACAGCGTAACCACCAGACTAAATCTAGGAAATTTTCTTTCTCATTATAACGAAGGCCGCGTGCAGCAAAATCACGGTCAAAATTTTTTCCCAAAACCACATTAGGAAGGTTTAAAAAGTAAAAATAAGTCCCATAGACATATTTATAAAACCAATCAGTCAATCCTACATAACCTTCTGCGATATCCATATTTTCAAAAGCGTGTTTTCCTCTCTTGACCACATCTTTTGTTCGTCCCAGGTAAACCAAAGTGGCAAAATATCCTGCAACTACAGCTGAATAACCCAAACCATTCATATCCGGTAGATAATCGTCAACTCGGTCGATTAATTCCAGCGACCTTTTGTAATTACCCAAGAAGAATTCAGCCAAGGAACCCCATCCGTGAACCCGGACCATAAATAAAATAATTGTGCCCAAATCTCTATCAATTTTTGCTTTTGGTGGTTGCTTGGTTAACTTTTCCTTAATCTTAAGGCCGATCCTTTTCGGTAGCATATCCACTATTTTGAAAACAATACGCATCAGTTTTACTACTCGCTTGACATTTATAAGGCGATTCAACTCTTGAAACTGGCGTTCGCAGACATCTGCACAATACCCAGGGTCAGTGTATATAGCAGTATCCTCCACTCTATCTCGAATGTGGAACATCACTGTTTTCTTATTGGGATACTCGATTGTCTCAACTATTTCTAGCGCCTCTGCCCATGATTTGGTTGCTCTGAAGAAGTCTCTAATCCTCCACCCCGCGTCACCGGCTTTAATTAAGTAATCTGCAGCCTTGGTTTTGTTTAAACCACGACTAAAATGGTAGGCCAACTCGTTAATAACAGATTCTTTATTCTCGGCGAAACGCGCCTCTATGAAAGTAGCTGCTTTTTCATGCATTTCTTTCCTGGATGCCTCCTCTAATTGAGCATAGAGGGTTTCTCTGACACGGTCGTGAGTAAAGGCATATTGTTTTTCTTCGATTTTCATAAATTGGCGCTCAATTAATTCATCCAAAATATCAAAAAGTTGTTCGTCTTCTAATTCACTTAATGTTTTGAGAAGAGATAAATCGAGATTTCTGGCTACCACCGCCGCCACTCTTGCAATCTTCAATACTTCAGGTCTAAGGAGCTTTAAACGGCGAAGGATAGTGGCTTCTATTGAGGTAGGTAACTCTATTGCGTTTATATCTGCAGGTAAAATCCAACGTCCGCGCTCCAATTTTAACTGCTCTTCCTCAATTAACGCCCTCATTGTTTCGCTGACGAAAAAGGGATTACCTCCCGTAGCAGTATATATATGCTCAGTGAAATCTTCAGTTAATTCAATACGGCCTAACATCTTTGCAATCAAAATATCAACATTCTCCGAATCTAAAGGCGATAACTTCATTTCATGAGTAAGATTTTCTTCAACGGTTTGAAAAATACGGCTTGTAAGTTCAACTTCATCGTCGCGAAAGGAAGATAAAATCATAACAGGAGATTCTTTTAGACCTCGAATACAAGCATTAAGCAAATCTATAGAGGGCGTATCTGCCCAATGTAAATCTTCAATATAAATAACTAACGGTTGCACTTTTGATACTTTTTTTAACCATCCAGCAACCGATTCAAATAAACGCGCCTTCTCCGCATATTCTTCTAATTGCGGAGCAGGCTCGTACCCTTTATTTCTTAGTTCAGGTATAACTTTGACCAGTACTGAACCATATTTATCTATCACGTCTTTTCTTGTTAATGGTAAAAGAGGTTTGAGTGCTTTAGCTACAGGCTGATACGCAGTCATACCCTGTGCAAAACAATTGCCTTGCACAAAAGGAATCTCGTCTAATTGGACATATAGCTGGAACTCTTGAATTAAGCGGGATTTTCCAGTTCCTGCTGGAGCAGCAATAAAAACACTCTGACCTTTACCTTCCTTTGTAAACCTAAAAAGTTCTTTTAATTCCCGCATCTCTCCTTCACGGCCTATCAGTTCACTACAGTTAAGATAACTTTTCCTTTGTTCTAATGTCTCTACAGATATTTCCTCACCACTGAGTTTGACTAAATCGTTAATTAATTCCGCTGTTGTCTGGTAACGATTATCTGGGTCTTTAGCAATGAGTCTTAATATGACTTCTTCTAGTTCTTCTGGAATATCTTCTCTAATTTTACCGGGAGCCAGAGGAGGTTCTTGAATATGTTTTTTTATAATCTCTAAAATAGTCTTTCCCAAAAATGGAAGCTTTCCAGTGGTTAATTCATAAGCCATTATACCTAAGGAATATAAATCAGAACGGGCATCAATTATACCACCTTTGGTAACTTCTGGAGGCAAGTAGAGAGGGGTACCGACAATTTCACCGGTACTGGGTAATCCCATCTGGTCCATCAAACCAAAGTCCATCATCTTAACATTTCCTTCAGGAGTAATGCGGATATTATCTGGTTTTATATCTCTATGAACCAAAAGTCTGGAATGGATGAAATTTAACACCTGGGCAGTTTGAATAAGGATTCGGTAAACTTCAGGAATACTCAATTGTCTTTCTTTTAGGATATTCCGTAACTCCCTCCCAGAAACAATTTCCATAGTAATATAATCATCGCCATTTTCTAACATCCCGAAATCATATACGTGGACAGTATTGGGGTGTTTTAATTTAACCATGGTACGAAATTCCTGTTTAAAGTGGAGTTCCACTTCGGTTGCAGAAGTGGCAGTAGCGGTTATCCTTACTCTTTTTGTCTGGGCAGCTGTTGTAGCGAAAATATCATCTCCCACCAGTGGCTCCCTGACCTCAGCCCCTATCACAGTAGAGCTCGTATCTGTACCTACTACTTTCCGGAAAAATTGCTTCAAAGCAACCTCTCGGTATTCTAAAGTATCATATACTTTCCATACTATACCCATTCCACCTTCGCCAAGTTTTTCTAAAACTTTATACCGATTTGCTAATAAAGTTTCTTTCATTTTTTGCTCTTCCTGTTTTTAAGTTTAATTTAAAGGCTTGAAAGAATTTCTCCTCAGCCTCTTTTTCAGACTTTATGCCAGAAACATCAACTCTCATAGCCATAACAATTTTTATAAAAGTATTAAGTATGCAGCTCCGAGATGGTTTCTTCCCCCCAGAAAACCTCATCTCCCTGGCTATTCCATCAATGAACTCAATTTGCTTCTTATTCACTCCAATATTAGCTGTAATTAAGATTTTATTCTGATTGTTCATTTGTTAAATTGCCGTTACTTTTCCCTCACTTTTCTGAACTCATTAAGAGATTCCAGAATCCTCTTTTCTAAATCAATCTTGGTTTTAACGTTCTTGAACCTTATCTTTAGTCTCATAAAGGCATTAACTAGACTGCGAATAATGTATGATTTAGGTAACTTATATCCCCCATTTATTTTCATTGAAATGCTCAGATTATAAAACCAGTCATTCGTCTTTTTATCCAGAAAAATGGGTATACGAAATAGATTTTTTTCAACATCAGCTCTAAATCGTTTATTCATTTGTGTTTACCTCGCCATCTTTACTCAGCTCCGAAGACATTCTCATCGTAGTCAACAGGAAACTCCTTTTTCCCTTCAAATAATTTAAGCAATTTGCTTCTCATCTTAGGATTGTTCATCGGACAATCACATCTATTTATGTTTTCTCGTTCTATTTTGAAATAAGAACTACTCCACATCCTCGTAACTATGGTCTTTAAATCTTCTTTTCGTATATTACCGAATCTAATAGGAACATAACAACAAGGTTGCACATCTCCATAAGCAGTAATAGCAACGACCCATCGCGTAACACTTGCGCATACAAAAGGAACTGTCCCATCACACCACTCCTCCCAAAACACAAAATTAGGTTCAAGAAGCTTGCGGAATTCCTCCATTTCCTGGGTGGTAAGTTTTATATCTCGGTTGGTCCATCTACCTACCATCATCGGAGTAAGAAGACGGATCTTAAAGACACCGAGGTCTTTCCCTAATTGTATAATCTTTTCAGTATCTTTATGTTTTAAGCTTTGCTCTGTGACTACTGTTGAGATGCCTATTGAGATACCTAACTCTACACAGTTCTTTATTGCCTGGACTGCCTTTTCCCAACAACCCGGCAAACCACGGAAATGGTCATGGATTTCGGGCTTAATGCTGTCAAGGCTTACCAGAAAAAAGGTTATCCCTGCATCTTTTACTTGTTTGGCAAACTCTTTATCAGCTAATTTTATTCCATTGGTATCAGCCCTCGTATATAAACCTTTTTGAGTTGAATAGCGAACTAATTCCACAAAATCCTTATGCACAGTAGGCTCTCCCCCAAAAAAATAGGCTACCTCCATTCCACAGTTTTTTAGTCTATTAAGAACCTTTTCCTTCAACTCCTCAGTTGAAAGAGGTTTATCATTTTTCTTAACAAAAAGGCTTACGCCACAATGTTTACATTGGCACTGACAGGCATAAGTTAGACTTATAAAAGCACCCTTTGCCTGAGCGAACTTTTTAATTCCTTGATAACCTTCTAAATCTTCAAGTTTCATACTCATAAATATCTTTCTTAACAATAATAAAATAAAAAACCGAACTGCTCTCTTTAAAAAAGCAGTTCGGTTAATAAGTTAATTAAAGACTTCTCTACTATCTTTATAATTGGTTTCGGCAGTCCGGCGGTCATTCTCGTTTTCTCTTCCAGACCCGTAACTTTGCCGCGTCCCGTAAAGTCATCCAAACTGACTACGGAACCACGCCCCGGCGCATCCCAAAAAAGGCTTACCGGGGGCCCCCTACCTTTCGGCGGGTTTGCCTTTTCGTCCCAATTTTCTATTTTAAGTATATCACAAAAGTTACATTTTGTCAAATGTCTTTTTATGCTTTTCAAAATTCTTACTTTAGGAATGATATATAAAGTTGGAATGGGATAGCGTAAGATTTAGTGGGGGAATTGGTAGGCTTTTTTAGCAATATGCTACAATTTATCTACTATTTTCGCAAATGCCTGGACAACCTGAGGGTCAAATTGAGTTCCTGAGTTTCTCCTAACCTCTTCAACCGCCTCCTGTTTAGTAAGAGGCTTTTCTCGATAAGGTCGCTCAGAAATCATTGCATCAAAAGCATCTGCCACTGCCATTATCCTTGCCCCTAAGTGAATTGTTTCCCCTTTTAAGCAATAAGGGTAACCTTTGCCATCATATCTCTCATGATGCTGCTGAATCAACTTAGTAGCCTCTTTTAAGAACTTTAATGGTTCTAAGATCTCTGCCCCTTTTAGCGAATGAAGTCTCACTTCTTCCCATTCTTGAGGTGTTAATTTTCCGGGTTTAGTCAAAACATAATCATGAATGCCAATTTTACCCAAATCATGAAGCTCAGATGCCTGTTTTATTCTATCAATCTCTTTGGCTGGCAATTTCATCTCCTGAGCAATCATTACTGCATATTTAGTTACATTTTGTGAGTGGCTATGAGTATAGTGATCTCGGGCATCAATTGCTTGAGCCAAAGCTTTGATTGTCCGTAGATAAGTTACTTGTAATTCTTCATAAAGGTTTCTTAAATCTTTGGCCCTTTGTTCAACCTTACCTTCCAATTCTTGATGCATCTTCTCGATTACTTGATTGTGTTTTTCTTTTTCTCTTTCCAATCGGTAAGTCCTTAAATTTTGCTCTACACTATGCAGAAACTGTTCTCTCTCAAAGGGCTTGTAGATATAATCGTCTACCCCCAGTCTTAGCGCCCTTACCGCAGCCTGTTCATCGGAATAACCGGTTACTATGATAACTATACTCTTTGCCTCCGGCCTAATCCCCTTTATCTTCGCTACCGCCTCTATACCATCCATACCTCCGGGTAGTCTAACATCAGCAATGACAAGCTCAAAGAAGGTTTTTTTCGCTGTCTCAATGGCCTGGTGCGCATCCTTGGCGCCAACTACCAGATAGCCCTCCTTCTCTAATATAAGAGTCAGAATCCCACGAAAAGACTCATCGTCCTCTATAATCAGAATGCGCTCTTTCATTAGACCGCACCTCCCCTTCTTCCTAACGATATAGGGACAGTTGGAGCATTTTCAATTCCACCGGGTTTCACGTGGTGTAACCCATTACGGGCGTAAATTTGTTTCTGCCAGCTGCTCCGTGATAAACCGTAGGCCTTTTGTACTATAATAGTACACCATAAGACCTAGTCTGTCAATTGAAAATGCAAATTTATTATGGTGTTGAGATTCCCTTGCTTGGTTTGATGAATGATGTGAGGAAAATGGTGGGAAAGTTTGAGTAGATTATAATTCTGGAGCCAGCCCTTCATATTAGAGTATTTAACTCTCATTGAGCCCTTATATCATTGCAGGAGTTGCGTACACCCAACCAGAAATTAGTAATGAGGAACTCCCAATAAGTCAAATATGCCAAGCTTAATAGTGCCAGTAACTACGATTCCCGTAGCTAGCGACCCGCGTCACCCTATTTCCGCAAATCTCTCTTCTTCCTTGAACCTTTCAGCCCTTTACTTCTTGTAGCGCGATTTGTACAATCTTTTCCCCTTTGGTGCCCCTTTAGTGCCCCTTTCTAAGATATCCTTCCTGAAAGTAACCCCAAACATTCCCATATCTTCGGAGAATTCGGGCTCAGGTAAACCATTTATCAATGCATTCTCTAATAATCTTTAATGTTCCGCCACCCATTTTTCTATATAACCAGTACAAAAGAAGACTTCAGCGATGAGCCGATTGTGTGGCCAGGAGGGCTGTTCGGTCTTTAATTGCTCCAGGGATAGGTCAGTGGGGAAGCTTACTAGGATTCCAGATCCTGTTACCCGATTATGTTTCTCCCTAATTAGAAAATCAGGGATGCCCAATTCAGTCTTCTTGGGCTGAACAGTAATGCCAACGAATTCTCTTGAAATTATGACACAATTTTCAATAAGAGCCTTTAGATAAGGGCAATAACTACCCTCTGCCGCCTTACCCTTTATGCAGGTTTTTTGAATATCTTTTAAATAACTTGAGTAAATTGTAAGTCCCGAATTATTCGTCATTTAGATAATATCTCCGCTGAGGAAATCAAACTACTTAATTATTTAATCAATATTGATTAAGCTCTTAATCAATATTGATTATTTATCCAATTCTAAGATTTCTCAGTCCTTTTTCTATGTCTTAACCTATATCTGGTAGTCTTTTTGCTTGAACCAAAGGGCTCCAAAAAATCACATTTTCGTAATAGATTCGTTGCAGTCACTTTTGCCGACCGAGAACCTCCAATGCCCAAAAGTTCTCGACATTCTCTATTTCCTATGGAATCATGCTCTTCAACGAAGCTTCTAATCATTTCGACATAACGTATCTTATCGATTCCTTTAGCTCTTGAATACGCGACCTTCCCTATTAACTCATCTGCAATTTCTTTCGATAGACAATAAGTTACTCCTTTCTTTTTTCCTCTTCTTTCCAATAGATTATGGGCAGTAAACTTACCCGTTCTAAGATATCTCTTGCTCCACCTTCTGGTCTCTGGCATATTTTAGAAAATGTCGCCACATCTATTTCCGGGTGCTCCCTCATATAGGAAAGCAACAATAAATGGTCCAAAGAAAATTCAAAACCCTCCCTTTGCTTCTTCGCTACAAAGGTTGCCATTCTTTCATCGAAGAAGCCATTGTAGAGAGTCAACTTAACCGTATGTTCATCAGCCTCATAATATGGAGCTCGTTTCCCAAGGGAAAGCATCGGGACAAATATCCTGCGTCTGCCGATACCTGCCCTTTCTACAAGCCCTATTTTCTCCAATATTTCTGCCAAGTGCCGATTTCGCTGCTTTGGCTCATGGACAAGGATATTGTCAGGGGTGATGCCACTGATAAATCCGCCTGGGTTGGAAACAACCATCTCCCGAGGAGTATGTCTTATATAAATGGAACCTTCTTCTAAATAGTTTCTATGGCACAGGGCATTTAAGATAGCTTCTCTAAACGCCTCCTCAGGATAGGAGGGAATATCAATATGGAAAAGCCCTATCTTTATTGTCCTTATAGGGTTGTGGGAATTGATTAGATCAGCTAACCTCTCCAACAATCCTAAGAAGGCTAACTTGAGATTTGCTCTCATTTCTATCTCTGTTTCTCTTGTTTGGTAAAGATATATAACCTCGTGTTGTGGAAATCTTTCTCTTAAAGAAGACTCATCACATAAGAATAATATCCCAGCTCTCGTAATCCTGTCTCCACGAACAATGCCCAAAGCCTTTAGCAAATCAATATCAGACAGTCCCAATAAATCAGAACTTGGTTTCCGCGCCTTCAAAGTGTTTTTAAGACGAGCTATCTCAATGGGGCTCAAATCCTCAAGGGTCATTTCTTCGACAATTTCCGCACTCCAATCAATAACACCTTCGGCTACTTTGATGGATTGAAATTTATCAGGAGAAAGTGGCATAGAATTTTTTCCTATCCTAATTTTATATACCCCTCCACTCGTGCCATAGACAACGTCACCCAGCCCCTTAGGAACTCGCACCAGAAGCAATGTACCCTCAGGCACTTGGAGTTCCTCAATATCTACTGTCACATTAGGCCGCACATCCTGATAGATTCCTCTTCGCCAGACATCTAAATCGTATTTTTCACATCCGGTAATAGCATTCTTTCTACCAATAACCCCATCCTTAACACCAAATACAATCACTCCGCCGTTGGCGTTGGCAAAAGATACTACTAACTCTACAGCGTCAACAAGATTATCCTTTACATCGGACAACCAGGGTTTAAATTCTAGTACATCCGATTCAAAGACATTCGCCGGCTCATTATCTAGTCTGTCCAAAAACCTCAATATATCCTCTCGCGATGTAAAACTTTCATTTTAGTATCTCCGTTTTGAAACTTCGCCTATTCCGCGAATTCTGAATTCTTGGTAGCGCCAACGGGATTTGAACCCGTGATCTCTGCCTTGAGAGGGCAGCGTCCTAAACCAGACTAGACGATGGCGCCATTAACTCCAAAACCATAAAGTCTGCATCACTGTGATTTTTCAAGAATTTCAGGAGGTTTCTCTCCCCCTACGGTTAGTAATTTCTCTCCCAGCCTATCCAATTTCTTCTCGGCTTCCTCGTACTTGGCTCTGCTGTTGTATAGGTGCTTACCCAATACTTCAAAATCTTCCTTGAACTTAACCAGGTCTCCATGGAGACGAGTCAAATTGCCTAAAATCTCCTCCGCAGCTTTCTCAATTCTCAATCCTTTCAGTCCCAGTACCAAAGCCTGCAAATAGGCATAAAAGCTGTTGGGCGAGACTGGAATAACTCTCTTTGAAAGTGCGTAAGAACAGATTCCCTTCCCCTCACATAAAGGTTCTTCCCTAATTATCGTCTCATAATATACATTTTCTGCGGGAATATAAAGAAGGGCAAAGTCGAAAGTATCTTCGTCCGGCAATATGTATTTATCCGAGACATCGTCAATATGTTTTTTGACATCCCGGACAAAGTCGCGGCGACTACTTTGCTTTTCATCTTCGCTACTACTCTCCAACATTTTTTTGAAATTCTCTAGCGGAAACTTTGAATCCACTGGAACGAGTCTATTCCCCAGGCGAATAACCGCATCTACAATTTCTCCACTTTTGAATTTATGCTTGATAGTGAAATGTTCTTGTGGCAGAATCTGCCCTAAGAGGTTTGCCAGCAGGAATTCACCCACTTCACCGCGAAAGGTGGGTGCCCGAAGGAGATCCTGGAGGCTGGATATGTCTTTTCCTACTTCGTAAATTCTTCGGTTGGCCTCCTCCATTCTGGCCAGACTCTCCTTTAAAGAAGTCACAACTTCGGTAGTACTGCCCAGCCTTTCGCTGACCTGGCTGGTAATAGCATTTAACTGACTTGTCAGTTGCGTTGTCAAGTTAGCTATTTGCTGCTCCATAACGAAGAGAGCCTGCTCGGTTCCCCTCTTACCCTCCAGCTCCTTAATTCTCCTTCTTGTGCTTAGTGCTGTCCAGACCATGAGAATAAGCAGAATCCCAACTCCTCCCAGTAAGAACCATATACTCAGTCCCATTATTTCTCCTCCATCCAAAGGCTGATTTCGGGCGACCATCTACATTTCTGAGGATGAAGGGATAGTTGCAGGAGCTTCAAATCCGCCAGGTAAAGCCCCAGCGCTGGCGGATTTTGAGCGAGGCTTTTCTAACCGAGCGACTCCGAAAACTATCCCTTCATCCCAATACGGGCATAAAACGTCTACACTACAAATTTCAAATCTCAGATTTCAGATTTCAGATTTAAAATTGCAAATTGCAAATTTCGGTAGCGTTGCGTTAACTGCGCTTTTTTGAGAATACTAACCAATCAATATTTGATGTATCTACGCCTGCTAGTTGCAGTGGAGATTTGCCGTTATTTGTTCTTTCTTTTGAATCAGTGA
>Ga0315312_1000339_pt1 | contig 62843 bp, 63 predicted proteins | sample TDP7_MG_FD_203629 | JGI IMG/M metagenome (GOLD analysis project Ga0315312, IMG submission 203629) | Freshwater sediment microbial communities from Lake Towuti, South Sulawesi, Indonesia - TDP7 | ecosystem: Environmental > Aquatic > Freshwater > Lake > Sediment | place: Indonesia: South Sulawesi... | reverse complement strand
CGATATCGAGCTACTGAAGGTAGGTAGGCATTTTCGCCTTTCGGTATTTACTAAGCTCGTCGTCGGCAGGAACAGGGGGGAGAACGAGAAGCTCAGAAGTCTCTGCGAGAATGGGGACACCTTGCTTGAGGTACCTAACTACGGTTGTCCGGTATCGATCGCCCGAGGTTCTCTAAGCAAAGATGATGCGCTGGTTTCCGCCCGAATCGAAGTGAGGTACAGCGACGCTCCTAGGGATAGACCTGTGAATGTCGCCTTTCGTAGGATGGACGGTCATGTTGAAACGTTAACAGTGAAATCCGCTGTGGATGAAGAGTTATTCGCTCTTAGGATCGGTTAGTGAACTCCCCTCCTCCAATATCCGCCTGAAATGTTGCCCCGTGGAGAGAGGGAGGAGAGTGGCAATGGTTGGAGACGGCATAAACGATGCGCCAGCCCTAGCCCAAGCCTCCATAGGCATTGCTATGGGGACTGCTGGGACCGACGCAGCCATAGAGGCTGCAGATATCGCCCTAATGAACGACGATCTACTGTGAATCCCACATGCCATTAAGATCGGAGATCGGGCCTTCAAGGTAATCAAGCAGAACATCGCAACGAGCATCGTCTTCAACATCGTGGGAGATACATTGGCGTCCATGGGCCTCCTGAGCCCTACGATAGCTGCCGTAGCCCATGCGCTTCCAGACCTCATCCCGTTCCTCAACTCCTCCCGATTAATCCGCCGTTATTACTATGAATCATAAACATTAATAACGCCGTTAACTAATTATAACGACGTTAAGGTAAAAAGGCATTGGTTGATAATAATATAATCCCGAAGAAGATCAGGAAGGATTTCAGCATCTTATCGACAGATCTTCGATATTTCGACAATGCCGCCACGTCCCTGACGCCAGTTCAAGTAATAGGGGCTATGGACGACTATTACTCGAATTTCAGGGCTAGCGTGGGTCGAGGAGTTTACCGAATTTCTAGGACTGCTACGGAAGCCTACGTCGCGGCCCACAAGAGGGTGGCAGGCCTTCTCAGTGCCCGAGATGGCGAGATAGTCTTTACGAAGAACTCTACAGAGGCAATAGGCACCGTGATCACAGGCCTCAAGTGGAGGAAGGGGGATAAAGCCGTAATAACGATATTGGAGCACCACTCCAATTATGTCCCATGGCTTAAGGCTAGGACCGTCTTCGGCTTTGATCTGGAGGTCATTAAGGTGCCTAAGGATGGCACGCTCGATCCCTCTGATTTCGAGAAGGCCGTAGATGATAGGACTAGGATTGTCTCTTTCTCCCACGTCTCCAATGTCTTGGGGTCCATAGCGCCCCTTGAAGAAGTGTGTGATGTGGCTCATAGGCACGGCGCACTCGTAATGGTGGATGCCGCGCAGTCCGCGCCAAGCATGCCGATAAGAGTGGAGAGTGGCTTTGATTTTCTTACTTTCTCGGGACACAAAATGTTGGGCCCAACAGGCATCGGGGTTTTATTCTTAAGACAGGAACTCATGGATGAACTAGATCCCCTTTCGATAGGCGGAGGAACCATAAAGGATGTTGGCATAGATAGTTATGAGCTTCTACATAATTGGGAGAAATTCGAGGATGGGACCCCCAATATAGCTGGCGGTATAGGTTTGGCCCGTGCCGTCCAGTATCTGGAGGAGATAGGTCTAGACAGCGTTAGAGCCCACGAGAAGAAGCTGATCGAGAGAATGATTGAAGGCCTGTCCGAGATCAAAGGAGTCCAAATCTATGGCCCCGACGATATCGGCAGTAGGTGTGGGATCGTCTCTTTCTCAATCGAAGGCCTCAGCCCTCATCTCGTGGCTAGCATCCTCGATAGCGAATGCAACATTGCTGTCCGGTCGGGTCACATGTGCTGCTATCCTCTAATGAAATACGTTCTCGGAAAACCCGAGGGATTGGTAAGGGCTTCGGTCTATGTTTATAACACCATGGAAGAGGTCGAATACCTTCTCTCATCCCTGAAGAAGATATCGATGGAGGTTTGCTAGGCCATGAGTTTCCAGATAGTCTTCCAAGGAAAGAAAATCGAATATTTTTACAACCTGTATTGCAAGAAGGGCTTCGGAGCCCGCCCATCTCCCGCGATAAGCCTCGATTTGGCGGAATTGGTCCAAAAGCTCTCCGGGTCCGGGCATTTCAAACTCAGGCAGTTAGCACATAACTTTGTTGTACTGGAGCAGGATGTGACAACGATATCCATCATGAGGAATGGCGAGATCCTGCTGGAGCAAGTGCCAAGGGGAGATCCAATAGAAGTCGAGAGAACGATAAGTGAAATATTCTCTGACCTGAACTCTCAGTAGGGGCGAAATTCGACCCCCAATCGTTAATGGGTGACGATACTACCTTGGATGTTGATCCTGTGCTAATGAATTGTACCTATTACGACTAACCGCCACTTACAACTCTGAGAACAGTTATGCTGTCGCCGTCTCTGAGTTCAGTGTCGAGGCCGTTTAGGAGATTGATGTTTCTACCATTAACGTAGATATCTAGAAACTTGTTGAGCTTGCCTTCCTTGTCAAAGATCCTGCCCTTCATCCTTTCACCGTATCGTTCCATGATCATTTTGAGGGCCTCTCCCACGCGATCAGCTTCTATATCCATTTCAGCTCTATTCACCAGGATTGTCGTCGAGACCTTAACCTTGACGCTTGTCATCTTTGCTCAGTAAGGGACATGAATTGGGTTAACGCACTTATATTGCATGTGGTTAGCCGTTCTTTAATATTACATCAGCAGGTTACCGCAGCCCCGCATGCCTCCCTTAGAGGGGCCAAAGCGAAGGGCAGTCAAGGTGGCAGCTACGGCAGGTTAACTCTTGGACGGCCATTTGATTAACAGGCGCTAACGAGATTCATAATCTCATGGTAGATGTTGAGAGCGCCCCCCTCTCCCACTGCTCCATGTATTAGCATATTGCCCGTCTTCATGAGGACAACGGATATTTCATATGAATACCCTATCGTTATGGCGAAGCTCGTCCTCATCTTGACCTTGAATCGAGGTGAGAGGCCCCTAGCGCATGCTTCCAGATCCAGTACTGTATTCTTACTCGATGCGATGCTATATGAATTTTTTCCGCAGAGCTCAACAACTCTTGTAGGGCTAGTTGCGGTTTGGGTCGCGAGGACCCCACATGAAGGGCAACTAGGAACCCTTTTCATTGCGAAGGTCTGAAAATCCATCGAATCGATGTCTGCGAAGAGAAGCTGACCTGCGAGCACAGGTTTACGCCTGAGTATGATGTCGAGGGCCTCCTTCACTTGAATACTTGCGATTATCGCCAATACCTGAGGATATACGCCGACGGTCTCGCATGTGGGCAGTCCTTCGTCGCTACTACTTCCTATGATGCACTCAAGGCAGGCGGTGTTGTCCGGGAGGATAGTTGACGCATTACCGTAGGACTCAAGGGCGCTACCGAAGACGTATGGCACTTTCCTATTCAAGCACGCCCTATTGACATCGTATCGTGGTTTCAGCCTATCCAGTCCATCGATTGTGACGTCAACCTCCCGTACGGCGTCATCGGCCGTCGAAGAGTTCACGGATATGGCGAGAGGTTCGACTTTCACATCTGGGTTGACGGCTTCGAGTCTCCTCGACGCAGCTTCGACTTTGGGATAACCCAGTGATGACATGTCGTATAGACTTTGCCTTTGGAGGTTGGTCATGTCCACCACGTCATGATCCACTAGGCGAAGATGCCCGACGCCCATCGACGCCAGTTGAAGTGCTGAGACCGATCCAAGGCCTCCTACACCCACTATGGAGACGCGCGCCTCTCGCAGCCTTCTCTGTCCTTTAACCCCTATCCCCCTAATGACTAACTGCCTTGAATATCTGTCCATCGGCTCTGGCATCGAGGGCGTTGTCAAATCCATGTTCGGTGACTATTATAAGTTGACATAATTAAGGGTTAGACCTGCTACTGAAACAATATTACTACTAGTGATAAACATTTATAACGCCGTTATTATTAGTTAACGGCGTTAAGGTCTGGAGGCGATTGCGTTGCGAATCTATGGCGATGTAACTCAGACCATCGGTAATACGCCATTGGTCCGTCTAAATCGCGTGACCAAGGGTTGCGTGGCGATCGTCGTAGGGAAGCTTGAAAGCCACAATCCGCTTGGCTCGGTCAAGGACAGGATCGGCGTTAGCATGATCGCTGAGGCCGAGAAACAGGGATTGATCAAGCCCGATACAACCGTCCTTGAGCCGACAAGTGGGAATACGGGCATCGCATTGGCCTTCGTCTGCGCCGCCCGGGGTTATCCGCTGACGCTCGTCATGCCCGAGACGTTCAGCGTCGAGAGGAGGACCCTCATGAAGGCCCTTGGGGCTAAAATAATCCTGACCTCCGGTTCTGAGGGCATGCCAGGAGCTGTAAAAAGGGCGGAGGAGATGGCAGCCAAAGATAGTCGATATTTCGTCCCCCAACAGTTCAGGAATCCCGCTAACCCTAAGATCCATAGGGAGACGACTGCGGAGGAGATATGGGATGATACGGACGGGAAAGTCGATATCTTAGTGAGCGGGGTTGGCACTGGCGGCACGATTACGGGAGTTGCTGAGGTAATAAAGGCACGCAAGCCTTCTTTCAGTGCCATAGCTGTAGAGCCAGCTGCATCTCCTGTTCTGTCCGGGGGTAAGAGGGGGCCACATAAGATACAGGGGATCGGGGCAGGCTTCATCCCTGAGGTCCTCCGGCTGGAACTCGTAGATGAGATCTTTAAGGTGACGGACGAAGAGGCCACTACCATGGCGCGGAGGCTGGCCCGCGAAGAAGGGCTTCTATGTGGCATATCCTCCGGAGCCGCCGTTCATGCGGCCATCGAAGTGGGGAAGAGAAAGGAGAACGAAGGCAAGTTCATAGTGGTAATCCTACCCGATACAGGAGAGCGATACCTTAGTACGCCACTCTTTGCCATCGAGCCAGAATCGGAGCCTAGCATCTAAGGTGGAGTTCGGATGATTTTTCATCGCAACATTGACTATTCGTTTCCTACTAACATGATAGGGTGAAGGTACTTGAATGAACTGAAGGAGATTGGATGGGAAAAGGACGTAGATACATTAGTTAATCGGATAATCGAGACGTATGACAAGACTAAGGGCATCAACCTTCGTGAGGAGGAGGATCTGCCCTCAAAACAGGAAGTCATAGAGATTCTAAATGACTTGATGACCGTCATATTCCCAGGTTACTACGGGGAGATCGATATCACAAAGGCAAATATGCGCAGTATCATAAGCGACCTTCTTGAGTCCATCCATGTTCGACTGAAAACTCAGATCGAGAGGAGTCTCAAGTATGATTGCAGGAAAACTCAAAGATGTCCCGTTGACGTATGTGAGATACAAGCGGAAGAGATCACGAGGGAGATCCTCGAAAGGATCCCTGTAATTCGCTTGCTACTCAGCGGGGATATTGAGGCAGCCTATGATGGCGACCCCGCTGCCAAGAGCATCGAGGAGGTCATCCTCAGCTATCCCGCCATTGTTGCAGTGGCCACGTATAGAATAGCCCATCTTCTCTACAGGAGAGACGTTCCCCTTATGCCACGGATCATGGGCGAATACGCTCACAGCATCACTGGGATCGACATCCACCCAGGAGCAAGAATCGGAAAGAACTTCTTCATAGATCATGGTACCGGTACCGTGATAGGGGAAACAACCGTAATAGGCGACAACGTCAAGCTCTATCAGGGCGTGACCTTAGGGGCTCTGAGCTTTCCAAGGGACGAGAGGGGCAAGATCATCAAGGGCGGAAAGCGGCATCCGACCATAGAGGACAATGTCGTAATCTATGCTGGTGCGACAATACTCGGAGGTGGCACCATTATCGGAAGGAACAGCGTTATAGGTGGAAATGCCTGGATCACCTCCTCAGTTCCTCCGAATACCAAAGTGGCTAGCTCCCTGCCTGAGCATGTTTATAGCCAGAGGGGCTGCACTACTACGAGCTCTAGTGACTAAAGAATGTAAATGCTGCCATGCCCCCCTTTCGAACTCGCAGATGTAAACCACGCCACATAAATACATTATGGAGCCTCTTCTGAAACATGCACGCTCTGCTCAGGAAGGTGTTCCAAGCACTGGTGTGGGAACCATGAGGACGATCGATATAGTGTTTAGTAATTTCTCAAGACGAAAGGGGAGGTTGATATTCAGTAGCTCAGCCCTGATTTTTGCGACGGCTCTCATGATCTCAGTTCTCGTGATCGCCAATTCGATGCAGAACCAAATTGGTAAGGAAGTCGATAAGTATGGCGCGAATATCGTTGTCACCCCCTCGTCGAAGTCATTGGAAGTGCCCTACGGCACGATATTGCTCGGAAGAACCACAATCCCGGAGAGATTGGCCGAAGGCATCTTGACAATCCCTAACAGCAGAAACATACGCGTCGTGTCCCCAAAGCTCTACGGCCAGATAGTTTCCGGCAACAATACCATACTCATCGCAGGCATCATGCCCAAGAACGAGTTGGCGCTCAAGGTCTGGTGGAATGTCATGGGATCGCTCCCCCGGGATGAGGCGGAGGAAATCATGTTGGGAGCGGAGGTTGTGAATGCACTCAAGAAGGGGGTGGGTTCTACCATCTCGATCAAGGGGTTAGCCCTCAGAGTGGTCGGCATACTGGAGGCAACGGGGTCGGTGGATGATTACACATTATTCGCCCCCCTTCACGTAGCACAAAGGCTCCTGGAGCAGCCAGCCGTGGTCAGCGTGATCGACGTCAGTGCCCTGTGCAACGATTGCCCCGTTGAGGAGATATCGAGGCAGATCGAGGATGTAATTCCGGGCGTGAAGGCCACGCCCGTGAAGCAGGCAGTGGAGACGAGGATGATAGCAGTCGAACAGACCGCGAGCTTCTCATTTGTAATCGCCACCATAGTCCTAGCGGTCGGCTGTGCCAGCGTCATGAACGCCATGCTTTCTACTGTGCATGATCAAACAAGGGAAATTGGTGTGCTAATGTCACTCGGGGCGGATAGCTGGGACCTATACGCACTCTTCCTCTTGGAGTCGACGATCGTGGGCCTATTGGGCGCTGCGATAGGCCTTGCCCTCGGCCTTGCATCGGCATGGGTGGTCGGTTCGGCGATGATGAAGCTTGAAGTTGATCTCGCCGGTATCCCCATCCTCCCGATCGTCGCATCCTATCTAGCATCGGTCGGATGTTGCATAGCTGCCAGCCTCTATCCCGCCAGGGCAGCCTCAAGAGTGGACCCAGTCCAAGCCTTGAGGAGCCTCTGAGGAAAGATGATAATCCTGAGAGATGTGGCAAAGGAATATCGGGTTGGAGATGCCCTGTTAGTAGCACTCAATGGCGTGGATCTTGAGATCTCAGAGGGCGAATTCATCGTAGTGATGGGTCCAAGCGGCAGCGGCAAATCCACCCTCCTCTTCACCATTGGCGGATTGTTATCGCCGACGAAGGGGCATGTGCTGGTACGTGGCAGAGATGTCTACAAGATGAGTCGAAATGAGAGGGCGAAATTCATAAGGACCAACATAGGCTTCATATTCCAGAGCTTCGAGCTCCTGCCGTACTTAACTGCGCTTGAGAACGTGACTCTATCGTTATTCCTCTCGGAGACGCCCCCTTCAGAGCATCATGCGATGGCCAAGGGGGCCTTGGAACGAGTTGGGCTCCTCGGAAGGGCCCTTCATAAACCAACGCAGTTGAGCGGGGGCGAGCAACAGAGGGTCGCCGTTGCGAGGGCGATCGTCAAGAAGCCACCTGTCCTCTTGGCGGACGAGCCAACCGGTAATTTAGACCAGAAGACGGGCGACGAGATCGTGCAACTCCTCCTCGAGTTGAGCCGTAAGGAGAGGCTCACGACGATCTTGGTTACGCACGACCAAGCCAAGGCAAAGATGGCGGATCGTAAATTCTTAATGATGGATGGAAAACTGAGTGGAGGTGAGCGTAATTGAATAAGAGGATAGTATTTGCTGCGATCATCTTGGCTGCTGTCTTTATCGTCTATAACGTTTTCCCAAAAAAGGAGACATCCGTAAATGGTACATTCTACGATGAATTCTCGATAAATGGGGCCAAAGTATACCTGTCGTATGATTTTCTAAGCGACAAGAAACTTGTCTTCATCGACGTCAAGCTCAAGGACAAAGCTGGTGACATAAATTTCCTAGGCCGGGCAATCCCATTGAGACTTTATAAGGATGGGGCATACGTTCCGCTAATGGCGGAGCTAACCCCTTCAGGAAAGGTGGTGGTCACACTCAGGGTTTGCGAGCCATGTGGGTCATTTAGTTTCCACATCGAGGAATCGAAATACATTGAATGTGATCTTTGCGGGACGCGCTGGGACATAGAGACGTTAATTGGCGTAAGTGGAGGGTGTGTGAACTATCCACCTCCTCGCTTGGATGAGTCTTTGAGCGGGAACTCGATCGAGATAGATCTCTCGACTCTAGGGCTTCAACTCACGGGCTGATGTATCATGGCTATCGACTATGCCTCAGCCCTACCTATCCATTGGCGCTTCCTCTTCAGGTAGTATGCGTAGTTCTCGAGCGATACCTCGGGCGGAACCCTGTGATCGACTGTGGGGATGTATCCTCCCTGCCGCAGAAGAGGGGTGAGGCCTTCCAACTCCCTGTCGATCTCGCCCTTTCCCCCCATGAGCGACAGCTTGTTAACGGCGCCCATCAGCAGCACTCTTCTGCCAAAGCGCTCCCTCAATTCATAGACGTTCGTGTGCGCGATCTCGATTGGGAACATGCAGTTGATGCCTCCCTTGAGCCATCCCGGCACGAGCTCCGTGATCCTGCCATCGCAGTCAAGTATGTTGATGCCAACGCCATATTCAGCCAATAGCGATGTCACCTTCTTATACCTCGGCACCATGAACTCCTCGAAGAACTTAACCGAAAGGAGGGGCCCCCTGCTGTAGCACATGTCCTCCCACCAGGTGCTGTAATCAACGCGCACGTTCTTCAGTGCCTTGGGTATCAACTTGAGCCACAACTCTGTCAGCGTGTCCATCATCTCGGCGATCCATTCTGGGTTCCTGTAGAATGCCAATGAGATGTTCTGCACTCCCATCCAATTCCTTAGCCAACCATATAGGCTCCCGATACCTATACCGAGTGGGTAATCCCGATCCTTGTAGCTTTTCGCAACCTCTTCCCAATTCAGGGGGAATCTCCCCGGCGTATCGGGATCGAAGAACGACCTCAGCTTCTGCCAATCGTCCCTGTCCCTTATCGGGTAGCGAATGTAGAATGGGACGGTGGAGACCCATTTCTTCTGCTCGTAAATCCCGCCCATCCCGTCCTCAACCGTCATGCCATCCTCCGTCTCCTTCAGTATCCTCCCTGGAAGGCCTGGCCAAAATCCTGTCACGACCGGCAGGTGCTCGGCGCTCTCTAAGCCCTCGAGCTTGAAGTATAGTTCGATATCCCTATTGCTGTCCCTCTCCAATGGCAGACCCTCTCTGTGCCATCTCTGGACGGTCTCAGTCCAATATCCGAATTCAAAGTCGGGGACTCTGTCTACATCCTCGAAGTGAAATGTGTGTAAAAACCTCTCTCTTTTATCCATCGGCTCCGGGTCGGATCCGTTAATTATTAAGATTTTACATCATCCCCGATATTCAGGATCGATGCCACGGCCATGAGGGTGACCGGGGCAGGCAATGGAATCTACGTAAAGACCATTGTCACCCCATTGGTCCTTAATGGTCATCTTATCAGTCTTGAAGCGTTTCCCTTCGTTATCTGAAAGAACTTCGCCTCGGCCAGATTCATACTCCTCAGCAGCTCCATGTGCCTTGTCGTCTGCTCATCTGTCCCGTATAGGAGCTTGTGGGAGTAGTCCGTGACAAATCCAATTGCGAAAGAAGGATCTCGACTTAGCGCGTTGAAACCGGAGAATGCGGATATATCCGCGTAGACGTTTGGGTATCCTTTGAGGAGAGTCAGGAGCTTCCCGCCCGGCTTTATCAGGCCTGTAGGATATGGCGAGTTATCCGAGTCCGCATCTCCCGAGATCTCTCGCCAGAAGCCCGGGCCATGTCCTATGAAGTCTGTCTTGGGGAACCTATCGGCCATCCTCATAAATCCGTCAACATCCGGATTGTACCACTGGGGGCCGGTGATGGGGACATCGATGTGAATGAGGACCGGCATCTCGAGTTCGCCACAGACGCCGTACAACTCCTGAAGCCATGGGCTGTCGATGCAGAGCCTAATCTTCGACTCCCCATATCCCTTAAATCCTTGTTCGTGGAATCTACGCACCTTCTCAGGGGCGTCTTCAGCGCGCGGGTCGATGCCGCAGAAGGGGACGAACCTGCTGGGGTTTTGCCTATACGCTGAAAAGACCGCCTGGCTCGAGACCCTGATGAATCCCTCATAGGTCCCGCCATCGAGGGCTTCCCACGTGAGTAGCCAGACCTTCTCTACACCAAGCCGATCCATGTGGCCCAACAACTTCTCAGTGGTCGCATCTTCTATGATGAGGTGCTTGTGGACATCGATCATATCGTATATTCCCCGCCATTTATTGGATTAATGAATTCAACCATACAATCTCACCTTCATCTAAAGGCCATAGACTTCCATGGCATTTCCCCCCATGATCCTCTCCGCAACATCGAGCGCATCTCCCTCGCCAAAGTAGTTCGCTGAGACCTTCTCGGCGAGGACGTCCGCCACGAGCTCCTTTGCGAGCATCAGGGAGGCGTATGATTGGTCGATGTTGCCATGATCCCCTCCCCATGCGAAGATCTTGCTCGCCGGGACTATCTCTATCCACTCCGAGAGCGCCCTCTTATAGGCCGTGGGCGATATGTGTGCGAGCCAGCACGCATCCACGTAGACATTCGGAAAATACTTCGCCAAGATGCCGGCCTCGATCAGGTATGGGTATCCGCCGTGGAAGATGTCGAACTGAACGCCTTTGAACTCCTGTATCAGGCCCGTCAGGTGCGTCGGGTTGGCATTGGCGATCGCGTTGTAGTTACCTGCCTGGAGCCCGGTGTGTATCTGGAATGGCAGTTTGTATTCCGAGCAGCGCTCGCAGACCTCGCGCATCATGAAGTCCTGGAATAACTTCCTCTCGGGAAGGGATGCCTTCTCAAGGCCCAAGGCGAAGATCCTCTCTGCATCCGATTTCGATGCCTTTTCGTAAAGAAGCGACCTCTCGTATGCCAGTCCTGACTTGATGCCGACTGCCCCCTGCTTGGCCGCGCTTTCGAAGGCCCCATCCAGCGCCTCCAAGTGATGGTCGAGCGTCCTGACCCCAGTTTCCAGGAAGCCCTTCGCCACCTCCTTGTTCCCTACTATGAAGTCATCGACCCTCACGACCTGCCTTAGCCGCACGTCTTCGATGATCTTCACGTTGACCCGGCTAAGCTCGCTTATGTCGAGTATCATCCTGTGGACTTTCATCCTGTCGAGAACCCCGAGCGACCACTTGAGGTGGTCCCTGCTCATCTCCCGGATCCGTTTGGATAGGGCAAGCCAATTTCCGTCGTCGACATCGACTCCCTCATATCCATAGAGGTCCCTTAGGGCTGTCAGGAGGAATCGGTAGTAGATCGTGTTCCGTACCCTTTCGAGGAACGGCTTCAACTGATCCCACATCTCGGCAGCCCTGTCCTCGCCGGTCTTCAGATACGCGAATTTGTCGACGTCCAGCTCCTTCTCCGGCATGCCGGCAGCCACCAGATCCCCGAGGAGGTACGCGTTGGCGAAGAAGTAGGGGAGATCCACTTCGTGGTCCATCTTGGAGAGGAACGGCTCAACGAGATGTTCATGATTATCGACGACCTTCATCCCGTCCAGTGCCGACCTTATGCGCCCCTTAACGTCGTCCTTAGTCATAGAGCTTCGACTTCATCCGGGCATTCGCATAAGTAATTAAGGGCTTCTGATTAATTCCACTGCGACGCGATGTCTTCGCTATCTCCTCTAAGGTCAGGCAACTGTGCTAGGAAGCCCCCCGACGCGAGGTGGATCTTCTTCGACGTGGGGGGAGTCTTGGTTAATGAGGAGGCGACGATGAAGCACTTCGCATCGACCATCCAGGGCATCCTTGCCAGCCACGGAGTCAGGGTCTCACTTGCGAAGATCGAGAGGATACAGCTAGAAGCGGCTCATGGCTTCGGCTCTGTGACGCGCGCCATGATCGCCTCACTCACTTCGGACAAGGGCATTGGAAACAGGGTCTACGGCGAGATCTGGAGGGACGTGCGAAATCTAGACGAGCCGTATCCCGAGGCGAGGGCGGTGCTGAGCCAGCTCTCCCCGAGGTTCAAGCTCGGCGTCATAGCAAATCAGCTCCCGGGCTCTAGGGAAAGATTGAGGCGATTCGGGTTCGCTGAATACATATCGGTATACGCATTGTCCGACGAGCTGCAAGTGAGCAAGCCAGATCTGGCCATCTTCTCCCATGCCCTTACGGCCGCCAATTGCAGACCAGCGGAGGCGGTGATGGTCGGCGACCGCACCGACAACGACATAATTCCCGCGAAGAGATTGGGCATGCATTCAGTGAGGGTGCTGAGGGGCCTCTTCAGGGACCAGAGGGCGAGACATGAGGGCGAGCTCCCAGACGCGGAGATACATTCGCTCACTGAACTGATCGGACTTGACTTGCTGAACGGCCGTAGCCACGCCGCATCCTAAGTGGACTTGCCTCTGGCCGCGATGCCCCAGACCGACTCAACGGTCCCGTCTCGAAGCGCGTACATCCTGTCATGCAGGTTAATGGTAGTGCAGCCGTGGGAGGGTATCAGCTCGATCCTGTCCCCCAGCGACAGCCTCGTTCCTCCCCCCAACCTCAGGATTCCGTGTTCCTCATTCAACTTCATCACCTTGACTCCGTCCATTCCCTTGACGAGCGGAAGGCCGAACTCTATCGTGGTGGATTTCATGCCAGCATCGACGACGGCCCTGTCCGGAGTTGGGCGGCTGATGACAGACGCCAATATCCCTATGGCGCAGTCGAAGTCCGGCACGATGCCCTTGTATCGGGCATCCATTGTGGCATAGGATCCTGCTTGGACCTCCGTTATGCCCGGATAGGAGCCAGTTATGTTATATGTTCCAGTTCCGCCCGCGCTGACGACCTCAACCCGTATACCCTCACCCTCAAGCGCGGATTTGGTGTCCAGTAGCAGTTTTAGGGCCCTCATGCACGTCCTCCTCCTCTCCTCGAAATCCTGGATCATGACCGCGTGCCCCTCGTATCCCATGATGCCTTTCATCGAGATCCCCCTCATCCGGCTAACTTTCCTCGCGAACGACAGGGCCTCACCTCCGGGGCGCACGCCGCACCTCTCCATGCCAACGTCTATCTCCAGAACGACGCCGACGCACTTCCCATCCCCGAGGGCCATGTCCGAGATCATCTCGGCGTTTGCGACGTTGTCGATTGCGACGAGCGCATCGCAGATGCCATTGAGCTTCAGAAGCCGCTCGATCTTCCCCCTACCGACGATCTCGTTGGCTATGAGTATGTCCTTGATCCCGTTCTCGGCCATCACTTCGGCCTCTGCGAGCTTCGCACACGTAATCCCCCTAGCTCCTGCTCCCAACTGCATGAGGGCTATCTGGGGGCACTTGTGGGTCTTCATGTGCGGCCGCAGCTTTGCCTCCTTGTCCCTGAAGAAATCCGCCATCTTCACGACGTTCCCTTCAAGGAGCTTGAGATCTACGACCAGGGCCGGAGTGTCGAGATCATCGATGCTTCGAGCGACCATGATGGGAGGGGATGGGGATGCCCGTAAAAGGTTTTTTCGCCATCGCTGAACCCCTAATGCGATGCTGTATTCAGGCCTTCTTCTGACTCCCTCGACATCTACTTCTTCTTTGCCTTCTTTACGGCATGGGGCAGCCTTATGACCTTCCCGGTGCGCATCGAGTCGTTGGCTGCCAGCGTGACCATCAGGGTGCCCAATCCGTCTTCATAGTTGCACATCACCTTCGACGGGTCAGCGCCCCTTACGGCTTGTATGAATGCCCCGTCCTCGATTGCGAATATCGCCTCCTCGCCCTTGATCTCCTCCGGTTCGAGGCCCTTCCTCTGCAACTTCAACGAGTGCTCCCACCCGGTGAAGCTCGCCGTCAAACCATTTGCATAGACTTCCAAAGTGACGCCGCCTCCGCCCCCATTCGCCGAGCAAGACGCCCAGAGGTTTGCCACCGCGCCGTTCGCGAACTTCATGTTAACGACGCTCGCGTCCTCGATCGTGTAGCCCTTCGGCGCTCCCCTATTGAATCCCTTGGCGGCGAACGCCTGTACCTCAGACACATCCCCGCCTATGAACCTCGCCAGGTCCACGGTGTGGGTCACCTGCTCGTGGAATTGCCCCCCGCTCATGACCTTCCGGATCCACCAGGACCAGATCGTCCCTTCCTCCGCCCGCGGAGTGCCACCTATCCATCCCCCCAGCATGAGTATCGTCGGATCATCCCTTGTGAGGTCCCTTACCAACTGCACGCCCCTCCTGTATCGATTCATGTAACCGACGCTTGTAAGTAGTTTCTTCTTCTTGACGGCATCGGCTATCCTCTTGGCTTGAGCCAGGTAGAGGTTGATGGGCTTCTCGACGAAGAACGGGACGGCATGCTTGACGGCTTCGAGTTCCGTTCCGTGCGCGAAGGGGGGGAGGCAAAAATATGCGGCATCCAATCGGATGGCGTCGAACATATCCTTCAATTTCGTAAACGCCCTTCCCCCAGCGCCATACTTGTTCGCCATCTCCTCAGCCCTTGTGAGATTGATGTCGCAGAATCCAACGAGGTCCACGTCCGGATTAACGGCGAGGCCCTTCAGATGTGATTCTGCGATTCCCCCGCAACCAACAAATCCAATTCTGATCTTATCGGCCATGTGGCGTCAGCCACCCCTTCGTCCTTTAAGTTTTCTCATTCAATGCAATGGGCCGATCTGCCGCCCGACAGGCGTTCCCATATGGGAGGGATACGACCCTTGGCCTCCGGCCCCAGGACGATGGGATCTATGCCGGCGATCTCACAGTAATATGTCAATGTCCGTATCCTATTGCCTACTACGGCTAGGATGTGGTTTGAGGGGAAGACGCTTATGAACTCGCCGAAGTCGCAGTGAAGCCTCGCGTGAACGTGGGGCCAGGTGGGATCCGTTTGGGCGTTCAATGCCCTTCGCTCCTCCGGAGGTAGGTCGAGGCTCTCCCCGAGCGCGATGACCATGTACGGCCTGTTGTCCCACAGCCCCATCCTCGCGAACGTCATCTCGCCGGGTGCCGCGTCGAACTCGACGGAAGCGCCCCCGGCCTTGAAATAGAACTCGAGCGCCGGATGGAGCGTCACCCTCTTGAAGTTCTCCCTGGGGTCCATGCTCCTTGACGCATACCAGCTGGCGTGGTTTCCGGAGTTACAGAGGTCCCAAAGGTCCCTGTCCGGGTGGTAGAGGCGCACGTCCATGAAGAGCGTCGGTAATCCCCCGCTCACGTACTTGAGGGCCTGCATGGTAAGGGCGGCGAAGGCATCGGCCTCGGTGGCACACACCGTCGGCTCCTTCGGCCCATCCCAATCGTAGGGGTCGTTCATCAGCATCTCGGGCACGTCTCCCAGGCAGACGTATTCCGTCAGCTCCCTCTGCCCCTTCAGGCCGCAGAAGTCGAAGCCCTTCTCATTGTTGACGGCCTTCATGGCCAGGTAGAGCCTGATCTGCCTCCTCAGTGTCTCGGGCGTCAGCATCTTCCCGTCATACCTTATGCGGTCGCCCAAGAGATCGGTAAACCACCTGAGGCCCTTCTCGACCTCCCCCTCGTCCACCTCCTCCATCCTCTTGACCAGGAGGAGCTGGTCTATCTGCCGCACCGTGACCCCCAAAGCCTTGATGACCGGCACCAGATGATAGTAGCCGGTCTCCATCCCCATCGAGTGGCCCCCGTACATCCCATAGACCTCGTTCTGCATCGTTGTGAACGCCTCAGAGGCACGTATCCAATCGAAGACCTGCGCTCGCGTCTCGGCGTCGTCGATGTCCCCCACGATGCGGTGCGTCCTCATCCCCGCTTGGCGCAAAGCCCCGTCTGTCGCAAGGAGCCCGACGTTGCCCGGGAACTTGCCGCTGTTGTTGGAGAGGCTGAGGATCGGCTTATCCCTACCAACGCCATTCACGAACGGCCACACGAGGAACGGGAAGTTCCACACGTAATAGCACATTATGATCTGCTTGCAGTTGGCCCTCGATAATTCCTCACCCACCTTCTGAGCTATCCTGGCCGAGGTGATTATCTCGGACCCAATAACGACTTTGGGGGCGGTGCCATCGATGTTCCTCACGCCCTTCCTTATGACATCGGCCCATTGCCCTACGACCGCCATGCATTCCGCATTGTTCTTCGTATACACGTGCTCCCTTTCATCGTTCAGCATGACGATGCCAATGGGCGTTGATCTCATCCCTTTCCCTCCTTTTTCCTGCTCAGGACTGACTGCTCGGACATTTGAATCTTTACCCCATCGCCATTGACGCCCTTTAGAATGCTGACGCCAGAAGCTGGACTCCCCAGTCCTTTGAACTCATCGGGTCTGCGACCAACCCTCGAGCGAACACTTCCCGACTAATCCCCTAGGCGCCTGAATTCGGACCTAACTTGGGGGAAACATGCCTCTATGATCATCGCACAAACACTTATCTCGCTGGTTCAAAATGAATGCCCCCGTATGCCAGCCAAACTCAAGTGCATAATTTCGAATCCGCAAACTGGCAAGTCAGAGGCTCTCGAATTGGAGGGCGAGAAGGCAAGGCCACTGCTCGGCCTCAAGATAGGGGATACCATCGATGGAACGGCCATGGGCCTGAGCGGACGATTGAAGCTGATGGGGGGGAGCGACAGATCTGGTTTCCCGATGATGAAGGGCGTGCACGGGGCGGTCAAGACGGGCCTGCTAGTTGGGAAGAGCCGTCGGATGAGGAGGAGGGCGACGGTGAGGGGCGAGATCGTTTCCGAGGACATCTACCAGTTAAACCTCGTGAGGGTCGTGCCGATGGGGGAAGGGGATATTCCGGGGAAGGAAGGGCATCGGGACGACGGTGGGGGATCTCAAGCCACGAAGGAAGGGCCTGAGGAGGAGGTCGAGGGGAAGTCAGAGGAGAAGGGGTAGATGCTTGCTGAGGACCTAAGGCAATCGGAGATCAACGTAGGCACGCTTGGGCATGTGGATCACGGCAAGACTACTTTGGTCCAGGCTTTGACCGGCGTCTGGGCCAGCCGTCATAGCGAGGAATTGAGGAGGGGGATTACGATCAAACTGGGCTATGCCGACGTCATCTTCTACAAGTGCGGTGGCTGTCAGCCGCCGCAGTGCTATGGCATAGACCCAACCTGCAGGAACTGCGGCGGGCCCGCCACCCCATTGAGGAAGGTCAGTTTCGTCGACGCCCCCGGGCACGAGGTCCTGATGACGACGATGCTGTCCGGCGCGGCCGTAATGGACGCCGCGATATTCGTCATCGGCGCAGACGAGATCTGCCCTCAGCCACAGACGAGGGAACATTTGTTGGCAGCAAGGACCATGGGCATAAAGCACATGGTCGTCGTGCAGAACAAGATCGACTTGGTCTCTAGGGAGAGGGCCATCCAAAGCTACCAGGAGATCAGGGACTTCATGTCAGGAAGCGAATATGCGGAGGTCCCCGTCATACCTGTCTCAGCCCAGAATAGGTTGAACATCGACCTCTTGATAGAGGCCATTGAGCAATTCCTCCCGACCCCGAAGAGGGACACGTCGCTCGATCCCTTGGCCTTCACGATCAGGACCTTCGACGTGAACAGGCCCGGTACGAGCGTCAGCGACCTGAAGGGCGGCGTCCTAGGCGGCACGCTCGTCCAGGGGGAGCTGCGGGTGGGCGATGAGGTCGAGATCAGGCCGGGCGCCAGAATTCGTGCAGGTAACGCATACGAGACGATCCCACTCCAAACCGTTTTAACGTCGATCAGGATCGGCGATACCTTCGTCGATAAGGTCGGATGCGGTGGCCTCGTGGGAATGGGCACCTCACTGGACCCATCTCTGACGAAGAGCGACGGCCTCGTGGGAAATTTAATCGGCAGGACGGGGTTCCTGCCCCCTCCTACGGACAGCTTGAGGCTTCAGTACAAGCTCTTCAATGAGGTCGTCGGCATGAGGGAGGCCGTGGCCGTGGAGCCGCTGAAGACCGGCGAGGCGCTCGCGATGAACGTCGGGGTTGCCATAACCTCCGGTAGGGCCTCAACGGTAGGCAAGGACTCCTTCGACATCATATTGATGAGGCCAGTCTGCATCCTCCCCAAACAGAGGGTTGCCATCAGCAGGAACATAGCGGGCAGGTGGAGGTTGATAGGGTATGGTGTTGCGGCCTGACACCAAGGGTTCAGGCCGTCCTGATGGATGCGAGCGCACTCCTAGCCCCCTTCCAACTCGGGCTTGACTTTGAGAGGCGGATCGAGGACCTAGTCGATTCAAAGGTCCAGTTCTACGTGCTGGAGGATACCCTGAGGGAACTGAGGTCGCTGACCACATCGCCTGGGAGGGCCGCATCGGAGGCCAAGAAGGCGCTGAAGCTCGCCGAGAGGTACCGGCTAATTCAAAACTCGAGCGGAAAGGGGGGAGATGAGGGCCTCATCGAATCGGCCCTGGAGCTCCGTTATGCAGTGGCCACTTGCGACTCCGCTCTCAGGGCCAGGTTAAGAGATTTAAACATCCCCGTCTTCAGCCCTACGGGCAGACGCAGAGTTAGGGTTGATGGTTTGTTTATCCACTGAGGGTGTGTGGTTTGTTTAAGCGTGTGGTCGTCGAGGACACGGTCCGTATCCCCCCAGCCATGTTTGGCGAGTCATACGAGAACGTCGTGGGCAAGATCCTTTCGCAGAAATACGAGGGAACCGTGCATGAAGATTTGGGCTACGTGATAGTGGTTTCGAGTTACAAGTTCAATCCAGTCGGGAAGCTGATGCCCGGCGATGGCGGCTCCTATCACCAGGTCACGTTCGAGTTGGTGACGTTCATGCCCGAACTTCAGGAGGCCCTCGAGGGGGAGGTCGTGGAGATTGAGGACTTCGGGGCGTTCGTGAGGATCGGGCCCGTCGACTCGCTCCTCCACGTAAGCCAGGTTGCCGATGACTTCATGTCCTTCGAGGGCAGCCAGGGGACGCTGACGGGCAGGGAGTCAAACAGGACGCTGAGGAAGGGCGATGTCGTTAGGGTTAGGGTCGTGGCCATCTCGATAGGGAAGGGGGCGATGGGGGACAAGGTCGGCGTCACGGCTAGGCAGCCTTTCCTGGGGAAGATCGAGTGGATAGAGGAGGACCTGAAGAAGGCCGGAGCGGGGAAGGCGCCAAGGCAGGAGGGCGGAGGAGATGGTTGAGAAGGCGTGCACTAACTGCCACCTATTGACTACTGAGAACATATGCCCCAGCTGCAGATCCTCGAGCTTCACGACCGATTGGAGCGGGATAGCGATAGTCGTCGATCCCCAAAGGTCTGAGATAGGCAAGAGGATAGGCGCCAAGAAAAGGGGAAGGTATGCCATTAAGGTCAGATAGGCAGATGTTCTCGAGCGACCTCAGGTTGCTCCCGAAGCAGAGGGCATCCCTCAGGGCCCCACTCGGGATCCTCATCCCCGGGCAGGGGAATGAGGTCTGGGAGAGGGTACTCAGCTTGATCGAGGAGTTGAGGCCGAAGAAGGTGGTCACTGTTGGAGACGAGACCTCGAGGCTTTTCGTGGACCATGGCAGGAGCGCCGACGTCTACGTGATGGATGGCCACGTAGAGAGGGCGGAGTTCGCGCCTTTGGCGCCCTTAAGGGGCGATGAGGGGCTCAGGATCGTCAACCCGGCGGGCCACATCGCAAGTAGCTCCTGGGAGGTGATCGGCCGGGCGATCGAGATCGGCGGAGGCGTTGTCGTCTGGGTCGAGGGCGAGGAGGATTTACTCACCCTCGTCGCCATAATGGAAGTTCCGATCGGCAGCATTGTCTTCTACGGCCAGCCCGGCGAGGGATTGGTCGCCGTCCACGTTACGGAGCCCAAGAGGCATGAAATAGCAGAATTCCTAGGCGCGATGGAGCGCTGTGAAGGGCGCGTGTAGCTCCTTGAAGACAACGCTTTTCAAGTCCCCCCAAAACCCTAGCGTGGCTGGATGATTTGAGCCTGAGCATTATAGACGACAGGACGAATCCCCTGATCAGGAGGAGGGAGATCGTCTTCCAAGTCGAGCACCCGGGTTCCGCAACGCCCACCACCACCTCCCTAAAGGAGAGGCTGTCGGGCCTTCTGGGCAGCAAGCCCGAGGCGACATACATAGTGAGCTTGAGGGGCTTGGCCGGCCTGCAGAGATCGGAGGGCGTATGCCACATTTACACGTCGCCAGCCGACGGTCAAACTTTGGAGCCCGAGCACACTCGGAGGTTAAACATGGCCCCAGACGAGAGGAAGAAGGTGCTCGAGGAGATGAAGAAGGCCAGGGCCTCTAAGAAGGCGAAGGCCAGGACCAAAGGTTGATCGGAATGGGCGAGAAGGCGGAGGCCAAGGCCGAGAAACCGAAGCAGAAGGAGGGTGGGAGGAGGGGTGCGTGGAACCTCTACAAGATCGACGGGGGCACGGCGAAGCTGGCCAATAGGAAATGCCCCAGATGCGGCAAGGTCATGGCCTTTCACAAGGATCCGCAGGCCCGTTGGGCATGCGGCGGATGTCAGTATACGGAATACGTCAAGCGATGAAGTGAAGGGGCGGAGCAGGCCAAAGTGCAGCGGCTCTGTCTGGGTATCGAAAGCACGGCTCATACGCTTGGCCTAGGTCTGGTCGACTCGGCTTGGAACGCCCTTGCCGATGTGCGCCGCACACATAGGCCCCAGGCCGGCGGCATCCATCCGAGGGAGGCTGCGCGGATGATGGCCTCTGCCGCGGGGGAGGCCTTGAAGGAGTGCCTCTCAGAGGCGGGCGCCTCGCCCCATGATCTGGCCCTCGTAGCGTTCAGCCAGGGGCCAGGCCTCGGGCCATGCCTGAGGACGGGGGCGACGCTAGCCAGAGCCATCTCCTCCTATCTCGGATTGCCCCTCGTTGGCGTAAACCACTGCGTTGCCCACATCGAGGTGGGGAGGAAGTATGGTAACTCCATCGATCCCGTGGTCCTTTACGTATCGGGGGGGAGTACACAGGTGATCGCGTATGCTGGGGGCTTCTACAGGGTATTCGGCGAGACGGAGGACATAGCCGTCGGCAACCTCCTCGATACATTCGCCAGGGAAGCGGGCTTGGGATTTCCAGGAGGCCCTGAGGTGGAGCGCATATCCTCCTCCGGGGAGGAGGTGGTCGATCTCCCCTACACCGTCAAGGGCATGAACGTCTCCTTCTCGGGGTTGCTGACGAGGACGAAGGGCATGATCCAGACTCACAGGATTGAGGACGTCTGCCTCTCGCTTCAGGAGACGGCGTTCTCGATGTTGGTCGAGGTCTCCGAGAGGGCGATGGCATTCCTCAAGAAGGACGAGTTGCTGCTCGTCGGGGGTGTGGGCGCGAATGGGAGGCTGAGGGAGATGTGCCGTACGATGTGCCTCGAGCGAGGAGCCCGCTTCTGCACCATAGAGCCCAAGCTCTGCCTCGACAACGGCGTCATGGTTGCCCTGACGGGCATGCTGGCCGGGGGCGTCGGCGAGGAGACCCCAATCGCGCGCTCCGGGGTCAGGCCGAAGTGGAGGGTCGACAGGGCCAAGGTCGCGTGGAGGTCTGGGGCCTGAGGCTGGAGCTCGTTAGGAGCCTCTACATCGGCGCAGAGGCCGAGATCTCGCTCTGCGATTGGCTCGGGTTCAAGGTCGTCGTGAAGAGGAGGCGGTCGAAGGGATACAGGAGGCATGAATTGGACAGGAGGATCATAGCGACGAGGACCACGCACGAGGCGCTGATGTTGAGCAGGGCCCGCAGCAAGGGGATCCTGACGCCGTTCGTCCTACACGTCAACCCCGTCGAGGGCGTCATCATCATGCAATACATCGAGGGCCCGACGGCAAACGAACTGGCCTTAAAGGCCCCGTTGGCCGAGTTGAGGCCGGTCTTCGAGGGGATCGGGCGTTCCCTCGCAATCCTTCACGGCAACGACATCGCCCACGGCGACCCAACGACGTCGAACGTGATCCTGAGGGGAGCGGACGTGTTCATAGTCGACTTCGGGTTGGCCTCTCAAACTTCGGAAGTCGAGCAGATGGGGGAGGACCTCTACGTCCTTGAGATGGCCCTGAAGAGCGCTCACAACGCGCGCTCGAGGGAGCTCTTCGGGTACTTCGTCTCCGGGTACGAGGAAGAGCTCGGCGATGCGTCATCTGCGATCCTGAGGAGGCTCGGCGAGATATCGAGGAGAGGGAGATACGTCGAGAGAGTGAGCTGAGCGGATCTACAGCACTTGCGATCAGACATCACGCCATGGAACGACTACATGATGATGCGAGATATCTATGAAGCGGCCCTGATGGCCTCGACGCACTTTGCCTTGAAAGCGTCATAGGCATTTGTGAATTCGGTCACGGTCTTCACAACCGAGCCAAACGTGGGCCATTCAGAGGCTTTGAGCCCCCCTCTTCCATGATCTCCCAGTATCCCCAAGCTTTCCAATTTCTCGCCCAGCTCTGGGGTCAGCTCGTATGCCCTTCGGAAGTCCTCCAGGAGGAGGAGCCTGCGGATGATCCCCTTATCGTGCTCGCGTGCGATGGAGTTCTCGAATGCGGATAGACTGAATCCCCCCTGCCTCGATGCCACCAGGACTCTGTATTGGTGGTCAGGGAACTCCGTATTTGTCATGTTCCTGCTGGCGAGAGTGAGGTAGGTGTCGTTTGGCTTCCTCTTCGATGCCGGCAGCATGTCGATCCTGTCAATTATCATGTCGGCCTCAGCCGGCGTCAGTCCATGCCGCTTCTCCAGATACTCACGCCATCTGGACCAGTTCTCAGGGCTGAAGAAGATCCAGAACGTCCTCTGGGCGACGAGCGTCCCGGCCATGCCGATATCGCCCTCAAGCTCCGTCATTGAGGCACGGACCTCTTCCCGCGAAACGCCCTTGGCAGATGCCATGGTGTCGATCAGGGTCTCGTTCACGAGGGACTTCAGATACCTGAAGGAGCAGACCTTCCTCACCCTCTCCTGGAAGTCGACCGTCGCCTCTAGTTCCACAGATGCATTGAGACCCTTGGCAAGCTCCAGGAGCAGTGCGTCCCTCCTCTCGCCGAGGTCCCTCAGGGCCTCGACGACAAGCCTCTCGACCTCGACCTCCCTGAGGTGGCTCTCCAACCTCCCGCCCATGTTGGTCTCGTAAATTTGCGTCGGCGTTATGCCCTTCCTCACGGCCTCCGCCATCCCCTTCATCGCGGCCATGATCAACGTCGCCTCCTGAGCAACTGTATAGGTCACCGTGTTGTTGGTGCCGATCCCGAGGCTATTGAGTGAGGATGTTATCTCAACCGCTGCAGGATAACCGCCCGCGATCTTGAAGACGATATTTGGGCGTCCCCTTTCCTCACCGACGGAGTATCCCCACAGGAGGTATTCGTCGTATTTGCGAAGGAAGTCCTGAGCGGCCGAATAGATCTTAAGGGCGTCCGACATGCTCCCCTCAAGGCTTGAGGCAACGTTTGGGTTCAGCTGGTAACTTACCATCCCGTCATGGTAGTCGGTCAGCGATGCGATTGGCTTGAAGACCGCCAGATTCGGCCAGAGGGCGACCATGGTCGCCTGCATGGCGATATCATCACCAAAGGCATGCAGGTCCCCCTTCCACTTCGCGTGTTTATCCATCGTCTCCCCCACGAACCTCTCCATCAGCCCTGGATCGTCGTCGTAGGCCCTCGCGGCCAGGACCGGATTCGTGGAGACCTGCACGTATCCGAGATGCCTCAGCCATCTCAGGCCGATGGCGTAGTCGTTTCCGAATTTACAGGCCCTGCGCTTGGCCATGACGAAGTAAATGTTTTCCTGTACTACAGATCCCGCTGCTTTCACGAACTCCGACACTAGAACCGTTTGCATCTTCTGTCTGATCTCGTCGCCCATCTTCGCGACCATGCCGCCACCCGAAAAGACCTTCCGCATCTCGCCGAGATATCTCTCGACCACGTAACGTCCTATCGGGCTTCCTTCTCTCCCTTCGATGTCCTCCCACGTCGCGAGCGCGTAAGCGATATTCCCAAGGATCTTGGCCACCTCTTCATCTGATAAGCCCACGATCGCGCCTTCGATGCCATAGAGGTTCATGGCGATCTCGGCCAGAACCTCGTAGGCCATCTGCCTAGATCTGACCTTCCCCTCGTCAATGGCACCCACTGACTGTGCGCCCTTCACGAACTCAAGGTTGAGCTGGCGGATCACGTCGCCAACGACTTCATCGAGCCGCCCCTTCATCTCCCTGTTCAGCAGGTGGTCGGATGCGAGCTCCGCATATCCGGCCATGGCGGTCGCCGCGACGTGACTGGCGTGGTCTGAGCTCCTGGGGGGAGAGGGAAGCCCTTCGCGCCTCCCCTTAAAGACGATGGAACGCATCGATTGTTCGTATTCAATAGATTTCATACACTAGCACCCATTTGCGAGCGGGTCAATTCGCGTGCTCCCTGCAATACATCGCCTAATAAATCGTTCTAGATGGACTTCGGACCTCGAATGCCCAGACCCGTTGTCTTTTATGTGGTGCCCGAATGGGGGATTCCGGGATATCGTCGCGATATGGCCTGGAAGGAAATCGCTGATGATGTTCCTAGCCAGAACGTCGATCTCTAAATGTTATGAAGGAGATCCTAAAGAGGGAATGATTCGCTGCCTTATGGTCGATTCGATCTCATCCTTTGGATGGCCCGATGAACGTTACCCTACCCATGTGTGGGAGGAGCGCCTTCGGGATCTCCACCGAGCCATCGCCTCGCTGGTAGTTCTCCAGGATCGCCACTAGTGCACGGCTGGTCGCGATGGCGGTGCTGTTCAGAGTGTGGACGAGCCTCTTCTCGCCCCCCACCTTCCCGCACCTGATGTTCAGCCGCCTTGCTTGGTAGTCGGTGCAGTTGCTGCATGATACAACCTCCGTATATTTCTGCTGCCTGGGGGACCATGCCTCAAGGTCGTACTTCTTGGCCGCCACCGTCCCGATGTCGCCGGTGCAGCAGTTCACCACCCGATATGGTATCTCAAGCGTCTGGAAGAGGGCCTCGGCATTTCCGATCAGCTCCTCGTGCATGGTCCACGAGTCCTCGGGCCTGCAGAAGATCACCTGCTCGACCTTGTTGAACTGATGCATCCGGAACAGGCCCTTCGTGTCGACGCCCTTCGATCCGATCTCCTTCCTGAAGTTGGTGCTGAGCCCGACATATTTGATGGGCAGATCATCCTCGTCTAGGATCTCGTCCATGTGCATCGCGACGATGGGGTGCTCTGAGGTGGCTATCATGTAGAGGTCCGTGTCGGACACCCGGTACATCATGGTCTCGAAATCGGCCAGATCCACGACCCCCTCGTAAGCCTCCCGCCGGAGCATCAGTGGCGGTTCGACGAGGGTGAAGCCCTTCGCGACTAGGAAGTCGATGGCGAACCGAATTAGGGCCTGGTCGAGGATCGCGAGCTCCCCAATGAGGTAGACGAATCCCGCACCCGAGGCCCTAGCCGCCCTTGCGAAATCCCCCACGCCCAGCGTCTCCATGAGCTCCCCGTGCGGCACGAGCTGTAAATCGGACCGCTTGGGCTCCCCCCATCTCCTGACCTCTCGGTTCTCCGCATCGTCCTTCCCAACGGGCACGCTCTCGTGCAATATGTTGGGAATCCCCATCAGTATCTGTCGGATCCGCCCCTGCCTCTCATCCAGGGACGCCTGCAGTTCCTTGATCCTCACGGGGAGGGCCTCGGCCTCCCTCCTCTTCTCGTCGGCCTTTTTTCCAGCCCTGGCAAGGTAGGCGATCTCCTCCGATACAACGTTCCTCCTATGCCTCAATCCCTCTACCTGCACTTGGAGCTGCCTCGCATCCGCATCCAATTGGATCAGCTCCTCGAACAGCTTCATCTTCCCAACGTCGCCCCTCTTCTCCAAATCGGAGCGCACGATGGCGGGATTTTCCCTCACGGTCTTGATGTCGATCAGCGCCGTTCACCGACTTCCGTATTCCATCGGCCACATGGCCGCACCTTCGGGCGATTTACGGAGTTCATATCCCTTTCACCAATTCGACTTCGCCTCCATGTCCTCAGCGTTTCTCCCCCCGCCCTCCCCTCTCCTCCGTTCTGGCGCGAAGGCTGGATCTTCGAATGCCCCCGAGTGATGAGAGGCCATCTTCTGCAACTCCCAAGCATGCGAATATGTCCTCGAGGGTATTGATGAGCGACGGCATGCCCCTCTCGCAGTGGATAGCTATTATGACTTTTTTGCCCCTGACCTCGCCTTTGACACGCAATCCTTTGAGCGCGAACCTGTTATCCGGCTCAAGTGAGTTGAGTATGGATCGTGCGGCCAAGGCCCCACCATACGCGACCGTCAGCTCCGCGTCGATGCCTGTCTTTCGCATTCCGCCGCCATCCTCGAGACTTCCTCGAAGAACTCCAAGAGCCTCTTCCTCGGTATTGTTGCACCCGCCGCAGCATCGTGGCCCCCTCCCATTCCACCCACCTTCGATGAAGCACCCGACATCATCTTGCCCAAGTCCATTGCCTTCGCGTGGCTGCCATCCACCCTCCCGGAGACCCTTACCCTCCCATCGTCGATGAGCGCCGTCGCAAAGAGCGGCCGATCCCTATTCATGACTGGACTGGCGGACAGGATGGACGCTACGGCCCCGAGCATCTTCTCGTCAACGATGCCCTCACCCCTTATGAGGGTGAGGTGTTCGTACGCGTTCACGGCCCCGGGCGTCGCGAGGAGCTTCTCGATCGTCTGGCGGATTGCCCTCCTGTAGTCCTCGACCAACGCCATCGATTCCTGAAGCGTCCGCCCCCTCTCGCCCATGCAGAGCGCGATGGCAACCCCCTGCCTGCCGAGCCGGCCGCATGCGTTGAGCAGTGTCGCGAACTCCCTCGCATCCCTAAGCGGCGTCCAGCGGTCCTCCTTAACTAAGGTATAGACTTTGCCGGTGAGCTCGAGCATCCCGGCCGTTTCATATCCGTCGGAGATCAGCTTCTGCATAACGGCCGCGAAGATGTTCTGCTTCTCCTCGACCGTGAGGTCCCCAATCGTCCTCCACCTGTCGTCCTCCTTCAGGGCTATGCCCGACTTCACGAGCAGCGATATGACAGCATCGTCCTCGCCGCTCAATCCTGGCAGGTAAGGTTCGGTCGTGACCGAGATCGATTTGTACATCGGCCTCGATTCCCTGCCGAAGAATACAAGGTCTTCAGTGACCGTGAGGGCGCCCAACTCCTCGGCCTCCCTGACTATCGACTCGTTCAAACCGGTTAGCTCCCTCTTCGCGCCCTTGTCCTGCATGTCCCCGAGAGCGCCCACAACGGCCATGGCCACGAGGTCTGAACAATTCACATCGTAGCCCCTAGCCACCAAGTACATAGCGCCAGAGGCCGACATCTCCCTTGCCCCGTCTATCCCACAGAGATGGGGGTTGACATGAATGGTGCCATTGGCCGCCTGCCCCCTTGGCGCGTGGTGGTCGATGACGAACGCCCCCTGTCCCCTGATCTTCCCGATCTCCTCAAGGTATCCGGAACCGAGATCGGCAAGGACGACGGGCCCCTCGTACTTCGCCAGGAGATCATAGTCCTCCTGCGAAAGCTGGTTGACGACGCGCACCATGAATGGCTTCTCGTCCCTCGAAAGCACTGCGGCGATGATGCCAGCGGAGGCAAGGCCATCGGCGTCTAGGTGCGTTAGGACCAGGGCCTCTCGTCCCCGCTCCATAGTTTCCTTGAGCGCCTTCGCGGCCTCGGCAGCCAACTCGGCGAAGACCTTGTGGCCTTCAGCCATATGCTGTCATCTATCTATACTCATATCTCCAAGTAGGGGGAAGGACTCCCTTGCCCACGTAGTACCTTCCGAGCCTCCTGATCTTCGACTCCACGAGCTGTAAGGAGTGCCGGATCATCTTGTCGGACTTTTGCCTTTCGAGGTGTTCCCTTATGAGCCTCGCCTTCTCGACGAGGTTGTCGAGGTCCTCGGTCCTGGAGGCCTCGGCCTTTCCCTCCCTCAGTATCTGGCTTATCGTCTTGCCCGTCACAGCCTTGGTGAGGGGTATGCCGTGTTGGTCCCTTAGTATGGCCCCGATCGCGCTCTTGCTCTTCCCCTCCTTGGCGAGCTTCGCCACGATGGCGGAGACGTCGTCGCCCGTCATCCTCAGCCACGAGGGTGGCTTCTTAGATATCGGCCTCTTGGAACTCGACTTGCCCCTCTTATGCGAGTACAGCCTTGCCATTCAATTCGGCGGACAGCATCTAAAAGGGACTGATAACCTTTCTGCTCCCGTTCATTTTGCCCCTCTGCAAAGCCATTGGGCAAAAGCCCTGAACGCCTTCCCCCTGTGCGAGATCAGGTTCTTCTCGAGGGTACTCAGCTCAGCGAAGGTGTCCCTCTGCCCCCTCGCCACGAATATGGGGTCGAAGCCGAATCCACCCCTCCCCCTGACTGTGGTCGATATCGCGCCCAGCGTGAGGCCCTTGAAGACCTTCGCGCCCTCGCCATCGGCCGAATAAGCGACGGCGCTCTCAAACCGGGCCGCCCTATTCCTTCGGCCCACCATGAGTGCCAATATGCCCTCGTTGCCGATCGTCTTTAGGACATAGGAGGAGTAGGGCCCCGGAAACCCCCCCAGTGCCGAGACGAATAGGCCGGAGTCCTCGACCAAGACCGGCCTCCTAAGCATCAAGGCCCCCCTGATCGCGCAGGACTTGGCGACATCGCCGACTTCATCCGCCTGCGGCTCCTCTAGCTCGAGATCTACCTGCCTGAGCCTTATGCCGGACCCGCTGAGGATCTCGGCAACCTCAACGACCTTGTGGGCATTGCCCGTTATGAATGCTATCGTCCTCATGCCCCTCGCCTGAGCCCCATGGTCAGCGCACTGCGCTTCAGGACCATCAAATACCCCTCGTCAGACCCGACGTGGCCGTACAGGGCCTCTATGCCATCCAGGCCGAACGCGTGGGCACTGTCCGTGACGTGCTCTGCGGACCTCATCTTCTCCTGAGTGAACTGACAGGAGTATGTGGAGACGCCCACCCTCATGCCCTTAAGGCCCTGCGCCAATTTGTCTTAAAGCCTTTGCCAAGGGTATGGGATTGGCTTCGACGAGGCCTTCCTTGGAAAGTCCTTTATTATTTGTAGGCCACAGACGACCTATGGGAAAGGTGAATGCGGCCGTTGTGGGATGCGGCAATATAGGGACTTACGCCCACATCCCGAATTTAAGATCGATGCCGGACGTTGAGCTCGTTTCGGTCTGCGACATAGTGGAGGAGAAGGCAAAGGCGGCTTCGCAACATTTCAAGGTCGGGAGACACGATACGGACTACCGCAGGATCGTCTCCGACGGCGACATCGGGCTCGTGGCCATATGCACTCCCCCGGATACACACCTCGAGATAGCCAGCGCGGCCCTTGAGGCTGGGAAGCACGTCTTCTTGGAGAAGCCCTTGGCGGCCAACTTGCAGGATTCGGTGAAGCTCTACGGGATTACGAAGGGATCGAGGGCCAAGCTGATGCCCGGATTCTGCCTCAGGTACCATGGCATGTTCAAGTACGTGAAGCACCTCATCGAACAAGGCAAGGTGGGGACGCCCGCGCTCATGTGGCGTAACGCGATAGGGGCCGCGATAGGGGTGCTGGCCCCGGCCGGTTGGGTCATGCAGAAGAGGCGGAGCGGGGGGATGCTGGTCGAGAACACCATGCACATCTTCGACGCCTTCAGGTGGTTTGCGGGCGAATATGACTCGGTCTATTCCGAGACCAGAACCGTCTCCGAGGGGGTGGACATCGAGGACACGGCGATGGTCGCGATGAAGTTCGAGTGCGGCGCGTATGCGACGATCACCCAGACTTGGGCGGCGACCCACAGTTGGGACACGTGGGGGGTCATGGGGACGAACGGAACGGTCACCACGGACGGCTACATAGGCGGGCCCATGCAGGTCAGTTGGAAGGACGAGAGCCTCAGGGTAGTCGACGTAAAGGAGGACGCAATCTTGATGTACAGGAAGGAGCTGGAGAGCTTCGTGAGCTGCATCTTGGGGAATACGGACCCCGAGGTCGACGTAACGGATGCGCTGAAGGCCATGGAGGCCGCCACGGCGGCGCTTCGGTCTTCGGAGGAGAAGGGGCCCATCAAGCTGCCCTTGGTCAGCTATTGAAGGGGGCGGGTGCGATGAAGAGGGGGATTAATGCGTGGTGTTTCCCAAGCGATTACGGAACCGATGCGGTCCTTGAGAACGCAGCCAAGGTCGGCTACGACGGCGTTGAGCTGAATCTCGACGAGGGCGGCATGGACCCATTCAAGATGACGGAGGGAGAGGCCACATCGATCAGGGAGAGGGCAGAGGGCCTAGGACTTGAATTGCCGAGCCTCAGCACAGGGCTCTTCTGGAAATACGACCTTGGGAACCCGGAGAGGAAGATCAGGGAGAGAGGGGCGGAGATCATCAGGAGGGGGTGCCGAATGGCGGCCCAGCTCGGGGCCAAAGTCCTGCTCGTCGTACCTGCCGTTGCATCGCCGATGGTACCCTACGAGGAGACCTGGAAGCTCTCGAAGGAGACGATACTCAACGCCGCAGATGATGCCGAGGAGGTTGGCGTGCTCGTCGGGATAGAAAATGTCTGGAACCACTTCCTCTACAGCCCGATCGAGTTCAAGGCCTACATCAAGGACATTGGGCACGAGAACGTGAAGGCCTACTTCGACGTCGGGAATTGCTGGCAACTGGGGTTCCCACAACAGTGGATCGAGATCCTTGGCAAGGAGATAGCCTGCATCCACGTCAAGGACTATGATAACGAAGCACTCGGATTCAAGCCCCTGCTGGAAGGCAATGTGCCATGGAGGGAGGTCGTGGGGGCATTGAGGTCGGTTGGCTACGATTACTTCCTCAACGTCGAGGTCTCCCCATATAGGGGTGATGAGCTTAAATGCGCTATCGACAGCAAGGCTGCACTCGATATATTATTGAGGATGGCCTGAGCCATACTGGGCAGCATGATGCGAAAAAGGCCATCTTCATGGTTTGTGATCAGAGGCACTTGAGCCTCTGCCTTCCGGCACCCCAATCCTCGTTGGGTTCGAATGCCTGAGCGTACTTAAAACCCGCCTCGATGCCCCTGATCCTGGCTAACGCCCTGTAATAGTCCGCATAGGGGTAGTCGGACGACAGGCCCCTCCCCCTGACGAACTCATGGACGAGGATGGATTCACACCATCTGTCGAAGTGGTCCGAGAAGTCGACGTATGTCTTCGGCTCGAAGCCCAACGGGTCCTCCCAATTCTCGCAAAAATATAGGGAGCCGACGTAGTGCCGGGGGAGGGCCCTTTCGATGCCAGGGAGAGACGAATAGTAGATCGCATCCCTGACGATCTCATGCGCGTTTGCATGGTCCCTGTGGTAGCTGCCCTTCCAATGAGTTACGACGACCTGTGGCCTCAATTCCCTTATGACGTCGCAGACGGAAAGCGTTGCCTCCCTGTCGGCCTCGAGTTCCCCATCCTCGTATGGCAGCAATCTGAACTCGGCGCCAAGTTTCCGAGCCGACTCCCTCCCTTCCCTGATCTTCTGTTCCCTGTACTCGTCCGGGGGGAGCGAGGGATGCCCCCTCTCGCCCGCGGTCAAGTGGACGAACACGACCCTGTCCCCCTCGGAGGAATGTTTCGCTGCCACTCCTCCAAATGTGAGCTCCATGTCGCCGATGTGAGCCCCGAAGGCAACGATGCACCTCTTGTCCCCGCTCATTCAGGACGCCCACCCATACCATCTCGGCAAGATATTAATCGATTTGGGGCGTTGTGACACAACTAACGGCCTGGGCAATTCACGGTGACCTGATTGCGAGGAATGGGGGAACGCCCCATGTCATCGCTGCGACGTTGTGGGCTGGCAGGGGGCGCTTGCCCGATGCATCGTCATTTCCACCTTGCCACGAGTGGATCACGAATCAACGACTTATATCCCAGCGCCACAATCCTGTAGCTGGGTAAGGCCCATGCACCTGAGACAGCCGATCGTGGTCGTGATGGGCCACGTCGATAGCGGCAAGACGAGTCTCTTGGACAAGATCAGGGGGACGGCGGTTGCTTCAAGAGAAGCTGGTGGGATCGCTCAATAGCCTTGAGTCCTAGACCCAGCACGTTGGAGCGAGCTTCCTTCCCACTGAAACCCTGATCGGGATATGTAGGCAACTTCCTGGAAGGGTGACGAGCGAGATCAAGGTGCCGGGGCTTCTGGTTATCGACACGCCCGGTCACGAGTCCTTCATGAACCTCAGGAGGAGGGGGGGTTCGATAGCCGACATAGCGATACTCGTCGTAGACGCGATCAAGGGAGTCGAGCCACAGACCGTCGAGTCACTGGAGATATTGAAGGGGAGGAAGACGCCCTTCGTGGTAGCGCTCAACAAGATAGACCAGATATCGGGTTGGAGGGCCAAGCCGAACTCCCCATTCCTCGAGAGCTATCCCTCACAAGATCCCCCCGTCAGACGGCTTCTCGATGACAGGATGTATTCGGTGATGGGTTCCCTCTCCCAGCTGGGTTTCGGCGTTGAGAGGTTCGATAGGGTCAGCGACTTCAGGCGGACGGTAACCGTCACCCCCGTGAGCGCCAAGACTGGCGAGGGCATACCGGAGCTCATAGCCGTCCTCGTCGGCCTCGTCCAACAATTCATGGTCGAGGAGCTGACAGTAAGCGAGGGGAGTGCTAAAGGCGCCGTCCTCGAGGTGAAGGAGGAGGTCGGGATGGGCGTGACGATCAATGCCATCATTTACGATGGCGTGCTCTCCTCAAACGACACGATCGTGGTTGGCGGCCTCACTAAACCGATCGTCGCGAAGATCCGCGCCCTCCTGATCCCCAAGCCCCTAGACGAGATGAGGGACCCGAGGGACCGTTTCCTGAACGTCAACAGTGTAACGGCTGCGGCGGGGGTCAAGATAGTGGCCACGGGACTGGAGGACGCGGTGGCGGGCGCACCTGTCATGTCCGCGTCCGACGATGGGAAGGTGCCTCAGGTGGTCGAGGAAGTAGCTGCCGAAGTAGCTGCGGTCAGGGTTCATGTGGATACGGCTGGCCTCGTGGCCAAGGCCGACACGCTCGGATCGCTTGAGGCCCTGGTCGGTGAATTGGGGAAGAGGGGCCTCAGCGTCAGGCTGGCCGACATCGGCGATGTCTCCAAGAGGGACATATCAGAGGCATCCATCTCATCGGAAGATGTGTCCATGAGGGCCGTCCTGGCATTCAATGTAAAGGTCCTGCCCGATGCCGAAGACGAGGCCCTTCGGCTGAACATACCGATCTTCCGTCACAAGATAATCTATGGCCTGATCGACGATCACGCGGCATGGCAGCAGGTGGTCAGACAAGAGGCCGTCGAGAGGGGATTGGGGGCGCTGGTGAGGCCCGCCCAATTGACGCTCATCCCCGGATATGTATTCAGGAGGAGCAATCCCGCCATCGCGGGATTCAGGATCGATGCGGGGAGAGTCAAACCTGGTTGCAGGCTCATCAACCTTGAGGGGGTCCCCGTGGGCGAGATAAAACAGATCCAAGACCAGGGCAAGAACATACCGGAGGCCCTGGAGGGTTCGAGTGTCGCGCTAAGCCTCGACGAGCCGACGATAGGGAGGCACGTGAATGAGGGCGAGGCGTTCCTCGTCGACATCCCAGAGGGGGACGTGAGGCTCCTCCTATCGAGATACTCGACGAACCTCTCAGAAGGGGAGTCCGTTGCCCTTCGGAAGCTCATCGAGTTGAAGAGGAAGGCGAAGCCGCTGTGGGGATACTAGGGATCGCGGCAGCGCGAGAAGACGAGATTCCACGTGCGAATGGCCTACTGCGAATTTTACCCATGCCATGAACTTCACGGCATTTTCTCCACAAGACATTTGAGTTCATGTCCTCGATGAACGGCGTAGGCAAGTTGGGAGTTCAGCTCGGGCCTCTGATCGTGAAGAGGGTCATAAACCTCAGGGATCTCGAAGGGAGGGTGCTGGCCGTGGACGCCAGCAGCATCCTCTACCAGTTCCTATCGCTCATCCGTTACCCAGATGGGACGCCGCTCATGGATGGCCATGGCCATGTCACATCCGGTCTCGTCGGCCTCTTCTACAGGTCCAGCAGATTGATCTACGAGTATGGGATCCCGATGGCATTCGTATTCGACGGGAGGAGGCCCGAGATCAAATTCTCATGGCTCACGGAGGAGGAGAGGGTGAAGAGGGAGAGGCAGCGCGAGAAGACGATCCGCGAGTGGAGGGAGGCGGTCGAGCGCAGGGATCTGGCCACGGCTTACTCCAAGGCCGTTACGACGGGCAGGCTTGACGGTCAGGTCATCTCGGACGCCAAGAGGCTGCTCGACCTGATGGGGGTGCCATGGATCCAAGCCCCATCCGAAGCGGAGGCACAGGCAGCCTACATGGCGAAGGAGGGGGTCGCGTGGGCCTCGAACAGCGGGGACTATGATTCGCTGCTCTTCGGGACACCCAGGATGGCCCGGTATATTTCAATCGCGGGGAAGTATAGGAATGTCTGGCTGCCTAGTAAACCAGAGATAATCGAACTTGATGGGTTCCTCCGCTCCCTCCGAATAAAGCACGAGCAGCTAATTGATCTGGCGCTCTTGATTGGGACCGACTACAACAGGGGCATCAAGGGGATAGGGCCCAAGAGGGCCTTGGCACTTGTGAGAAGGTATGGCTTGATCGAGAACATCCCATCTTCGATCATCGCGCAATTACACGATGATCTCGCCGTCCTTAGGGCGGCATTCATGAAGCCTAACGTGACTGGGGAGTACAAGATCGAGTTCAAGCCAATCAATCAGGAAGGGATCGTAAGGTTTTTGTGCGACGAACGGCAATTCGATGAAGGCAAGGTCCTCTCGGCCCTGAAGAAGATGCGCAAGGTGCCTCAACATGAAGGCCAGGCATCACTTCTCAACTGGACCGGCCAAGCAGATCAGAGATAGACTAGTAGTGCCATCGTAAATTATGCCACTTCTACAGAAAAACGTTAACTGACTTACCTGAAATACGACCCGACGGAAGTTGTATTATCAGCTCATCCGATGATAACGAAGGGAATAGGGGGTTGAGTAAACAAGTGAAGAAGGTCATCGAAGGCGTCGAGAGAATAGGCTGGGGCACAACGACATGCCTATGCTTCGTGGGCTCGACGATAGCTGTTAAGCGCCACCTTGGAGAAAAAGTCACCAATGAGTACGCGATGGGGATCTCTGGCGGGGCTTTCAAGACGTTCTGGGATGTGCCGTGGGAACCGGCGAACTGCGACCTTTTAATAATTGGGGATGAACCAGTCAGACGCATCTTTGATGCGTTGGGGTATGGTTTCACCTTCGTCCACAAGTTGGCGCCGATCCATACCGAAGAGGGATTTCGCAATATGATCGTTGACAGCATAGATCGTGGGTGTCCAGTCATAGCTGAAGGGATAGTCGGGCCGCCGGAATGCTGCGTCGTAACCGGTTATGACGAGAGAGGCGACGTGCTCCACGGTTGGAGCTACTTCCAGGAAGACCCCTCTGAATATTTCACCAAGGGTGACTGGTTCAAGGACTGCAATGGCTTGATCCTGATAGGTGAGAAAAAGCCTAAACCATCCCAACGAGAGGTATTGATACACACCCTGGTTTGGGCGGTAAAGCTTGCGAGGGAACCGGAGTTCGTGTGGGGGTTTCCGAGTGTAAGGCGAACCAAGTCCGGCTTGGCGGCATTCGACGCGATGGCGGAGCAGCTCCTGTGGGATGACATCTACGAATTTCCAGCGAGTAATCCGGACGCCCTATCAATGCGCACGAAGCCCATAACTAATGATGGCATTCTAATCATGCAGTGCAAACGCGCCCACGAGAGGGATTTCACGAAGAGCATGGCAAACGACGGGCTTCTAGGTTCAGACGAGCTCCTCAAAGCCTCCGAGGAATACTCCAAGGAAGAGGGGATCTGGGGAAGGGCCGTGAAAATGGCGCCAGGTTGTGGTTCGGTTCCAAGGGAGAAATTGGCCGACAAGGCGCACATGCGCGAGCTATCGCGCTTGGTCCGGGAAGCGAGGGCGCACGAAGAGAGGGCTGTGGGGCACTTGGAGAACGCACTAAGTGAGCTAGTGACGCAAAAGGGCTGAAGGTCGCGAATCGTAATCGCTGAGGGTACATCTTGAAGACTTTAACTGAAAGTGACCCTCTTCCCACGGTTCCCAGATCCAAACGTTGAGGAGAGCTAGATGCTCTCGGCTAGGAAGAAGATGCACGGTATTAATAGACATGAAGGCCAGACACCTCCTCAACTGGGTTGGACGGACTAATCGGCGATAGGCATAATTCCGACGATTTGAGGCGCGCAATTGCTTGGAGTGGTCGGAGAAATGGGCTTGGCCATAACGAACGCCATCATATGCAATCCCCTGGCGTGTATCCAAGGGGATGTCCTCGTGGAGGACGGAATAATCATGCAAGTAGGACCGGGCTTGGGCAGAGGGCACGACTATATCGATGCGTCCGGAAGGCTCCTCTTTCCGGGATTCATAGACCTCCACATCCAGGGGGCTGGGGGTAAGGATATCTTGGACGCGGATTCCGAGTCCTTATCGGTAATTTCGCAGACCTGTGCTCGTTACGGCGTGACCGGCTTCTTGGGTACGACGGTCTTCCACCCAGAGGCGCGGAACTTGTACCTCAGCGGCGTCATCGAGCAATCGCGCAAAGAACTCGGAGGCGCCCATTTTCTCGGCCTTCACCTAGAGGGGCCATTCATTGAACCTCAGAAGAGGGGGATGATACGCCCGGATGCCATCTGCGATCCCTCGCCCGATGTACTTGAGAGGATATTCGCGATGACAGGTGGGAAGTTGCGCATGATGACGATTGCCCCAGAGCTTGAGGGCTCTACTGGGATGATCAGGGAACTTGTGAAGCGGGGGATAGTCGCATCATTTGGCCATTCCGCCGCCACATATGAGCAGACGCTATCGGGCATCGATGCGGGGATCACCCACGCGACGCACCTGTTCAATGCCATGAATCCGATCCATCACCGCGCCCCAGGGCCGCTCCCTGCAATATTCGAATCCCAATGCGTGAGCGCGCAGATTATATCGGATGGGGTGCACATCTCGCAAACCGTGGTGCGCTTGGCTGCCTCGCTTTTGGGAATAGACCGTTGCGTGCTGATAACGGACGGCATTCAGGCCTTGGGGCTTGGCGATGGGAGTTATGTATACGATGGCAGGGAATACGAATCGAAAGACGGGACCGCTCGATACGGCGATGGCACACTGATCGGCACCGCCCTCGGCTTAAATCAACTTGCGGCGAGGTTCCGCAAGTTCACGGGCTGGCCGTTCTCGGCCATCGCCAAGGCAGCGTCCTGGAATCCGGCCAAAGGGCTAAAGCTAACCGATAGGAAGGGGAGCGTAAATACCGGAAAGGACGCCGATCTGGTGATCCTGAACGACGACCTCTCGGTTTGGAAGACGGTAGTTCAGGGGAGGATCGTATTCGAAACCGAACCATCGACCTGACTATTTGTGACCGAGGTTTGATTCCCGACCTTCTCACGGTTTACGAGATACACACCGACAAGGACTAGGCCAGAGCCGATGATGGAACGCAGATCTAATAATTCGCCCATTAAGAGCCAGCCGCAGATTAGGGCTATGACGGGGACGATGAGGACTGAGGCAGAGAGCGATGTTGCTCCCTCTCCCTTAAGGAGGAAGAGCCAGATCGTCATGCCTATCGCGGATGCGCCAATCCCCGCATATGCGAGTATTGCGATGTATTCGGGGGTCCACGGGGCTTTCACCGGTTCCAAGGCTGCGCTGAAGGCCGAGAGGAGGATGAATGATATCGTGGCCTGGACTAGATTGACGAGTGTGGCATCGACTCTTCCAAGGCGCAGCTTGTAGTAGACGGTTCCCAGAGCCCAGAAGAAGGCGCCAAGCAATAACAATAAGGCCGGCCAGGAGGCGAGTTCGTAGGCGTCCTCCAAGAAGAGGACGGCCACTCCCGAGAAACCCATTACGACCCCCACGAGCTTGAGCGCTGAGACCTTTTCCTTGAGGAGCATGAGGGCCAAGGCAAAGACCATGAGGGGTTGAGTGTAGGTGAGGACGGCACCAGTTCCGCTACTGTAGGAAACCAGGCCGAGGTTGGTTGACGCGAAGCTTGCGGTCGATATGAGGCTGTAAGACAGCAGCCTCACGATCGAATCGCGGTCCCTTGGGATTTGGGGCCTTGCGAAGACCGCTACTGAGGCGAGCGACGCGGCCGAGAATAGGAGGCGGGCGGACACGAATGCAAATGGCGGAGAGATGCCGAGGCCGAATTTCATGACGGACCAGTTCGAGCCCCAGATCAGCACCATTGCGAGAAAGAGGATCCATTTACGATGGGTCATCATGGCGTCACCGCAGTGCAGATGGCCCATCAAGCCAAAAGAGCCAGCTAATACACTTTCGCATGCCGCTTGTCCTACTTTCGCAGGATCAGGATGCTCTCGCGAGCCTCGCCGATCTTCGTCCTTCCGGAGGTCGCCACCCTTTTATTTACCGCCCATGCCTTCTCCACTTTAAAGCCGATGTCCTCGGCCAATCCCGCCAGCAATAGGTCCGATTCTATCACCCTGTCCTTGAAGACTCCACCGGCGACGACGATGGCAATCCGACCGCCATTTCTCAAGACCCTGTGCATCTCACCGAGGGCGACATCCATGTCGTGGAAATAGGCCTTGGCGATGTAGGGCAGATCATATTCGGGCAGGATGTCCTCGACCTCCTTTACGTCGAGGCCGATGTACGATCTGACGGGGTCTACCTTCGCGGTACCGAGGAAGAGGGAGTATTCGATGGCGTATACTTTGGTATACTCGATCTTGTTCAAGTACGGTGGGGAAGTTATGATGGCGTCGAAGGACTCGTCATCGAGGAAGTCGAGCCTCCTGGCATCGCCTACCTTCACCATGGCCTTCGATCCCTTCAGGTCGAGTTCGCCGAGTTGCCGTATCATCCTCTTGGCGACCTTCCTGTAGAATTTCCTGAAGGGCGGCACCGGCCTCTTGTAGAACTTCAACACTGCGCCGTCCTTCAGGGCGTAGGATGATTTCATGGCGGCGTTCATGAGGGCCAATGTGAAGAAGCCCCTGACGCTCGGCTCCCCTATTCCCTCTATCTGCGTCCTGAAGAAGAGTATGTCCTCCAAGGCATACTTGGAGAAGGCCCTCCTCACGAGCGGATCGACGCCCTTCAGATCCGGCCTGACGAATACCCTTGAGAAGATGCCACTTGACGCCTTCTTCAACTCCTCCGGATCATAGTCCATGAGCTTGGCCTGTGATACGAATGCGAACAGCGGAGAGACATCGACCCCAACGGAGTTGATCCCGCGCTCTCTTGCGCTTAGGAGAGTCGTGCCAACTCCGCAAAATGGATCGAGCACCCAATCGCCTCCCCCAACGCCGAACCAATCGATCATCATCGTAACGAAGTCGCGCGAGAAGCCCTCCTTGAAGTAGAACCAATCGTGGATCGGAAGTCGTTTGTTAGGTATGAACGTCACGAGCTTTCCCAGGTCATATCTATCTTCGATGATCATGAATGGCCCAACGCGTATGTCGAAAAAACTGGTTCCCCTTAAATAGCTTTAAAACGTAATGCGAAGGCCTCGATTGATTGCTTGGGAACCATACCAAAATCGATGACCACAATGCAGCTGGGGTCTTAGAAGATTATTGAAGTTCTTTCTAAACGCGAAGATATATATAAGACTTTTATTTATATAAAACAAAGTCTTTTATTCTAAGATAAATCTTTTGACCTCGGGAGAAGGTTAAATGTCACAAGAAGTAACGACTGAGAAAGCAAATTGGCCCCTTTGGATCTTCTTCATCTTCGTGCTTAATCTTGTCGCGAATATGGTCAGTGGCACCGTGGGGATCCTCGGGCAGTTCTATGGCTGTATATACGGCTTGGGCCCTGTCTCGATTCCGTTCACGATGCCAGTTCTCGCGCTGATGCTGCCGATTCTATCATATCCCGTCAGCCTGTTCGGGAAGATAAAACTCAGTAAGACGACGCTAGCACGCCTCTATGTAGTAGGTCTTGTATCATCGATGGCAATCGGTAACTTCAACGATGCCTGGATGTCGTGGCCTGTGGGCTCCGCAAACAGGGTCTGGGCTTCACCGGACGAATACCTTAACGTTCTCAGCACGCTCTGGTGGGTGCCTCCACGGGATGCAGTGCTGAGGATGAGGGCTGGCGGTGTCGCCCCTGACTTTGGCGCATGGATGCCTGCCATAATGTACTGCATACTCTTCCAAGGATCCTTTTTCATACTCTCCAGCGGCCTGATGTTGCTCTTCAGGCGAAGGTGGCTGGAGGTGGAGAGGGTGCCCTACCCATTCGCCGTTGCAATGTGGGAGGGAACGAATAGGATCGCTGAGAAGAAGTTCGGAATGCCATTCCTCATCGGCACGGTCATCGGCATAGCCCTCAACTTGCAGATCATGTTGGCTTGGATGTTCCCTTGGTGGCCAGACCTGCTAAATTACCGTGGATGGGGCACGAGTCCCAACGGCTGCATTAATGTCGGTGGAGATCCTTTGGGCAGGACTCTCGTGGCATGGATGAGAATCAACTTCCAACCGATAAACTTCGCCATGGCCTACCTCATCCCCCTCGACGTTCTGTTCACTTCATGGATTCTCTGGATCCTCTTCATAATACTGGCCCAGATAGCATACGCCTTAGGTTACTACACAGGCGCACTTGATCTGAGTGGTTGCTGCAGGGTCCTGATCGGCGCGTTTGCGACCTCACCAACATGGGGTCCTCCGCTCTACTGGTCTTGGATGCCTCTGACCGGCGGGATGCTCGCATTCGTCATCATGTTAGGATGGCATGCGAGGGGTTATCTCTCTGAAACGATCAAGGCTGCACAGGGCAAGGCGGGCCCGGAGGTCGAGTCCAAGGAGCCCTTCAGCTACAGGACCATCTACATGGTAATCGGCTTGGGACTTTTTGCCGTCTTCGGATTCATGCTCTCCTTACAGGCAACCGTTGCAGAAGCGTTACTGGTCGTCATTTTCGGAGGCATAATCTATAATCTCGCGGAGGCGTACATGCGTGGGCTCTCGGGCGCAGCATTTGCACAGGAGCGGTCCAAGTGGTCTCATTGGCCTCTACGCCTGTTGTACTCAAACGTGGCCCCGACTCCATACACGGCGGGATTCTTCTCATCCGCTGTGATCTTTGCCCGCGGGAACAACACGGCATCTGGAGGCGTATCGACTTGGGGCGAGGTGACTATGCACAGCTTCAGGGTAGCGGATCTTTCGGGTTCAAGGCCCAGGGATCTCTACAAGTTCGTGGCTTTGTCGTTCGTCATAGCGATACCGATAACGATGTTCGTAAGGGTATGGTGGTACAGCATCTTGGGGTCACGGTTGCCATGGTGCACTTCCGGCTGGGACTGCGGAGACCCTGGACGTTCGCCGTTCGCCACATCACCGCCCATGGGAGAGATAGCGGTTGCCGGCGTTGTCGGCTTCATCATCGTCGTGGCCCTTTCGCTGTTCAGGGCTAGGTACGCGTGGTTCCCATTGCACCCGGCGGGCTTCCTGCTCCAAGGGGCTGCCCGTGAGATATGGACAGGCGTTTGGGACGTGTTCTTAGTTGCCTGGGTACTGAAGTGGATCACTTTGAGGATCGGCGGCAGTAAGCTCTACTCTGAGAAGGGAGTCCCCATCGCTAGCGGCGTGCTCTTCGGCTTCACGATAGTGGTCATAATAGGCGTGCTGTCGGGCATAATACGGTGGTTCTTCCCGTTCTAATGCCAAACGTCACAATACCCTTTTTATTTTTATATCCCTATGCAGGACCATGGGCATTCTAAATCAACGACAAGTTTAACGCTTGGAAGTTGGATCAGGAGCTCCCTTGTGGCCATACTTAAGAATCAGACGAATTGAGAAGTATACGGCCATTATCAGAAGTCCAAGTACGGGTACGGATAGGAAGAGAAGATCACGCATCGAAAGCCCCTCTTCCCTAGTAGAACTCATTGTCAAGTTCTTCTTGGAAACATATCCCTTTCCATTTGAAGAATAATAAGAAATATATGATGTGAAGGAAGCTATATTATCGCCACGATAGGACATGTTCGCTATGAAAGTCTCGTTGGCCCTCAGCAATGGAACGAATAGGTAAATGCAACTGTCATTGACGGGCAAGTTCACGACGCCGTTCAGCTTCGAATCGCTCACGTTCTGAAAGCGGAGCAGGATGTTCAGCGCAAGGGCCCCTGCCTTCCCAAGGTTGCGGACCTCCAGTTTCAATACCCCATTCGATGTAGAGAGGCTCTGGTTGAGCGATGGCTCAACATCAGGCAATATCCCCAGCGGGCTATCCTTGTAAATTGCCGCCCAGTGGTTTGTCAGTTGCAAGAATTTAAACCCGAATTCCCTGCTTGGCTCTATGTTCGTGCCCTCATGCCACTCGTTCCAAGTGCAGATCAGGACGATGTCGGGGTCACTGTGAATTGCTGATTTCCAAGTCAGATTGTAGTAAGCTCCGCCTTTACCGCTGACATAAGTGCCTGGGCTCCTGACCTTGCGGTCATCGTATCCAGGGCAGACGGTGGATGCCCAGATCTTTCCGGCGACCCTCGCCGCCTTTGCTTGATCTGCATACGTGTTATCGAACGCTCCCTCCCCTATCCAGATCGGGTTGTAAGTATGAAATCCGTCGAATGCCGCACCATAAGCTACATCAAAGGTATCCGCGACATACATGGGACTGGAGTTCGTCGACTCTTTGACGCCTTCGATGACGTCCTGCCAAAATCCAACGTCCCTATTATAGGCGGATACGGCGTATAGGAATATCACAGGCCTCCCATCGATCTTGAGGAACGATGGCTCATTCGAATAGCTAGTAAGGATGTATGCCAATTCGTTTACTATTTGATCACTGCCCATGGCCCTGACCGATTCGTAATATATCGTGACCCTGAACCCCTCGGAGTTGGCGACCTTCAGTATCTCCCTGAAGGACCTGTCCTCGAAGGCGTCGATCCCCCACCACGAACATATGAAGCCGTCGATCCCCGAGGCCTTTGCCAGCGCGATGTGCGCGCCTATCAGCCCCTCGTCCTGCGAATCGTAGGGGCCGAAGAGTGGATAGTAGGTAGACGACCCGATCCCTTGATACGTGACGTCGTCCCAATGGTACTGCTGCCCCGATTTGCCCAGAACGTTGCCATACCAGGGGTAGTAGAAGGCCAGCACCATGGGCCTCTCAAGGAACTTTCTAAGGGTCAATTCCATCAAGTCTAACTCGCTGAATACTCCAGTCAGTTCGTAGAACCTTGCGTTGATGTCCTCGTGGCCAGGGACAGAGCCCATGCTCGATATAAGGGCTAACTCCTCTTCCCTACCGCTGATCCTCAGGATTGTGCACCCTATCGCACCCTTCTCTATTAAGAGCCCAACGTCGTCTCCCATGGGCTGCACTAAGCCCTCGATCCAGATGGAAACGTTCGTCTCATCGTATTGCCTTTTATTAATAGCCATGATGCTCGGCGTTATAGAGTAGGATAGCTGGGGTGCATTCTGACCAGAGATCAAGCGGTATTCCCAGGTCAGGAGCGTCAAGTTGTAGAACGTAAGCCTTGTCCAATCGGATGATGTCGAGATGTGGAATGTCAGTCGAATGACCCCGATCGCTTGGGACGAGGAATGGGAAACGGGGGCTGTAGAAGACGCGAGAATGGCGGCAAGAATCGAAGCAGTTAGACAATGGCAATTACTCATATATACTATTACGTATTAATCGTTGGGGATAAATTCATTTCGTCAGGTTACCTGTTCATTCGGCCATGTGACAGCTCTGTCACTTCCCGAACGACGTTAGGCCTTCTTCGCTGGAGGGGATGAGCCCCCCCTCAGTCCATTACCTCCTTCTGGGGACGACCTCATCGGATTCTTGCAAATGCAACCGCAGGGGCAAGCCCAAACTACGACTTCCTGCCCCACGAAGGTCGAGGCCTAGCAGTAGACGTTTCACATTCTACATGTAGAAGTTAATTAAGCAAACTGACATTACACGTAAGTCTACCAAACTTTTAATAATCGCACATGGAATGATGCGGCTGTCTGAAAAAACCTGGTGTGAGGCCATGTACAACGCTCTACTGCCGAAGGAGCAGATCGATCGATTGATAGAGACGCTGAGCAGTTCGCATAAGGTTTTCGGACCTGTGCGAAAAGGCGTTGAATGCGCCTTCGGGCCCATCACGACGGCCAAGGACCTTTGGCTCGATTATCCGACGACAATACTGCCTCCCAAGAAATTCTTTACACCACCTAGGGAGACAATCCTAACGTTTCAAAAGGAAAAGATACTTGGTGTTGAAGACATGATCCCTGAGGAGAGACAGATTATGCTTGGAGTTCACGCGTGCGACATCGGTTCCTTCACATTCCTGGACAGGGTCTTCCTAGGCTTTAGGAGTGACCCAAGATACCTAAGGCGCAGGAACAACTTCCTTGTATTTGCCCTCACGTGCAAGGAGGTTATAGACACGTGTTTCTGTCAATCGATGGGGACGGGTCCAGTCGCTCCACCAGGCTACGATGTTCTCATCACGGACATAGGCGCGAGGTACCTACTCGAAACGGCAACGAATGAGGGGGAGCGCCTGCTCAAGCCACTGGGCCTTCAGGAGGCTGGGGCTGAGGACTTCGAGGCGAAACGAGGGTGCCTAGAAAGCCTGAAAGGCCAGTTTAAAAAGTCCGTGGACAGGGCCAGAATAATTGACCTTGCCTTCAATAGCCAGGAACATCCGGTTTGGAAGAAATACAGCGGCATTTGCCTTGCTTGCGGACAGTGCGCGATGGTTTGTCCTACGTGCTTCTGCTTTGATGTCAAGGACAAGGTCGATCTCTCCTTAGAGAGCGGTGAAAGATACCGGGAGTGGGACGTCTGTCTTCTGAAGGAGTTCGCAGAAGTGGCTTTGGGCGGGAATTTTCGGAGCGCAAGAGACGCCAGGCTCAGGCAGTTCATGTGCCATAACCTGAGCTACGGCGTGATGCAATATAACTTAACGAAGTGCGTCGGCTGTGGGCGATGTATTAAGGCCTGCCCCGTCCACATAGATATAACGGAGGTCGCTAGGGAACTTAAGGAGGTATCGATTTGAAGGATCCGTACGTCAGGGATCTGGCAGAGATACTTAATGTCAGCGTTGAGACGGCCAACACGAAGACATTTAGGCTCAAGTTCCTTGACGATGAAAGACAGGGGATCTTTAACTTTACGCCAGGTCAGTTCATCGTTATTTCAGTCCCGGGTGTTGGTGAGGCCATGTTCTCCATCTCCTCCAGTACATCGAATCGCCAGGACTTCTCTACCACGATACGCAGGGTTGGGAGGGTGACAGGCATGATACATAAGTTAGGAGTTGGAGGCAAGATCTTGGTGGGAGGGCCATATGGCAGCGGTTGGCCCATGGGCCAGCTTGAGGGCAAGGACGTATTGATAGTGACTGGTGGAATAGGGTTGCCCTCCCCGCGGCCAGTCATAACGTACATCAACGAGCATCGAAACGACTTCGGTTTCCTCGAAATCCTATACGGAACTAGGACGCCAGAGGAGAGCATCTTCGCATGGGAATTCGAGGCTTGGCGAGGCATGAGGGGCACACGGCTAGCGTTGACCGTGGACTCGGTTCCTGAGGGCGTTGAATGGAAGCACAACGTGGGAGTCGTGACGACGCTCTTCAAGGAGATGGTGACAAGGCCGAGGAATGCTGTGGCCCTCATCTGCGGACCTGAGACGATGATGCACTTCGTAGTCCTGGAATTGATGAACAGAGGTTTCCACGAAGACCAGTTGTACCTTAGCTTGGAGCGGCGAATGCGCTGTGGCATTGCGCAGTGTGGCCACTGTCAGCTTGGTCCGAAATTCGTGTGCAAGGATGGTCCCGTCTTCAAATACTCGGAGATCAAGGACCTTCCCGATTGCGGAATATAAGGGGAGATGAATCGATTGTCATCGAAGACGAAGCCAAGGGTTGCCGTGTATAAATTCACAGGTTGTGCGGGGTGCCAAATGGAGCTTCTGAGGCTTGAGGACGAGTTATTGGAAATAGTGGGGAAGGTCGACGTCGTATACTTCATGATGGCACAGAACAGGGACGAGTTGGAACGCTACGATCTATGTTTTGTCGAGGGCTCGGTCTCGACCCCTAGGGAGCTCGAGGAGATCAAGGTGATAAGGTCTAGGACGAAGACCCTCATCGCGTTGGGCGATTGTGCGATAACGGGCTGCGTTCCGTCGATCAGAAACTGGATTCCACAGTCCGATGTCGAAAGGAGGGTCTACAAGGACACCCTGCCACTGAGATCCTTCAAGACAAGCGGGATATGGGAGTATGTCCCCGTCGACCTAATGCTGCCGGGGTGCCCCCCCCACAAGAACATGATCCTGGAAGCGATAGAGTCCTCGCTTCTGGGCATAAGTCCAGACCTTCGTAGTCACGCCGTATGCGTCGAATGCAAATTGCGTGAGAACGTTTGCATATTGACAAGCCTTGGTAAACTGTGTATGGGTCCGGTGACCCGCGCTGGATGCGGCGCCATATGCCCCACGTACGGGAGGGAATGCGAGGGGTGTTATGGTCCAATGAGCGATGCGAATCCAACCGCCCTTGCTTCAGAGTTTAAGAAGCTAGGCATTGGCGCTGACGATCTGGTAAGGAAGTTCAGGAAGTATGCTGGGACATCGAAGGAATTTAAGGAGGTCGCTGGAATATGAGTGAGAAAGGGAAGGAGCCGAGCGAAAAGAAGGTTGAGGTCTGTTACATCGCAAGAGTCGAGGGCCAAGGGACAATTAATGTCGAGGTAACGAGTTCAGGGGATGCAAATGCGCAGTTTGCGGTATTTGAGCCGATAAGGTTGTTCGAAGCCTTCCTCGTCGGGAGGAAATATCACGAGGCACACGAGCTGACTTCAAGGATCTGCGGGATATGTCCAATAGCGCACCAGATAACTGCGCTCCGAGCCATTGAGAACGCGCTGAAGGTCGAAGTGACGCCCCAAACGAGGGCCCTTCGAAGGCTTCTGGCTCTGAGCGGTTGGATACAGAGCCATGCCCTGAGCCTGTATTTTCTAACGGCCCCGGACTACCTTGGCTTCGATGGCGCGATCAGTATGGCAAGTAAATACGGGGATGCTGTAAAGCAGGGCCTTCGACTCAAGAAGCTGGGAAACGATTTGAGCGAGACTGTCGGTGGAAGGGCTGTCCACCCGATCTCAGCCGTTGTCGGGGGATTCACAAAAGCGCCAGTTAAGGAGGAGCTGACCAGGATAAGGGAGCGCTTGAAGAATGAGAAGGACGACATCTGGAGAACCGTGGACCTATTCAGTGACTTCGATTACCCAGAGATCGCTCGAAAGACTGAGCTAGTGGCGATCTCAAGTGATAGTGAGTATGCCGTGAACGAGGGGAGGCTCAGGTCGATTGGCGGCATCGACTCGCCAGAGCATGATTACCGTATTCACGTGAAGGAGAGGGAGGTCGGTTATTCGAACACGAAGAGCTCGCTCATCAATGGCAATGACTTCCTCGTGGGCCCCATCGCAAGGGTCAGCCTAAACCACCAGAAGCTCACCCCTGATGCGAAGAAGGCAGCCAACCGATTGGGACTCGATTTACCTTGTCACGATCCGTTCGCAAATATCAAGGCCAGGGTCGTAGAATTGGTCTACTCCTTAGACGAATCCATGAGGATAATCGATATGCTCAGACTCGACTTCAGTGAGCAACCCATCCGAGTCGAGGTGGGGACCCCATGTGAGGGGGCCGCCCTTACAGAGGCGCCAAGGGGGCTCCTATACCACGGGTATAAACTAGATCGTTCGGGGGTGGTGCAACAAGCTGACATAGTTCCGCCAACAGCCCACAACTCCACTAGCATTGAGGCTTCGCTTCGAGCGTTGGCACCCAAGCTCCTGAAGGAGGGCCAGGACTTGACTTTCGGATGTGAAAAGCTCGTCAGGGCCTATGACCCGTGCATATCGTGCTCCGTTCACGTTACGAGAGTGGATTAGATGAGGTTGATGAAAATTGGAATTTAAACACTCCCTCAAAGGCCTCGTGGAGATGGCTGTCCAAATAGAGATCGGTGGGGAAAAATTCTACAGATATGCCGCGGACAGGAACCAAGTGCTGCGAGACACGTTCTTATTTCTGGCAGAAGAGGAGAGGAGGCACGCCAGCATATTCCAGGGTCTGATTGACTCGCAACGAGAGGAACCTGGCATCGATGTGGAGGAGGCGATCCCCTACATCCGCGCCATTATCGATTCAGGGGTGCTACGATACCTATCCGAAAGGGTAGATTTATCGGTGAAGATGGGCAGTGTTTCAGAGGCGCTTGAGTTCGCTCTGGGATTTGAGAAGGAATCCCTCCTCTTCTATTATCAACTTTTTGAGAGAATCGGGGCGAAGAGAAGGCCCACAGTTGAGAAAATCATCGGAGAGGAGAAGAGGCATATCGAAAAGATACTGAGCCTCCGGCAGTCGATCGCCTAAAGATTCCCTCCTCGCTCCAGTTGGGGAGTTCAGACCCACCAGCGAGTTCGCCAGAGAGCCGAACCCATACTATCACACCATTCCCTTCTTCGTGAGGCGAGCTCATCTGATGCAGGGTACTGCCCTCCGCCCCCGTTGCATCCTCCCGGACATGCCCAAAGTTCAACAACAGAACCTTGGAACTCGCCTCTCGAAGCCCTATCCAGAACCTGCCTCATGTCCGATGCCCCCTCGGCGATCAATCGCTTACCAGTTTCCAGCTCACGCAGCTCGACATCATCGAAGCCTACATCCTCAAATTCCTGGAATTCAAGATATTTCATCGTTGTGAAATCCCTGATCATCTTTGATACCTCCCTAGTTGTCAGGACGGTCATCCCACTATCGATCTTCCTACCCGTACACGGCCCTATCCAGACGTCTGCCTTCAGCCCAGGTTTAGGCGGTTGTGAGAGAGCTGGCCTCAACATCGGGTAGTAGGTCTCGACGAATTTCCTGGCGCTGTAGCAGCAGGGGATTATCGCCGGGAATCTACCCACAGGCCTCGGATCCAAGTATTTGGCCCTATATTTAGAACGCGAGAGATATACATTCCTAAAGCCGATCTTCTTCAAGGCGTCCACGAGCATACCGTGGCATCGCGCGTTTTGGCCGAAGAACTCACCTATGGAAACGGCGGTCTCAACTTCCACGACCGCATCAATTGGCCTTCCCGAGGATAACATCCGATTAACCTCCGCGATGCTGTCCCTCTCACAAAGGGCCGAGACCGGGCAATGGATTGTGCACTGGCCACATGAGATGCACGTCGACCCGTCCAGGTTCATCCTGAAGGGTGGAGTTATGAGTGTGTTAATGCCCCTCTCCGCTATGCTCAGGGCCGATACGATCTTATTGCAGACCTCCACGCACCTCTCACACAGGATGCACTTCTCGTTGTCTAAAACTATCGCTCTGCCGACGTTATTCTCCTTAAATCTCGGCTTGACGTAATCAAAGCTCTTCTCACCCTGTTCGACAGGCCTATCCTCGACGAGGAGCTCGAGAAGCCTGGAGGCATGGTGTCCATCAACGGGACACCCTCTTAGAAGGTAGTCAACCTTAACGAACTGATCGATGGGACCGATATTCTCGATTGGCCTCTGCTCTAGCACCGTCCTCCCATACACCCCCTTCACTTTATCGTTGGAGGCGAATCTCCTCAGGCCAGGTATGCCGCTAACGCAGGCATCGGCACCGAGGGACACCAGTGTGCGCGATCGTTCTCTTATGCGTTTCAATGAATCGACATCGTGTTCCGATGTTACGCACCCTTCAATGAAGGTTATGTCATATGGGCCGTCGTCTGTCTTGCCAAGTAGAAGCCAATAGGCTATCTCCACCTTTCCGAGGAGCTCCAAGGCCTTTGCGTTTTCGATGACTGCGAGCTCGCATCCGCCGCAGTCGGCGAATTCGAAGAAAGCGACCCTTTTCATCTTGCCACTCAACTTCAGCAACTCCTAATCTTGAGATCCAAGAAATGGCTCGCACAGCTTATGCATGGGTCGTACGCCCTGATGAGCCTCTCGAGCTGAAAGACCATATCTTGAGAACCTAAAAGCTCAGGCACAGTGCGCCTTAGGGTATCTTCGATGTGTTGGCAGTTGAAGGTGGTGGGCGTGATTATATTGGCGTATTTTACGAACCCCTTTTCGTCCAAGGCATAATGATGTAGGAGCGTGCCTCTCGTCGACTCGGTCACACCAACCCCTTCTCCGGCCCTGACCACGACTTTCGGCTTTTCCTCTCTGATCCCTTTAGAGACCATCTCTTCTAGTATCTTGATCGAGTCATCATAGCAATGCAATACCTCTGCCGCCTTGGTGGGAATGTTACCCATGGGGCTATCCAGGTATGACTCGCACGATGCGACGAGGTTCTTGGATTCATCGCTCATCCACTCCTTATTGATCCTGATTCTAGCCCTCGCGCCAACGTAGAAGCTCCTTCCCTTGATCCTGCACCTCTTGGAGGTGGAATGTGGGACAACCGACTCATCGATCTTCGATCTGTAGTCATCGACGTTGAAATTCTCCTTTCCATTCAGGGAGATGGTGCGTCCTGTCAGAGCATATTCGGAGCCATTCCTGAGGCTTATGTGAGACTGCTCAGTATCTCTGATCTCAGGCAATTTGAGGCCGTTGAAGAGGTGGAAGGACTCGACGGCATCGGACCTAGTCTCTTTGACGATCCTCAGGAGCTCCTCCACCTTTCGATGCGAGGGCGTTACGTTGAACCCACCCACGACGGCGTCTATGAGCTGTATGGGTCTACCACACAAGATCTGCACCATCCTATTCCCACAGTACTTGAGGTTAAGGAGCCTCTTGATGTATTCGTTTTTCCCTGAACTGAGGAGGTCGTCGGCACCGATGTAGTCCGGTAGGACTAGGAGATAGAGGTGCAGCATGTGGCTCTGTATTAACGAACCATATAGCACGAGTTTCCTGAGGAGTTCCGTTTGCTCGCTAACTTCAACTCCTAAGGCAGATTCGAGGGCCATGATCGAGGTCATCCTATGATTGGCGTTGCAGGTGCCACAGATCCTCGTCACGATCTCGGGGACGTCTTCGTATCTCCTGCCAACCATGAATGCCTCGAAGAACCTAGCATCTTCGTTTATGTTGAACCTTACGTCCTTTATACTTCCCTTGGACAGATCGATCTCGAGCTTTGAGTGTCCGACTATCCTCGTGATCTGTTTTGATATATTACTCATTTCGTAAGGCTCCTTGACAATTCATCGAAATGCCGCGATCCCCCAATATACTTCCTTGCCGCCCAAAGGACATCCTCAACCTTGAAACCATATCTCTCGAAGGCCTTGACTCCCTCTTCGATGTACCTTATCGGCCCGCGGCATCCCTGGCAGCTATACCCGTGGGTTGTGCAGATCCCCTCGCACCCAAGCTGTGTGATCGGCCCGAGGCAGAGGATGCCCCTATTCAGGTAGCATGCCTCAGGGCTGAGTTTGCACTCATTGCATACGGGCAGCCCCTCAACCCAGTGTTCCTTGGAGAGCTTCAGGAATTCGCACTGTCCACCCTTGAGATTGCACGACTGGCACTTTTGGGCATGATTCGCGAGGATGAGCTCGAGCACCATCCTCCTTGCACCTCTGATCCTCTGGCTCTCCGTCTTGACGACCATGCCTTCTGACACGGGATAAGAACACGATGGGACTAGCCTCGCGACTTTCTCAACTTCAACGGAGCACATCCTGCATACACTGCCTGGGGAGATGTCATTAAGGTAACAGAGTGTCGGGATGCTTATCCCAAGCTTTTTGGCGGCATCGAGTATGGTCGTGGCCTCTGGGACATCGATCTGCTTACCGTCAATCGTTACTTTAGTCATTGCCCTGTGCCCTCGCTCATTCCTGCAAGCTTACAGACACCAGCTGGGCAGACCTTCTCCCTGATGTGGGCTACATACTCATCCTCGAAGTATTTGAGGGTCGTGAGCACTGGATTGGGTGCGCCTTGGCCAAGAGCACAGAGAGAGGTTTCCCTCATGGAGTCAGCGAGCCTCTTGAGTTTATCAAGGTCGTCAATCTCACCCTTCCCCTCACTTATCCTTGTAAGAATACCGAGCATTACTTTAGTTCCAACTCTGCACGGGGCGCACTTGCCACAGGACTCGTTCGATGTGAATGTAAGGAAGTACTTCGCTATGTCGACTGCGCAGACCTCATCATCGAGCACTATGAGTCCCCCCGAGCCCATGATCGATCCAGCTGCCTGAAGGCTTTCGTAGTCCAGTGGTAGATCTAAGAACTTCTCGGGAAGGCACCCCCCTGACGGCCCTCCCGTCTGGACGGCCTTGAACTTCCTACCTTCGTAAACACCTCCGCCGATATCGAAGACGAGCCTCCTGATGGTCGTACCTATTGGAACCTCAGCAGCACCTGTTCTGCGCACCTTGCCTGCGATGCAGAACACCTTCGTGCCCTTGCTCTTTTCTGATCCGATCTCACTATATTTCTGTGGGCCGAGTCGGAAGATCACGGGTATCTGGGCAAGTGTCTCAACGTTGTTTATGTTGGTGGGGTAATCCCAGAGGCCCTTCGTGGCCGGGAATGGCGGCCTCTGCCTGGGCATGGCCCGCCGGCCCTCTATCGCGGCTATCATGGCGGTCTCCTCGCCGCACACGAATGCCCCGGCACTCAGGATCACTTGTGCATCGAACGAGAAGCCTGAGCCCAATATGTCGTTCCCCAGTAATCCGCGTTTTCTCGATTCCTCTACGGCCCTCTTCAATCTGGAAGCCATGAGGGGCTTTTCGGCCCTCACGAAGAAGTAACCCTCATGCGCACCTATCGTATATCCTGCCGTTATGAGCCCCTCTACGACCCTAAAGGGATCGCCTTCGGCCTCCATCCTATTCATGAATGCCCCGGGGTCGCCCTCGTCAGCATTGCATATCACGAATTTCCTTTCCGATACCGCCTGGCGACATATGAGCCACTTCAGGTATGTCGGAAAGCCAGCACCACCTCTGCCTCTTAGGCCAGAGGCTTTCAAAGCATCTATGACCTCTTCCGGCTTCATGCCCAATACCTTCCTTAGTCCATCGAATCCGCCTGAGGCTATGTAGTCATCGATGGATTCCGGATCTATCTTGCCACAATTGACGGTGACTCGCCTGATCTGGAGCTTATTGAAATCGATCTCATCGAACAGGGGGACATTCGCCTCCCCCTTCATGAGGCCAAGTCTCTCCCGAAGGGCCACGGCGCCGTCAACTGATCCCGATAGATATGATCCGATGATCGAGTGTACATCGCTTGGTTTGACGTTCCCATATATGGCTGAAGGAAAGCCCTGCTTTGAGAGCTCTATCTGTGGCTCTAAATAACAAGTTCCAGAACATCCGACGGAGACGAGCGATCCTTTGACACCCATCCCAACCATGTTTTCCTCAAAAGCTTTGTAGACTTGTCCGGCACCAGCTGCAAGGCCACAGGTCCCCATGCCAACCCTTATCGTGAGCGCTCCTGCATTACCACTCAATCACATCATCTCATGTATATTTCTTAAGGAGCCCATCGAGTTCATCGGGTTTGACCCTTCCGTATATGTCCCCATCGATTCTGACCGTAGGAGATAGACTGCACGCACCCATGCACCTAACCTTCTGCATCGTGAATCTGCCGTCCGGACTTGTCTCCTCACCCTCTTCGATCCCAAGCTTGACCCTCAGTGCGTCATGGATGACCGCAGCTCCTTTCACATGGCATGCGGTGCCCATACAAATCGATATCAGATGTCTTCCCTGAGGCTTGAGCCTGAACTGATGATAAAATGTTGCGACGCCATAGATGTCACTCAGAGGAACCCCCATCCTCTCTGAAACCTCAAGCATGCTCTCAAATGGTATATGATCGAATCTCGACTGTATCTCCTGCAGTATGATTATCAATGAGCTCCTAGATCCACCGTGTTCAATGACGATTTCATTCGCCACAGATCTATAGTCCTGACTCATCTTAACTACCCAAAATATGTCGAAATGGCATCAGCATGAAAGGTAAACCGAGGATTGGATGCTTATTAACGATCAGAGAACATCCCTGCCGAGGAGCCCTAGAATTTCGCTGCTCAACCTCTCCCAGTTTGTCCTAACGAACCTGTATAGCCTTGCATTATATATGGCTATGGCAGCATTGTTGGCTAGCGATTGTAGAAAGGCCATATCGCCTTGATCAAACTGCACGACCTTCTCCGAGTATAATCTTAAGGTTCCGATGGCCTTTCCAACCCTCATCAGTGGAACGCACACGACATAGGATATGCCCTCCCTCATGGCCTCCTCCGGATATTGCCACCTTCCATCTTTAAGCACATTAACCGATATAGGTTCGGCCTTTCGAATGACTTCCCTGTCCACGAGGCTCTTCTCCAGTTCAACCGGCCCCTTGCTCAGATACTCCTGGCTCAATCCGTATGCCGCAGCGAGCTCGAGCTTTTTTCCCGTCTCGTCCAAGAGCCTGATCGATGCGGCCTTGACGCCCATGGCCTCAGCCGCATTCCTAGCGATTATGCTGAAAACCTCCTTTGGCTCAAGGCTTGAATTCATAGCCTTAGATAGATCAAATAGCTTGTTTAGAGACGTGTGATCCCTGCTCAAATCCCCGTATAGCCTTGAGTTCTCGATGGCAGCAGCACCAATCCTCGCTAGAGCCATGAGAAACAGCACCTCCTCCTGAGCGAATTCCTGTTTAACAGAAGTGTATACCCTGAGCGTTCCTAAGCTCTTCTCCCAGGTTCTCAGGGGGACGCAGAGGATCGATTTCAGCCCCTCCCTCTCCGCCTCTGCCCTATATTGGACCCTATCATCCTTGGATGCGTCGGAGACTATCACATGCTTTCCCTCCAGAGCCTCCCTGTCCACGAGGCTCTTCTCCAGTTCAACCGGCCCCTTGCTCAGATACTCCTGGCTCAATCCGTATGCCGCAGCGAGCTCGAGCTTTTTTCCCGTCTCGTCCAAGAGCCTGATCGATGCGGCCTTGATATTCAAACCCTCAGCTGCATTCCGAACGAGATCTTCGAGAACTTCCCGGAGCTCCAGAGAGGATGTTAGGGAAACAGAGGCTTCGTAGAACGCCTTACAATACCTGCCAAGTGACAAGTAGCTTTTACTTCCAGCAGGATAGTTCATTAAGAGCGGCTATATAAATTCTATTATGATCTAAGCGCGAGCCTTTACTAACTATCCGATGAGTAGAGGTTTGCGGATTTCGTGTAATATCATCTCTACTGCCTTTGGCACCGCTTCCTCAACGCTCTTCGTCAACCCGATATTGGGCTTCACGATCGATTCTACCTCTATGCCGATCATGACCAACTCGTCGGGCATCTTTTCTGGATACACTTTGCGTGCAATGCTCAACGCTTCTGTTAGAGGGAGGTCATGAAGCGATATCACGGGTACCTTACTAGAGGCTTCGAGCTGGTCGAGTTTTAATTCACGTATAGTGCCAGGTTTTACTCCGGAAATCATCGCATCCACTATTATCACCTTGCGTATCCCCAGGATCATGTCCAAGAGCGCGAGACCAGGGGTGCCGGCGTCTACGACATCAACATTTTCGGGAAGACATAGGGATCGAAGTTCCTTGGCGATGACTGGACCGATCCCGTCATCAGAGGCAAGGATGTTCCCGCAACAAATCACCTCGATCTCCTTCAGTGCCGGCCTCACCTATGATGCTAGTGCAATTGTAATATATTATTAAATGCTACTTGACTGGCGAAATGAATGAAGGTGTGATTATCATAAGCCCAAGCGGTTTGCGTTACAGCCATCAGGGAATCATCTCAATGCTATTTAAAAAGGGAGGATATTCGAACTGGGAAACCTTCAATGCACCCGATCGTATCTTATCCTCGATTATGGGCATGAACCCCTTGAGTAGTTCGATCATGTCTATTGTCACCCTGCATAGGGCGTTAAAGCCATCCACACCCCAAAGCCTCTCGTGATGCGCGTAAAGGCACCTGCCACCGCAAAGGCCGTAATGTGTACAATTTATACATGGCTCTCCGATAAAGTCATTGCGCAATAGATCCTTGTACGATGAGGAACAGATGGAGCCCAGTCTCGCCCACGCTACATCGATGGCTATGGGACAGGCCAATACCTCGCCACTTGTATTAACCGATAGCGATCCCCAGCCGGCTCCGCAGGGAGGGGCCCCAAGCCTCTTCCCACTGAGCGATGCCAGCACCATGGATTTGAAGGGGGCTATCCCAGTTACGTTGCCAGTTGTGGCTTCGTCCACCCATTCACTCATCAAACTCCCAAGACCTGGCTCATACGATCTCCTGAGCCATTGGTCGAATCCGCGCCATTCTGGGCCCCAGATGGCATCTATCTGCCAATGGACGTGATCGAATAACCCTGTAGATAGCAGGTGCTTGACATCGTGATGTACGTCGCTCATCCTCGATACGGTCATCCTTGCGACTAGGTCCCCCCTAAACTTCATTGACCTCAATACAGAAGCAGCATTGACCACTGCATCATAAACTCCATCCCCCCTGTAGTGATCGGTCATGGTTCTATCGCCATCGATCGAGAGCAGAACCGTGTCCATACGCTGCCAGTAGTCGTCCTCGAGTTTGTCTAGTAGAAGCCCGTTCGTCTGTATAACATAATGATCGGCATCCACGTTGTCCATAACGGCTTTGATCCAAGATGGATTGAGTAGCGGCTCCCCACCATAAAATGCGATGGCGAGATCTCTCGCACCGTTTAGAAACCGCGCTAGATCATCGATGCCGTACTTCACCTCGTAAGGTACGACCTCTTGTGGAAAACTCCCCCCGCAGTAACCGCACTTTAAGTTGCATCGACCCGTGGTAAGGATGTAGCAGAGCATTCAGGGCAGTGATGCAGCTCAATTTAAAAACTTTCACGTCATCCCCATTAGGGCACGTGAAGCCGAATGCTGTCCCATACCGCTTCGCATGATTTGGGCATCATGTCCACGCCCGGACGATGTGATTTCGAATTCGTGAAGGAGCAAAGGCTTATAGAAAAGAAGTTGAGAGAATGCGCACATGGCGAGTTATCTTCCAAGCATCGACCTACATGTTCATACACTTCACTCGGATGGCGCTAGCGGCGTTGTAGACGTCATTAGGCAGGCCGAGACGAACGAACTGGCGGCGATGGCCATAACCGATCATCACCACATGATCTGTAATGAGGGAATAACTCGTTATGTCCGTGAGATACGGGAGATGTCCGAGGGAGTATCCATTATGGTCATAGTGGGATTGGAAATCCATCCGAAGGAGGACCTCTCCCTCCCACACATAGACAAGGGCGCCAATGGCATCGATCTAATACTCGCGGATCCCTTGGGGGAGGGAGCCGATGCCATTAACGGATTGGGGAAGGAGGAGGCACTGGATTATTTCGCCAAGACGTATGGCATCATGTGTGAAACCCCCGAGATCGATATTCTAGCACATCCCCTCAACCTGGGTCGGTTCGAGCAATTCAAATCGTTCAGCGACATAGATCCTTGGCTTCTCGATCACCTAATTAAAGGGGCGAAAAGGGGTGGAAAATGCCTCGAGGTTATGAGTGGAATGAGCTGGTGGTTTCCAAAATCAAAGGTCGATAGGTTTACTCGCGAATATGCCACTTTCATAAGGCAAGCCTTTGACGAGGGGGTGAAGTTCTCAATTGGTAGCGACGCCCATTGCGTACATGGAGTTGGGAATACCCGCTGGTCCCATAAGGTTTTGAATGAGGTGGGTGCCACAGCTGACGATGTGATCGGCATAAGTGCGAAAGGCAGGTCATAGACAAAGGGATGTAGAGTTACAGTATCGCCATCACGGGAACTCCCGGAAAAGGATATATTTCATGGAATGCCTCGAAGATGGCGATTTGAGTTTGGCAGAAGGTAAACCCCAGCAAATAGTGGTCCCACCGAGATTCGAGGACGCGAAGGCTCCTGATTATAGGTATGTGTATGCCACTGGCGTATTTGGCGGACTGGATCCGAACGATGGCAAGTTGATATTCTTCTTGGATCGCTTTGAACCTGAGACGGTGAATGAGCCCTTCCCCGGCACGCAGAAGCTGAAGAAGGTCATCAGGGAATTGCAGGTGGAAGTGCACGTATCCCCAGGCCAGTTTAAGAACATCTGGATGTGGATGGGAGAGCACATCAAACATCATGAACAGATGTTTGGCGCAATTCCAATAGAGCCGACGAAGGCGAAGGAACCGCCGAGGGGAATGATTACGTAAAGGTGCGAATTGGCTAGACGCCACTAAAGACAGAGAAGCCGCCATCCACGGGTATCACGACTCCAGTTACGAATGCGGCTTCATCGGTGAGGAGCCATAACACTGGGCCAACGACATCTCCCGGTTCGCCGAGCCTCCGCATTGGGGTATGTTCGACGATCTCCCTTCCCCTTTCGGTGAGCTCTCCTTCCGCGTCGACCAATAAGTACCTGTTCTGCTCCGAAACCACAAATCCCGGCGCGACGGCGTTGACCCTGATCCTAGGCGAATAGTTTTGGGCCAAGTGCACTGCGAGCCACTGGGTGAAATTCGTAACGGCTGCCTTCGATGCCGAGTAGGCGGCGATATTCGTCAGAGGCCTATACGCATTCATCGATGAGACATTGACGATGCTCCCAAGGCCCTTCTGCGCCATCTCCTCGCCGAAAACCTGACAGCAGATGAATGTCCCGACGAAGTTCAGGCCCATGACGGCCTGCACGGCCCCTACAGGTAGTTTGAAGAAGGGCCTTTCAACGCTCGTGGTGGCCTCTCTGAGATTTCCACCGGCCCCATTGATGAGTATGTCCGATTGTCCGAGCTGCCCGAGGATCTGATCGAGCGCCCACTCGACGCTCTCCTTGGACGTTACGTCGGCCCTCACTGGCATCGAGACTCCCCCCTTTTCTACGATCATGCTCGATACCTTCATGGCAGCATCCTCCCTTAAGTCCAGAACCGCTACGGAGGCGCCCCTCTTAGCTAGGGCCAAGCTAATTGCGGAGCATATCACGCCGCCACCACCTGTAACTACGGCGACTTTTCCCTTCAGCGTGCACTCAGGATTCATGTGGAAGCACCATACCCGCACTTACCACCTTTAAGGATTCAAAGGTTTATGCCTATCTATCCGGTACATCCTCTTCCGTATCTTTTATTCAGCAACAGGGATAGCAGGTGTCGACACCAACTACTTTCTAAAGCGTTTCAATATACATAACCGGAAAGTGGGAGCTTTACGGGCTTCTTGGTAGCTCAGATAGATAGCTTTAATGACCTCAAGGGCCTTGATCGCGCTTTCGGCTGCGCATATGTGGCTCATGCCCATGCCGAGTCCGACGACCTCAACATTCACCTGTCCCTTCATGTGAATACACTGTCCTCTCTTCGTGACCCCGCTCTGAGGATCATTTACTTTTACAGATTATCCTTAGCCCATCATAAATATGTGAAAGGCCCCATCCGATCATCTAGAGGAATTTAGTAAGGCCTTGCCCCGACTTCTTCGAGATGCCCGAAACCTTGACCCCGAACCTCCTCAAGACCACTGCTCCCTCCTCCTCTAGGAATCTCGATAAAAGCTCCCTCGCTGTTTCACATAACGTCTCAACGTCTTCCGAGGGGAATTCAAGGGTCTTCATCCTTGATCGCATCTCGAGTTCGCTAGTTATCGCCAATATGCCCACGGATCTGTAGAGAAGGCCCTCCTCCACAAGACGAGCATGGATATCGGAGCAGATCCTGTTGAGTTCCATGGATATTAGGGATGGATCCCTCGTATCTTGCTTGAGAGTCACTATCCTACTCACCTGTTCGGCCATGCCCTTCTCTTGGACGGGCTCATCATCGATTCCATTGGCGGCACGATGGAAATACGACCCTAGTTTTTCGCCAAAAATTTGCACCAATGTCTCGGGATCGTATGCCGCTAGATCCCCCATCGTAAACACACCGAGTCCCTGCAGCTTCTTGGCAGTTTTCTTCCCGACGCCATACAGCTTCTCAGAGGGCAAGGGGTCGAGGAATGCCCTTACCCCCTCCGGCCCTATGACCGTCAAGCCGTCTGGTTTCTGGAAATCCGAGGCGATCTTCGCAACGACCTTAATGGGGCCCACGCCAACTGAACAAGACAGCCGCTCATGATCCATTATCTCGCCTTTTATCGAGCGCGCTAACGCCTCGGCCGAACCAAAGTCCCCGTTCACCCTCTTTGAGACGTCTAAGAAGGCCTCGTCGATGCTCTCCTGTTCAAACCTATCGGCATTGGCCCTCAGGATGCCCATTACCCTATCGGATACGAGGCCATACAACTCATGATTTACGGGGAGGAAGACCGCATTCGCATCCCTGAGGAGCCTCTTAGCAGTGGCTATCGGCATACCGGACTTGACGCCATATTTTCTCGCGATATAATTGGCGGTGCTAACCGCGCCGCTGTCTTCGCTCCTTCCGGAATAGACGCAGACGACCACGGGTCTACCCTTGAGGAGTGGGTTCGCGACCTCCTCGCACTGAGCGAAGAAGTAATCGAGATCTACGTGCATGACGACGCGGCCGATTCCCACACGTATGCGAGATTGGCGTTCTTGCTTATTTATCATTCGGACACTAACGCAATGATGCGGATAACAAGGTCCATTGCGAATAGCGACGACGCTAGAGAATATAGATTCAGAGGCAGTCTCTTCATAGTGAATGTTTTTGATCCTCGGCTGTAATTAAAGCCCCCAATGTTCATTGATGGGCCTTTGATACCCCTCAACCTTGCCGCTGAGGACATCGTCATAACGAACGGCTTGGCCGATATGTGCCGATTCGAATATGGCTTCACAGATTGCCTTTGCCTTCATTCCAGTCTCGCCATCGACTTCGGGTTTCCTTCCCTTCTCTATCGCATCGAGGAAGTCATAGCACTCGATCGTAACGCCTTCCGTGAATCCATGTGGGAACAGGGAGTCCTTCCTGGCAGGATCCAGCTGAGCGAGGAATTGGCGCTGCATCTCCGACATCGGCGTGATGCACCTCCTCTTTCCATCCTGGACGATGATCTCGGCGTTCCCGAAAGGCCCATGAAACGCATCGCCATGGTCGAGGATGCAGCCCTTGCTGCCATAATGGACGACGCTTCTATAATCGTATCCTGGTGCAGCCATCGTCCAGCTCCAGAACCCCGTGACGCCGCTCTTAAAGGAGATCGTGGCCATCCACGTATCTTCCCGGTCGTCCATCACGGTCGCGTTCCCCTTCCGGTGAGGCCATTTCTCGATCTGCTGAACCCTCGCGTAGACGGCCTCCGGATCGCCATAGAGATAGCGGATGGTGTCGCAGAAATGGGCTCCGCTGTCCATGACCATTCCTCCTCCCCCAAGCCACTTGTCGACCCTCCAATGCCAATTCCGCTCGGCGGAGGGGTCCTCCCAGTTCACCTGTTGGGAGCAGAATAGGCGCGGTGTTCCCAACATCCTTTCTTCATTGAGGATCCAGTTTGAAGTCCGTTGACTCAGCCCTCGGCGGATGTTCTCCGCGGTGGCCGTGATCCTCTTATTCTTCTCGGCAACGGCGATGATGGCCTTGCTTGCCTTGATCGTGACCCCAAAGGGCTTCTCGACCATTACGTTGGCGCCGGCGTTAAGGCAGGCGATCGCGACGACGTGGTGATCCGAGTGAGGTGTACAGATGTCGACGGCATCGAGCCGCTCATTTGCCAGCATGTCTTGGATCCCAGTGTAGACCCTGGGTCTCACGCCCCCAAAGGTAGCTACCCTATCCGCAAATCGTTTTGCCGATTCCAATACTGGATCGCACATTGCTGTGAATTCAAATTTCGTCGGATCCTTTTGCTTGATCAGACCATAGGCTCGTAGGTGTTCCCCGGCCATACCTCCACAACCAACCATTGCCAGTTTAACTCCGCTCTTCGCCATGGATTCGTCATCCTCAGGCAACGGCCCCAATTCTATTATTATATGCGTTTTGATGTTTGACATATGATGATGATAATGAATGTGTAACGCGCGACGAACCTTTCGCGCCAATCCCTCGAGAGGAACAACCCTAAGGCTAATATCATTAGGCGAACTTGGATGAAACATATGGAAAGGTTGAGGGTTGGTCTAGTGGGGGCAAACAGGGGTAGCAGTTACGGAGGCGTCTTCAGGGTCCATCCCAGAACGCAGGTTACGGCAGTTTGTGACATTAATCTGGAAAGCGTGAGGGGAATGGCGGAGGAATTGGGCCTTAAGGAAGGATCTATCTTCACCGATTATGACACGTTCATCGACGACGCTGACATGGACATCGTCTTCATCGGCACTCCCATGCCCTTTCATGCGGAAGAGGCCATTAAGGCACTGGATCGGGATAAGCACGTTCTGTCGGAGGTAACGGCTGCAACAAGCGTCGACGAATGCGAGGAGATCTACAAGGCCACTAGGAGAACGAAGGCCAAATACATGATGGCTGAGAACTGTT
>Ga0315312_1000338_pt1 | contig 62860 bp, 54 predicted proteins | sample TDP7_MG_FD_203629 | JGI IMG/M metagenome (GOLD analysis project Ga0315312, IMG submission 203629) | Freshwater sediment microbial communities from Lake Towuti, South Sulawesi, Indonesia - TDP7 | ecosystem: Environmental > Aquatic > Freshwater > Lake > Sediment | place: Indonesia: South Sulawesi... | reverse complement strand
AATTGACAGGAAAGAGGTGACGCTGGCGGATGGTAGCCGGAGGCTTGTGCCCTATGTTGGTCCCATCGAGTTGAGGTTCAAGAACCGGATTGGTTTTGCTGGTGCCTTGGTCATGGGTGACCAAACCCTGCTTGGGGCAATTCCCATGGAGGACATGGACTTGGTGATCATCCCAAAAACTAGAACGCTAGACGTAAACCCGAATAGTCCAAACATCTCCACATCAATAGCAAAATGAGCATCTAACAAGTCGTCCATCAAAAGGCACTGGGATCACAGCTGCTGATCTCAGGCGTTATAACAAGTAAAACCATTATACTCCTTCTTCTCACCCTTTTTCCTCTCAAAATGCTCTCATCTTCAGCATCTGTTTTCCCCAGGCTGCCCCCTATCTATTCCAATATCTTCTTTAACTCTTCTTCATTCTTTACTGGAGGCAAACAGGTGAAATTTTTGCAGACGAATACTGTAGGAACTTCTGTGACTTCTTTCTCCATCAGAAATGGAAACCAACTTCCTTCGATCGGTTCTTGGGGATCCTTTAAACTTAAGATTTTGTTGGGGATATAGGCTCTGTAAATTTCTTGGAGCATAGATTTCGTCCTAAGATCATTCTTTGAGCCGATGATACCGATCTCCTCGGGATCGAAGAAGAAAGAGAGTCCGGATAACATATGTGCGAATCTAGATGGATGTTCTGAAAGAAATTTACAAAAGAGCTGGATAATCTGCTCGGCTTTCTGTTTTAAAGATTCTTCTCCAGTCAGATAGCCGAGTCTGATCAGATTGAATAGTGCTATAGAATTGGAAGAAGGGATAGCATTATCATAAGGGTTTTTTGATCGAGCAATCAGAGGTTCATTCTCCTTACCCGTGAAGAAGAAGCCTCCGTTTCTCCCATCCCAGAATTGGTGAATCATTCTTCGATTGAGATCATCAGCTTCTTTTAGCCAGTCGATCTCAAAGGTTGCTTCATAGAGATCGATGAGGGCCTGGATAAAGAAAGCATAATCTTCTGAATAGCCCTTCATCTGACATCTTCCCCGATTGAAGACCCTCATCAAATGGCCATCTCTTCTCATCTCCTCGAGGATGAACCGGGCTGCTTTACTTGCTCCGTCGAGGTAGTTCTCATTTTGCGTGACTTTAAATCCATCGACGAAACCGGAAATCATCAAACCATTCCAAGAAGTCAGGATCTTTTCATCCCGGCCAGGTCTAACTCTCTTCTCCCTTTCGCAAAAGAGCTTCTTTCGCCCCTCCTCCAGTACCTTCTCCAGTTCAGGCACGGATATTCCATATAGTTCGGAAACCTTCTCTAAGGAGGAAGCAATGTTCAGGACACTCGACCCTCCTTCAAAATTTCCTTGGGGAGTAACCCCGTAATGAGTACAGAAAGGAGTTCCTTTCTCTTTGCCCAGTATCTCTTTAATCTGATCTCTTGTCCACACATAGAACTTTCCTTCTTCGCCTTCACTATCTGCATCCTGGGTGGAATAGAAGCCGCCGCTTGGGCTCCTCATCTCACGGATCACATAATTGAGGACTTCCTTAGCGATACGGCGATATCTCTCTTTTTGGGTTGCCTGAAAGGCTTCAAAATAGATTCGAGAGAGAAGAGCATTGTCATAGAGCATCTTCTCAAAATGGGGGATAAGCCATCGTTCATCCACGGAATAGCGATGAAACCCACCTCCCAGATGGTCATAAATTCCTCCATTGGCCATCTTCTCCAATGAGACCTCCACCATCTTCAATGCCTCTTTTGAACCAGTTCTCTTCCAATACCTTAAAAGAAAAGAGAGAGCCATGCTGCTTGGAAACTTCGGAGCCCTCCCAAATCCTCCATAGGTTGAATCAAACTGACTTTCAAAAGTTTCAAAAGCTTTTACCAGGATCTTCTCATCTATGGCTTCCTGAGAGGGAACAATTTCAACAATCTGTTGTAGAGCATTTTTCACCTGAGCAACCATTCTGTCCACTTCCCCTCGATGATTCCGGTAATAATCAGAAACGACAACCAATACTTTTGGAAAACCTGGTATTCCCCCCCGATCTTCGGGCGGAAAATAGGTTCCTGCATGAAACGGAACAAGATCAGGAGTTAAAAAGACGGTCGTTGGCCATCCGCCTCCACCGGTCATCACCTGAACGGCATTCATATAGAGTTCATCAAGGTCCGGACGTTCCTCACGATCGACCTTGATATTGATGAAACGTTCGTTCATAATCTTGGCAATCGCTTCATTTTCAAAGGATTCCTTTTCCATCACGTGGCACCAGTGGCAGGAGGAATAGCCGATGCTGAGGAGAATAGGTTTATCCTCTTTTTTGGATCGATTCAGAGCCTCCTCTCCCCACGGATACCAATCCACAGGATTGTGAGCATGCTGCAAAAGATATGGACTTGTCTCATGAATCAACCGGTTCGCATGTTTCGGCTTATTTTCCATTTGGTATTGACTCCTTCATTGAATATATCGAGAGTTTTAATTTCATTGTGATCGATTTATTTTGTGACTTCAACCCAAAAAAATGGCCTGCAAATCCTTTTTAGGATTGCAGGCCATCCAAAGATTAAATTTTGGTGGAGGCGGCGGGAATCGAACCCGCGTCCGAGAACCTTCCGACAGAGCTTCTACATACATAGCCTGTGTTTTAAATTCATCCTTCGAGTCTCCCACAGGCAGGATTCCCGAAGGACTATCCTATAAGGTTTCGCCCCTCTCCTATAGGAATCAGAGAAGAACTATCCTGTTTTTCTGACATCCCTTTCCACCCTACAGGAGGGAGTGGGAGGGACGTTGGCTGCTCTTAGGCAGCCAAGGCATAATCGTAGTTGGCTGCGATTATGTTTAATCCCATTTGTTTTACGAGCCAATGGGACCTCGGTATGCAACCCTGACGTCAATGATCCCCGTCGAACCCTTTTCGCCCCCTTTCCATATCTCTTTCCATCGTCTTCCGTTTGATGGTCTCCCGTTTATCAAAGAGTTTCTTCCCCTTGGCCAATCCCAATTCCACTTTGGCCTTTCCATTGGAAAAGTAGAGACGGAGAGGGATGAGAGTAAATCCCTTCTCTTGAATCTTTCCGATGAGGCGCCGAATCTCCCTCTTATGGAGAAGAAGCTTCCTCGGCCTCAGTGGATCGGGATTAAATCGATTTCCATGGGTATATGGGCTAATATGAGCATCCACAAGGAAGATCTCTCCATTCTTAATCTTCCCGTAACTGTCACCGAGATTGGCCCTTCCCTCCCGGAGGGATTTCACCTCTGTTCCTAAAAGCGAAATCCCGGCTTCGTATTTATCATCAATGAAGTAGTTATGCCAAGCCTTCTTGTTTTGGCAGATCAATTTTTCAGCCACAAAACAATTTTACCTAAAAGAAAAATTTAAATCAATGATTATCCCCCTCACCCTAACCCTCTCCCCTGCCTACCGGCAGGCAGGCACCAGGGGAGAGGGGGATAAGGGTGGTGAAAATAAAGTCTATGATGCAGGCTAAAGCCTGCGGCTACAAAATTTTAATTTTTGGGGGTTCCGCATTCAGCAATCCGCATTCCGCAATCCGCACTCCGAAATAAGATTAAACGCGGATGGGCAGTTCAATGAGAAAGGTGGTCCCTTTCGGTTCGTTATCTCGGACGCGGATATATCCGTTGTGATCGGCAATGACGGCGTTGACAATGGTCAGCCCTAACCCCGTTCCACTCTTCTTAGTGGAAAAATAGGGTTCAAAAAGCCTGTTCTTATCTTCGTCAAGAATGCCACAGCCATTGTCGCTCACCTCAAGGCGAACCATCTGCAGTTTTGGGTCGTAACTCGTCTGAATCTTAATCTCTCCGTCCTTTTCAACGGCAGCGAGACTGTTCTTAATGAGATTGATCATCACCCGTTTCATCTGATCCCGATCGATATTTAAAACAGGAAGGTCATGAGGGATAAATTCAAAATGGACATCTTTATGTGCTTCTTGAAAGAGGACCAGGGTTTCCCGGATGATCTCATTGAGGTGGTTGGGGGTGGGCTGAGAGGCCGGCATTCGAGCAAAGTTAGAAAATTCATTGACCATTCCCTTCAGTTCTTCAACCTGCTTTACGATTGTCCGGGTGCATTCGTCAAAGACGGCACCATCCTGTTGCAGTTTCTCTAAGTATCTCTTTCTCAGCCGTTGGGCTGAGAGTTGAATTGGGGTTAATGGGTTCTTGATCTCGTGGGCGATCCTCCGGGCCACCTCCCTCCAAGCAGCCATCCTTTGGGCTTTGATCAGCTGAGTGAGATCATCAAAAACGGCAACGACACCGAGGAACCTTCCCTCTTCGTCTTTCAGGGTCGTCAAATTGATCAAAAGGGAAAGGGGCTTTCCTCTCAGGTTCACGGTGACCTGCTTTTCGATAGGATCCCTCTGAGAAGATTTGAGCTCGCTTAATAGTCCCTCTACCTGCTCCACATATTCTTTTGGCAATACCTCGGAGAACCTCTTCTCCAGGACGGCATCCCCTTTAACCTCCAGCATCTGTTCCGCAGAGGTGTTGATGGTGGTGACGATCCCCCTCTCGTCGATGGAGATCACACCGGCGGCCACGTTCTTCAAAACGATCTCCATATACTTCCGTCGTTGTTCTAACTCGGAGCGGCTCACTTGGAGGTCCTCGGTCATTTGATTGAAAGATTGGACCAGAGTCCCTATCTCATCGGTAGCTTTCATCTGAATCCGAAAGTTTAGGTCTCCTTCCGCAATCCGATGGGTAGCCTCGGCCAACTCTTTGATGGGGACAGTGATATCCTTGGCCAAATAGAAGCCAAACCAGGTTGCTGAGAAGAGGATGAGAAGGGTCACCATGAGGAGGGCCATCATGTAGCTTGACTTGATCGGCTTCTTCAAAATCTTTAATTGTTTATATTCCACAAAGGCCTGGGAGATCTCACGCATCTTGACTGTAAGGCTCTTTGGGATAAAGAGCGAGGCGGCCACCACTCCGACCACATCTCCCCCGTCTGAAGGGCTGAAAATAGGTGCGATGCCTGCGATCACCTCCCCTTCTCCTAATGACAAGATCCTTGAAACCTCCTTCCCTGAAAATCCCGCCTCCAGCAGATCCTTTGGAGGATGGAGAAAAATCGATTTAAGGGAAGGGTCCTCTACCCGGATCGTATCTTTCTCTCCTTTCAAAAATACTCCGAGGGTGCTGAGGTGGTACTCCTGCCGTTTTGCTTCAAGTTGTTCTATTAAGGATCCGATTCCCTTTGCATCCTTGAAGACGCCCTGCTTGGAGAGATGCCTACCGATCTGTTGAGCGGAAGAGACTGTACTGTTAGCAAAATCTCGATAATAGGCCTGTGCCACTTCTAAGGCACCTTGAAGGGACTGTTCAACCGGGGCTTTGAACCAGTGTTCAACGCTATTGGTGATGAACCCCACTGCAACAAAAAAGAGGAGGACGGTTGGAACGAGAGAAAGGCTGGCAAAGGCCACCACCAATTTGGTCCTCAGCTTTGATCCCAAGACCTTTCGTTTTCGCTCAAAGATCAGTTTGACCAGATTTCGGATGACCAGAAAGATGAGGAGGAGGATCAGGATGATATTGATATTGATCAGACTGAAGATGATGATGTTATTGGCAACGGGAATCTTCCCTCCCACCTGGGGGAATTTCATCTCGATGGTAGTGAGGGTAACGATCACAATGGAGATGATCCCAATGATCAAAAGTTCGTTGCGTCGTCTTCTTGCTTCTGGGGTGAGTTCCTTTTTCATCATCTGGTTACTCATATGGGCTTTCGTAATCCCCCCATCCCTCCTTTGCTAAGGGGGGGTGGGATTTACGGTGAGAGCGACTCAACATGCCATTTAGTTTCGAAATCCCAAAGGGAGACGAAAAAGAAGAGGTACTCCAGACGAAAGGGAAGTTTCACTGGATCCAGCTCAGCCTTGATACGAAGTTCTGTGGACTTCCCAGGTTTAAGTTGGGAGGAGGGCCGAATCTCCACCTCCTCCACTCTTGCCATCCAATTTTTCGCCTCCTGAAGATTGGACGTCATGCGAGAGGAACCGTTTTCTTCCAACGTGACGTGGTACTCCCCCCGAATGGGATCGTATTGAATGGCATGATGAAACTTCATGGATGCCACCTTCCGATCCCTCCACCACGTTCTCTTTTGATAAAGATGAAGGTAAAAAGTGAAGACCGTCTTTATTCCTGTCTGAATGGCCTCCTCCATCTTCTCCGTGAAACAGTTCTCCACGTGGAAACCGACTTTCCAAATCCCATTTGACCCCTTTACGCTCACCCCTTTAATAGATGCCTCTTGGCAGAAAGCGGATAAGGGAAGGGCCAAGATCAAGAGAAAGGCAAACCCTCCTAAGAGCCATCTTTTTTGAATCCCAAATTTCATAGGAACTATTTCTCGTACTTACGTGTCTCTAATTTGCTTAGATATCCTCTCACACGATTCTCAAAGACATATGTAAAAAGGGGGAGCATCAAAGGGGACCATAAGCCGAGTTCTGTATCCCTCCCTTTCCTGCTTGCCCCTTCCCGCCAACTGGCGGGAAGCTGGGATCGGTCGGAATGATGGTCATTTCTCTAGGATCCTGATTGCTCAGGATCTCAAGCAACCCAACCCGTCCCGCCTTTGCCCGTTTGATCGGGCAAATTCGAATGGGCCATTCTTGCCGCTGCGGGGGAGCGGGACCTATTTGGCCTTGCTCCAGGTGGGGTTTACCAAGCTACCCCAATCGCTTGGGGTACTGGTGAGCTCTTACCTCACCTTTTCACCCTTACCCCGTGAAATAGGCGTTACCGCCATTTCACGGGGCGGTATCTTTTCTGTGGCACTTTCCTTATCCCGCCTCGGTATGAGGCGAAACAGTCCGGGTTACGGACCACCCTGCCCTGTGGAGCTCGGACTTTCCTCCCCTCCTAACCTCCCTATCAGCGAGATGTTAGGAAGAGCGACCATCTCTTCCCCTTCAAATCCCCCCTTCCCTTTTTTCCCTTGCGATCCTCCTCTCGATCGCCTGATTGGCCAAACGGTCTGCCTCTCGGTTCTCCTCCCTCGGGATGGATTTGATCTCAAATGACGAAAATTCCTTTAAATTCTGAGTCACGGTTTTGTGGAGGCCCTTTAAGTTCGCATCCTTTACCCGATAAACCCCTTTCACTTGCCTCTCGATTAATTCCGAATCCGTAAGGATGTAAATGGACTTACCGCCCAATCGCCTTGCCTCCCTCAATCCTAAAAGAAGGGCCCAATACTCTGCTTCGTTATTGGTCTTGTGACCGAGATACCGGCTCATTTCCACCACTTTTCTTCCTGATCCATCCGTCATCCAGACCCCTGCTCCCGCCCTTCCTGGGTTGCCCCTGGAAGCTCCATCGATGTAGAGGACCAACTGAAGATCCCTCTGAACCGGACGGCCATCTTTCGCATCCGTCACTTCGTCTTCCCGTCTCCTTCCCAATAAAGAATCCGGTTACAGTTGGGGCATCGAATGAGGGCATTGTTTTTTTGGACCTCGATGAACATTTGGGGAGGGATGTTCACAAAACAACCCTGACAGGTCTCGTTTTTGACGTTGACCACACCGATGCCCTGTCTTTTTTCCTTCAGCGTGTTATAGAGTTTGAAAAGGCCAGATTCGACTTGTTTCGAAAGGGCCTCCCTCTGCTCTCTCTGCTCCTTCCAGAGTCCATCGTCTTGATCCATCTTCTCTTGAATCTTTTTCTTCTCCTTCTCGATCTTTTCGATGGTACTCATCACTTCCTTTTCCCGTTTCAAAAGATCCTTCTTGAGCTCGTCGATCTCCTCCAGGATTTGTAAGATCTCTTCTTCCTCCCGGCTGGTCGCTTCCTTGATCGTTTCGATCTCGCTCAGGAGGGCCTGATACTCCTTGTTCGTCTTCACGTCGAACATCCTTCCCTCTGCCCGCTTGATCTTTTCCTGCTCTGCACCGAGATGTCTCTCCTTCTGCCTCCGCTCCTTTTCTAACGCCTCGATCTTCTCCCGCTCCTTCTGAATCTTCTCCTTCTCGATATTCTGCCTCTCATCCAATTTCTTAATCTCTCTGGGAAACCATTCTCTCTCTTCTTTGATCTTCTTCAGGCTGAGATCGATCTTTTGAAGTTCCCAAAGGAGTTCCAATTGTTCCCTCAAGGTCGCCTCCGGTTGCTCATGGGACACATCTTCTTTGGGCAAAAAGAAGAAGAGTGCACCCGAGGGAGTGCACTCTTCTTCCATCCAGGCTCCCTGAGCGTTTTGCCTCTTATTTCAACGGGGTTCGCTGCCTCCATCACTCTTTTTCCAGGTGGGCCCACCTGGGTTCGAACCAGGGACCTACCGGTTATGAGCCGGTGGCTCTTCCAGCTGAGCTATGGGCCCTTCTCCTCTCCATTATAGTTGATCTCCAATGGGTGTCAACCCCATCCGATTGCAGAATTCGGATTGCGGATTTCGCCTGCCTGCCGCAGGCAGAGAATTTAATTCCGCACTCCGCAATCTGCAATCCGCAATTGAGATTAGGCTTCGAGAAAGCTTTTTAATTTCCTGGCCCGGCTGGGGTGTCGCAATTTCCTCAACGCCTTGGCCTCAATCTGTCGGATTCTTTCTCGCGTGACATCAAAATCCTGCCCCACTTCTTCCAGGGTGTGGTCATATTTCTCACCAATGCCAAATCGCATTCTCAAAACCTTCTCCTCCCTGGGAGTGAGACTGGAAAGGACTTTGCAGGTTTGTTCCGAGAGGTTTGAACTGATCACCGCATCCTGAGGTGAAATGACCGCCTTGTCCTCAATGAAATCCCCTAAATGACTATCCTCCTCCTCACCGATCGGTGTCTCAAGGGAAATGGGTTCTTTGGCAATCTTCAACACCTTTCTCACTTTATCTAAGGGCATCTCCATTTTTTCAGCGATCTCTTCAGGCGTTGGCTCCCGACCAATCTCTTGAACGAGGTATCTGGAGGTCCGAATCAGTTTATTGATCGTCTCGATCATGTGCACGGGGATACGGATGGTCCGAGCCTGGTCAGCGATCGCCCGGGTGATGGCCTGACGAATCCACCACGTCGCATAAGTACTGAATTTGTAACCCCTTTGGTATTCAAATTTATCCACTGCCTTCATCAAGCCAATGTTTCCTTCCTGAATGAGATCCAAGAACTGAAGACCTCGATTCGTATACTTTTTCGCAATGGAGACCACCAGCCTCAGGTTGGCCTTCACCAGTTCACTCTTGGCCTCTTTGGCTTTTGTCTCCCCTCCAAGGATCGCCTTCACCGCTGCTTTCAGCCTCTCAGCACTTTGGCCACACTCCATCTCCACCCGATTAATTTTCTTCTGTGCAAGCTTCGCAGCCCGGTCGATCTCCTGGAGATCGGCCTTGCCCAACCTCCGGCTCCTAAGAAGGCTTTTCTCATTCAACGTCTTTTCCTTCAATTTTTTCAGATAGTCCCGTGCCTCTCGAACAGAAATCCCCCATCTCTCTTCGATCCTCTTGATCTCACCCTCTCCTTTTTCCACACGGATCAACATCTGCTTCATCTTTTGGACAATCTTGTTGATCTGAGTGTCCCGCAAATTCATCTGTCTAAAACACTCTAGGATCTCCGCCTTTTTCTTCTCCTTCACCTGCTCCTGAATCTTACTTCTCGACCTCCTCTTCTTTTTCTGAAGCCGTTGAAGCCCTTCGTCGAGCCGCCAAATCCGCTCGATCAAATCCAAAATCTTCTTTCTCTGAACCTCCTCTTCTTCAAGGCTCGTTTCCTCCTCGTCGATTTCATTGGTCACCTCTCGAATCTCTACCTTCCCAGCCTTGATCGCACTGCCGAGATTGATGACCTCTTTGACGGCCATGGGGCAATCCAAGACGATCCTCAGGACCTCTCTTTTGCCGCTCTCGATTCTCTTTGCAATCTCAACCTCTCCTTCTCGAGTGAGAAGGGAGACCGATCCCATTTCACGGAGATACATCCGAACGGGATCTGTCGCCCTCCCCAGGGTCTCCATCTCTAACTCATCGACTTTCTCTTCCTCTTTCTCCAAAACCTTCTCCTCCTCCACCTTCAATCCTTGGAGGTCGTCCACCACATCGATGTCCATCTCATCGAACATCATCAGGACATCGTCGATTTGATCGGAGGAGACGATATCGTTGGGAGGAATCCCATTCACCTCATCGAACGATAGAAATCCCTTCTCTCCCTCCATGGAGATCAGTTGCTCCACCTCTTTCATCTTTCCTTCTTTCCTCATCAACCTTTCCCTTATGTTTAGGCATCCATTCTTTATAGGCTTCTTCCTTTCCTCGTCAGTTCTTGCCGTCTCATCAAAAGGGCCTCCAGCCCTTTCTCCCCTTTCTGCTTCTCGGCCTCTTTAATCTCTCTGAGGATCTCGCCTTCGTCTCTTTTTAACCTCTTTTTGCGAATCTTCTGGATACAGTCCTTCAATATCTTTTCTCTATCTCCCACCTCTATGTCACTCTCCTGAAAGGCAAGCTCACACAGCCTCTCTTTCAGGTCCTCCTCAAAACATCCCACCGCCTCACTCAGGCCAAGCCTCCCTCTTTTCTGATAAAGACTTTCCAGATTCAGGGCCATCCTCTGCAAGACCGGACTTTCAAACTCTCCTAAAACCCCTTCTTCTGTGATCGTTGGGATCAGCTCAGGATGGTGGATCATGAGCCGAACCACCATCTCCTCTGACTTTGGGAAACGCCTCTCGACGAATCCCTTGATCAGCTCTCCTTCAGTCCTGGGTCGATCCTTTGGAGAGGATCGGAGCTTCTCCATCAGTACCGATTCCGGTAGCTCCAACCTCTCAGCCAAGGCCTTTGTATAAAAATTTCTTCGAATCTTGTTCGGGATCTTTCCGATGAGGGCCATTCCCTCCTCTGCAACTTCCACCTTGCCCTCGATGGATTTCATATCATGGGTTTTTATCAACCATTCGAAAAAGAAATCGATGAGGGGAATGGCATTCCGCACCCTTTTCTCAAATTCTTCTAAATTTCCTTTTCTCAGAAACCCATCCGGATCTTCGTCCTTTGGAAGAAGGATCGTCTTTCCGAAAACCTCTTCCTCTAAAAAGAGGGGAAGGACACGAAGGCTTGCCTGAACCCCTGCCTCATCACCATCGAATACGGTGATCAAATTTTTTGTGTATCTCTCTAAGATGCGAACCTGTTGTGCTGTCAGCGCCGTTCCCAAAGTGGCAACACTATGCTTAAGCCCGTACTGGTGGAGGGTCAAAAGATCGAAATAACCTTCTCCTATTATAACACAATCCTTCTCCGGAATGTATCCCTTGGCCACCTGGAGACCATAAAGGATTTCGCCCTTATGGTAGATGCTCGATTCCGGAGAGTTAAGATATTTCGGTTCCCCCTCCCTGATCAGTCTGCCCCCAAATCCAACGACCCGATGGTGGAGGTCAAAAATAGGAAAGAGGATCCTTCCCCGAAAGGCATCGTACCAGCCTTCCCTCTTCTTAGGAAAGATCAACCCCAACTCCCATGCCAGTTCCAAAGAGACCTTCTTCTCCTGAAGATATTGAGTCAAACCATCCCAGCGATTGGGAGCATAGCCGAGCCGGTGCTCCTTCATGATCTGTTCGCTAACCCCTCTCTTAGACAGATACTTCCTCCCATCTTCGCCTTCTCGCCGCCGGGAGAGGAGATCGTGAAAATATTCTGATGCCATCTGGTTGATCTGAAAGAGGATCTCCCTTTTGGCCAGTTCCTTCTCTTTCGCAGGAGAGAGTTCTCGCGGAGGGAGCCTCACCCCATAGCGCTTGGCCAATTCTTCCACAGCCTGGGGAAATGAAAAATGTCCTACTTTCATCAGAAATGTGAAGACGTCTCCTCCGGCTCCACAACCAAAGCAGTGAAAGATCTGCTTCTCTTCATTGACCATAAAGGAAGGGGTCTTTTCGGAATGGAAGGGGCATAGCCCCTTATAGTTCTTTCCAGCCTTTTTGAGGCTGACGTAGTCTGAGACAACCTCCAAAATGCTGGCTCGTTCCCGAATTTCTGAAACCTTCTCTTCCGTGAAAAAGGCACCTACCACACGACTACCTCAATTCTACGACGGTGATACCCCTGCCACCTCTCATCCCATCTCCAGGGGCAAAATGTTTAACCCCTCGGTGTTCTTGTAAATATTTGCCAATGGCCTTTCGCAGTCTTCCGGAGCCAACCCCATGGACGATATGAACCTTCTCCAATCCATGCAAAAGGGCCTGATCAATAAATTTGTCGACCTTTGGAAGGGCATCCTCCACGGTCAAGCCAACGACATTCAATTGAGATGGAACCTCTTGGACATCTTCTTTGGAAAAGGGCTGGTCTTTGGGAATCTCAGATTCTCTCTCTTCTTCCCCATCCATCACCTTAACGATGTCGGAGAGCGCGGTCTTCACCTTCGCCCTATGGGTTATCACTTCCACCTGGTTTAAGGGCTCGTCTATGCTCATCAGAATCCCAAAGCTTCGCAAGCTCACAATTCTAACACGGTCCCCAACCTTTAAGCCAACCGACGTCGTCTGACTTTCCTTCCTTTTGATCGAAGGAATAAATCTCTCTTTCACCTCTTTAAGTTTTTTACGGTAGCTGTGCAACCGTTGGGCATTCAGATGAGCCCTCTCCTCCTTCCGCTGGCGAACCCATTCCTTTAGCTCTTCCTCTGCCCTCTGAACCGCTTTTCTTGCCTGCTCCTCGGCCTTGGAGAAGATCTCCTGTCTTCTCACCTTTATCTTTTCGATGAGTTCTTTAAGCCTTCGACGTTCCAGGCCAACCTCTTCGCTCATCGCAAGGAGTTTCTGCCGTTCCTTTTCCGTATCGGTCTTCAACTTTTCCAATGTCTCCAGGGCTCGACCCAGATCCTGTTCACTTCCCTCCCGATATTGACGGGCCATTTCGAGGACCCTTTCGGAGATCCCCAATTTTTCTGCTACCAAAAAGGCATTGCTCAATCCAGAGGAGCCGTAGGCGAGGGTATATTTCGGCTCCAGGGTTTCCTCATCGAACTCAACCGCCACATTCTCCACTTCTGGGTGGAGGTATCCATAAGCCTTGAGACGATCGAAGTGAGTGGTGACAACGACCGAGGCACCCCTCCGCATAAATCGATCCAAGAAGCCCATGGCCAAAGCACATCCCTCCGAGGCATGAGTCCCCACTCCCAGTTCATCCAAAAGGAGGAGCGATCGGGGTCCTGCCTTTTCCAAGATTTGGTTCAGGTGGAGGAGGTGACTGGAGAAGGTGCTCAAATTCTCTTCGATATTCTGTTCATCTCCGATCACGGCGAAGATATCTTGGAAGATTGCCACCTCGCTCCCCTCTGCGACTGGGATGGGAAGACCAGATTGAACCATCAACGTCAAAAGCCCCAGTGTCTTTAAGGCAACGGTCTTCCCCCCCGCATTCGCTCCACTCAGAATGAGACACCTCACCCCGTCTCCCATCCGAAGGTGAATGGGAACGACCCGATCTTCTCGGAATCGAGTCGCACCGACCTTTTGAAGGGTGAGAATGGGATTTCGCGCATCCTTCATATCGACCTGCCCCCTCTCACTCAACATGGGCTGGACACCCTTCAGGAAGATGGAGAGTTTTGCCATCGCATAAAGGAGATCCAATTCCCCTAAGATTTCGAAGTTTCGCCAAAAGCTCTCCCTCTCATCCCTCACCTTCTTTGAAAGGTCTGCCAATATCCGATACTCTTCTTCCTTTTCTTCGGCCATGAGGATGTTGATCTCATTGTTGAGGCCGATGACTTGAAGAGGTTCTAAGAAAAAGGTCATGCGGCTTTGAGACTGATCATGGATGATGCCTTCCAGCCGATGTTTGAAATCCGACTTGATGAGAAGGACATATCTCCCATTTCTCAGGGTAATGAAGCGCTCCTGAAAGATCGGCTGAAGTTCCTCTTGATGGAGAAGATGTTCGAGCACCCCCTTTGCACGCTCCCTGACAGTTGCCAGCCGACGTCTGATGTCTGAAAGGGCTGGGCTGGCTCGATCCAGAATTTCACCCTTCGTATTGATGGCCTGGAGCATCTCTCTTTCCAGAATCTTTAACAAAGAAAGTTTGGAAACTTTCTCTTGGAGATGGGGGGCTTCAATGGTCTCCAATTTGAGAAAAAACCGCCTGAGCCCTTTGCACAGAGTGATCTGGTTGTAGAGATCGAGGAGCTCTTGGACATCAAGAACAGACCCTTCGATCTCCAACTTCTTCAGAATTTCCTCGATATCTTTCAGTCCTCGAATCGGGGGATCGCCCACGGTCTCTAAAACTCTTTTGAGCTCCATCACCTCGGCCAATCTCGATTCGATCAAGGTAAGGTCTTTGGAAGGTCTTAAGGCCTCACAATGCTTTCGGCCTACAGGGGAGGTGGAGAATGATTTCAATGTCTCCAATAAATGATAGAATTCTAATACCTTGAGGGAACAATCATCCATAAAGCGTGATCAAACGGAAATGGATCAACGAGGAGGAAATTAAGGGGAAAGCCTTTCTTTGACTAATTGGTTGATCAACGGCCCTTCGGCTCTCCCCCCTAATTTCGGCATGATGGATTTCATCACCTTTCCCATATCTTTTAAGGATGAAGCCTTGGTCTCTTCAATCGTTTGATCGATGATCTTCAATATTTCTTCTTGACTTAGAGGCTGGGGCAAAAAGGATTTCAAAATTTCTATCTCCTTTGTTTCCTTCTCTACCAGATCCATCCTTCCCCCCAGTTTAAATTGTTCAATGGACTCCTCCCCCTTTCTCACCATTCCCTGGATCACTCTCAGAATCGTATCATCATCCAATTTTTTTCTCTGCTCGATCTCTTTATTCTTCACTGCGGTCCGAATCATCCGAATGGTAGAAAGGCGCAGTTTATCGTTCGATTTCATCGCTTCTTTCATTTCATCGACCAGTCTCTCTTCTAAGCCCATCCCTTATCCCCTCTCCATCATTTTTCGCATCCTTTTCATTGCCCTTTTCTTGGCCGCCAGCATCTTTTTTTTCCTCTTGATGCTGGGCTTCTCGTAATGTTCCCTCTTCCGGATCTCTGACAATATTCCTGTCTTCTCGACGTGTTTCTTAAATCGTCTGAGCGCACTTTCAAAGGACTCGTTCTCCTTAATTTTAACCCCTGGCATCCATCTTTCCCCTCCCTCCCTGAATTATTTTAAGTAATTTATTATATTATGATTTGTTGCAAAGTCAAACATTTTTTCTTTTTTTCCTTGACAAAGAAGCTCTACTTTTTTAAATTTGGCTACTATACGAAACACCCGCCTCTCTTCCGCAAGGATATCCCAATGAAAGAAATCGAAAAAGAGAGAGAGATGATCAGGGCAGCTGCCGCGAAAACTGCCCAAAGGATTGTCCACCCTAGGGCGGCAGAGATCGATGCTACTGGTGAATTCCCCTGGGATCTGGTGGATGCCTTCGGGAAACAAGGATTTCTCTCCACTCTTCTTCCAGAGGAATATGGCGGAACGAATGGGGACATCACCTCTTTCTGCTTCGTTATAGAAGAGATTGCAAAGGTTTGCGGCTCCTCTTCGCTATTAATCCTCGCCCAAGGGATGGGCACGATACCTATCTGGTTGGGAGGAAATCCTCACCAAAAGGAGCTATACTTCACTCAGATCTCTGAGAAGAACCGCCTTAGTGCCCTCTGCTTGGGAGAAACAGAAACGGGATCTGGTGTCGCCTCCATTAAGACGACAGCCAAAAAAGATGGGAGGGACTACGTGTTTAACGGCCGAAAATGTTTCATCACCAATGGGAGCATCGCTCACCTCTACTCTGTCTTTGCCGTCACCGATCCCGACCGGGGCACGAAGGGGATCTCCGCTTTTGTGGTAGAAGATGGAACTTCTGGCCTCAGTTTCGGTGAGAAAGAGGAGAAGATTGGAATGAGGGGTTCGGTGACGAGCGATGTGATCTTTGAAAACTGTCGGATTCCCCAAGAAAATCGTCTGGGAGAGGAGGGCGAAGGGTGGAAGATTGCAATGCGTACCCTCAACATCTCGAGACCGGCGGTGGGAGCACTGGCGGTTGGCATCGCACAGGGAGCTCTCGACTATGCCATCCACTACGCCAATGAAAGAATCCAGTTCAAAAAGCCCATCTCCTCTTTTCAAGCAATTCAGTTTATGATCGCCGATATGGCCACTCAAATCGAAGCGGCCCGAGCGCTGGTTTACGAAACCACCACTCGCATCGATGCATGCCTTGAGGATGTAGAAAAACTCTCTGCTATTTCAAAATTTTATGCCTCCGAAGTCGCGATGAGGGTGACCACCGATGCCGTCCAGATTCTGGGAGGATATGGATATATGAAGGATTACCCCCTGGAACGGATGATGCGGGATGCTAAGGTGACCCAGGTTTATGAAGAGGCCAACCAGGCTGAGCGGCTGCTGGTCGCCCAACAGTTGCTCAAAGGTTGATCCTTTCGACGGACTGATCAAAAAGCCCAAACGGGGCGAAGATGAGTGAACCCTTTCGCCTACCCCTCATTCCCGTCTTCGTCGCTTACACTTTGGGTCTTTATTTAGGCCATTTCGACCTTCCCTTCTCTTTTCAAGGGTCTTTCTTCATCCTCGTCAGCCTTTTTGCTCTTTGGGCTTTCTTGATGGGGATGAAGAAGATTCTATTGCCTTCCTGGATTGCCCTCCTCTTCTTCTTCCTTCTCGGCATCTTCTCCATCCAAAACTATCTCCACCCAAAACACCCCCCTTCCCATATATCCAAATTCACAGGGCTTGACCGTATCTCACTGGAGGGGACTATTGACCGCGCTCCTCACCGCACTCGAGGAGGGACTCAATTATTGATCCAATCCGAGAAGGTCATTTTGTCGAATCGTCACATCCCTGTCGATGATCATCTCCTTCTCATTTGTAAAAATGAAAGTGGCCAATTCCGGGTGGGAGATCGTCTTCGGTTCCTATGCAAACTCTATCCCCCTCACGGATTTCATAACCCGGGCGGATTCTCCTACGAACGGCATCTCGCCTTTGAACGAATTTACACCGTCGGATTCCTGTCCGAGGAGAATAGTTGGGTTAAGATCGGCGAGGGATTTAAGAATCCACTGATTCTCCAAATTGAGGGCTGGCGAGATCATATTCGAAATTTTCTGGAGAGGGAGACACATTTTCCATCTTCAAGCATTTTCAAGGCCCTTGTCTTGGGCGAACAAGGAGACATTCCAGAGGACGTAAAAGAGCATTTCATCGTCACAGGAATCGCTCATCTCTTAGCCATTTCTGGCGATCATCTTGGGATCGTGGCCCTCCTCTCTTTCTCCTTACTGATTTGGATTCTAAAGCGTTCCGAATTTCTTCTCCTCTCCATTTTTGTCAAGAAATTGGCGGCTGGCCTGACCATCCCCTGTATCCTCCTCTACACCTTCATTGCAGGGGGAGGAATCTCTGTCATCCGGGCGACGATCATGGTGATCACCTTCTTTTTCTCCATCCTGTTTGATCGTGGAAGAAATCTTCTCCATACTCTCGCTCTGGCTGCCTTCCTTATCCTCCTCTTCTCACCCCCTTCTCTCTTCGATGTCTCCTTCCAACTCTCCTTCCTTGCCGTCCTCTCAATCCTCTATTTAGTGCCGCGCGTTCTTCGAGGACTAAAAGAAAAAGGGGTTACTCTTCCCTCAAAACCCTCATGGAAGCGGACGATTTTGAAATACATTGGGCTTTCTCTCCTCGTCACTGCTGTAGCCATTTTGGGAACTGCCCCCTTTGTCGTTCTCCATTTCAATCGGGTCTCACCCATTGGATTTGTGACCAATCTCCTCTTCGTCCCTTGGGTAGGTTTTCTCATCGTCCCTCTCAGCCTTGTCGCCTCCCTTCTCTCCTTCCTCTTCTATCCCTTGGCTGCCTTTTTAATTAGCATCAACGATTTTCTCACTTCAATCCTTCTCAGAACAGTGGCCTTCTTTGCCTCCTTTCCGTTTGCTTCATTCTTTGTTGCCACTCCAACGACTTTTGAAATCATCCTTTTTTATCTCCTCCTTTTCTCCATTGTTCACCTTCAAAAGTCGAATAGACCCGACCACGGGAGAAAAGCGGTTCGATATCTGTTTGTGGGGGTTTGCATTGTTCTTGTCTTCGATTTAGCTTTCTGGAATTCGAAAGATCGGTTCAAGAAAAATCTCGCTATGACCTTCATTGACGTAGGACATGGTGATTCTATCCTCCTCGAATTCCCAAGAGGAAAGAAGATGTTAATCGACGGGGGAGGCCTTCACGAGAACCGTTTCGATATCGGAAAGAATGTAATCGCACCCTTCTTGTGGAATAAGAAGATTCGAAGGATCGACTTCCTCGTCCTCACCCATCCTGACCCAGACCATTTGAAAGGTCTGAACTTTATCGCCTCTCACTTTTCGATCGGCCAATTCTGGGATAATGGTCTTCGTGGAGATTCAGAATCTTATCAGCAGTTGGAAAAAACCCTTTCAAGGAGAAGGATAGAGAGGTTTTCCATGAATGAAAACAGTCCTCCTCAGATGATCAATGGGGTTCAGATTTCTTTCCTCAACCCTCCGGCGAAAGTTACATCCTACGAAGGTCATCCAAGTTCCTCTCTTTTAAATAATCACTCCATGGTCTTGAGGGTTCAGTTTAAAAATATTGCTGTGCTACTGGCAGGGGATATTGAAAGAGATGCAGAATATCGGATGGTGAGAGAAGGCTACCCGCTGCATGCTGATGTTCTGAAGGTTCCTCATCATGGAAGTTACTCTTCGAGTACCCTCCATTTTGTCCAGCGAGTCAAACCAAGGTATGCCGTTCTCAGTGTGGGCGAACGAAATATTGGAAGGCTTCCTCATCCAGAGGTAATAAAAAGATACCAACAATTGGGAGCGAATATATATAGAACAGATAAGCACGGTGCGATTACGGTCACTACCGATGGAGAAAAAATAGATTTAAAACCCTTTCAAAAAAACTGAGCGACGGGAAAAATATTTATGCTAAGGCTACTAAACCATTACCAAATCAGTTTTAAAAATTCCCGTAATTTCAATAGGTTGTTCAATTATTCACAGAGTTATACCCCAAGCTTTTTCTCTCAAGCGAAAGAAAAGACTTTCGACCGTGAGCATAATTTGGTATAAAAAGAGAAAAGGAGGAAAAATCCCATGAGAGAATGGTACGAGTTTGGAAAGGAACTGAGGCGTTGTATCAATCCTGAGACGTTTCCTGTAGCGATACGAATTTTAAAAGATAAACGGGAGATTCCTAATGGAGTTCGAACTCCACTGAAGGATCTTAAGGTGAAAATGGCGCATTGTCAGGCTGTGGCTGTTGCACGGAAATATGGCTGGACCATTGCTTTGACCAAAGAAGACTTAGGTTGTGCCATCTCAGGGCATACCTATGGATGGGAACCAGCCAATGAAGAAGGAGCGATCGACTTTCTCACTCGAATGGATTATGCTGCAGATCGCACATCGGCTCTCGCCATCCTTCAATCCTTCAGAACTCTCGAACCTGGCCAATGCGAGGCAGTGGTTTATTCTCCTTTAGAGTGGACCAAGGTAGTGCCAGATGTCATCCTCATCTACTTGAATCCGGCTCAGCTTATGCGCTGTATTCATGGAAGTACTCAGCGGACTGGCCAACCTATTACTTGCTCTTTTTCTGGTCGGGCTGCTTCATGCACTGAAGGAGTATTGGGGGCTTTCTTGGGTCAATCTCCCAAAGTGGTCGTCCCTGGCAATGGGGATCGGGTCTGGGCCACTGCCCAGGATCATGAAATGGCCTATGCGTTGCCTGCATCGCATTTGAAAGATCTTGTAGAAGGACTCGCAAAAACTCACGAAAAAGGGATTCGATACCCTATACCCACCTTTCTGCGTTATCAACCAGAGGTAGGACTCACACTTCCATTAACGGACATCTTCAAAAAATAAAGAAGTAAAAGGGAGTTCGCATGTCTACTACATTAAGTCCAAGTGCACAGAAAGTTCAGGATGCCTTAAAGGCTCTTGGGTTTTCAAATCAAGTCACGGAATTGCAATCCACTACTCGCACCTCTGCCGAAGCTGCTCAGGCTGTGGGGTGCGGGGTTGAACAGATCGCCAAATCCATTGTGTTCAGAGGTGAGAACAGTGATAAACCTATTTTAGTGATTGCCAGCGGGGTAAACCGAGTGAATGAAAAAAAGATAGCTGAGCTTATCTCCGAACCTATCGGCAAGGCAGATGCCGATTATGTGCGCAAGCGAACGGGTTTTGTCATCGGCGGCGTCCCTCCTATCGGTCATCTCGAAAAGGTGGAGATCTTCGTTGATGAGGATCTACTTCAGTATGAGGAGATCTGGGCTGCCGCTGGCAATCCAAATGCAATCTTCAAGCTCACTCCTTCAGACCTCGTCAAAATGACAGGGGCTCTGGTAGTCTCCATCGAGTAAGCAAGAACCGTCCATCAAGGTCCAAATCGCTTCTACGTTGACAATTCATCTTGGGAAAGATATGTTTAATTCCAATTCAGATTTCGGAATGCGGATTTCGGATTTAATTCCGCAATCTAAAATCGCAAATCATTTAATGGGAGGTAAACCATGGAGTTAAAGGTTGAGCGATTGGAGTTCCCGGAAGGATGTAACATCATTTTTGGTCAGACCCATTTCATTAAGACGGTTGAGGATCTTTATGAGATCATCGTTGGAGCTGTTCCCAATGCCAAGTTTGGAATTGGCTTCTGTGAGGCTTCAGGCCACTGCCTCGTTCGGGCCGAAGGAAATGATGAGGCATTGAAGGAAGCTGCTATGAAGAATGCCTTGAAGATCGGAGCCGGCCATACTTTTATCATCATCCTGAAGGATGCCTTTCCAATCAATGTCCTCAATGCTGTAAAGATGTGTCAGGAGGTCTGTTCCCTCTTCTGTGCCACCGCCAATCCTGTAGAGGTGATCCTTGCCCAATCAGAAGAGGGTAGAGGCGTGCTCGGTGTAATCGACGGTTCGTCTCCAAAAGGAGTAGAGAAAGAGGACGGAGTGGCTTGGAGGAAAGAACTGCTAAGGAAATTTAAATACAAGTTATAAAAATCGTTTGGATCAAATTACGGTTAGAACGTTATGATCGTTTAGAAGGTTTTGATCGTGCCGAAATTAGCGATCAGACGAACTCAACGGTTAAAATGATGGTTTAACTTCCATTCTTCACTAAACACTCCAATGCGGTGATGTACTCCTCTGTCATGCAGGTAGGAATTTTATGTTTTTTCAAACATTCAAAGCATTTGCTGGGTTCGTAAAGTGGAGTGCTCACATATTTCTCCCCACCATCCGGGAAGAGGGTGACAATGATACCATGATCCAATTCCCTTGCCTTTTGTAATGTTCCCCACATTGCTGCACCAGAACTAATTCCACAAAAGATCCCCTCTCGGACGGTGAGAACCCTCGCCATTTCAAAGGCGTCCTCATCGGTCACATTGATCTTCTCATCCAACTGTTTGGGATCATAGATCTCCGGAACATATTGATGAGAGAGGTTCTTTAAGCCTTGGATCGTAGAATTAGGGTATGGTTCTACACCAACAATTTTGATCTCAGGATTATATTCTTTCAGTCTTTTGGAGACACCCATAAGAGTTCCCGTAGTCCCCAGACCTCCAACGAACATGCTTATCTTGCCTCTGGTCGCTCTCCATATTTCTTCACCCGTTGTCTCATAATGGGCAAGGACGTTGTACTTATTCTTAAATTGATATGGCATGTAATATTTCGGATCTTGAGCAATCTCCATCGCCAAATCGATGGCCCCATCCATTCCCTTCGAACCATCGCTCAAAATGATCTTTGCTCCGTAGGCGGTGAGGATCTTTCTCCTTTCAATGCTCATGGTCTCCGGCATCACCAGTTCCAATCGATACCCTTTCACAGCACAGACCATAGCGAGAGCGATTCCCGTATTACCGCTGGTAGGCTCAATGACGATCTTATCCTTCGTCAGGAGACCTTCCCTCTCTCCGTACTCAATCATGTATTTCGCAATCCGGTCTTTAACAGAACCTGCTGGGTTATATCGTTCCAGCTTCCCATAGACCTTCACCTTTTTGTTTGGAACGATATGGTTGATCTTCACAAGAGGCGTGTACCCCACCAAGTCTATCATATCCTTGGCCACTCGATACATTGTCTTTATTCAACCTCCTTGCCAATTTGGACTTCCAAAAATATCAGTGAAAATTGAAAAATGCAAAGTGTGAATTGTAAAATGAGAAAATTCATTTTAAGCCATTTTACATTTTGCAATTTAAAAATTTTTATTTTACATCGAATTTTAAAGGATGCTCAGGATCTCAGCCTCTCCGTCAGTGATGGCAATCGTATGTTCAAAATGGGCCGAGCGTTTCCCATCCGCCGTCACCACCGTCCAGCCGTCAGAGAGAATCTTGACCTCATAGGTTCCCTCATTCACCATGGGCTCCAAAGCAAAGACCATCCCTTTCTCCAACCTCGGCCCCTGATGGGGCGACCCAAAATTTGGGATCTGCGGTTCTTCATGGAGATCCATTCCAATGCCGTGGCCTACAAAGTCCCTGACCACAGAAAATCCATGGGACTCCACCCATGTCTGGATGGCATGAGAGATATCAAAAAGACGATTCCCGACTCTTGCCTTCTCAATCCCAATATAAAGGGCCTTCTCCGTCACCTCAAGAAGTCTCTTCGCCTCTGAATCCACCTCGCCCACAGGAAGGGTGATCGCACCATCTCCAAAATAACCATTCAGTTTCGTCCCTACATCCAGACTTACAATATCCCCTTCCTTCAATCGGCGTTGGCTGGGAATGCCGTGGACTACCTCTTCGTTGATAGAAATGCAGACTGTCGCAGGAAATCCTCGATAACCTTTAAATGCGGGGATGGCTCCTCTTGAGCGGATGGTCTCCTCGGCAATCTGATCCAACTCCAGGGTGGTGATCCCTGGGGCAACCACCTTCTTCAGTTTCTGAAAGACCTCGGCCACAGTGGCATTCGATCTCTTCTGTTGCTCGATCTCTCGTGGGGATCTGATGATAATCACAAACATTAATATGCATTCGAAGCCCAAAATTGTCAATATTCAAAAGCCTGTTTCTTATTGACCCATTCGGCGGCGCCAAGCTCCGCCCTTTAGGGCGGTGTGTAAAGCGCCGCTCAGGGTCAACCATGAGCCTTCGGCCCGAGCTCAGGCCGAGGGCAAGCCCCGGCATTTATGCCGGGGAGTCGAAGGGTTGACTTTTCAACTGTATACAGTAAAATAATATTAAGGAGTTCATAAATGATTCCAAGATATACCCGTCCAGAGATGGGACGGGTTTGGGCGGAGCAGAGGAAGTTTGAGACTTGGTTGGGGATTGAGCTTTTAGTCTGCGAGGCCCTGTCTGAATTGGGTGAAATCCCTGCAGAGGCAGTAAGGGAAATGAGGGAGAAAGCCTCCTTTGATGCCCGCCGGGTGGACGAGATAGAGAGGGTGACGAAACATGATGTCCTTGCCTTTCTCACCAATGTGGGGGAATCGATTGGCCCCTTATCGAGATACCTCCATTATGGCCTCACCTCCTCGGATATCCTTGACACCTCCTTGGCTCTGCTTTTAAAAGAGGCCTCTCACCTCATTCTCCAAGACATCCATCGGCTTTTAAAGGTGTTGAAGGAGAGGGCCTTCCAATATAAAGAAACCTTAATGATCGGACGATCTCACGGCGTCCATGCCGAGCCCATCACCTTCGGCCTGAAAATAGCACTCTGGTACGATGAGATGAAGCGAAATCTCTTGCGGATGGAGAGGGCGAAGGAAGCCATAAGCGTCGGCAAGATCTCAGGCGCGGTGGGGACATTTGCCCATATCCGTCCCTTCGTTGAGGAATTCGTCTGCGAACGATTGGGACTCAAGCCGGCTCCCATCTCCACGCAGATCGTCCAAAGGGATCACCATGCCGAATTCTTTACAACCCTGGCCATCATCGCCACCTCTATTGAAAAATTTTCTGTAGAACTCAGACATCTGCAGCGAACCGAGGTTTTGGAGGCAGAAGAGTTCTTCTCGAAGGGCCAGAAGGGTTCGTCCGCTATGCCACATAAGAGGAATCCCATCTCCTCGGAGAACCTCTCCGGCCTGGCACGCCTTGTGCGATCTTACGGCTTCGCGGCTTTGGAAAATATCCCTCTCTGGCATGAACGTGACATCAGCCATTCCTCAGTGGAAAGAGTGATCGCTCCGGATGCCACTATCCTGATCGATTACATGCTTAACCGTTTTACCTCCATCGTCGATAATCTCATCGTCTATCCGGAGAATATGAAAGCCAATTTGGAAAAGATGGGGGGGCTCATCTATTCGGAGGCGGTCCTTCTCCTGCTCACACGAAAAGGCCTATCGAGAGAGGAAGCCTATGGCGTGGTTCAAAGGAACGCGATGAGGGCCTGGGAGAAGGGCGGCGATTTCAAAACCCTTCTCTCCCGGGATGAGACGATCAAACGCCTCCTCACCCAAGAGGAATTGGACGCTACATTCGATGTCCGAAGCCACCTCAAGCATGTGGATCATATCTTCCAAAGGGTCTTTGGAGGTTCTTAAATGAAGAAGGATCAAAAACATCCCCCAAACCTGAGAGACCTCCTTCGGATCAAAGAGCCATCGGACCGAGGCGGTAAGAAGCCGACCCTGAAGAAAACCCACTTTACGATCTGGTACTTTGTCATCGCCTTTCTCATCATCCTGCTCATCCAGAATTACATCGTCACAAGAAAGACCGAGGATGTGATCCCTTACAGTGAATTTAAGGAATCCTTAAGGACTGGCAAGATCAAAGATCTAACCATCACCCAGGAATCGATCTCCGGGGAAAGGGAAACTGAGAAAGGCCTCCGGAGGTTTCAGACGGTACGGGTGGAGGATTCAGATCTGGTGAAGGAATTGGAGACCTACCATGTGAAATATACTGGGAAGATAGACAGTAAATGGCTGATGAATATCCTCTCCTGGATTATTCCTCTCGTCTTCTTCTTTTTCATCTGGAGGATCCTCTTCTCTCGCATTGGACCAGAGACGAGCGTGATGTCCTTTGGAAAGAGCCGGGCCAAAATCTATGCGGAGAAGGAGAAAAAAATCACCTTCTCCGATGTGGCTGGGATCGACGAGGCGAAGGAGGAATTGAAGGAGGTCGTGGAATTTCTCAAAACCCCGGGAAAGTTTCAACGCCTTGGTGGGAAGATTCCAAAAGGTGTCCTCCTTGTAGGGATGCCCGGGACAGGGAAGACCCTGCTGGCACGGGCTGTCGCTGGAGAGGCGAATGTTCCCTTCTTCTCCATCAGCGGCTCCGATTTTGTTGAGATGTTTGTCGGGGTGGGAGCAGCGAGGGTGAGAGACCTCTTTGCACAGGCTCAAAACCATGCCCCCTGCATCATCTTCATCGATGAACTGGATGCCCTGGGAAAGGCACGGGGGGTCAACCCCATGGGCAGACATGATGAACAGGAGCAGACCCTCAATCAACTCCTGGCGGAGATGGATGGGTTCGATCCCAATACAGGGGTGATCATCATGGCTGCCACCAACCGGCCTGAAATTCTCGACCCCGCCCTTCTCAGACCAGGAAGGTTCGACCGGCATGTCTTAGTTGACCGTCCTGATATCATCGGTCGGGAGGAAATTCTGAAGATCCACACCCGAAATATCAAGTTGTCTCCAGAGGTCGACTTGAAGGTGATCGCCTCAAGAACGCCTGGATTTGTGGGTGCGGATCTTGCCAATATCGTTAATGAGGCCGCCCTGCTCGCCGCCCGCAAAAATAAGGATTCGGTGGAAATGGCCGACATTGAAGAAGCGATCGACCGCGTGGTCGCGGGATTGGAAAAGAAGAGCAGGCTCATGTCGAAGAAGGAGAAGGAGATCGTGGCCTTCCACGAATCCGGCCATGCGATTGTCGCCTCCCTCTTACCGAACGCGGACCCGGTGCGTCGAATCTCCATCATCCCGAGAGGGATCTCCGCATTGGGCTATACGCTCCAACTGCCCACAGAGGATCGATATTTGATGACCAAAACAGAGCTTCTAGACCGCCTGGCTGTTCTGTTGGGAGGAAGGGTCGCTGAGGAAATCACCTTCGGTGAGATCTCCACCGGCGCCCATAACGATCTGCAACGGGCCACCGACATTGCCACCAGCATGGTGAAAGAATATGGAATGAGTGAAAAACTGGGCTATGTCACTTTTGAGAAGGAAAAGAAGCCCCTCTTTCTTCCCTCCTTGTTCTCCTCAAGGGAATACAGTGAGGACACAGCCAAACAGATCGACGAAGAAGTGAAGAAGATTGTGGACGAAACCTATCATAAGGCAAAAGAAATTCTCATGGCTAAGAAAGGTGAATTGGGAGAACTCGCCCGTCTCTTACTCGAAAAAGAGGTGGTCGAGGAGGCGGATCTGAGGAAGATTCTCCAATTGCCTGCATCAAGAGAATGATAAAGAATATTTTCAGACATCTTCGGACAAAGATCTTCGCAGGAATCCTGGTCATCCTGCCCCTCGGAATCACCTTTCTGGTATTGAACTTCATCTTCAACGCCGTGGATAATATCCTCGGCCCGCTCATGCCCCACGTGACGGTCTATCTTTTTAATCGAGAGTTTTCCATCCCTGGGTTAGGAATCATCGGCTTCTTCCTCTTGCTCTACCTGATCGGAGTGATTGCCACCAATGTTTTGGGCCACAAACTGGTCGGTTGGGGAGACCGCCTTTTCACAACTATCCCAGTTGTAAAGAATATCTATACCGCCGCCAAACAATTGACCGATGCCTTCTCTGCCTCTCGAAAAGGTTCCTTTCGCCAGGCCGTCTTTGTTGAATTCCCACAAGAAGGAAATTATATGCTCGGTTTTGTGACGAATGAAATGGCCAATCTCGAAGACCAAAATAAGGTAACCGTTTTTATCCCTACAGCCTTCGTCCCTCCACAAGGCTTTCTTCTCTTTCTTCCTAAAGAAAAGATCATCCCTTCCCGTATGTCCATTGAAGAGGCAATCAAAGCCATTATGTCAGTGGGGATCGTCACCCCCCAAAACCTCTCTATTCCATTATCCCGTATGAAATCGGAAAAGGAATCGATTAAAAATTTCAAACGGATGGATTATCTTAATTCAAAAATTGAAGGAGGTCCTTGATCATGGATGCCATCATTCTTCTCATTGCAGTGGTCGCACTCATCATTGCTATCCTCGCCTACCAGCGCACAGGGGGAACTGCAGAACTGAAACGAAAGATTGAATCTACCATTCCACCCGAAGACTTGAAGAAGCAGTTAAATGCATTGGCAGCTATGACCGATTCCTTAAGAGAGAAGACCGCTGATGCACTGGATCGCTTAGAGAAGGTCATCCGAAAAACAGAAAAAGGCGAATAGACTCAAATCCAATAACAGGTTAGCCATTCATAAAAATGGCTAACCTTCAATGCAAAATGCAAATTTTAAATTGCAAAATTTTTAAGATCTTTTCTTCTCCTCCTGCCTTAGGCAGGTAAATTTCAATTTTTCACTTTCCAATTTACAATTTTCAATGGTGTCCAGAGGCCTTCATGCTTGAAACATTCAAATCCATTGCCACTTGGCTTACCACCTCTGGAATCAAGATTATCGGGATCCTGATCGGCCTCATTGTCCTCTCCCAAATGTCTAAACGGATTATGAGCTGGATGGAGAAATTCGTTCCGGAGAAAGACTCCCTCCAGGCCTCAGAGGCAAAGAAAAGGGCTCAAACCTTAGGCAATATCCTTCGGCATGCCCTTCTCATCTTCCTCTCTTTCATCGCCATCCTGATGATTTTAGGAGAACTGGGAATTCAGTTGGGCCCTTTATTGGCCACTGCCGGCATTGGGGCTCTGGCCATTGGGTTCGGAGCCCAAAGTTTGGTCAAGGATGTGATCAGCGGTTTCTTTATTATACTTGAGAACCAGTATCGAATTGGAGATGTAATTGAAGCGGCAGGAGTATCAGGTCTGGTCGAATCGGTAAGTTTGAGGAAAACGGTTTTAAGGGATTTAGAAGGAAGAGTCCACAATATCCCAAACGGCGAGATTAAAGTTGTGAGCAACCTCTCGAAGGAATGGTCCCGCTCGGTTCTGGACGTCGGCATCTCATACCGTGAAGATGTTGATCAAGTGATCGATCTCCTTTCGCAGATCGGAAGAGAATTGGAGACAGAAGAACCCTACAAAAGTGCCATTCTTGAACCCCTTCAAATCCTGGGGGTGGAACGATTCGGAGAATTCCAAGTGGTCATTCGGATGATGGTGAAGACCGCACCCCTGAAACAGTGGGAAATAGGGAGGGAGTTGCGGAAGAGGATCAAGAATCGATTCGATGAGAAAGGGATTCAAATCCCATTTCCTCACCGAATTCTCTTCTGGGGAGAACCCAAGAAACAGAGTTAAGAGCGAAGAGTTTTGAGTTTAGAGTTTCAATATTACAATTCTTAATTCATGATGATGGATAACCCGTTGCGTGTCCTATTTGTAACCCCAGAGGCTGTCCCTTTTGCGAAGACAGGCGGGTTAGCCGATGTGGTAGGTGCCCTTCCAAAATTTCTCCGGGGGCTAGGATGTGAGCTGAATTTGGTCATGCCCTATTACAGGATGGTCAAGGATTCCGGCCTTCCTCTTCGATATTTGGGGCAGGAGATCGAGGTCCCCATTGGACATGAGACCCTCAAGGCTGAAATCTACCAGGGCAAATTGAACCAGGACATCCCGGTCTATTTCATCCGTCGGGATGAGTTCTATGATAGAGAATATCTTTACAGCACACCCAAAGGGGACTACTTCGACAATGCGGAACGTTTCATCTTCTTCTCCAGGGCAGTGCTCGTCTTCTGCCAGCTCATGGCCTTCTCTCCCGAAATCATCCACCATAATGAATGGCAAACCGGTTTGATCCCAGCCTATCTCCGATCGATCTACCAGAACGATCCCCTCTTCTCCCGTACGGCTGTAGTCTTCACCATCCACAACATCGCCTATCAGGGGATATTTAAGAAAGAGAAGTTCTGGCTCACCGGTCTACCGATGGAAATGTATAACCCAGAAGGAATCGAATTCTGGGAAAGGATCAATTTCATGAAGGCGGGGATTGTCTACGCCGATGTGATCAACACGGTCAGTCAAAAGTATGCCGAAGAGATCCAGACCTCTGAGTATGGCTATGGATTGGAGGGAATTTTGAGAAAACGGAAGGATGACCTTCATGGGATCCTCAACGGTGTGGACTACCAGGACTGGGACCCCTTTCATGACCGACACCTTGCCGCTCCTTACAACGCTCAAGACCTCTCGGGAAAGCGAGCATGTAAGAAGGACCTCCTGAAAGAATTCAATCTTCCTTCTTCCCTTGAGAACCTTCCTCTCCTTGGGATGATCTCTCGCTTGGCAGACCAAAAAGGATTCGACCTCCTGGCAGAAATACTGGACGATCTGTTCACCCTCGACATCGGGTTCGTCCTCCTTGGAACAGGGGAACAGAAATACCACGATCTCTTCACCGAGGTCGCTCGAAAATACCCACAAAAAGCCGGTGTTCGAATCGCCTACGATGACCAATTGGCTCACAAAATTGAAGCCGGAGTAGATTTTTTTCTGATGCCCTCGAAGTATGAACCCTGTGGTCTGAATCAAATCTATAGCCTAAAATATGGGACGATCCCCATTGTCCGAGCCACTGGCGGACTCGATGATACCATCGTGAACTACGACCCTGCTACAGGAAAGGGCAATGGTTTTAAATTCAACCGCTACGATGCAAAGGAATTCCTTAACCAGATCAAGGTAGCCATCGGTCTCTACTCTCAGCCTGAACATTGGGGACAACTCCTCCGGAATGCCATGGCAGCCGACTTCTCTTGGCAGAGATCGGCCAAGTCATACCTTCAACTCTATCGAAAAGTGTTGGAAAAGAAGAGTTTCTCCCGTTGAATGCCTATCCTTTCATCTCAGGAGGTCTTATGATAGAGATGAAGTCCGCTCTCTTCAGGTGGAGTCTGTCGCTCCTCTTTTGCATTCTTCTCCTCTCTCCAAACGACCTTTTGGCCAAAACGTTTCCCCTCAAGAATTTTGATCACCCCAGGCTTGTCGAAACGGCGGAGCTGGTGGGTCTTGTGAACGATCCTTCGATCCGTATTATCGATATGCGAGCCTCCCTTCTTGACTACCTTAAGGGTCACATTCCCAATGCCGTCTATCTCCATTTTGAAAATCTTCGGGTCCCCCGAAGTGGCGTTCCCGCCCAGGCACCCGATCGAATCTCTTTAGAAAAATTAATAGGAGAGTATTTAGGCGTCTCCAATGATATGTGGGTTATCATCTATTCGGAAGGATCGAATCCCAATGCGACCTTGCTCTTATGGTTTCTGGACTTTTTGGGCCACAAAAGAGTTGGAATCTTAAACGGTGGGTGGGAAAAATGGGTCTCCGAAAGGCATCCGATCACTCAATCGTATCCCTTAATACTCCCCAAGAGATTCTTTGGGAGAGTGAAGCGGCAAAGCCTGGCTGAAAAGAAATGGGTTCGAAGCCAACTCTCATCGAAGGATGTTGTGATCGTGGATGCGCGACCTCCCAGGCATTACAGTGGTGAGGAGGGTGAAGAGATCAGGAGAGGTCATATCCCTGGAGCCCGGAATATATTCTGGGAGACGACTCTGGAAGGGGATGAAATAAGGATTTGGAAGAAGAAAGAGGATTTGGAAAAACTCTTCATAGAATCTAAAGTGACGAAGGATAAAGAGATCATCGTCCACTGCCGTACGGGAAAGGAAGCGAGCCATCTTTACTTCACCTTGAAATATCTTCTTGGTTTTTCCAATGTTCGTCTCTATAGAGGATCCTGGGTGGAATGGTCTGCAGATAAGAGTTTGCCGATCAAAATGGGAATGGATCCGTAAAATTTGACTTGACAAGATTTAATGGTCTATGCCATTTTTTTATAAATTTTACTTTTTCGTCATCTCTCTCCAAACCTTTTCGTGTTCTTGGGAGAAATCTTATATGGTCTACAAGATCCTGGTGGTGGGGATGATCTTCTTCTCTTCATCCTGTTTGCCCCACGTTGGCTTCCTTCCTGAAAAAAACCGTATCGATTTCGGTTCAATTACTGAGACAGAGCCCTCCCTCTTTACCCAGTCAGAATTGGAAGAACTTTTTTCCAATGAACTCGCTCCTCTTCAAATGGAAATATCTCCTTTCCCTATATCCAGCCTCTCTTCCGGAAGTTTGGAACTTCCAATCAGTGACGAATCGAATGACGACTTCAGTATCGAGGTCCTTCCGAGAAATCAATTGAAGAAGGCGTTGGATTTCGATATCCCCATTGTCATCAATGCGAAGGTAGAGCAGTTCATCCAATATTTTCAAACGACAGCCAAAAAGGTCTTCTCTAATTGGCTCGCCCGATCTGAAAAATACATCCCCTTCATGAAGAATCTCCTGAAGGAAAACGGTCTCCCAGAGGATCTCGTCTATATGGCCCTCATTGAAAGCGGGTTCAATCCCTATGCCTATTCAAGAAGAAAGGCCTCCGGCCCATGGCAATTTATCTACCTGACAGGGAAGAGATACGGCTTGAAGGCGAATTGGTGGGTCGACGAGAGGAGGGATCCTGAAAAGTCGACGATCGCTGCTGCGAAATATCTTAAGGATCTCTACGATATGTTCGAATGTTGGTATCTCGCTGCAGCCGGTTACAATGCAGGTGAGGGAAAGATCGTCAATGCGATGAAACGTTACCGAACAGAGGACTTCTGGGAACTCTCCAAATACAGTTACTTGAAGCGAGAGACACGAGACTATGTCCCCCAGATGATTGCCGCTGCCCTCATTGCAAAAGACCCTGAAAAATATGGGTTCGTCGACATCGAATATGAAGGGCCCCTTCGATACGAAAAAGTGAAAGTGCCCGCCGTGACAGACCTCCGTGTGATCGCCAAGGCCTGTGAAATTTCGGTGGAGGAATTGAAGGATCTCAACCCCGAACTATTGAGATGGTGTGCGCCTCCGGATAGTCCGGAATACGAAATCAAAATTCCTTTCGGGAAAAAGAAACTCTTCCTAAAAAATTTTGAAGCCCCTCAACCCCAACAAAAGTTCCAGTTCAAGACGCACATGGTCAAAAGAGGCGATACTCTTTCAGGGATCGCCAGATTGTATGGGGTTGATATCGAGCCGATGCTGGAGATCAATCGGATAAAAAGGACAAGCCGCCTGAGCATAGGAACGAACCTTCTCATTCCTATTCCCATGACCCAGGAGATAAAGCCGACCGTCACAGCCAAGGAAATGTCCAATCAACAGAGCCTATCTTCGAAACCTGAAGAGATCACCTACACCATCAAAAAAGGCGATAGTTTATGGAGTATTGCAAATGAGATGGGAGTGAACATCGGCGCCCTCAGCCGCTGGAACAATCTCCATCCAGAAAAGAAACTCATCCCTGGAGACAAACTAAAGATCAGAGTAAATCGCGGCCAGCCGTCTTCAGATCCACCCACCGGATTGAAAAAGGTAAAGGAAATCATCTACGTGGTGAAAGAAGGGGATACGCTTTGGGGAATTGCCAAAAAATATAACGTTACCATTGCAGACATCAAAACCTGGAATCATCTCAAAGAAAACGATCGAATCTACCCTGCAAACAAGTTGAAGTTGAAGGTGGGGGAGGTCAGATCTTCAACTCTAAATTGATCATATCGCCCCGTGTGAATCCCATGGCATGAAAGAATTGAAGGAGGTCCCAATCATCCCAACTGACTAACGTATAAATGGTTCTGACACCAAGGGCTTTCAAGTTTTTAATCAGCTCTTGGGTCAAGGCCGTGGCTAAACCTTTCTTTTGATAAGCTGGATCAACGCCAATCGTGTCGATCCAGCCGATCGTATCTGGGACTCCAAATTCCCACCCACCGACATCCCCGAGAATAAACCCGACGACCTTCCCCTCTGTCTCGGCGACGATTGAGACTTGGGTCGCTTTGTCATTCATCAGGGCTAACTTTCTCTCCCAATAGTCCCTCCGATTTTCGCCCAAGACCTTCTCATCAATCTCAATAATGGTCTTCAGGTCTTCCTTTTTCAGAGGTCGTATCTTCAAGTTTTCCATGGAATTCACGATCCTTTCCCTTTCAATTAAATCCATTAAACGAGAGCCCAACATTTGTCAAGGAAAAACTGGTTTGCCATTCCAAATTTAGACTTGACAAGAAAGAGATGATTCTGTATACAGTATACATTTCTGCTTGGCTCTTCCTAAGTTCTAAATTTTTGGATAACTTATTTAAATCGTTATGGAATCACATGATTGAAGTTAACCTTGTGAAATATTTCTTGACAATGAAAGGAGGCGATGATATTAAGATAATCTGTTTTTAAAAGGTCTAACAAAGGAGGAATCATATGTTCCCAGGAGTTAAGAAGTACCCACATATTTTTAGTCCGATCATGATTGGCAAAATAGAAGTTAAGAACCGAATTAAATATGCCTCCACAGAGACAAACTTCAATTATCGGGATGGTTACGTGTCCGATAAAGAAATAGGTTACATGGAGGCCCAAGCGAGGGGTGGAGCAGGCATCGTCACTTCTCAGGGAGCCTTTACAGAGCCCAAGGGCGAGGGCAAAGGTTACGTGGGAATGATGGCGATCTGGGACGACAAGTTCATCCCGGGTCTCAAAAAGATTGCGGACGTCATCAAGAGATATGATGCTGTTCCCGCTCTCCAATTAATGCATTGCGGAAGGGTGGGTGGCATTGAACTCCCGTACACCGCCGGGCCTTCCGATGTCCCACAGAAACTACCCATCTTCCGTCCCCCCAAAGAGATGACCAAAGAGGAGATTCATCAGTGCATCCACGAGCACATCGACGGTGCGGTGAGGTCAGTGGAGGCCGGTTTTAAGATCATCGAGGTCTCGGGAATCGTTGGATATCTTGTCTCCAATTTCATCTCTGCCTATACAAACAAACGAACGGATGAATATGGCGGAGACATCCACGGCCGATCTCGGTTCATGAAGGAAATTCTCGAAGGAATTCGAAAGGCCATTCCATCTGATGTGGCTATTGGAATCCGTCTCTGTGGCGAGGAACTGCTCGACGACCGAGGCGGGAATACTCCTGAAGAGAGTCTGGAGTCGATCAAGATTGCAGAGAAGGCAGGGATCGACTACCTCAGCGTGACGGCCGGATGGCAAGAGTCACCCGTCTCGGTGATCACTCGAGATGTTCCCATGGGAAACTGGCTCTATATTGCAGAACGGATGAAGAAGAATATTAAAGTACCCGTGAGCATGGCCTATCGTCTCTTTGTCCCTGAAATCCCAGAAAAAGCCATGGCAGAGGGCAAACTGGATATCTGGGAGATGTGTCGGCCGATGATCGCCGATCCTTTCCTTCCGAAGAAGATTATGGAAGACCGCCAGCAGGATATCATCCCCTGTATCGCCTGCAATGTCTGTCTGGCAAGGCTTTTCAGAGATTCAGAGCTTTGCTGCACGGTTCGACCTTCCCTCGGACACGAAAACGAACCAGAATGGGGCTTCTATGGTTTTCCTAAATCTAAAATAAAGAAAAAGGTCGTGGTCGTCGGTGCAGGGATTGCAGGACTTCAGGCGGCAGCCATTGCTGCTGAAAAAGGCCATGATGTGACCGTCTATGAGAAGACCGATCATGCGGGCGGCCAGTTTTCTGCTGCAGCCAAAGCACCTTGGGGGGACAATGAACTGCAGAGGTTTGTTAACTATATCAAGGCCCAATGCGACAAACATGGGGCAAAGATCGTACTCAACACCTCTGTCACAAAAGAACTTCTCGAAAAGGAGAAGGCCGATACAGTGATCATCGCAACAGGGGCTATGCCTGATCGGTCGATTCCTGGCAGTGACAAGAAACATGTCGTCTCCCTTTTCGATGTGCTCGAAGGAAAAGCAAAACTGGGCCAGAACGTGGTGATCATCGGTGGCAGCGGTGCAGCCATTTCAACAGCCCTCCACATCATTGACAAAGGGAAACACAATGTTTCCATCGTCGATAAACCCAAAAAATTCGGTGTAGACGTCAATCCCTCCTACGTCTGGAGATATATGAAGAAACTGAAGGAGGGGAATGTTGCCCAGGTGGTACAGACCACAGTGAAGGAGATCCGAGATCAAGAGGTCGTGGTAGAAGGTCCAGATAAAAAGGAGACGATCATTCCTGCGGATACCGTTGTTCTTGCCAATCTCGTCCCCAATAAGGAGGTCAATTATGGTAAGTATGCAAAGGATGTTTACATGATCGGGGATTGCGTCCAGGTCCGCAGGGGGACGGCAGCAATTCGCGATGGTTACAAGATGGGGATAAGGGTTGATTTCTTGCCTTATCAAACTTACCATCGGATCAAACATTAAAACCGTATCTCGTGTTTCTTGTAACGTGAATCATGTTATATAAATCCGAGCCACAAGTTACGTCTGCCTGCGGTAGGCAGGAATCGCGAATAAAAAGGAGAAGCCTATGGTACCACATGTAGTTGTATCTAAGTGTACGGGTTGTGGAACATGTATCAGGGAATGTCCGGAGCATATTATTGGGTTGGTTAACAATAAAGCCGCCATCTTAACCGATCTTTGTGTAGAGTGCGGTATCTGTGCCTTCATCTGCCCTGACGTGGCCATCGTTAATGAAGTTCCTTACGGAGGCCACGAATCTGGAATGACCACCTATCTCTCGAAGAGATAATGGATAAGAATCTGTGAGCTAAGAAGACGGGGAGTTGAAAAAAAAGACAGGAGGTGTCCTATGAAGGTGAATAAGATTGATCACATCTGTATAGCAGTAAAAAACCTTGAAGCGGCCCGAAAAATTTGGGAACCCATTCTTGGAAAATCAAAACCCGATGACCCCTATGTGGATGAGCCCGAGAAAATCAGGGTAGCCAGGTACTGGCTGGGCGATGTGGGTTTTGAATTGATGGAATCCACATCTCCTGACGGCGATGTAGCCAAGTTCATTGAAAAAAGGGGAGAGGGCATCATGCTGATCGGGTTGAATGTGGATAATACCAAAGAGGCCATGGATGAGCTGAAGGCGAAAGGCTATACGTTTATAGGTGGATTGAGACCATTCCGAAATTGCAAATTTGCCTTTGTCCATCCAAAAGACGCCAACGGTGTCCTTTTGGAGCTGATCGACTACCCATGGGACGAATTTAAGAAAAAATGAATTTGTCAACCATTCAGATGTAACTTTTGGGATTAACTAAGGAATGAAATGGCATCCTAGAGAAACAGGGTGCCATTTTTTTATTCTCGATCTCTATAAGAAGCAAATATGACTTGACAACACCTGCGATTATTGATATTTGGAACATACATTTTTGGGGATAATGGCGAAAAGATGGAAAAGGAGGTGATGACAACACTTCGCCGATTTTCGAAGGAATTTCATGTTAACAGAAGGAGGAGATTATGAAGGAGTGGAAAGTTTTCCTGAAAGAAGATGAGATTCCAAAGCAGTGGTACAATATCCAGGCAGATCTACCAACCCCTCTTCAACCACCCATCCATCCTGGAACCGGACAACCGATTGGACCCCAAGATCTTGCTCCAGTCTTTCCTATGAATTTAATTGAACAGGAGGTCAGCCAGCAACGATGGATCGATATTCCTGAAGGAGTGATGGAGAAACTCCTTCTTTGGAGGCCTACGCCTCTTCATCGTGCTTATGCCTTAGAGAAGGCCCTGGGAACTCCAGCAAGAATTTATTATAAGAATGAAGGGGTGAGCCCTCCGGGAAGCCATAAACCAAATACTGCCATTGCCCAGGCCTATTATAACAAAGTCTTCGGGATCAAACGAATGACCACAGAGACGGGCGCGGGCCAATGGGGAAGTGCACTCAGTTTTGCTTGCTGTCTCTTTGGTTTGGAGTGCAAAGTCTATATGGTAAGGATCAGTTATGATCAAAAACCCTACCGCCGTATGATGATGAACACCTGGGGAGCAAACTGCGTTCCCAGCCCGAGTAAAGACACCAATGCAGGAAGAAAGATTCTCGAAGAAAGCCCAGATTCTCCAGGAAGCCTTGGAATTGCGATCAGCGAGGCCATTGAAGATGCTGTGACTTCCAAGGACACCCGGTATTCCTTGGGCAGCGTTTTAAACCACGTCTTGATGCATCAAACGATTATTGGCCTTGAGGCCAAGAAACAGTTAGAGAAATTCGGAGAGAAGAAGGTCGATGTGGTGACGGGTTGCGCAGGTGGTGGAAGTAACTTTTCTGGTCTTGCCTTTCCTTTCGTTTTGGATAAGATCAACGGCGCCGATATTACCATCGTCCCTGCAGAGCCAACCTCCTGCCCCACAATGACCCGAGCTCCCTTTCTCTATGACTTCGGTGATACGGCTGCCACAACACCCCTACTTCCTATGTTTAGCCTCGGACATGCCTTCATCCCACCTCCCATCCATGCTGGAGGCTTGCGGTATCACGGTATGGCTCCTCTCGTGAGCCAATTGATTATTGAGGGTCTGATCGAGCCACGAGCTTACAATCAATTGGAAGCCTATGCCGCCGCTGTCCAATGGGCGAGGGTCGAAGGAGCCATCTCCGCTCCTGAAACCAGTCATGCCATTGCGGTTGTGATTGAAGAAGCAAAGAAGGCAAAGGAGGAGGGAAAGGAGAAGGTCATCCTTCTTAACTGGAGTGGTCATGGCCTGATGGATCTGGGTGGTTACGACTCCTATTTCAGCGGAAAACTGATCGACTACCCATTACCAGAAGAAGAGATGAAGAAATCCTTAAAGGGCATTGAAGGACTGCCGAAGCCAAAGATGATGAAGAAGGGAAAACCCGTTTAATCTAAGAGAATCCTACGGGCTCAAAAAGCCCGTAGGATTTTTTATTAAATGGGCTTGTGAGAAATTCCTCAAATGATCGAAGAGCACGACAGTCTGATCATCCGATGTCCTCTGCTGGGTGGAGAAGTTCCCTTCCGATACTGCCGTACGGTCAATGAAGAGCTTCCTTGCAGGAAGATTATAATTTGTTGGGAGTTTAGATTCGAAATAACAAAATTCCTCAGCGAATATTATTCATTGGAGCAAATGCAGCGTGCCCTGGCACCTCCAACCAGGACGAGGGTCCAGACAATCCTCGAAATGATCGAAAGAGCCAAAAAAATTAAAGAGGAAGGGAGGTGATGGGATGCTGATCTCAGATCGGTTGGCCAATATTAAACCCTCTGGCGTGAGGCGAATCTTTGACTTGGCCCGACAGATGAAAGATCCTATCAATCTGAGCATTGGAGAACCCGATTTCGATATTCCGGAGCCTCTCAAAGAAGAAGGTATCGAATGGATTCGAAAAGGATTTAACAAGTATACTCCCACCCAGGGCATCCCTGAATTGAGGGAGAAGATCGCTTCCCACCTGAAAAAGAAAGGGGTCTATTTTGAGGAGCTGATGGTGACCGCTGGAGTCACCGGCGGCCTTCTCCTTGCAAGCCTCGCCCTCATCAACCCTGGCGATGAGGTCGTCATCCCCGATCCCTTCTTTGTCATGTATGAATACCAGGTCCTTCTGATGGGAGGTATCCCTGTCTTCGTGGATACCTATCCTGATTTCAGACTGAGGGAAGAGGAGATCCTTAAGAAATTATCCCCGAAGACCAAGTTGATCATCATTAACAGTCCTAATAACCCCGCGGGAGCGGTCTATCCAAAGGATGACCTGCTCATGGTGGCAAGGATTGCTCGTGAGAGAGACCTGCTGATCCTCTCCGATGACATCTATGACAATTTTGTCTTCGACGAACCCTCCTGCCCGTGTATGGGACAAATCTATGAAAAGACTTTAACCTTTGGCGGGTTCTCAAAGGGTTGGGGAATGACCGGATGGAGGCTCGGTTATGCAGCAGGCCCTCGGGAGATTCTCCAGCAGATGATCACCCTTCAACAGTATACATTCTCCAGTGTCAACTCCTTTGCTCAAAAGGCAGCGATCAAGGCCCTCGATTTTAATGTGGATGACTACATTGAGCAATATAAAAAGAAAAGGAATCTCATTTACGAGGGACTGAGGGAAAAGTATCGTGTCCAAAAACCTCTGGGAGCCTTCTATATCTTCCCAGAGGTCCCAGGAGGAAATGGGGAGGCCTTTGTAGAGCGAGCCATTCAACATAATCTCTTTATCATCCCTGGCAGCGTCTTCTCTAAAAGGAATACCCACGTCCGGATCTCTTTTGCTTCATCAGAGGAAACCCTCTTGAAGGGAATTGAGGTCCTCAACCGAATCGGTTAAAATTTAGAAAACCCAGATATTAGGCGACCTGCGCATCGTCAATTAGGAAAGTATGTCAGAGGGAGAAAAAAGAGTTTTACTTGGAAATGAAGCTATTTCAAGAGGTCTTGTGGAGAGCGGTTGCCAATTTTTTGCGGCCTATCCTGGAACTCCCAGTTCAGAAATTTTGCCGGGTGTGGTTCGCTTTAAGAGGGAGAACAATCTTGATATTTACGTTGAGTGGTCGACCAACGAAAAGGTTGCCTTCGAAAACGCTCTTGCCGCATCGTATACCGGAAAACGGGCGGCTGTGGCCATGAAACAGGTGGGATTGAATGTGGCCACCGATCCCCTCATGAGTTCAGCCTATATTGGAACGATTGGCGGATTTGTGATCATCGCTTGTGACGATCCAGGGCCCTTCTCTTCCCAGACCGAACAGGATACTCGCTTTATGGCTATGTTTGCAAAGGTTCCAGTTTTCGATCCGGCAAATCCAAAAGAAGCCCAACAGATGTTACCCATCGCATTCGATCTCTCCGAAAAATATCAGATCCCTGTCATTCTACGCCCGGTACTGAGAGTTTCTCATGCCCAGCAAACCATCACGTTCAATCCCATTCCCAGAATTGAAAGGAAGGCCAACTTCCCCCGAAATCCACAGCGATGGAGCGCAACGCCTCGATTCCGATTCATTCTCCATAAGCAACTCAATATTAAGCTCCAAAAAATTGCAGAAGAGTTCAATTCCATGAGCTCTCTCAATTTCATTGAGAATGATCGGGAAAAGGCGGTTTTGGGAATTATCGCTGGTGGAATTGGTTATGCCATAGCTCGGGATATTCTCCCAGAATTGGGCCTGCAGAAAGAGATCCCTATTCTTAAGATAGGGACTCCGTTTCCCTTTCCCACCGAGGTGGTGGAGGCATTCATCCAGAAATGCGATCACATCCTGATCCTTGAAGAAACCGAACCCGTCATTGAGCTTCAGATCCGGGACAAGTCAAAAATCTATGGACGATTGGATGGCATGATACCCAATGAAGGAGAGATGCTTCCTGAAGTCATTACCCAGGTGATATCCAATCTCTGTAAAAAGTGTTCCATCCCTGTAAGTGAGGTCCCTTCCACTGAATCTCTTGAGAAGATGGTTGCAGGACTTGGCTTACCTATTCGTCGACCAACCCTCTGCTCAGGATGTCCTCATCGGGCCTCTTTCTTTGCCCTTAAGAGGGCTTTTCCTAACGCCATCTTTCCCAGTGACATCGGTTGCTACACCCTGGGAATGAACATGGATTCAGTGGATACCTGTCACGACATGGGGGCTGCCATCACCATTGCAAGCGGCCTGTATCAAGCCTATCACCAAGATGGTAAAGAGATCCCCATCATTGCTACCATTGGAGACTCGACTTTCTATCACTCCGGTGCCCAGGGACTCTTGAATGCTGTATATAATGGAGCCAAGTTCATTCTTGTGATCCTTGACAATTCCATCACGGCAATGACAGGTATGCAACCAACCCCAGAATCCGGAGTGACAGCGGACGGCCATCCAGGTACGTCCCTCTCCATTGAGGAGTTGGTTAAAGGATGCGGGGTTAAATATATTCGCGTTGTCAATCCATACGATATCAAGGGAATGATCAGGGAAGCCCAAAAGGCTTACAAATATACTCAGCAACGAGATGGTGGAATGGCTGTCCTCATTGCTCGTTACCCCTGCATCATCTATCAAAAAGAGCATCTCAAGGTGAATCCGGTCAAGGTGGAAATCCGTCATATTCCTCCACCAGAGAAGGGTCTTCCACAGGTGAAAAGCGGAGAGATGGACAAATCTCTTTTGCCTGTCTATCGAGAGGAGGCCTGTGGTCAATGCGACACCTGTATGATCCAGTGTCCTGAGGGAGCGATTTCCAAGACCGAAGGCGGCTATGTCATTGATTACAACAAATGTACAGGTTGTCGTGTCTGTGCTGAGGAGTGTCCTACCTCAGCAATCGATATGCCAGCGGTTGGTGCCTGCATTGCTTGTGGTTTCTGCCTCAAACGTTTTGAATGCCCCTCGTTGGTAAGAGGGGAGGACGACCGGGTGGAAATCAATCGATTGACTTGTGTGGATTGCGGTCTCTGCATACAGGTTTGCTGTCAGGGAGCCATTGTCCCAGCAGGTTAAGGGTAAACCAAAATGTCAAATTTCAAAATCCAAAGTTCAAATGAAATCGAAAGTTCAAAGGTCAAAACTTTTCTCTCCAGTTTAAGCTTCATTTTTCAAAATTTGATTTTAGATTTGTTATTTGTCATTGATTTGAAATTTGAACTTTGACATTTGGAATTAATTGGGGTCTATGAATGAATATCCAAATGATCATATCTGGTGTGGGAGGTCAAGGGGTTCTTTTGCTCACACGGATCTTTTCGGAGATGGCCATTCGAGAAGGATATCCCATTATTGGCTCAGAAGATCACGGGATGAGTCAAAGGGGTGGCTCTGTCATTACCTATCTAAAAATCGGAGATTTCAATAGCCCTCTTGTGAAAAGAGGAAATGCCGACATCCTCCTATCCCTTGAAAAGAACGAGGCCTATAAAACGCTTCACTTTCTCAAACCCTCTTCAAATGGTCAAAAGGGCGGGCTCTGTTTTATCAATGCCCCGGATTCTAATTATATGGAGAAACAAATAAGGGATTACCTTAAGGAGAAGGGGATTGAAGTTTACGTGTTAGGAGCAGATCGGGTAGCAAAGGAAATGGGATCAATCCAATCGGCTAATATCGCCTTGATCAGTTTTGCCTCTGCCCATCCAAGGTTTCCTTTCTCCCACAATAGACTTAGGGAGGCCATCGAGAGTGTGACTCATCCAAGGTTTCGAGAAGTGAGTCTGAAAATATTTGATAAAGGATTTTTAGAAGGTCAAAAATCTATAAAAGAATAAGTTTTTTAAATATACGCTTCTCAACTTAATCCTTAGTTAGCCTCTATTTTTTTCATGGTCTTTGATTGACGGCCGTCTTTTTATGGTTTCAGTGCCCGCACTGACCAGATAACGGCTCGTGGGTGAGTGAAGTGCCCTTTGTGGGCATTTTGGCTTCAGCCGTTCAACTGTCTGTTAGCCGAGGTGGCGCTTCGCTAAGTAACTGTGGCTGTTAAGAATACCTACGTTTGGTTTTCGGATGAAGCCTTTCGCTCAGACGCCAGCCGTTAGCCAACTCTTCATTTACTGTACTGCAATTGATGGCTCAAATTTAACGACGTCCTTGGGTTCGTCCTGCATCGCCTGCCACAGATCTAATTTGGTTTGCATTGCAAGCCAGCTTTCTGGCGATGTATTGGTCGCCTTTGCAATTCTTACGGCCATTTCAGGACTTAGACCGCATTTGCCATGAATCAATTCAGATAAGGTTTTTCGAGAAATACCTAAATCTTGAGCCGCTTCAGTTATAGTAATTCCCAAAGGCTTTATTACGTCTTCCAATAAGACTTCACCAGGATGAGTAGGTTTCCTACGCTGCATGTTTTGCCTCCTCAATGATAATCTCGATAATCGACTAAAATCGCATCTTCCCCCTCGAATCGAAAGGTTACACGCCGGTTACCACTTACCCATACAGACCATGTTCCTTCTTCTTTTCCAGTCAGCTTATGTAACTTATACCCAGGTAAATTCATATCATTTGGCCGGACAGATGCATCAAGCCTATCAAGGATACGAGCAAGCTTGTCGGCATGTTCGGGGATAATTCCCTTTTTGCTTCCTGTTTCAAAGAACACCTGCAAACCTTTATGTTTAAACGATTTAATCATCAAGTATTAAGAATAATGTAACTTATAAGGTTACATTCGTCAATAAATTTCTTCTCGGCAGTAGTTTCTTGGCCAAACTTTCAGATAACGGCTGGCGGGTGAGCGAAGTGCCCTTTAGGGCATTTTGGCTTCAGCCGTTCACTCGCCTGTTGGCCCCTGCCTGACGGCAGGCAGGGAAGTGACGCTTCGCTAAGCACCTACGGTTGTTAGAAATTCCTTCGGTTGATTTTAGGCTGAAGCCTTTCGCTCGCCCGCCAGCCGTTGACCAAAATGCGAGCGCCGACCTTCGTATAACTCCTGTCGCTTCTTTATGAAATTACCTCCATAATGCACAAAGTATGTTTTTCATTCAAAGGCGTTCGAGCGAAGCGTCATTTTGGTCAACGTTCTTGGGGTTGCCGAAGTCGCCAAAGGCGATTTCGACGGAGCGTAGCCAAATCGGCGATCCCGTGTTATCTGCTGTTGCGGGCATAGTATTTGCTTTTATTTTTCTGCCACCACTCATTCCATTTTTGGATATCCTCTGGAAATTGTTGGCCAGTCATCTCTCTAAGTAGTTTAAAGATTTCAGCCCTAATATATCTATTTTTATGCTCAAGTGCCGTAATTAATAGATCTATAGTTTTACGTTCATTTTTAGATTTCAATATATTTATTATTCCATCATATATCAAAATGGCGGATTCATTCGGGGGAGGTGTGGGAGGTGGGGCTGGTGCCGGTTCACCTGCTGGCAAATCACCTGAAATTATCTCTGCATCACCCGAACTTATCTCTGCTATGTGCAAATGAAAAATAACGTTTTTCAGCGATTCAATCAAAAGCTGGATTCCAAACGCTCTTTCAAATGTTTTAATCAAATGTTCCTCAAATTGGCAAGTATTAAAAGCTTCTTTCAGCAGTTCCTCATCGGATTGCCAATACGTTTTATTCTCACCCACGGTAATATGTGAACGTATTTCTTGGCGTCCCTGAAACGGTCCCGTATATTCTCCACGGCCCATGACAGCTAAGATAATAGACCCCTTCAGAAAAGCCCCTGTATTGTAGAAACGCGAAGTCCCTGGTACCACTCCGCTTTTGAACATTTGGGCTTCAAATGGAGAACTAGTCCTACCATAAAGAGCCCCAAGTACCCCTCCCTCCGCAGTAACCGTCAACGTCGCATAACACTTGGGGTCATCACTTCTTGCCCAGGCAAATCCCGCACATTTAAGGAACTCAATAATTCTTTCTTCCAGAACAGAATAAGCGATTCTTATTGTACTGGAACGATCATTACCCCATGGCCCGCGTCCATAACCCCATTCCCCAGGCCTTAGATTCCTTTCTCCAAAACTTTGTAAAACTTCCTTATCCCGATTGGTATACGATTCTCTCAAAATAACCCTTACGCTCTTGCCGAGTATCAATCGAGCCTCATCTGCCAGCTTACCTTCTGGGTACTTGTTTAGAAATTCTTCGTAACTGTCAGCAGTATTTGTCTCTCTCGCAATCTTAAAGGAAAGTTGTTGTAATATCAGACGTACCTTGTCAGCAAATGCTCCCGCGGGATACTCTTTAAGAAAATTCTGATAACAAATTACTCTTCCCTTATTGTCATAGGAGGCGGCTTCATAGGTTGCTTTTTTGAACAGAAGCTCTTCTAATATTAAATGTGCCTTGTCAGCGAACGGTCCATTAGAATGACGTGTGAGGAAATTTTTATAAGACTTAATTTTTACATCAATGTTGCTAGACACCTTTGCTTCAGATTCTGCCTTTTGCCAATCACTTTCAACATTTACGCACCCGAGAGTAAAAATCATTACCAATAATATGACTTTATTAAATATATATTTCATTCTTATTGTTTCCTCCCCCTGCCCGCAATGAGCAGCTAACGTTCAAGGCTAAAAGAAGTGCGAAGCATTTGGAGGTAAATCTTTTAGCCAGTGTTATCTGCCGTTGCGGGGGAAACTCATTTTTAAGTAGTCGCTTTCGTTACTTCCTTTCCATTTATTTTATAAGATACCAGCCAGTTTTCCCTTAATCTGATTAAGATCTTTAAGAATAGATGAATCATTTGGTGATATTCTAAGGGCTTCTTCGATCCAATATTTCGCTTTTTCAAGATTACCCTCACGGCCTCTTTCTTTATATGCCTTAGAGATAAGATGGGGAATAGCAGGTACATCCTTATGGAATTTAAATAAATTTTCCCCTACTGAAATAACTTTATTATACTCACCTTTAGAACTATAGGATTGAATCAGGAAATTTCCTATCCATATATCATAGGGGGATTTATCATTAGCTTTTTGTGCATACATTTCAAGATCTATACGATTGATTTTTTCGGGAAAATCAAGGAGTGAGTCAAAATCTTGATATAATTTAATCTCATAAGCTGGAATTGGCTGTGAGATACCTTTTACTTCCAAAAGCATGCGATCACCAAAGGAAACTTTTTCATTGCTAATGCATTCTTCAAAAGTACTTCGAGAAACAAATATCTTAAAATATTTTCCAGCACGTGATTCAGTTTCCAATCTTTTAGCTAAATTAATAGCATAACCCTCAATCTTTTTTTTACCACTATCATACATTACATGCCCTGTATTTATCCCTATTCCTAAATCTTCTGGAATCTTATCCTCATTTAATCGTTCTTGGTTAAGGTTACTCATTAACCAGATGAATTTTAACTGCACCGCTATGTTAATAGTGCATGAAATATTATCTTTCTGGTAAGAATATAAAAATACCCTTGCCTCATCACCAGCTATATAAATCTCGTATTCATCATGCTGGTATTTATATTTTTTAATATTATGGTTAATGATTAAGTCTGCTTTCTCTTGGAATTCCCGGATTACTTTTTTATCATACTCTTCAAGACTGAGGATATTAGCATATTCAGAAGAATTCATAATGTCTATGAAAACTATCGTGGCTTTTCTTTTATCAGCCATCTTAATCATGGTTTTCCCATTATAATTTGTCGGCGTGCACGAATGGAGCAATTATTAACTACTGCATAAAAAAATGCTAAATGGGGACAAAGCTTAATCTGAACATTATTTAATTGAACATTATTTAATCTATCTAATCTACTTCTTAATTGATTGAGTGTTTCCAACTTTTCTTGCATTTCTTTTTCTAACAAAGAATTAATTCTATCTCTTGTAAAATTAAGAATTTGTTGAATTTGTGGTAAATCTTTTGGTTCAGTAACGAGGACGATCAATTCATTATTGGGTGTAAGCTGAAAAGGGAGAGCCTCTTCTTTCAAACATTTATCAAGGCTCATATAGTAAGCAATCTCATCTCTTCCAGTCCTAATATCTACGAGATCTTTGTCTGCAAATTGCTGATTAGGGTATTGATCTCTAAGTGCTACCTGGATCGTTTCCCATTTAATATCTTTTTCCATCAAAAGAATAGATGCAAATCTTAGGTTTCTTATTAAAAAACCTTTATTTATTACACTTTTAGGAACATGCATTCGGTGGAGTATCCCAGCAATTTTGTCATCCTCAAGAGGTATAAAAGTTCCCCCTTCAAATTCCTCTGATTTATCTAGATAATCTAATATTTCTTCCCTGTAAACATTTTCTTTATTCATTTTGCCTCCAAAAGTTTAAATATTCCCTTTTCATCTACTTCTATTAGACCATTCTTCTTTGCTTCCGAAACTATCTTGACTGCCAGAACAATCAGTAAAACATGCCTTTTAAGCTTCAAGGGTCTTTTTCCTGTTTCTTTTTTTATGAGACTATCTGCTATTATGTCAAGCTCGGTTGATAAGCCAATTAAATCCAAGAGATTAATTTCCAATTGGGCAATTATCTCTTTGAAGGATGCTATTTTTTTATCTAAATAGGCAAAAGAGAGTTTTATCAGTCTTTCCCAATTATCTTTAACCTCTTTCAGTTTCTCATTTTCCAAAACATGGGAAATCCTTTCAGGAACAATATATTCAGAATCCTGCTTTTCAATAAGTTTTTCCTTTAGTGCATAATCAATACATTCCTGAATTGATGGGCCAGGATTTTTTCCCTCATCACTTAATTCTAACATTATCATCTTTTGGCTGTTAGCTTTATTTATAAGTTTTTTTTCGTAGTCGGATATAGATTCTTGAAGGTCATCTGAAAAACTCTGCTTAGCTTTCTCATCTTCATTTATATACTTCCTTGCTTCCTTTAAGATAAAATCTGCAATAGCTTTTAACGCACTTATTTCTTCCCCTAATTCATCTTTTTCTACCAATTGATCTTTTATAGCTTGTTTAATAATTTCTTTATTTTCCTCTACCCAATTTTCGTCATTCAAGAGTTTGACAGCCTCTTCTGCAATCCTTTTAGAAAGAGAAGTCTGAAACAATTCGGGAAAATACTTTCGTTTAGCAGTCTTAATAACTTTGCTTTCCTCTATTATCTTATTTGCTAAAGAGAAAATTGGAACTCGAAAAATTTGAAGTCGAAAGGTCAAGTTGCGAAGGAAGATTACTGGAACATACACCAGCAAAGTAGGGAGATTAAGCTTATAGATAACCACCATAGGTTTCTTTAAGCAAAGAACTTCCATAGAAGCGGTTCCTGATGCCAATATTATTAAATCACACTTTCTTAAAGTTACTAACATAGGTGTCTTATCTGCCTCTTCAATTGTTATCGAAGGTCTCTTCCCTTTAGGATTGGAAATTTTCTTTAGTTCTTCTACCAGAATTTCCCGGATATCTTCTAACAAGAAAGCGGCAGCATCAGACACCAAAAATTTGATGGAAAATTTATCTTTAATATCTTTATTTTCTAAAATTTTTGAAGCTGCATCAATCATAATTGGAAGCATATTCTTCACTTCATCCCTTCTGCTCCCTGGAAGTAAGGCTATTGTTTTAATTTTAGAAGAAGCCTTTTCTTTTATTAAAGATTCACTCTCTTTCAGCCTATCCAATATAGGGTGTCCATAATAAACAACTTTAGCTTTTTCCCCTTCATTTAATGAGATTTTATTCCTTAGTTCTTCATAAAAATTCCTTTCAAAACGCATATTAGCAACAAGGTAAGAAGAATATTTAAACAAATCCCTTGGCTTTTTCCAAAGAGGTCGGAAAATCCACCAATCAGGAAGTTGAAATGGATAAATCCAAAGATCAGGAAGAAAGTAATATATTACTAAAGGTGGGTTTTTCTTTTCTTTTTCTAATAAGGATCCTCTTTCCTTAATTCTTTTAGCGATTTTTTTATTCCAAGCATAACTGGATAATAAAACCACGACATGAGGTTCTCTATCCAACATTTTATCTATGATAGCATTAACCTCCTTTTTTTGGGTCCATGGCTGTAGAATTTTCTTCCACAGTTCTCTTGATAAAGGTATTCCTCGAAAACCATATGGACGTAAATTCTTCTCTATATCGCATCCTTCTCTTCGCATCTTTGGGCCACCAAACCCAAATATCTCTAACTTTGGATTTTGTTTCAATAGAGCTCGGCAAAGCCAAGCTCCATTTACGTCCCCTGAAACATCAGCAGCCGATAGCATTATTTTAATTCGCTTTTGATTTGATTGTGATTGATTTTCCACCTTTTGCTCTCCTATTTTTATACTACCTTACCAAGTTAAGTAGGAAATTCCAAGAATAGAAACCATCTTTATTATAGGTTGTCCACTCATAAGGTTTATTTTCTTTCCCTGTCCGCAATGGCAGATAACGTGCTTGGTGCAAAAGAAGCCTGAAGGGTTTGGACGTCAATCTTTTGCACCATGTTAGTTGTCGTTGCGGGCGTTCTTGTTTATTTTGCTTCTTCAAAAGAAATTTATCCCCATTTAATCCTCTATCTGCTATTCTTTTATCTTGCCCCCCGCTTACGAAGTAGTTTTACAATCTCGGTATGCCCCTGCTCTTCTGCCATCATCAAAGCTGTCCTGCCAAGGATGTTTTTTGCACTCACATCAGCCCCTCTGGCTAATAGCAGTTTCACAATCTCAATATGGCCTTTAGCTGCTGCAGCCATCAAAGCTGTGACACCATTATTGTTTTGTTGATTCACATCAGCCCCTTTTGCTAATAGCAGTTTTACGGTCTCGGTATGCCCCTTGAATGCTGCTCTCATCAAAGGTGTCACATCTTCATAGTCTTTTACATTTACATCAGCCCCTCTGGCTAATAGCAGTTTCACAATCTCGGTATGGCCATTAGCGGCTGAACCTATCAAAGCTGTTACGCCCCGATTATTTCTAGCATTCACATTAGCACCTTTGTCTAATAGCAATTTCACAGTCTCGGTATGGCGCCAAACTGCTGCGGCCATTAAAGCTGTGGCGCCATTACTGGCTTTTGCATTCACGTCAGCCCCTCTATCTAATAGCAGCTTCGCAATCTCAGAATAACCTTTACCTGCTGCCTCCATCAAAGCTGTCACATCACCATTGTCTTTTGCATTCACATCAGCCCCTTTATCTATTAGCAACTTTACAATATCAGTATGCCCATTGAATGCTGCTCGCATCAAAGGTGTCTTGCCAAGGTTGTTTCTCACATTCACATCAGCCCCTCTACTGATAAACTCCTCTGCTTTAGAAGTATTTCCTTCTTGTGCTGCTTGTAATAAGTCTTCATTAATACCGGCATACGAATCAAAACTATGTAAACTGATCAAAATGAACGGAAAAACAAGAAACACCTTACATCTAAAAATTCCCGGCCAATGTTTTGCCATCTTGGCACCTCCCACAATTTATGATATGGTTACCTAAATAGAAAAGGTAATGATGTTGTATTTTCCATTGTTTCTCCCTTTCGATGCCCGCAATGAACAACTAACGGCTGGCGGGTGAGCGAAGTGCCTTTTACGGGCATTTTGGCTTCAGCCGTTCACTCGCTTGTTGGCCGAAGTGACGCTTCGCTAAGCACCTACGGTTGTTAGAAATGCCTTCGGTTGATTTTCGGCTGAAGCCTTTCGCTCAGCCGCCAGCCGTTGACCAAAATGCGAACGCCGCCCAGGCGTTCGAGCGAAGCGTCATTTTGGTCAACTTGTTCCTAATTGCACCGAGGTACAACTTTGCTCCCAAATTTGGTAGGGTAGTTGCACTAAGGTGCGGTTATTTCACATCTGGCCGAAGATAGAAAATGCCCCCTCCCCATTCAAATTTTATCAATATCACCTCCTTCCAAATTGAGATTGTCCAGTGGACTCCGTATTTTCCCCAGGCTCTTTGTAGTTACATGGGTGTATATTTCAGTTGTTTTGCTGCTGGTATGGCCCAACAACTCCTGAATATATCTCAGATCTACGCCAGACTCCAAGAGATGAGTTGCAAAACTGTGACGAAGGTCATGAACTGACACGTCCTTCTTTATGCCTGCCCTCTCGCAAGCCTGATCAAAGACCTTCTCAATCGACCTTTTTGAAATATACCTGCCAGCTCTTACCCCTTCAAAAAGCCACTTTTGAGGCTCATACCGCTTCATATACTGATCGATTAGCTGCAACGCCTTTTCGGAAAGCAGAGTATATCTATCTTTTCTCCCTTTCGCCCCTTTTACAAAAATGAGCATTCTGTCCCGATCAAGATGCGCCTGCTCCAGGCAAGCTGTTTCTCCAAGCCTCAGACCACCGGAGTATATGGTCATCAGAATTGCTTTGTGCTTGATATTCACTGTCCCGTTTATTATGCGGCTGACTTCTTCTTTGCTTAAGACAATAGGCAGTTCTTTATCTTTTCTCGGCCTCTTGATCTCATACAGGAATTTTCTCTTAAGCATCGCTCCGTAATAGAACTTCAGAGCATTGATGGCCTGATTCAAGGTGGATGTTGCTGATCCTTTCGTTTCAGAAAGATACACAAGATAGTTTTTTATGTCCTCATCTTTGATTTCCGAGGGACTCTTTCCGGCATTATTGATAAAATCTTTGTTGTAATAGAGATAGCTTTTGATCGTTTTGTAGCTGTATTTCCTTGAAACAAGCTCCCTCCGGAGGTCTTCGAAATTATACCCCTCACCCCTGCCCTCTCCCACAAGGGGCGAGGGAGTATCTCTTACTTTAGAAGTAGCGGTTTTTAACGTAGGGTCTATTTGAACTTCGTTGTCCCCAAAAATCTTTAAAATCTTCTCCAACATGCCGTCCTTATTAGGGAAACTCCAATGTTTCTCAGCGGGATGCCATCTACGTCCCTCAATGGCCTTAATCTTTGTAACGATGGAAGGATCATAATGGAATGAAACCACTATTCTTCCTAACGTATCCTTGCCGATATTCGCCTTTACCATTGTAAGAACCCAAAATTAAAGAGTTTCTATCTGAATTCCTTTATCCCTTCGCAACCTTATGCAGGGAATAACGTGATCGTGTCCTTAACCCATTGAGATTACTTTACCCTCACCCCACCCCTCTCCCTGGACGGGAGAGGAACGAATGTGGTAAATGAGACAAAAAAACCCATTCCTTTTCAGAAATGGGGTTTCAATTTTCTTCAGACCATATGCCCACCCTGTCAATGGTTAAAGGGTTGAAGGATAATAATGTATGGCCTCTGTTTTGAGAAAAAGATTATTAAATTAAGGCAAAAAAGTCAACATTAAAAAGTTTTGTGTGTGTTTAATATCCTTCTTTCAATCGCTCAGAGAGGTGAGTAAACCTCAATTGCGGTTTATTGTTTTTTATAGCAATGGCCAGGGCTTTTTGAGTTCCAATTAACACAACCAATTTTCTGGCCCTTGTAATTCCTGTATAAATTATAGTGAACGTCTTAAATAAAGTGACATAATGACATTATCTTTTTGGGTCTCCAACTTTGAGAACGCTTAAAAACTGAGAGCACCAATTCTTCGAATGTCTCATAATAGGTATCCGTTGTTTCTTCATATCGCATGGTTCGCCACAGCGTCTCCTGGGGGTTCAGTTCTGGATGATACTTGGGAATGTAGTTTATAACCAATCGGCTATGGAAGGAAAGAAATTCCGTAATCCGTTTTCCCTTATGCCAACGGGCTTGATCCACCCAAAGCTCAATCAGCACTCGCTGATAACGAACAAGGATATTCTTGAGCATGGCAATAAAACCATCGGTATTCCCTTTTTCTTGACGTACCATTCCATGAGTGCCCCCGATGGGATTCACCCATCCAAAGACATTAAGCCTTTTGTGATGCTGGCTCTTTCTCAAGATCAAAGGTTGTTTTCCTTTTTTCACCCAGATCCTCCCCAGTTTGGGATGAAGACAAGACCCTGCTTCATCAGAAAAAAGGAGGACTCATTTTCCCTTACTTCTCTTGATCGTCAGGAGTTTTTTTACGGTCTTCCGAAACTCTTCCACCCCTTCCGTGGTGGCTTGGGTATAGCAGATACTCGACCACTACAACCCCATCCCACCGGTTTCGCTTCAAACCATTCTACCCTCCTCTTAACCATAAATTTCCCCTCTTATCCACCTCTTCTGGCACAAATCATGGCTTTCCTCTTCGATCTATTCGCTCTGCAATTAGAGCATAGCCACTCAAAGTCACTTCTGAGGTTGGAGGACCGCTTCGCTCCTGGCAAAACTCCTAAGCCCGCTCTATTTTGAAAAGCTTATCCGGAATTTAAATCATTTCCTCAGAGGGAATATCTATCAAAAACCCAACAAAATATCAATGGATTTGTAAATTGCGCCTGCCTGCGGTAGGCAGGGATTTTGCTTACCTGCCTTGCTTTCGGCAGGTAGGCAACAAATGAGGGCGTTACATTCCTGTCTTGTATCTCGTGCCAACCTATAATAATTTTTTTAATCGCCTGGCAACTATTTTATAAATTTCTTCTTTATCTCTCTTTCCGATACCTACAATTTCTATCACCTCAATGTGCTTCCCAGCCAGACGATAAACAACCCGATATTTCTTTTTTGCAACGTAGAGTTTGTAGAAGCCTGTGAGGTCTACGTCAAATTTGTTGCCAAGAGGTTTGCCCAAGAATGGATTTTCAACAAGGGAATCAATCTTTTTAGCAACCTCTTTTCTTACAGAACCATCAAGGGCATCAAAATCCTTTTCGGCATCCGGCAGGAATTCGACCTTATAAGCCATGTTTCTTCTTTATCTTCTCCCATGGGATATTCTTCGAACGATCATGCCCTTTTAGTCTTTTATCAATTCTTTCAGCAATTTCCAGATGTTCAAGGATCTCCTCCGCCTGTCTTAATAGCTCATATTCTTCTGTAGAAAGGATTACTGCTGCCATTTCATTGTTTCTCAACACATAGACAGGCTCTCCTGTTTCGGAGACCTCTTTCAGCTTTTGGGTAAGCTCTCTCTGCAACTTTGTTATAGGTATCATTTTTTCTGTATTCACTAACATCGAAATGCCTCCCTTTGTTTAATACATAATATTATACATAGAATGATATGAATGTCAAAGGAATTATTTACCGTGATTAGGGGTCAGTATTTTCTTTTAACCACCTTACCTTTCAATTGTTCTGGAGTGCGCCCCTCGAGCCAAAGCTTACAGACATTTTTCCATCCAATGCGACACCATTTCCCCTTGATCGTAAGACAAAAAGTGTAAGTCGTAAGGGGCTGAAAACAAAAACCCATTACCATCCTAACAGATATTTCATTGGATAGTCTCCATTTACACCCCAAATAGGGTGTATTTATACTTTACACCTAACATAACGTTATGACAATGAGAACGTTTCATCCGTTTGACAACCCAAAGAAAAAAAGATAAATTTAAAATAAGATCATTTTTAAGGAGCGGAAGATGTCGAAAAAGATGGTTAAACGATTTGCTTTAGGATTCTCATTTCTCGTCCTCCTATTTGGTCTTCTCTTCTGTATGGATAGCGACCGGGCCAATTCGCTACCAAAAAGTGACAAACCGACAACTGCAAAATCCCTTGGACAAGCCTTCGTCGAGGTTGCAAAGAAAGTTCAACCCTCTGTCGTCAACGTCACCACAGAAAAAACAATCACGATCAGGCCCTGGGACAGATTTGGGGAGGACTTCTTCAAGGGCAGCCCCTTCGAGGAATTCTTCAGAGGATTTGGCGTTCCTCCTCGGGAAAAAGGAAGGGAATACCGACATAAGCAGAGAAGCGGTGGATCTGGAGTCATCGTCGACAAAGAGGGTTACATTCTCACCAACAACCACGTCGTGGAAGGGGCGGATAAAGTCAAGGTAAGACTAAATGACGGAAGGGAGTTTACTGCGACAGTGAAAGGCCAGGATACAAGAACTGACCTTGCTGTCCTCCATATCAAGGCAAAAGATCTTCCTGTGGCCGTCCTGGGAGATTCGGATAAGCTGGAGGTTGGAGAATGGGCAATCGCCATCGGCAGCCCCTTCGGTTTGGAGCATACGGTGACCGTAGGGGTAATCAGCGCCAAAGGTCGCTCCGGACTGGGGACAGGAACCTATGAAGACTTCATCCAGACCGATGCCTCCATCAACCCAGGCAATAGCGGAGGTCCTTTGATCAATATCGATGGGGAAGTAATCGGTATCAATGCCATGATCATCCAACCTGGCACAGGGATTGGATTTGCTATCCCCATCAATATGGCCAAACAGATCTTGAATGACCTCATCAAAGAGGGCAAGGTCGTCCGTCCCTGGCTGGGAATCAGCGTTCAGGACCTCACGCCAGAGATGATCGAACACTTTAAGGTGAAGGAGAAGGAGGGGGTCCTCGTGGGTCAGGTCTACCCTGGGACCGGTGCTGAAAAAGCAGGATTGGCTTCAGGCGATATCATCAAGTCGGTGGACGATAAGCCTGTTAAAAATGTCACCGAGTTAGTTAAAGAAATCCAGAAGAAGAAGGTTGGACAGAAAGTTAAGCTCGACATCATCAGGGACGGAAAAGGGATGACCATTGAGGTCATCACCACCTCCATGCCGGATAAACCTGAGTTGGCAAAAGAGAAAGAGGCAGAGGAAAAATTGGGAGCAAGGGTTCAGGAACTGACACCCCAACTTGCTCTCCGTTACCGAATCTCGGGGGTCAAGCGAGGCGTTGTGGTCCTGGGCGTCGAGGACGGAAGCCTTGCCGATGAAATTGGTCTTCAGGAAGGGGATGTCATTTTGGAGATCAACCGGAAAAAGATCGAGACGATCAAGGACTTTGAAAAAGCGATGAAGGATGCCAACATAGAAAAGGGAATTCTCTTCCACCTCCATCGGAGAGGGAGCAGTTTCTTTCTCTCTTTCAAAAAATAGAAGGTTTAAGGTCATAGGTGGAAGATTAAATCTTTTACCTTGCCTACTGGATAAAGAAGCCTTTCACCTTCTTCAACCCACTGCTCTTACATATCTTATCCTCAAATCGTAGAGGATATTTTCTAACACCTTCTCCTCGTCGGAGGTGACGTTTCCTTTCGTCTTCTCTTTCAACATTCCAATGAGGTCTATGGTCTGTTTTGCTAACGGAAGATTTTTGCTCACTTGTTGAGTAACCGGGTCGCGAATTTCTCCCAATTGAATAAGGGCAGAAGTACTTAAGGAAAAAATGAGGCTGGTGAAAGTTATTTCAGGAAGAGAAATATCCTCCTGAGAAGCATCAATCTCGGCCGGCTCCTCTTTCTTTCTCTCCTCTTTAGCCTGCGATTCTCCCTCCGTTTCTTTTCTGGCGCTAAACCTCTTGTCTCTTACAATGAATCCTTTTTCCTCCCCTTCGCCTTTCTTCTCCTCTGCCATAATCTCCTCCGATAAATCCAGCACCTTCCTGCGGGGTAAACCCCGCAGGAAGGTTATTCCATGCCATTTATCCCGCACTTTCAATAAAGTGCGGGATAAATTCAGATTATTAGCCTCTTTCAGTCTCCCCTTCTCATATAATTATTCAGTAAAATCAAAAAGATATAAAAAGCACTTGACATTTGGCGGATACATATTTAATATTAATTAGCACTCCATTGGACTGAGTGCTAATCATTTTTAGGAGTTTCTTATGTCAAACTTACCGGTAGTCAAAGGCTCATTAGAATCCTATCTCGTACAGATCAATCAATTCCCTCTCTTGACTCAGGAAGAAGAGTTTGAACTTGCTGTAAAATACCGTAAATACAATGATATACAGGCTGCACAAAAATTAATTACATCAAATTTAAGATTTGTTGTCAAGGTAGCCTTTGAGTATAAATCCTACGGTGTGAAGCTCCTCGATCTTATCCAAGAGGGTAATATCGGCCTGATGATGGCCCTTAAAAAATTTGATCCATACAAGGGGTATCGATTTATATCTTATGCTATCTGGTGGATCAAGGCGTACATTCAAAACTTTATCATTAAGACCTGGAGTCTGGTGAAGATCGGCACTACCCAAGCCCAAAAGAAACTCTTCTATAAGATAGGTAAGGTGAGAAAAGCATTAGAATCAGAGGGGGAGGATGAGAAGAAATATGAACTCCTGGCTCATGACTTAGATGTCGCCAAGGAGGATATTATTGAGATGGAGCAGAGGATGTCCTCAAGAGACCTCTCCTTGGATGCTCCCTTCGATGAAGGTCAGGAACTGACACACCTTGACCTGCTCCAAGAGGGTGCTCCCAATCAAGAGGAAGCCCTTGCCCAGGCACAGGAAAGAGAGATTCGGGAGCGTCAAGTCCTCAATGCAATGAAACGCCTAAACGAAAAGGAAGCCTACGTGATTAAACATAGGATTATGTCTGACTCTCCGCTCACCCTCCAGGAGATTGGGAACCATCTCAAACTCTCAAGGGAACGGGTGAGGCAGATTGAAAGCGAAGCCCTGAAAAAGTTAAAAGGGGAGTTAGCACCAGCGTCAGCCTAAATGACTATGAGGAGGTATCGAGGATGCCTATTTATGAATATCAATGCAACCATTGCAACGAGATCTTCGAGATCTTTCACAAAATAGACGAAGATTGCAAAGTGGCCTGTCCAAAGTGCTTGGGGCCGACTAAAAAACTGATCTCAGCGACCAACTTTATCCTTAAAGGTTCTGGGTTCTATGTAAACGATTATCCTTCCAAACATCGAAAACAAGGGAAGGAGGCAGAAAAAGGCCAAAGCAGAAAAGGTGAGGAGAAAAAGATAGACAAGAAAGCGGAAAAGTAGAGAGGCTACTTTTTCCAGAATTCTCTCTTTTGTTTCAATAAATTAGCCACATCATTGAGGATAAATTGGGAAACCTCTTCTTTTGACATTAAGGGAAGATCTTTAACTTCTTCGGATGGATATAAGATCTTGACCTGATTGGTGTCCAGGCCAAAACCTGTACCTGGCCTTGTTACATCATTGACCACGATAAAATCGAGATTCTTTTCGATCAATTTCTTACGGGCATTGGCCACCAGATTCTCTGTCTCTGCAGCAAATCCAACCAAGATTCGATCCCCTTTCTTCTTTCCTATTTCTTCGAGAATATCCCTTGTCCTCTCCAATTCAAGGGAGTAGTGGGACTCAGCTTTCTTCAATTTCTTTTGGCTGATCTCCTTTGGACGATAATCTGAGACAGCCGCAGCCTTGATCACGATGGAACATCCCTCCATGTGAGCCAGAACGGTTTCCCTCATCTCTTCGGCGGTCCGCACAGAAAAGACCTTAATGTCTCTTTGCGGGATTGGAAGAGAAGTGGGCCCTGTAACCAAAATGACCTCCGCACCTCTTCGTCTCGCCACTTTTGCCAAGGCATAGCCCATCTTCCCCGAAGAACGATTGGTGAGAAATCGGACCGGATCGATCGGCTCCTGGGTTGGACCACCGGTGATCAGTATCTTCTCTCCTTTCAAGTCCTTTGGTGATAAGAGATCTTCGATCTTCTCCATCACCTCACTCAATTCAGCCAGCCTCCCCTTCCCGTACCAATGGCAAGCCAGTTCCCCTTCTCCAGGCTCCACGAAATGATGACCCAACTCAACCAATCTTTGGATGTTTCTCTGCACGACTTCGTTCTCCCACATATTGACATTCATCGAAGGAACGAAAAGGACAGGCGCTTTCGAGGCCATCGCCATGGTGGATAGAAAATCATCGGCAATCCCGTTGGCAACCTTTCCGATGATATTGGCAGTGGCAGGAAGGATAACAATCAATTCTGCCAGATCCGCTAATGCAATATGACCGATCTTTTTATCTTCAACGAGCGTGAAGAGATCGGTAATTACTGGATTCCCTGATAAGGTTTGAAACGTAAGAGGGGTGATGAATTGTTGGGCATTTCGGGTCATGACAACATGAACATTGGCCTCCTCTTTGACTAAGAGTCTCATAAACTCCGCTGCCTTATAAGCCGCAATCCCACCAGTTACCCCTAAAACGATCTCTTTTCCTTTCAGCATGGATATTCCTATATCATAAAAAAGGTCGATCTACAAGGCAGGCGGTTTACGCGAGACGCATTCTTCTTGATTTTTCTCTTTCTAAATCGTAAAGTCAATCGAAATCTTATCGGGGATATTTTCAGAGTGAGAGAGATTCACGTTGAAAAGGTTATCGATAAAGTCAGGGAATTGGTGATCCAAGCCAATACTGAGTTGCCAGAGGATGTCCTCCTGGCTTTTAAAAAGAGTTTGGAGATAGAAGAATCGCCAACTGGCATTCAAGTCCTTAAGGACTTAATCGAAAATGCTGAGATCGCCTATAAAGAGAAGGTCCCAATCTGCCAGGATACAGGGATGGCAATCCTTTTCTTGGAGATAGGACAGGGAGTTCAAATCGTGGGAGGAGACCTCCGTCAAGCATTGATTGAAGGCGTAAGACAAGGGTATCGGGACGGATACTTCAGAAAGTCGACTTTAGACCCAATCGAACGAATCAATTTCGGCGATAACACTCCTCCTATTGTCCACATCGATGTCGTACCTGGTGATCGACTCAAGATGACAGTGATGACGAAGGGATTTGGTGGTGAGAATATGAGTCAGGTTAAACTCTTCGCACCCTTTGTCGGGATGGAGGGAATTGTGGATGAGGTGGTGAGAATTGTCAAAGAGGCAGGGGCAAATCCCTGTCCACCCATCATTGTTGGAGTTGGGATTGGCGGGAACTTAGAAAAGGCTGCTTTAATAGCAAAAAAATCCCTATTGAGAAAAATTGGAGAAAATAACCCAAATCCAAAAATTGCTCAGATGGAGAAGGAACTATTACAAAAGATTAATAAATTGGGAATTGGCCCAGGAGGTCTGGGTGGAAGAGTCACTTGCCTTGCCGTTCACATCGAAACCTTTCCAACCCATATCGCCAGTATTCCCTTGGCAGTGAACATCCAGTGCAACGCCCATCGTCACAAAGAGGTCATCCTCTAATAAAATTTAAATTTTTATCCCAACCTCAAAGCCCTCTGCAATTGCCTCTAAAATTCTCCTCGGTTTTAGGGAATCTCCAATAATATAGGCTTCAGGAATTTGACCTTTCATCTCTTCGAAAAATTCGTCATTCGGTTCAGATCCTGCAGCGATAATCACTGTATCCGCAGCTACCCTTTTCTCCAGACCTTTGTATTGAACAACTACTCTTCTATCCTGAATCTCTTTGACTTTCGCCTTCGTCCAGATGGTCACACCAAACTCTTCTAACCGACAAAGGAGCAGTAATTTGGCAATGCTTGGCATTCCGCGTGCTAATTCATTCAGGATCTCAACCACAATGATCTTCTTTCCCCGCTCTGCTAAATATTCTGCTACCTCAAGGCCAACCTGCCCACCTCCGATGATCACGATTGAATTACCTCTCCCAGCATTTCCCAAAAGGACATCCTTTGCTAAAACCACATGTTTTGAATCAATTCCGGGGATTGAAGGAATGAGAGGCCTTCCACCCACTGCAACCACTATGGCATCCGGTTTTAATCCCTGAATTATACCGGAATCGATCCCTTTCCCTATATGGGTCTTCACTCCCAGTTTCGTAACTGCATCAACTAAGTAGGATTTTAACTTAAGGATATCCCTTTTCCCCGGTGGAATCGATGCCACTTTCAACTGTCCGCCCAATTCCGATTCTTTCTCATAAAGGGTGACCCGATGCCCTCTCTCTGCAAGAACTTTTGCTGCCATCAGACCTCCAGGCCCTCCCCTAACAATCAACACCTCTTTCTTCTGTTTCGCTGGAGTGCTCTGAATCTCCCCTTCCCTTGCTGCTAAAGGATTGACGCTACAGGTGATCGGCTCATCTCGGTCAAGGACATTCTGAATGCACCCCTGACAGCAGAAGATGCAGGGTACGATCTCTTCTTTCCTTCCTTCCATCCCTTTTAAAGGAAGATAGGGATCAGCGATCAAAGGTCTTCCCATTGCGATAAGGTCAGCCTTGCCCTCATTGAGGACCTGTTCTGCAAGGTAAATATCTCCAATCTTATTGACAGCTATCACAGGTATTGAAACTACCTTTTTTATATTCTCGGCAAGAGGAACGATGCACCCATCCGGAGCCCTCATCGGAGTAACAGAGGGAAGAAATCCAGGGGTCTTTATCGGCGCACCAAAACCGACAGAGACATGGATGGCATCGACACCTGCTTTTTCAAAACGCCGGGCGATCTCTTGAATCTCCTCCAAAGAATTTCCCCCTCCGGGTTCCTGGCCATTCATCCTGACGATCATAGGATAGGTTTTTCCAACCTCTCTTTTAATCCGATCGGTTACTTCCAGGACAAACCGTAGTCTTCTTTCTAAATCTCCCCCATATTCGTCATTCCTCTGGCTTGCCCATGGCGAAAGAAACTGTCCGCAAAGATACATATGGGCACAATGTAGTCCGATAGCATCGAACCCTGCCTCAATGGCCCTGCGTGAAGCCGCCCCAAACTTCTCCACAATCTCTTCAATCTCCTCTTGAGTAAGTTCTTTAGGAACAACCTGGCCCACAACAGGATGTGGAATGCTTGATGGAGCAACCGGAATCCGTCCTTTGGTCACATCCAAATATCCTTCTTTTGAGACACGGCCAGCCCTCCTCCCTGCATGAGAGAGTTGAAGACAGATTTTTGCACCGTGGGATTTCACAGCAGCAGTCAATTTTCTGAGACCGGGAATATACTTATTGTCATCCACCGCAGTGCTTTCTTTGACATTGTTTCCCAGAGGAGTATCGACAATTCCATCACCGATAGTAATAAGCCCTACGCCACCCTTCGCTCTTTCCTCAAAAAATCGAAACATCCGCTCCGTCACAAACCCATCTTTACAAAGGTTACATGACATGGGTGCCATCACGATCCTATTTTTCAGTTCCAAAGATCCAATTTTGCAAGGTTCAAAGAGTTTCATGTTTTCCTCCACGAGACCACCCAGCTATCCAGAAAAGAATGCATGCAAGTATAAGGACAGGAATACATATGAGAAATGAAATCTTATAGCTACCTGTTATGTCATGAAGATATCCTCCAAGCCAGGGGCCCAATGCTCCTCCAATACCGTTGCCGATATTAATAAAACCGTAGATACTACCAAAATGTTTACCCTGATACATATCAGCCATCATTGCTGTAATGATTGGACCACGCGCTCCAAAACCTACTCCAAAAAGGATTGAATAAAGATAAAGCCAAAGCACCGATTTAAATGAGGGTAAAAAAAGGAGGATAAGAATTCCCAATATGGAGCAGAGAAAACTCCATGTGACTGCCTTCTCTCTTCCTATACGATCAGATAGCGTTCCAAAAATCAGTCTCCCTATGGTACTCAAGAACCCCATTAATCCAAAGATGAAAGAGGCCAACATCCGGCTATAGCCCTGATCAATAACATAGGCGACTTGATGGATCACCACAGGAAAGATTCCTAAAGGAATAAGAAAGAAGGAGAAGGAGAGAGACCAAAATGGCAAAGTTCTCATCGACCGTCTCAAGGTCCAATCCCCTCCTTCACTATCATTTCTCTCCAATCGCTTAATTTGGTTATTAACTTTTGTGCCGGGAGACAAGGGATAATGGTTTGAATGACTCTCCTTTTCCCTTGGCCAATCCCGTAGAACGAGGTTTAAGGGCAATAAAAGCACTAAAACCATCAGACCTAAAATCATATAGGCAGTTCGCCACCCAAATGTGGATATGAAGTATTGTGCGGTAGGACCAATAAGTAGAATCCCAATCCCCATCCCTGAGAAGGCGATCCCCACCATTGTCCCTCGATTTTCAACGAACCAATTCGAAAGAAGGATAGAGTGAGGAACCCATCCAAGGCCAGAGATACCGATAGCCGCTAAGATTCCAAAAACGAGGTATAGATGCCAGACCTCTCGAATCCACCCGCTTGCGATAGTAGCAAAAGAGAGAATGATGATCCCCCATATCAATATAATTCGGGGTCCTAAACGGTCTACCAATCCTCCCACAAACCAGGAGCTTATCCCCAATAAAAGGGACGACAGGGAGAAGGCTCCAGCAATACTGGCCCTACTCCACCTGAATTCTTCCAAGATTGCAACGAAAAAGATAGAAAAAGAGAAGTTTAGACCATAGGCAACCGCAAGGTTAATGAAGGAGATACCAACAGCTATCCATCTATGGGAGGGATTTGACACAATGGGTAATCCTTATTTAAGGGTAAGAAATCATTTATTCAGGGTGAGTGAAGAAAAGATTTAATAAAACCCTCCCCCCATAACATCTTGGGTAGTCATATTTAATGGTGTTATTCTATTAGAATAAAGGTTTGCTTGCCAGACGAAATTTACCTCTCTATCACCCACTTTGACTCATCTTCGACAGTTTGAAAAAATGAATTGAACGAAATCAATAATTTAGGAGACAAAAAACCTGCTATGGCACTACGCCATGCCAATTGGTTGAACACGAGGTGGAATTTTA